>Ga0315278_10001999_pt1 | contig 18052 bp, 15 predicted proteins | sample YL17G06_0_MG_FD_203880 | JGI IMG/M metagenome (GOLD analysis project Ga0315278, IMG submission 203880) | Sediment microbial communities from Yellowstone Lake, YNP, Wyoming, USA - YL17G06_0 | ecosystem: Environmental > Aquatic > Freshwater > Lake > Sediment | place: USA: Wyoming | collected... | reverse complement strand
CGCCCGGCCCGGCGGCCAATAGACAGCCCGCCAGCGCGACGAGCATCACCTGAGGGAAGCGTTTCAATGACCCCCTCCGTTTCATCACCGTAAATGGGGTTCGCGTAGTCTCACTCTATCTCTGCGATACGTCAAACTCGATCACGACCGGCTGAAACCGGGCCTTACCGACCGTACCGGTCTGCTCCCGGCGCTTGCCGGACACTTCCATCACCACCCGAAACTCGGCCTCCTCCGTCTTGCTGCCGCAAGCGTCGATGAAGTCGACGCCGACGCGGTAGCGGCCACGGGCGGGCTGATCCCATCCGATCTCTTCGACCAGGGGCTCTGCCTTCTCCCCGTCCGCGACGGTCTCACAGGTCACGTCTCGTTCGAGCCTTCCCCCGCTGTGGGAGACCGGATTTGCAAAGTAGACGGTCTCCAAGGAGGCGTCGGTGACGTAAAGATCGAGGTCGACGGGGGCGGACCAGAGGAGAAGAACGCGCACCCCGGGAGCGGCGGCAGTCGCCGGCGCCTGCGGAGGCGGGAGCGCCGGCGGTTTCGCGGCACACCCAAGCAACATGGAAACGCCGACCAGCGCCCAAGAGGCATCCCGCATCGGCGAATCCCTACTATCGAGAAAGAATTTTTTCATCCGGCCCTTGATCCGCGCGCGATCGAAATTAGACTCGCCCTGCTCGAGACGTACGGGGCGGTATGTGAAATGAAGCCCGCCAGCAACAGCCTTCAGGGAGGAGACCAGGACATGGCGCAGCGAGTGAAGCCCCTGCACGACCGGATCATCGTCAAGCGGTTGGAGGAGGAGGACAAGAGCAAGGGGGGCATTATTATCCCGGATACAGCGAAGGAAAAGCCCCAACAGGGCAAGGTGATCGCCGTCGGACCCGGCAGGCGCGAGGACGGTAAGGTGTTGCCGCTGGACGTCAAGGCGGGCGACAAGGTGCTGTTCGCAAAGTATTCGGGTACCGAGTTCAAGCTCGATGGTGAGGAGCATTTGATTCTTCGCGAGGACGACGTCCTCGGAGTGATCGAATAGATAATCCTAAGGAGGAGAAATTCGCATGGCTGCCAAAATCGTGAAGTTCGGCACGGAAGCCCGTGACAGAATCCTGCGCGGCGTAAAGACTCTCGCTGATGCCGTAACCGTGACCCTCGGCCCCAAGGGGCGCAACGTGCTGATCGAGAAGTCCTGGGGGGCTCCGACCGTGACCAAGGACGGCGTGACCGTCGCCAAGGAGATCCAGCTCGAGGACAAGTTCGAGAACATCGGCGCGCAGATGGTCAAGGAGGTCGCTTCCAAGACCTCGGACGTCGCCGGCGACGGCACAACCACCGCTACCGTGTTGGCCCGCGCCATCTTCACCGAAGGCTGCCGCATGGTGGCCGCTGGCCACGACCCGATGACGCTCAAGCGTGGCGTCGACAAGGCCGTCGTGGTGATCGTCGACGAGCTGAAGAAGATGTCGAAGTCCACCAAGGACCCGAAGGAGATCGCTCAAGTCGGCACGATCTCCGCCAACAACGACGCAACGATCGGCGAGATCATCGCCGAAGCCATGGAGAAGGTCGGCAAGGAAGGCGTGATCACGGTGGAAGAGGCGAAAAGCCTCGACACCCAGCTCGAGATCGTCGAGGGCATGCAGTTCGATCGCGGCTATCTCTCGCCATATTTCGTCACCGACCCTGACCGCATGGAGGCGGTGCTCGAGAACCCGTTGATCCTGATCCACGAGAAGAAGATCAGCTCCATGAAGGACCTGCTCCCCGTTCTCGAGATGGTCGCCAAGAGCGGCAAGCCGATCGTGATCATCGCCGAAGAGGTCGAGGGCGAGGCGCTCGCGACCCTCGTCGTCAACAAGATCCGAGGCACGCTCGCTTGCGTCGCCGTGAAGGCGCCGGGCTTCGGGGATCGTCGCAAGGCCATGCTCGAAGACATCGCCATTCTCAGTGGCGGACGCGTGATCGCCGAGGAGCTCGGCCTCAAGCTCGAGAACGTGACGACGAACGACCTCGGCAAGGCCAAGAAGATCGTCATCGACAAGGACAACACGACCATCATCGACGGCGCCGGTAAGAAGGCCGACATCGAAGGCCGCGTCAAGCAGATGCGTACGCAGATCGACGAGACCACCTCGGACTACGACCGCGAGAAGCTTCAGGAGCGTCTCGCCAAGCTGGTCGGCGGCGTAGCGGTGATCCGAGTCGGCGCGGCGACCGAGGTCGAGATGAAGGAGAAGAAAGCGCGCGTCGAGGATGCCATGCACGCCACGCGGGCCGCGGTCGAGGAAGGCGTCGTGCCGGGAGGCGGCGTGGCCCTGATTCGCGCCAGCTCGGCGCTCGAAGGGTTGAGGTTGGATGCGGAAGAGAAGGTCGGCGTCTCGATCGTGCGACGCGCCGTCGAGGAACCGCTTCGCTGGATCGCGCAGAATGCGGGGTGGGAAGGCTCCGTGGTGCTCGACAAGGTTCGTCAGAACAAGGGCAGCTACGGGTTCAATGCGGCCGCGGAAGAATTCGAGGATCTCATGAAGGCCGGGATCATCGACCCGACCAAGGTCGTGCGCACCGCCCTACAGAATGCCTCTTCGGTTGCGGGATTGCTGCTGACCACCGAGGCGGTGGTGACCGAGAAGCCGGAAGAGAAGAAGGGCGCGGGGGCGTCACCGCCCTCTCCGGAGTTCTGACCGGATCTGCGGTCTCGCTTCGCAGCCGAAGCCGGCCTGCGCATGGCGCTCCGTGCACGAACGCCGCACCCCTTCCGGGGCGCGGCGTTCGTGTCTTCGCAGGCAGGGGTTCACCGGGACATTGGCAGCATCATCAAATTTCTTTTCAGCAAACCCGCCCGGACGTTGACAATGTTGCCAACGTCCCCGTAACGTTCCGCGCCGCGTTTTCTCATGAGCAAGATCGTCGGCATCGGAATGCCCTCCGAGAAGCGAGTGCCGAGCACGGCGAGCCTCCGCTCGCGTGGTCGCTCGGCTGCGACGGCGGTCCCGAAGCCGAAGCGGGACGCCGCGCCGGCCGGCTCGAAGCTACCACGATGGCTCGGGGCGCTCGACGACGAGATCGTCCGCCGCTACGAGCGGCTCGCGCGGCCCCTCAACGAGTACGGCTACGATCCCTTCGGCTTCGACAAGGAGACCGCGCGCTATCCGGCGCTGATCATGGCCGCGGCATATCGATACTGGTTCCGCGTCGAGAGCCACGGCATCGAGAACGTGCCGGGCGACGGGCCCGTGCTCATCGTCGCCAACCACGCGGGCAATACCTTCGCCTGGGACGCGGCGATGGTCGGCACGGCGGTCTTTCTCGAGGCCGATCCACCGCGCCTGGCGCGCGGCCTCGGCGAGTTCTACCTACCGACGATCCCGTTCTTCAACGTGTTCATGGCGCGCGCTGGCTCCGTCGTCGGCACGCCGGAGAATTGCCGTCAGCTCTTCGAGCGCGGCGAATGCGTGCTGGTCTTCCCCGAAGGTGCGCGTGGCTTCGTCAAGCCCTATCGAAAAGCGTACCAGCTGCAGCGTTTCGGGCTCGGCTTCATGCGCTTGGCGCTCGAGCACCATGTGCCGATCCTGCCGGTCGGCGTGGTCGGCAATGAAGAACAGAGCCCGGGGCTCGCAGACGTCAAATGGCTCGGCCGACTGATCGGATCGCCGGCGTTTCCCATCACCGTGACGATGCCGTGGCTCGGACTCCTCGGATTCATTCCCCTGCCGGTGAAGTTCCACCTGAGCTTCGGCCCGCTGATGCGCTTCGAGGGAGCGTTCGACGCCGAGGACGCCGACCTCCAGCCCAAGGTCGACCAGGTGAAGAAGGAGATCCTTCGACTGATCCAGATGGGGCTTTCCCGTCGGAAGAGCTGGTTTTTCTGAGAACCATCGCCGTTCTCGAGAATTTCACGGCCTAATGTCCCGTGGGTGGGGATCGACTCGTCGGGGAATGTGGATGTCGCTACCGCAGATCGGCGCGAGGCGCACCTGGAGGAGGGCCCGGCCGAGGCCTCGGCGTCGGCACCGGTAGCTTCCGCATTTCGGCTTTCCGCTGATCGGGCTTCACGCATGCGAGCTGTTCGGCCATCTTCGGTGTCCTCGAGACCGCTACGGCCCAAAGTCCACTGGCTGCAGGAAAGGACTTCACGGTTTCTTTCCCGTAGCCCGTAGCCCGTAGCCCGTAGCCTCCTCCTTCTTCAACGTCACGTCGCCGGCGATCGCGCGCACGAGTCGACCCTGCCGGCCTTCGAGCCGGAGCGCACCCTCCTCGTCGATGCCGAGCACTCGACCTTCGAGCGTCTCTCCTGCGCCTTCGACACTGACCCATTCGCCGTTGAGGACCGAATACGCGTCCCAGTGCTCTCGCAAGCGACCGAGGCCCCTGGAGAGGAACTCGTCGTAGAGGCGCTCGAAGCTACCGAACAGGTCGGCCGCGAAGGCGGCGCGATCGACGCTGCGGCCGGTCGCCGCGAGAATGGACGTGGCGATGGCGCGTAGCTCGGGCGGAAACTCCGCCGCCGGGACGTTCAGGTTGATGCCGGGGCCACAGACGACATGGAGGACGCGGTCCGCTTCCGATTCCATCTCGGTGAGGATCCCGGCGACCTTCCGCGGGCCGAGGCGCACGTCGTTTGGCCATTTGAGTCCCGGGCGGATTCCCGCGTGCTTCTCGACGGCCTCGGCGACCGCGAGGCCGGCCAGCAGAGTGATCTGCGGCGCTCGCGCCGGCGGGATGTCCGGTCGCAAGATGATCGATCCATAGAAGCTGACGCCCTCGGGCGAAAAAAACGAGCGACCGAGCCGCCCGCGGCCGGCGGTTTGCACCTCCGCGACCACCACCTCGCCTTCCCCGGCGCCGCGCCTCGCCAGGTCCATGGCGTGGCGATTCGTCGAATCGATGGAGTCGAAGTGATGAATGATCCGACCGATCCTCTTCGTCGTGAGATGTCGAGCGATCTCTGCGGGAAGCAGGCGCGTCGACGGGGCTTCGAGACGGTAACCGGCGGGATTCTCGCTGCCGATGCGATAGCCGTCCGCGACGAGGGCGCGCACGTGCTTTCGCACTGCGGCACGAGAGATGCTCAGTCGACGCGCAATGTCCGGGCCACTCACCGGACCGGCGGCGTCCCGCAAGATTCGCAGGATCCGCTCCGCGGTCGATGGCTCCCCGCTCATGCCGTGCCCATTACTCGACTTGCGGGGGAGAGAGAAGCCTCGCGTCTAGCATCTCTCCTATGCGGAGTGCATGAGGCGGCGGTAGATGCGTCAGATCGCGTCGCTGCTGCGCCGCCGATCGCTATGGCGACGGGGGCGAGCCGCCGGTATCTGCGCGGCGCTATCCGCCCGCTCGAGACGAAGTCCGCGCGACGTCTCCGCCGCAGAGGTTCAGCACAGGCTCCGCTCCCAGGTCGCGCCGCTGCAGCCCGCCGCCCGAAGCGTCATTCCTCTTCGTAGGGCCGGACCACCACCCGTGCGCCGTTGTGGATGAAGAAGCTGCGCACGAAGCCGTCCTGATCATGAGCGGCGCGCGCATCGCGGGTCGCTTCCTTGGCGATCTGCTTCGAGCGGCGCATCATCTCGACCTTTACCCCTTTCTCTTCGACGGCGGAGCGGATCACGGCGTCGGGGTCCTTGCCCACCTGCTCACAGAAGACGCGTAGCGCCGCGAGTCGGTCGACCCACTCGCTCGCGGGAAGCTGGTAGTAGCGGTTCACGTTGTCGATCCAGCGCGTGACGGAAGCGTAGCTCCGAAGATCGTTCATGGCAGGGCCCGGACTCAGATCGGGTAGCCGAGCTTCCGCCCGATCTGCATGAGCTCCTCAAAGCGTCCGGGCTTCGGGCTCGGCGCGCGCAGTAGCCCTTCGCGCTCGAGATCCTTCACCACCGTCTCGTCGCGCACGAACGGACGAGTCGGATCCATCTCGAAGAAGAGCTCGCCGAACGGCAGCCGCGGCCGTTGTCCGCCGGCTTCACGGTCCTCCAACGAATGACCGACCAGCTGTACCCAGACGGCGTTCCACGATGCGGGGAGCTTCAACACGCGGCGCACGTCCTCGATCTTGTCGGCGCCGTGGCAGCTGTGGAGGCACGTGCCGAGCCCCTCGTTCACGGCGGCCAGCACGGCGACCGCGCAGGCGCCGACGGTCTCCTGCCTCGCGATCATCGCGCTCATTTCGGCAGGCATTCCGTGGATGATCTGCTCGATGTTGGCCATTCCCTCGGGTGCGATCTCACCGCGCAGAATCGAGCCGTCGACCGTCTCGTGCGTCCAGCCGTAGTAGGTCGGCATCGCGCCGACGTCGATGAGCTCGTGGACCCGGGCGCGGAAGGATTCCGGACGCGCCGAATCCGTATTGGCGCACCAGTAGATCCAGACCGGGGCCTGGGCATGGGCCGCCTGGTAGTTGTCGGCGGCGAGCAACGTCTTGCGGTCGGGAGCCGCGAGCTTGTCTTGGTCGACGACGATCGCGCGCCACGGCTGGAGGTTTCCGGGGCAGGTCGTCGCCACCCGCACCACCTCCAGAATTCGTTGGATCTTCTGCCGGTCGACCGGCTTCTTGCGATCGAAGATGCGGATGCTGCGGCGAACACCACAGGCTTCGAGGAATTCCATGATGCAACTCCCTTCTCGGCTGCGGGCTACGGGTTATGGGCTACGGGAGAAGAAGCGGTCCTGATCTTCTCCGCAGCCTATAGCCCGTAGCCGGTTTTCCTTTTGATCATCGCTCTTCCGCCACTTCGATGAATCTCGTCTTGTGCTCGCCCCGCGGCAGCGTCCCGCGGGCGTGAATTCGTGGGCAATGGCGTGGGCTCGTACTACGATCGCCTGGTATCATTTGCCGAAAACTGGTACCGGCCGTACCACGGACCGCACGACCTTGGCAAGAGCAAAATCCCTCCCCTCCTCTCCGCGCCTGTCGTTGGTCGCGTCTCGCGCGGCGCGGACGCTCGACACGATCGAAGAGATCTTTCTGACCGAGGGCTTTCGACGCGTAAGCGTCGGCGAGCTGGCCGCGCGCCTCCGCTGCTCCCGCCGCACGCTCTACGAGCTCGCGGCGAGCAAGGAGGATTTGTTCTTGATGGTCCTCGACCGCTTTCTCGAGCGCATCCGCCGCCAGGGAGAGGCCGCCGCCGCGGCCGCCCCTGACCCCGCCGCGCGTATCGAGGCCTATCTCGCGCCAGGAATCCGCGAGGTCGCGCGGACGCGCAACATCCTGTTCAGCGACATCGCCGGTTTTTTGCCCGCCAAGCGAATGCTCGACGACCATCAGCGACGGCGCATGGAAGGTGTTCGCAAGATCGTCGTCGACGGGACTCGTCATGGCGTCTTTCGCGGTCTCGATCCGTATCTCGTCGCGGAGGTCTTCACCCATGCCTACCGACGCGTCTCTCAGCCGGACTTTCTCGCAGCCGCCAATTTCTCGATGACCGAAGCCTACGGCGAGCTGTCGCGGCTGTTGCGCCACGGCCTCCTCCACCCGGAGAGCGAGCCGACGCGGCCGGGGCGACGCCGGTCCGGCCGCACTCGAGGCTCACCCCGTGGAGCGCGCGCCAGCCAGCCTTTTCACCTCTACCCCCCTTTGGGGCGAGGTCGACCGAAGGCCGGGTGAAGGGGGAGTTGTCACGCGCTCGCCCGGCTCAGCGCCGCACGACGTATCCGACCGATTCTCGGTCCCACGTCGATGGGGTTCTGCCGTGGCGCCGTAGCTCTTCCTTCTGCAACTTTCCCGTGGCGGTCTTCGGCAGCGCGGTGACGAACTCGACGAAGCGCGGCACGGCGAACCTCGGCATGCGCTCCTGGCAATGATCGAGGAGCGCTTCGGCGGCGAGCACCGCGCCTGGTTTGACCACGACGCAGGCTTTGATCTCGTCCTCCCCGCCTTGGTCGGTCGCCTTCACGGCGACGACCGCGCACTCGGCGACCTCCGGATGCGAGCCGATGACCTGCTCGATCTCGAAGGACGAGATGTTCTCGCCGCGTCTGCGGATGCAGTCTTTGATGCGATCGACGAAGAAGAGCCGGCCGCGCGCATCGAAACGCCCCGCATCGCCCGTGTGAAACCACAGGTTCCGCCACGCTTCGACGGTCTTCTCGGGCATTCGCTGATACCCCGCCATGAAGCACCAGGGTAGCTTCGGCCGTACGACGATCTCGCCCGTCTGGCCGGCCGGCACCGGGCGATCCTCGCCGTCGACGAGTCTCAAGTCGAAGAACTCCTCGAGGACGAGGCCGGCGCAGCCGGGCTCCACGCCATCTCCGGGAGCCGTGTAGGCGACGATGTTGATCTCCGTCATGCCGTACCCCTGGACGAGGGGCACGCCGAAGCGCTCCTCGAATGCGCGTCCCCACTCGGCGGCGATCGGCACGGCCATCATCGCGCGCAGGCGGTGACGGCGATCGTTGTCGCTCGGGGGCTGGCGGAAGATGAACTCGGGCATCACGCCGAGGCCGTTCGTCAACGTCGCTCCCGTCCGCCGGACGTCCTCGAGCCAGCGCGATGGGCTGAAGCGTCGCACGACGAACACACGCGCGCCGGCGATCAAGCTGCCGATCGTCTGCATGAACAGAGCGTTGGAGTGAAACATCGGCATGCAGACGTAGTAGAGGTCGTCCTCGGTGATCGCGAGCCGCCGCGCGAGCGTGTAGCCCATCAGGTAGGCGTGCGCGTGCGGCATGAGCACGCCTTTCGAGGGGCCCGTCGTGCCGGAGGTGTAGATCACCGTTGCAATGTCCCGCGCGAGAGGCTCGACGAGGGGGTTTGGATTCTCGACCGGACTCTCGAGCGCGTCGAGGTCGAGAAGCCGAGGACCTTCGAGCGCTTCGACGCCCGGCCCGCCCTCGCCGACGAGGAGGACCGACTCGACTCCCGCGAGATCGATTCCCGAGAACGCCTTGGCGAGCTCGCGATCCACGGCGACGATGCGCGGGCTGCTGTTGCGGAGCTGGTGTTCGAGAAATGCCCCCTTGAGCTCCGTGTTCACCGTCACGAAGACGGCCCCGACCTTGTTGGTGGCGAGCAGCAGCGGCAGGAACGACGGACCGTTCAGCAAGAGCGCGAGCAGACGATCGCCCGGGCGGAGCCCGAGCGCGTGGAGCGCATGGGCGAGGCGCGTACTGCGACGGTCGAGCTCGGCAAAGGAGAGCGCGGTGCCGTCCTCGAAGCGCATGAACTCGCGCTCGCCGTAGCGCTCGGCTTGGCGGCGCGCGAGCTCGACCAGCGTCCAGCGTTCGGTCGGCAGGCTGAGCATCCGCTCACGCCATCCACGCCTGCAGGCTTCGCCCGGCCGCGACGATCGCGGCGGCTTCGAGGCCTGCGGGGATCGCTCCGAAGAGGAGCGCCCGCGCCGGTGCCGGCCGCGGTGGCGGCTGGCCGGCCCAGAACGCCCCGTCTAGACCGCCGCCGATGAGCTCGCCCCGCTCCCAGGCACCGGTCAGCGTTTGATAGTCTTGCCCGGCGGCGAGACGGATCTCCGCCCCGGCGCTCGCCTGTGCGATGTCCCCGAGCACGACGGCGCGCCGCCAGCCGTACAGCTCGGCGTTGCGCAGAAGGGGAGCGACCGCCTTGTCCGCCACCGCGCCGCTGGTGAGGTCGAGCGCGACGAAGGCGAGCCCCGCTTCGCGAAATCCCTGCAGGAAGCCCGCGAGCTGCAGCCCGGCTTTGAGCACGCCGCGCTCGCTCGAGTCGCCGAGCTCTTCGGCGACCGCGGCCGGGCTCGGCATGCCGAGACCCCAGGCGGCGCGGCCGCGCACCGCGTCCGCCATCGCCGCGGCGGTTTCGCGGAGCACGTCCGCCCAGTCGGCGGCTCGCGACAACACGGCCTTCCAATCGGCCGCGGGATCGATCCGTCCGCGTAGAGCCGCGAGGTCGACCTGCACGTGCGTCAGCGGCAAGACCGACAGTAGCTCACGTAGCGCGTTGCGGCCTGCCGCCGGCTCATTCCAGACACTTCGGCCGAGGCCCGAGAGCGTCTCGATTCCCGCAGCGACGCGCAGCCAAACGGAGCGTTGCTGGCCGTCGAGCATTGCCTATAGCGCAAGCTCGACGCCGAGATCGCGCAGCTTCTTCTCAAGCTCGGCGATCCGCACCTCGCGAGGATCGGTCATGGTGATCCCCAGGCAGGTACCGCGCGCCACCTTCTTGTCCGGACTGCCGAGGTAGATCTCCTCGCGGTCGCCCCACGCGCCGTAGTACGGTAGGTCTTTCGGCGGTTCCGGCTTGACCCATTCCTTGACGAACGCGTCGAACGGTTTGCCGCGCTTCTTCCGCGCTTCGCGCTCGGCCTGGCGAAGCGTCTCGGTACCCTCCGCGTCGACGGAGAGCGTGCGCTCGTCATAGGCGACGAAGTACAGCTCCTTGGCGGTGCGACCCGAGATAAGTCCGTCTCGGAGGTCGCGCGTGACCGCCTCGGGATCGCGCTCGAGGGGATCGCCGTAGCCACCGCCGGCGCCTTGGCAGATCATGTAGAGCTCGCCCTGCTTCACGATCTCGAACTGCATGCCCATGTGGTGCGTCGAGTACTTCGCGCCCTCGAACGGTTGACCGTTCATCAGGCCGGGGATCGTCCACTCCTTTTCCGGCAGGTTCTTCAGCGTTTCGAACGCGTTGACTCCCTTGATCTTGCAGAGCGGGTACGACGGTGCGCCGTATCCGCCGTAGAGACCATATGTGGTCGGGAACTTCGATCCCGTGCACGTCGTCATGAAGCCGAACATGTCGGAGAGGCGCACGGTGCCGATCACCTGGTAGCCGCTGCCGCCGCGAAACCTGCCGAAGCCCTGGTTGTCCTCGAGCAGCCGGTGCGGGACGATCTTCACGATCGGCGTCTCTTCCTCGAGAATCTCGCTCTCGCCGAGGTCGGTCATGGCCGCGAAGATCGGCGCGATCGAGTGCTCGCCGTCCTGGTCCTCGCGCGCCCCGCCGCTCATGCCGTTCAGGTCGGCGCACAGGTTCCCGACGGTCTCGCCGTATTGGTTTACACCGCCGTAGATGAACGTGGTGATCATGTTGTACCAGGGCGCGAGGATCTTCGTGTAACGCGTCGTGGTCGGATAGAGGAACTTCGACACGCACATCTGAAGCGCCGTGAAGCCCGGGAAAAACGTCATCATGCTCTGCGCGTTCGGCGCCTCCGGCGTCGAATCGAGCGCGGAACCCCAGTCGCTCATCAGGCGCATCGGCGCGAACACCGCCTGATTGCGCGGCAGATCGGGCCAGACGAACGTCAGGAACACCTGGGCGAGCATGCCCTTCAGCGCGTGCAGCTGCGTGTTGATCGAGCGGTTCACGAACTGCGGGCTCGTGCCCCGGAAGTCGAGAATCAGCTCGTCGTCCTTCTTCCTGGCTTCGAGCGAGATCTTGATGAGTGCGTTCTCGCGCAGCGTCGAGTCGGTCCACGCGATGGAGCGCACCACGCCCTCCGGCCACGCCCGAAGACGCCGACGAACCTCGGCCTCGGTATCCTCGAGCGTCCAGCGAAGCGTCGAGGCGAGCGCGTCCCAGCCGTATTCCTTCGCGATGTCGTTGATGCGTTCGCGCATCTTCAGACAGGCGGCGAGCCGGACCTTCATGTCCTGCACCTGCAGCATCGGATCGCGCACGCTGTTCTGCAGATACGTGACCCAGTCCTTCTTGTACTCGTAGTTCTCGCCGACCTTGCAGGGAGGCATGCGGATGCCCTCCATGTACGGCGACTCGGCGGCCGAGGGCATGCCGCCCGGCTCGACCGAGCCGTTCTCGCCCTCGTGCACGATCACGACGACCCACAGCACGAGCTTCCCCTCGTCGTCGAAGATCGGCAGGATCGTGTTCTGGTCGGGGGTGTGGATGTTGCCGTAGCGCGGGTCGGTCGACATGAAGACGTCGCCGGGCCTGATCCCCACGGTCGGCTCGCTTCCCCAGTACTTGTTGATGTAGCGGAGCACCGGCTGGCAGACGACCGAAAAGATCAGCACGCCGCCCGTCGACGCCTGCGCGAGGTCGCCCGATGCCGTGAACACGCCGGCAATCAGGTCTCCCCACTTTGCACCCGCCGCCGCGCCGGTCTGCTCGAGCTGATCGAAGGCTTCTTCCGCGAGCACTTCGAGCTTCGCCCGAATCAGGCTGATCTTGTGGGGATCCTTGTGCTCCCGCATGACGCGCTCCTCGCGCTCGTCGCGAGGGGCGAGGCGATGATCCTTCAGGATCTCGCGATCCGGTCCGAGGAAGACGACGGTATCCTCGAGGAACTTGTCGAGCTTGCTCTTCTCAGCGGCCATGGAATCCTCCGGCTACTTCTTCGTGATGTCGTTCAGCCACACTTCGCCCGCGGAGCCCAGGTGGAAGTCCCAGCCCGACTCGACGACGAAGGTGGTGTGCGGGGATTCGACGATGGCGGGCCCGTCGACGACGGCGCCGGCCTTCATGTCGGTCCAGCGATAGATCAACGTATCGATCGGCTGCTCCTCCGTCCAGAAGTGGCACGTGCGGGAGCCGCTCGCCTTCGGCTTGTATTCCTTCGCTCCGTTCTGGCCCGCGAGCGGGATCTTCTCCGCGGGCACCCAGGAGAGCACGCGCACCGCGATGATCTTGATGCCGGCTTCCGGAGCCGACGCTTTCGCCCCGAAGCGCGATGCGTACGTCTTGCTGAAGACCTCGATCATCGCCAGCACGTCGTCGATGTCCTTCAGCCTCTTGACGGGGGACAGCACGGAGAGCTGGACGAGCTGGTTTCCGTAGCGCATGTCGAACTCGACCTGATACTGAACGTCCTTCGGCTGGAAGCCCTGCCGCACGAGGTCGTCGCGTCCGAGCTGCTCGAGCTCGTCGATCATGCCGTTCACGATGCTGATGTCGAGCGTCATCTGGCGGGTGAGCGGGTTGTAGACGACCAGGTACGCGGAGCGCTCGTGGATGTGCAGCTGCCCGAGATTGCCGGCGCCGAACGCCGAGAACACGGAGGCGAACGGCGGCACGAGCACGCTCTTGGCCTCGAGGGCGCGGGCGAATCCACAGCAGTGCACCGGACCGCCGCCGCCGTAGGACAGGAGCTTCAGGTTCTTCGGGTCGAAGCCTCGCGTCGCAACCTCTTTGAAAATCGCGCCGGCCATGTTCGCGTCGACCTTCCGCTTGATGAGCTTCGCGGCCTCGAGGACCGAGATGCCGAGCGGCTCCGCGACGTGTTCTTCGATCGCCAGCTCGGCGAATGACAGGTCGAGCGGGATCGTGCCGTCGGCGTAGTATTCGGGATTCAGGTAACCGAGCACGAGGTCGGCGTCGGACACCGTCGGCCGGCTTCCGCCGCGGGCGTACGCGGCGGGGCCCGGATCCGAGCCGGCCGAATCCGGTCCCACTTCGACCGAGCGCCACAGGCGATCATAGCGCGCGATCGATCCGCCGCCGGCGCCGAGTGTCTGCAGATAGACCATCGGCGTCGACACCAGCCAGCGATCGACGACCGGATGGAAATCGTAGATCCAGGTGCCGTCTCGCTCGATGATGCCGATGTCGAACGACGTGCCGCCCATGTCGGTCGCGATGATCAGCGGGATGTCGTACTCCCGCGTCAGGTGCTGCGAGGCCGCCAGACCGGCGACCGGACCCGAGTGAATGGTCTGGAGAGCGTGGGTCGACTCGAGAGCCGCCATGCCGCCCGTGTTGTGGATCAGCAGAACCGGCTTTTGGTAACCGCGCTCACGAAGCGCGTCCTCGAGGGTACCGAGCGAGTAGAACATGTGCTCGTGGAGATAGCCGCAGATCACCGCCGCCATCGTGCGGGCGTACTCGGATTTGCGGCGCGAGATGCGATGCGAGAGGATCACCGGAAACGACCCGAGCAGGCTCGACGGGTACTCGTCGCGGATCACCTGCTCGACGATCTCTTCGTGTTTGGGGTTCACGACCGAGTTCACCAGCGAGATCACGAACGCTTCGGCGCCGTTGTCGACGAGACGGCGAATCTTCGTGCGCACGTCCTCGACGTTGAGCGGGATCACCACCTCACCGAGGAAATCGACGCGCTCCTGGATGCCGACGACCAGCGAGTTCGGCACCAGGGGATCCGGGCGCGTCGCCCGCCCGAGATCGACCTGGAGGTGGCGCGGCAGGCCCTCGCCGTAACCGCGCCCGCGCGACAGGCGGAGGCCGCTCTCGAAGCCGGCGGTGACCAGCACGCCGATCCGCGGCCCCTTGCGCTCGATCAGCGCGTTCGTGCCGAGCGTCGTCCCGTAGCGCACCGAATCGACGGAGGACAGGACGCTCTCCGGTGTCTTGCCCGCGTCCTCGGCCGCACGGCCGACCGCCTCGAGGAAGCCGAGCGAAAGGTTGTGGTGAGTGGTGAGGGCCTTGGCCTCGATGTGACGGCCATCCCACTCGAGGAAGCAATCGGTGAACGTTCCGCCGATGTCGATCGATAGTCGACGCACGCGCGCTCTCCTTCCGTCTACGTCTTCACGCTCTCTCGATCTTCTCCGCGTTGCCGGCGAAGCGCCGCTTCAAGTCGTCGATGTCGAGCTCGATGTCGTGGGTCGGTGGGTGGCCTGGGGGCAGGTATTCCGTCTCCATCTGCACCCCGCAGCCCGGGCAGTAGTATTCGAGGATCCGGCACCATTTCGAATCCGGCGCGAACGTGTAGCGATACTTCGTCGGATCGATGATCGGCCGGTGGATCTCCTTCGGATCGCGGTCGTAGACCAGCAGGCCACGCTTGTAGTTGTCCCGCGCGGAGCCGAGGTCGTGCTGGCAGCGCCGGCAACGCCAGCGCTCCTGCTCGATCTCGATCTCGAGGTACTCGGTGATGACGACTTGCATGCGGCGCCTCCTATCGGTTCAGTCGGAGCCCATATCCCGTCTCGGCCACGTTCCAACCGGCCGGAACGACCGCGCTCCAGAAGGGCGTCTCGAGCAGGCACGGCCCGCTCACGGTTCCGCCGAGCGCGCCGGCGTCGAGCACCCGCACGCTCCTGGTCTCTCGTCCGACGAGCACGATCCGCTCGCGGGCATGCTCCGCTCGCCCTCCCTCACCAGCCCCGCGCGGAAATTCGTTGCGGCCACTCCCCGTCACGCCGAGGCGGTAGTCGAGCGCGAAGCGGCCCTCGCCGGCGCGCAGCGATTCCGGCGGCTCGCGGGAATCCGACGCCGCATGCTCCGCACCGCCGTCCTCGTCGCGGGCGCGCATCGTCACCCGGCACGCCACGCCTTCCACGCCCTCGCCGAACATGTCGCGCTCTGCGCGCTCGCGGAGCTCCTCGACGGCCATCCGCCAGGCGTCCGCCGCGACCGGACCCGCCAGCAGCGCCCGGTACTCGTGGGCGAGCTCGCTGAAGCCGACGCCCAGAGCGCTGAAGCTCGAGGAGGCGGACGGGACGATCACGCGCCGAAGCCCCATGCGGTCGGCGACGAGGCAGGACAGCAGCGGCCCCGACCCACCGAACACGGCGAGCGCGGTGTCCGCGGGCTTCCAGCCACGCCGGGCGAGCACGGGTGACACCTCCGCGGCGAGCCGGTCGGCGAAGGCCTCGATCATCGCCGCCGCCCCGGCGCTTGCGTCTTGAAGGCCGAGCGGCTTGGCGATCCGCTCTTCGATCGCCTTGGCGGCGAGCTCCGTACGCAGCGTGATGGCGCCGGCCGCGAAGCCCTTGGCATCGAGATAGCCGACGATCAACGCAGCATCCGTCAGCGTGGCCTCGTTGCCACCGCGGCCGAAGCACGCCGGACCGGGCAGCGCCCCGGCGCTCTCCGGACCGATGCGAATCGTTCCCTCCTCGACCCGGAACAGCGACCCGCCGCCGAGCGCGGCGGTACGCAGCTGGGGAAACGAGAACGACAGCGGCAGTCCGTGCACCGACCCGAAGAGATCGAATGCCGGGCGATCGCCGTCGATCACACCGATGTCGGAGCTCGTGCCGCCGACGTCGAGCGTCAACAGCTTGCTCTCCCCGGAGATGCGGGCGAGTGCCGCGGCACCCGCCAGGCCGCCCATCGGGCCCGAGTCGAGCGTCTTGACCGCGGTGGTCTTGGCGACGCGGCCGCAGGCGCCGTCGTTGCGCATGATTCGCAACGGCTGGGCGACGTGGCGGTCCCGCACCCACGCTTCGGCGTGGTACAGGAACCGCGCCATCTCGCGGTGCAGGAAGCCGTTGAGGATCGCGGTCGCGGTGCGCCGCGCGTCGTCCGGATCGGCGCAGATCTCGCGCGAATAGAGTACCGGCACGGACCCGAGCAGGTGTCCGGGGAGAAGCTTCATGTGGCTGCGCTTGAAGTCGCGCTCGGCGCGCGCCCCCCACGGCTCGGGCAAGGACACGACGATCCACTGCGCGCCGCGCGCGAGCAGCTGACGGATGGCAGGCAGAATGCGGTCGTCGACGTCGCGCGCCTGCCCCTCGCCGACGGCGTAGCCGACGACCCGGTCGCCGACGAGCGCATCGACGAGGCTCGCGTTCGTGCGACGCAGCCCGTAGAGGTCGGCCGTTCCATCCGGACCGGCGATGACGCCGACGCGAATGCCCTTGCGCACCAGCAGCGCGTTGGTTCCCGAGGTCGTCGAGTAGCGCACTTCCTCCACGCGCCGCAGGAGCTCGCCTTCCGACGGCAGCCCGGCCTCGCGCGCCAGGCCTTTGAACACGTCGACGAAACAGCGCATCAGGTCGTACGGCGTCGTCAGCACCTTCACGGTCGAGAGCTTGCCGTCGGCGAGCAAGCAGCCGTCGGTGAAGGTCGAGCCGTTGTCGATGGTCACCATCCAAGCCATGAACCGTCTCCCTCGTCGCTTGACCCTTCGGATCCTCCGGTACTATGATCTCACGGTCGGTACCACGGGCTTTCATGCAGCGTCAAGCGAAATCTTCCTCATCCAAGCCGGGCCCTGTTCTGCGCCTCGCTTCGCCACGCCTGGAGCGCCTGCTCGAGGAGATCGAGCACGTCTTCCTGCGCGACGGCTTCCTGCACTTCCGCACCGAGGAGCTGGCGCGCCGGCTGCACTGCTCCAAGCGCGCGCTCTATCAGATCGCGCCGAGCCGCGAAAAGCTTTTCGAGCTCGTCGTCGAGCGCTGGCTCGCCAAGCTTCGGCGCGCGGGCGTGACCGCGGCCGCGGCGGCCACGGATCCGTTTGCCGCCGTCACCGGTTACCTCGGTGCCGCGATCATCGCCACGCGCGACGCCGGAGCGCAATTCGTGCGCGATCTATCGCGTTTTCCGGCCACGTACCGGCGCCTGATGAGCCATCAACGGGAGCGGATCGCGGGCCTCGAGCGGCTCATCCAAGACGGCACGGCGCGCGGGCACTTTCGCGGCGTCCACGCGAAGCTCATCGCCGAGGCCATGCTCAACGCGGTCGCGCAGCTCGTCGACCCGGAAGTGCTCGCGCGGGTCGGGTTGACGATGAGTCAGGCCTTCGCCGAGTTCTACGACATCGTCGAGCACGGCTTGTTGCCACCCAACGGCGCGCGCCCGCGGTCCGGAGGCAGGCGGCGCCTCAGCCCCCCAAGATCGTGACGCAGCAGGCGGCCTCCTCGATGCCGTAGATGCCACCGCCGTTCTCGGCGATCGCGAAGCGCGCATTCTCGACCTGTCGCCGGCCCGCCTCGCCGCGGAGCTGGGTCGCGAGCTCGAAGACCTGGCCGAGACCCGTGGCGCCGATCGGATGTCCCTTCGATTCGAGGCCGCCAGAGGGGTTGACGGGAATGCGCCCGCCGATCCGCGTTTCACCGCGCGCGGCCGTCGGCCCCCCCTCGCCAAAGGGACAGAAGCCGAGGTTCTCGATCTGCATGATCTCGCCCATCGCGGTCGCGTCGTGCACCTCGGCGAGGGACATGTCTCGAGGGCCGACTCCCGCTTGCTCGTAGGCCTTCAACGCCGCGCGGCGCCCGATGTGCTTCTCGACCTCCTCGGGCCGTCGGTCGGTGCCGCTCATCAAGACCGACGCGCAAATCTTGATCGCACGGCGCCGATCGAAGCGCCCGAGCACGCTCTCGCGGACGACGACCGCCGCTGCCGCGCCGTCGCTGATCGGCGCACACATCGGCAGGGTCAACGGATAGGTGATCGGTGGCGCCCTCAGCACTTCTTCCACGCTGTAGGCCTCGCGGTACT
>Ga0315278_10001998_pt1 | contig 18057 bp, 14 predicted proteins | sample YL17G06_0_MG_FD_203880 | JGI IMG/M metagenome (GOLD analysis project Ga0315278, IMG submission 203880) | Sediment microbial communities from Yellowstone Lake, YNP, Wyoming, USA - YL17G06_0 | ecosystem: Environmental > Aquatic > Freshwater > Lake > Sediment | place: USA: Wyoming | collected... | reverse complement strand
GGGGATGCGCCAGCTGACGCTCTGCATCGGGCTCGCGCTCGCGGCGCTCGCGGTCGGCTCCGCCTGGATCCACGAGGGCGAGGTGGTGACGCTCACGACCTGGGACGCCGGCAATCACGCCCGCCGGAGCCGGCTCTGGATCGTCGAGGTGGAGGGCCAGCGCTACCTGCGCGCCGACCCGCCGGGTGCGCGCTGGTTCGAGCGGCTGCGGGCGCGGCCGCTGGTCGAGGTGCAGCGCGACGGCGCGCGCGAGCGCTACCAGGCGGTGCCGGTGGACGACGCCGCGGTGCGCGAGGCCGTGGCAGAGGCGATGGCCGCGAAGTACGGGATCCTCGACGATCTCGTGGGCGCCCTCCGCGACGACGAGCACGGCCTGCCCGTGCGCCTCGATCCGATCGCAACGCGAGATCGCTGAGATGCGGGGCCGGTCCGGGCCGGCCGGGGCGCGAGCCGAGCTGCGCATCGAGTCGCTCGCGGCGGGCGGGGACGGGGTGGGGCACCTCCCCGACGGGCGCGTGCTCTTCGTCCCGTTCACCGCACCCGGCGATCGCGTGCGCGTGCGCCTGGTCGAAGAGCGCGGGCGCTTCGCGCGCGCGCGCGTCGAAGAGCTGCTCGAGCCCGGCCCGTCGCGCACGCAGCCCGTCTGCTCCGTCTTCGGGAGCTGCGGCGGCTGCGCCTGGCAGCACATCGCCTACCCGGCGCAGCTCGAGGCCAAGCGCGCGATCCTCGCCGACGCGCTCCGGCGCATCGGAGGCATCGAGCCGGGCGCGCTCGAGCCCTGCGTGCCCTCGCCTGCCGAGTACGCCTATCGCGGCCGCACGCGCGTGCACGTCGAAGCGGGCCGCGTCGGCTACCTCCGCCGGCGCTCGCACGCGCTCTGCGCCGTGAGCCGCTGTCCGGTGCTCGTGCCCGCGCTCGAGGAGCGCCTGCACGAGCTGGCGGCGAGCCCGCCGCGCGAGGACGGCGAGTGGGAGCTCGTCGCCGGAGCGGGGGACCTGAGCGCCGCGCGAGTCGGGGAGCCGGCGCCACGGATCCACCTCGAGGTTGCGGGGCGTCGGGTCGGCGTCTCGGCGGGAGTCTTCACGCAGTCGAACGCGCTGCTCGCGGCCGAGCTGGCGCGGCGCGTCGCCGCCAGCGCGGGCGAGGGCCGGCTTGCCGTGGAGCTCTTCGCGGGCGCGGGGCTCTTGACTGCGGCGCTCGCGCCGCGCTTCGAGAGGCTCGTCGCGGTGGAGTCGGACCGCGCGGCGGCGGCCGACTTGCGCCGCAACCTCGGCGAGTGGGGGGTCGAGCACGCCCGGGTCGAGGAGGAGCCGGTGGAGCTCGCGCTGCCGCGGCTCGCCGGGCTCTGCCCGGACGCCCTGGTGCTCGACCCGCCGCGCACCGGGCTGCCCCGCGGCGCGGCCGCCGAGCTGCTCGCCGTGCGGCCCCGACGCGTCGTCTACCTCTCGTGCGATCCGGCGACGCTGGCGCGCGACCTCGCGCTGCTCTGCGCGGGGGGCCTCTCGCTGCGAACCGTCGCCGCGATCGATCTCTTCCCGCAGACCCCCCACGTCGAGGCGCTGGCGCTGCTGGAGGCCGCGGCCTATGCCTCGAGCAGGCCGTAGCGGACGGCGTAGCGCACGAGCTCCGTCGCCTTGCGCATGCCGAGCTTGCGCATGAGGCTCGTGCGATGGGCCTCGACGGTCTTCGGGCTGACCGAGAGCTGCGCCGCGATCGCCTTGGCGGAGAGTCCCTCGGCGATCAGCCGCAGCACCTCGAGCTCTCGCGTCGAGAGGCGGTGGAAGGGGCCCGCATCGGCATCGACCTGGCCGGGCGCGGGAGCGAGGCCGACACTGAAGTGGTTCCCGCCTCCCGCGATCTCGCGGATCGCCTCGACGATCTCCTCGGCGCGCGAATCCTTGAGCAGGTAGCCGTCCGCTCCGAGGCGGATCGCGCTGTCGACGAGCGAGCGGTCGCCGCGGACGGAGATCAGGAGGGTGCGCGTGCCGGGGTAGCGCTCGCGCAGCAGGCGCAGCGTCTCGAGGCCTCCGAGTCGCGGCATCCCGACGTCGAGCACCACGACGTCGGGCCGGTGCTGCTCGATCGCGCGCAGCGCCTCCTCGCCGTCGGCCGCCTGGGCGCAGAGTCGGATGTCCGGGTGCGCCTCGAGGAGCCGCTCCATCCCCTCTCGCACGATTCCATGGTCATCGGCGATCAGGACCGAGATCATCGTGACTACTCTACACCAGGGGTCGGACCTTGGGGGGCCCGGCGGCCGTCGGGGAGGCGCTGCGCGCGAGATCGTGTCACTCTGCGAAGGCGATGGCGCGTCTCGACCCGCCAGGAATGGGGCTCTCGGCCCCGCGAGCCCAGGGCTGCTTCCTCTATCTCGAGGGCCCGGGCGATCGGGCGATCCTTCAGGCATGGGCCGGGCGCCTGCTGCCCGTGGCGTCGCGGCGCCTCTTCGAAGCCTCGGTGATCCTCGGCGGGCGTCAGCCCGCGCGCGCACTCGACCACTTCCGCAGCCGCGGCGGCCGGCGCGCGCTCTGCATCCTCGACCGCGATGACGGCTCCGCCCTCGCGGTGGCCGAGGGCGAAGAGCCGGGGCTCGAGTTCTTCACCTGGGGCCGGCGCCACATCGAGAGCTATCTCCTCGTCGCGCCCGCGATCAGGCGGGCGCTGCGCCTTCCCGGCGAAGACTCGCGGGTGGAGCGCGCCCTGCGCGAGCACCTCCCGGCCTTGGGGGACGAGGCGGGCTGGCGCGAGCTCGATGCGAAGCGGCTACTGGCCGCGGGCGGGTCGCTCGCGCGCGCCCTCGGTGCGCCGCTCCGGCCGACGGCGATCGCGCGCTCGATGCGGTCCGGCGAACTCCACGCGGACGTGCTCGAGTGCATGGAGCGCCTGCGCGCGGTGCTCGGCGGCTAGGAGGGCGAGCGCAAGCGAAACGCGCAGCGAGCGCAAGCGGAGCGCGCAGCGAGCCGCAGGCGAGCGGAGGCACATCGGGCAGGCGAGCGGAGTAGATCGGGCCAGAATCGCCCGCGCCGGGGCCGGGCCGCGCGACGCGCGTTGCCCGGCGCGGCGGAAGGCGCGAGAATCGACCCGCGAAGCCGCAAGCGGGCGGGGCGGCTCCCGGGGGAATTCGATGTCCGTACAGTGGATCGCGATCCTGCGCGACGCGCTCGCCATCGTGATAGCGCGCTCGCTCGCCAAGGGGCTCCTCGGCGCGTTCGGCGCCAGCGAGGCCGCGATGGGCGCGGTTGACTTCGTGGTGCTCGTCGTCGCGTTCTGCGCCGTCGGCTGCGCGAGCCCGCCGCGACGCTTCGTGCGCCTCGGCCTCACCGGCGCCTCCAGCTGGGCGATCCTGCTGATCGTCTCACTGGTGCGGGGCGCGGTGGGTTCCCACGCCATCGACTTGCTGGCGACGCTGCTCGCGATGCTGCTCGGGGGCGCCGCGTCGTTCGCGATCGTGCGCCCCGAACGCGAAGCCGGCGCGGCCGCGGGGTCGGCGGCCGCGGTCGAACCCCCGAAGGACCCTCCCCGGGGCTGAGACGCGGGGGCCGGAGTCGGGGCGTTGATGGATCCGAAGATCCTCTTCTGGACTGGTGCGCTCGCGCTGATGAGCGGGGTGGTCGCCTGCGCGGCGGCCGGAATCTCGCGCCGCCGCCGTGGCGACATCCCGGGCCACCGCCGCGCGATGCTCAGCGCCTCGGCGCTCGTGGGCCTCTTCCTGCTCTCCTACCTGGTCAAGCTGGCGCTCTTCGGCCACGAGCAGCTCTCGACCTGGAGCCCAGGGGACCGTCTGCTGCTGGAGATCCACGAGACCTGCGTCGCGGTGATGCTCGTGGCGGGTGGCGCGGGGGGCTGGCGCGCCCGGCGCCTGCGCCGAACGCGCAACGCGACGCGCGACCCCCGTGACCCCGTCGCTCCGGCAGCGCTCGTGCGCTGGCACCGGCGCGCGGGCTGGACGGCCGTGATCGCCGCCGGCGCGGGGTGGCTCACCGCGCTCCTCGTGCTGCTCGGGATGTATCGCCGCGCCGGGCTCCTGTGACGCGCGCCGAAGCCGCGTCCGCGCCAGGTCCGCCGTGCGCGCCATGCGCCTGCGAGCGCAGGCTCCCGTCGAGACCCGGCCGCTCACGCTCGTCGAAGGGGCCGCGCCCGTGCCCGCCGCGGGCGAGATCCTGGTGCGCGTGGAGGCCTGCGCGGTCTGCCGCACCGATCTACACCTGATCGAAGGCGATCTCCCGCTGCGGAGGCCGGGTCTCGTGCCGGGGCATCAGGCGGTGGGCACGGTCGCGGCGCTCGGCGCCGGAGCCGAGCGCTTCCGCGTGGGAGACCGGGTGGGGATCGCGTGGCTCCGCTACAGCTGCGGTCGCTGCCGCTTCTGCGCGCGGAGCGAGGAGAACCTCTGCCTCGAGCCGCGCTTCACGGGCTGGGACGCGGACGGCGGCTACGCCGAGCAGGCCGTGGTCGCGGAGGCCTTCGCGCACGCGCTGCCGCCGGGTCCGCGAGCCCGCGAGATCGCGCCGCTGCTGTGCGCGGGCATCATCGGCTACCGCGCCTGGAAGCGCTCGCGCGTGCGCCCCGGTGGGCGCCTCGGGCTCTTCGGCTTCGGCGGCTCCGCCCACATCGCGATCCAGGTCGCGCGGCACTTCGGCTGCGAGGTCTTCGTCTTCAGCCGCGGCGGGGAGCACCGGGAGCTCGCCCGCGAGCTCGGCGCCGCCTGGGTCGGCGAGAGCCGCGAGCCGCCGCCGCGTCCCCTCGACGCCGCGATCCTCTTCGCTCCCGCCGGCGAGCTCGTGCCGCCGGCCCTCGAAGCCCTCGACCGCGGCGGCACGCTCGCGATCGCGGGCATCCACCTCTCGGAGATCCCGGCGCTCGACTACGCTCGCCACCTCTTCCAGGAGCGCGCGGTGCAGAGCGTGACGGCGAACACCCGCGAGGATGCGCGCGAGCTGCTCGCGCTCGCGGCCGCCATCCCGATCCGTACTGCTACGACGCCCTACCCGCTCGAGGCGGCGAACGAGGCGCTCGCCGATCTCAAGCACGACCGCGTCCGCGGCGCGGCCGTGCTCGAGATCGCCGGAGACACCGCGTCGTGACGAGGCTCCTCGCCCTCGACTTCGACGGCGTGATCGCGGACAGCGCGCCCGAGGCCTTCGTCGTGGCGGCGCGCACCTTCGCGTCGCTGCGCCCCGCGAACGCAGTGGCCGCGGCGCTCGCGCCGCTCGTCGCGGCCCGCACTCCCACTCTCGCGGAGGTGGCGTCGCACCCGCTCTACCGGGCCTTCCTCGACCTGATGCCGCTCGGCAACCGAGCCGAGGACTACGGCGTCGCGCTCGACGCACTCGAGGCCGGGGCCCTGCTCGCGGAGCAGGCCGACTACGACGCCTGGCGCGATCGCATCGATCGCGAGTGGCTGCGGTCCTTCCACCGGGCCTTCTACCGCGTGCGCGCGGCGCTCGCGGAGGAGGATCCCGCGGGCTGGAACGCGTTGCTCGGGCCCTACCCGATCCTGCCCGCGATGCTGCGCCGGCGCTCGCGCGAGGTGGTGCTCGCGATCGCCACGGCGAAGGACCGCCACTCGGTCGGGAAGCTCCTGCGCAGCTGGGGCATCGACGACCTCTTCCCGCCGGATCGCGTGCTCGACAAGGAGGCCGGGGTCCGCAAGACCGAGCACCTGGCGCAGCTCCAGCGGCGCTTCGGCATCCCCTACCCGGAGATCACCTTCCTCGAGGACAAGCTGAATCACCTCGATGGCGCGGCGGCCCTAGGCGTGCGCTGCGCGCTGGCCGCCTGGGGCTACAACGGGGAGCGCGAGATCCGCCTCGCGCGCGAGCGGGGCTACCTCGTGTGCAGCCTGGAGGACGTCGAGCGGCAGCTCTTCGGCAGCACGGCCCCCGCCTGAGGCCCGCGGGCGGTGCGCGGGGCGCTGGGGGGCTTGGCTCCCGCGCATCCGTAGCTACCTTCGGTGAGAGAGCGGAGAGAAGATGGATCCCGGCTTCCGCATGCATGCCGAGCGCACGCCCAACCCGAACAGCATCAAGTGGGTGCTGGGCCGGCCCGTCGTCGAAGGGTCGCTGAGCGCCCACTTCGAGGCGGCTCCGTCCGCCGCGGTCTCGCCGCTCGCGGCCCGGCTCTTCGCGATTGAGGGCGTCTCTGGCGTGTTCCTGGCCTCGAACTTCGTGACGGTGACCAAGCAGCCCGGGATCGAGTGGACGGACCTGGCCCAGCCAATCGTCGACTCCATCAAGGGCTGCCTCGCCGAGGGCGAGATGGCGCTCGGCCCCGGGTTCGAGCCCGAGTTCACCCACTCGGACGACGCTGTGGTCGCGCGGATCCTGCGGATCCTGGAGGAGGAGGTGAGGCCGGCCGTGGCGATGGACGGCGGCGACATCGTATTCTCCGCGTTCCGCGATGGCATCGTCGAGCTCTACCTGCAGGGGTCCTGCAGCGGCTGTCCGAGTTCGACGGCGACGTTGAAGCTGGGGATCGAAGCTCGGCTGCGCGAGGCGATCCCAGAGGTCCAGGGCGTAATCGCCCTCTGACCTCCCCCACCCCCCCAGGATGAGGATGCGATGAACGGAGCGCGGCGCCACTCTGGGCGGCCGCCGCGAGGGGGGGTGGATTGAGCACGGGTTCCGCTTTCGAAGGGCTCGGGTCGGGTCGGGACGGGAGTCGCTGGGAGCGTTCGCAGCGGCTGCGCCACCGACCGCGGCGCCAGCTCACGTCGCGCGGGCGCACGACGCTCGGCTGCCTGGCCCTCCTCGCGGGCGTGACCGCTGGGCTCGGTGTCGCGGCGCATCACGATTCGTCGGCCGAGGCGCTGGATCCCGTCTCGGCGGGTGCGCCCCCGATCCGCTCGGGCTCCGCCAAGGGAGCCGAGGCTTCCCCCGCCGTGCCGACGTCCCTCGTCGAGCGCCTTCCCGCCGGGCGCGCGTCACTCGGGCTCCCGGCGACCACGCCGGCCGAGTCGCCGACCGGTCCGCTCCCGGGGCGGCTCTACGAGTTCGTCGCGGTGCCGCCGGATGCCGCCGCCGGCATCCCCGGGCCGCTGCGCATCGAGTACAGCCTCGACGCCGCCCTGACCCGCGAGGTCTTCGACTCCCTCGACACGGGCCACGTGGGCCTCGGCCACGTGATCCTGCTCGATCCCGCCTCCGGCCGGGTGCTCGCCTACGCCTCCACGGACACCACCCGCTTCGATCCGATGCGGCTGTATCCGGCGGCCTCGCTCGTGAAGGTGATCACGGCCTCGGCCGCGCTCGAGGCCGATCCCGACGTCGCCAAGGTCCCGTGCCGCTTCACGGGGAGCCCCTACCGGCTCACCCCGAGCCGGATCGATCCGCCGCGCCGCGGGCGCGAGATCTCGCTCTCGCACGCGCTCGCCACCTCGAACAACCAGTGCTTCGCGCAGCTCGCGGTCCACAACGTGGGCTACGATGCGCTGCGCGGCGCGATTGCCCGCTTCGGCTGGTTCTCGCCGCCGGCCCCCGCCCATGCCGCGGGGACGGCCGCGCCGGTCGAGGACCGCTACGAAATCGGCAAGCTCGGGTGCGGGCTCGACGGCTGCCGGATCACGCCGCTCCACGCGGCGCAGCTCGCTTCGGTGCTCGCGCACGGCGAGCTCGTGGCGCCGCACTGGATCGATCGCGTCGTGGACGCGAGCGGCCGCGAGCTCGAGCTACCCGCCGCCGCGGGTCCGCGCCGCGTGCTGCCGCCGGAGCGGGCCGATGAGCTGCGCGGGATGCTGGTCGAGACCACGACGCGCGGCACCGCGCGCCGCGCGTTTCGCCAGCGCAACGGGCGGCCGCTGCTCGGATCCATCCAGGTGGCGGGGAAGACGGGGAGCCTCTCGGGCACCGATCCCAAGGGCCGCTACGAGTGGTTCGTCGGCGTCGCGCCGGCCGAGGCGCCGCGGATCGCGATCGCGGTCCTCGTGGTGCAGGAGCGGATCTGGCGGCGGAACGCGTCGCAGATCGCGAGCGACGTGCTGCAGCGCGTCTTCTGCGTGGGCGGGCGCTGCGAGCTCGAGAACGCGGGCCGCTACCTCCCGATCCGGGCGCCGGGAGACGCGCCGCCGCCCGCCGCGGTAGCGGCGCTGCCGACCGCCGGCATCCCCTCGCGCGCGGCGAAGCCGTAGCGTACCTGCGCCGCGTAGACGGCCACCAGAAAGCAGGTGTGCGCGGCGAGCGCGACCGCGCTCGCGAGCGCGCCTACTACCCGGCCCAGAGCCGGCTCCGGGGCTAGCCCCGATCCTGCGCGCGAGCGGCCTTCTTGCGCTCGAGCCGCCGGCGGCGCTTCATATTCCACTGATGTCGCTTGATCTTGTTCTTGCTCTTGCTGCGGGCCACGGTTCCTCCGACGCCGGCTAGGCTAACCGAATCGCCCAGGAAGCCAAGAGGAATCCCAGGAGACCAATCCTAGCCCTCGAGGATCTCCGTCAGGACCGTGCCCATCGCCCCGGCCTCGTCGTCGTGGAGCGACTCGATGGCCGGGAGGTCGACCAGGACCTTCTCGATGCGCTCGGCCGTGGCCGGGGTGACCTCGTCGAATACGAGCGCCATGCCCCGCGGTCCGTCGTCGCGGGCGACGGTGCCCCAGACGAGCGTCGGATCCTCGTCCGCACAGCCGTAGATCGCGAGGTGAAGGCGATCGCCGATATCGAGGCCGCTCAGGCGGTCGACGCGCAGGCCTCCGGCCGAGAGGTCGCGCGCCACGAGGACGCGCATCGCGCGCTCGCCGAAGGCGGGGATGCGCCGCGTGTAGCTGCTGCGGGCCCCGCGGCGGCGGTCGGACGACTCCAGCGTCGGGTCGTCGTGCGGCGGCTCGTCCGGGGCCTCGGCGGCGGGATTCACGCGGACGTCGACCGGGAGCTCGACGCGGCGCAGGTCGTCGGCGCGCGCCTCGGGGGGGACGAGTGCTTCCTCGCCCACGGCGGCCCCGAGCCGTGCCGGCCCGCGCGCCCGCCGCATGAGCACGCGCGCAAGCCGGTCGCGCTCCGCATCGGGCAGCGCCTCGAACGCGACGGCGGCGCTGTAGGGGCCGTCGGGTCCGAGGTGCTCGTCGAGGCTCATGCGTACGACCTGGCCGCGCACGACGATCGGGTCGCGGTGGCCGTCGGGGACCTGCACGCTCACCCGGCGCCCGGGCTCGAGCACGTAGCTCGAGAGCAGCCGGCAGCCGCGGCTCGAGAGGTCCACCATCGTGGCGCGGCGCGGCAGGAGGCCCGAGCGGAACGAAACCTCGATGCCCATCGCCACCCGCTCCTCGCGGCGGCGCTCCTCGCCGGAGTAGAGCGAGCGCAGGATCAGGAGCCGCAGCGCCTCCGGATGCACCGGGCGCCGCACCAGGAAGTCGAAGCCGATGCGGCGCAGCTGCTCGCGCATCGTGGTCGAGTCCTCCTGGACGACGACGATGCGCACGAGCCTCCGGCCCTGCTCGCTGTCGGCGGGCGGGAGGCGCACGGCGTCGATCCGCCGCGGCGTGGCGATCAGCAGGTGCGCCGGAGGCGGCGTGTTCTCGACGATCGCGCCGCCGCGAACGCGGCCGAACGCCACGCCGATCTGCTCGAGACACTCCTGCACGTCGTCGAGCTCTCCGTCGTCGAGCAAGAGCACGGGAACGGTCTGGCTCATCGGGTCACGACTCTCGGCCTCGCGCTCGCGGGCACCCACGCGGAATGCCACGGCGACTTGCGCGGCGACCGCGGGGCGAGCGGGGCGGGCCCCGAGTGGGGAATCGGCCGGACGCCCGCGCGCCTGAAGGGGAGCGTGACCGTCCGCTGGGGCGCGAGCGTTGCAGCCCGGCGCTACGCGAAGGGCGGCGGCGCCGCGACCGCCGCGCGCCGCTTCACCGCCCAGAGACACGCGAGTGCGACGCCGAAGCCCGCCGCCGTGGAGGCCCCCGTGACGAGCTCGAGGCCGGGCCAGATCGCGGCGACGGCCACCGCCAGCAAGTTGTTGATCGCGTGGCAGGCGATCGCGACACGAACGCTCCCGGCCAGCTGCGCGGCGAGGCCGAGATAGAGCCCGAGGACGCTGGCGAAGGCGGCGTGCACGCGATCCCCGTGGAGCGCTCCGAAGAAGAGCGCGGCGAGCGGGACCGCGAGCGCGGGGCCGAGGCGCGCCTCGAGGCTGCGCTGCACGAGGCCGCGGCAGAGCAGCTCCTCGGCGATCCCCGGTGCGAGGCCGATCCCCACAAGCGCGAGCAGGAGCGCGCGACCCCGTACGCCGGCGAGCGTCCCGTCGAGCTGCGCAAGCACGCTGTGCTCGCGCAGCCCGGAAATCTCGAGCACGCCGTCGAGCCCGTAGCTCGACGCGATGGCGCCGAGTACCAGGAGCGCCTGCCATCGCCAGCCGAGGGCGCTCGGCGCGAGCCCCAGCCGCACGCCGAGCGGCGCCGGCCCGAGGGTCGCACCAGCGACCGCAACGGAGAGCAGGAAGATCTCGACCCCGAGGCTCTGGAGCGCCAGCGACTCGGCGGGCGACGCGCCGCCGGCCAGCGACAGGTGGCTCGTCGCGAGGCCCGCGACCGCGCCGAGCGCGAGCAGGGCCAGGGCCTTGGCAATGCGTCGGCGTTCCATCGGCCCGAGGCTACCAGGCCCGCCGCGGACGCGTGGTACACTACGGTCGTGGCGGACTCGCTTGCCCCCGCATTCCTCGTCGCGATGCCGCAGCTGCTCGACCCGAACTTCCGGCGCAGCGTGGTGCTCCTGATCCACCACGACGCCGAGGGCACCTTCGGCGTCGTCTTGAACCGACCGACGGAGCTGACCGCGACGGACCTGTGCACGACGCTCGAGCTCGAGTGGTGCGGCGACCCGGACAAGGAGGTCGGCTGGGGCGGGCCGGTGCAGCCGCAGACGGGCTGGATGCTTTTCGATGCGCAGGCGACGCTCGGCTCCGGTGACGTGAAGGACGTCGCCGAGGGCATCGGCTTCGCCGGCTCGCTCGATGTGCTGCGCGCCCTCGCGCAGGATCCGCCGGAGGATCTCCAACTCCTGCTCGGCTACGCGGGATGGGGCCCCGGCCAGCTCGAGAACGAGCTCGCCGAGGGCGCCTGGCTGCTCGTGCCGGTGAGCCGGGACGCAATCTTCGAGGTGGAGCCCGGGTCGATGTGGGAGCACGTGGTGCGGAGCCTCGGCATCGAGCCCTCGACGCTCGTCGCGACCCGCGGCATCCACTGAGCAAGCGAAGCGCGCAGCGAGCTGTAGGCGAGCGGAGTCGCATCGGGCAGGCGAGCGGAGTCGCATCGGGCAGGCGAGCGGAGTCCGCGGACCGGCGCGCGGCGGCTACGAGCCCCGGATCGCGCGCAGCTGCGCGGCTAGCAGCGGGCTCGCGGGGTCGACGGCGAGCCCCTGCTCGAGCACGCGGACCGCGTCGGCGCTGCGCCCGACGTGCTGGTAGGCCCCGGCGAGCTCCGCGTAGCCGAGCCCGTACCACGGGCGCAGGCGGCGCGCGACCTCGAAGTGGGGGATTGCCTGCTCGGGGAGCCCGAGCCGCGCGAGCGCCGTGGCGAGCACGAAGCTCGCCTGGGCGTCCTGCCCGAGCGCGAGCGCCTCGCGCGCGGTTTCGGCCGCCGCCTCGGGCCGGCCCTGCTCGAGCTTGCGCACCGCGATCTGCGCGAGGTTGTTCGCGAGCTGCACGCGCGCGGGACCGTAGTCGGGCAGCTCGCGCAGGAGGCGGCGCAGCCGCGTGTTGGCGCCGGCGAGCGACTCGCGGCTACCGACGTTCTCCGAGCGTGCGTCGAAGAAGATCCGCGTCGAGCTCTGCTTGGCCGCGCGGTAGACCGCAAGCCGCGCCGCCGCTTCCTCGCGCGTCGCGAAGAGCGGCGCCGGATCGCCGACGAGGACGGCCGGATTCACGCGCTCCGCGTCGATCGACAGCACGTTGGACGGCGCGCCGGTCGACCCGATCGCGAGCGGGCTCGAGAACTCGAGGTAGAGGTTGTCGTCGGTGTTGAGCGGGGCGCCGGCCGCGTACGCCCTCACGCCGGCGTCGTCGAGCGCGAGCTCGGCGAGGAAGGGCAGCGGCGCGTCGAGCCCGATGCGGGCGAGCTGCCGCGCCACCCGCGGCTGCGCGATGCGCCTTGCCAGCGACGCGAGGTCGATGCGGATCGGGCGGTTGCTCCCGATCAGGATCGCGTCGTAGGTCGACTGCCACAACGTCGTGTAGGGAAAGTTCTCCGCGAAGCTCGCCACGACGGAGCGGAAGTCCGCGTTCGAGAGGTCCGAAGCGGGCCACCACTGGCACATCACGCCTCCCTCGGCGAGGCGGGCTGCGGCGAGCGCGTAGTACTCGGTGGTGTAGAGGTAGCCGGAGCCGGCGTTCCAGGGGTAGATCGGATCGGCGGTGATCACGTCGAAGCGGCGCGTCGAGGTCTCGAGGAAGTTGCGGCCGTCCTGGAACACGATCTCGAGGCGGGGGTCGTCGAGCGCGTCGTCGTTCAGGTCCGCGAACTTGCGCGTGCCGCCGAGCACCACCGGCTCGATCTCCACCAGCGTGATGCGCTCGAAGTCCGGGTGCGCCGTGAGCGCGCCGAGCGAGATCCCCGCGCCGAGGCCCACGACGAGGGCGGAACGCGGTGCCGGGTGGAGCAGCGCCGGGATGTGTCCGAGCAGGTACTCGACCTGGAGGTCGGGCAGGAAGTCCGAGGCCTCCGCGCGCCCGTTCACCAGGATCGAGCGGTGCGCGCGGCGCTCCACCACCGAGATCGTCGACGTGCTGCCCTCGGCGTAATAGAGCAGGCGGTGCCCGCCGAGGGCCGCCGCGACGTCGACCCGGCCGCCCGACTGGACGTAGCGGCGCATCTGGCTGCTCGCGAAGCTGCCGAGGATCTCGAGGTCCCAGCGCGGCGCGACGAACGGGAAGGCGAGCGCCAGGGCCGCGAGGCCGACGGCTGCGCCCTGCACCAGCGCGCGGGGCGCGCGCGAGCGGTGGGCCATGGCGGCGCCGAGCACCAGCGCGCCCCACGCGACGTCGAGCGCACCCGCGAGGAGCATTCCGCGCTGCAGCCCGAGCCACGGGATCAGGAGGAACCCCGCCGCAAGCGAGCCCGCGATCGCGCCGAGCGTGTTCAGGCCCGCCGTGTCGCCGACTGGCTCGCCCGTGCCCGCGCGCAGGCGCGCGCGCGCCCGGCCCGCCAGCGGGAAGGCCATGCCCATGAAGATGCAGGGCGCGAGCATCACCGCGAAGGCGACGAGCAGGGTGGTCCCGGGCCGCACGCGCTGGAGGTCGCCGTAGAGCGAGAGGTTGAGCTCCACCATCGCCTGCGGCAGGTGCGGGATCAGCAGGGAGACGAGCCAGCTCGCCGCGCCGATCGCCACGAGCACGGCGCCGAGCTGGGTCGCCTCGTCGACGCGGCGCAGCGGGAAGGCCGCGTGCAGCCAGCTTCCGATCCAGATCCCGACCAGGAAGGCCGCCAGCATCACGGTGAAGCTGTAGACGGTGCCGCCGACGGCGATCGCGATGGCGCGCGTCCAGAGCACCTCGAGCGCGAGCGCGCAGGCACCCGCCACCGCGGTTCCCCAGAAGGCGAGGCGCAGCGCCACGAGGCTCGCGGGAGCGGCACCCGGGGCCGCGGCGGCGGCCTCCGCGGCGTCCGCCGCGGAGGGGCCGCGCGAGGGCCCGAGCCGGGCGTCCGCCAGCAGCGCCGCCACGCCCACCGCGAGGTTCGCAGCCACGGCCACGAGCTGCGTGCGCCAGACCCCGAGCGCCGGCATCAGCACGAAGCCGGCCGCGAGCGCGCCCACAGCCGCACCGAGCGTGTTGACCCCGTAGAGCCATGCGAGCCGCGGTCCGAGCTCGCGGGCGCTGCGGACGGAGAACTGCACCAGCACGGGGAGCGTCGCGCCCATCAGCAGTGTGGGGAGCAGCAGTAGCGAGAAGGAGAGCGCGATGCGCAGCAGCGTGAGCCCCGGCCCGACCTCCCCGGCGCGCTGCGCCGCGCCGACATAGGCGGCGTCGACGCCGCGCAGCAGCAGGGGCAGCACCAGCGCGAAGAGCGCCACGCCGATCTCGAGCAGGCCGTAGCTGCGCAGCGGGCGCGTGAGCGAGCCCGCGCGCCGGCCGGCGGCGAGGCCCCCGAGCGCGAGGCCCGCCATGAAGGACGCGAGCACGATGCTCGTCGCCTGGTGGCTCGCGCCGAAGATGAGCGAGAGGTTGCGGACCCACGTGACCTGGTAGGTCAGGGCGGTCGCGCCCGAGAGCAGCAAGAGCGCGTGGACGAAGAGGCGCAGCCGGACGGGCATCGCCGGCTAGGATGGCACGAACCCCGCCGAAGGCGAGGGAATTCGGGCCCCTCAACGACCCGCCGCGGAGTGCCGATGCGTCGTGCATGCTGGAGCGCTCCGACCCCGCGCGCCTCGATGCGGCGGGACCCCTGCCGACCCTGGGCGCATGCCTGCCGCGGATCGCGTCGCGCTTCACCCGCAGCGGGGCCCTCGGGGTCGTCCTCGTCGACGCCGCGGCCCTCGGTCCGATCGAGGTGGCCTACGGCGGCGAGGCGCTGCGGCGCGTCACCGGCGAGCTCGGCGCCCTCGTCGTCGACCTCGCCCGCGACGCGCTCGGCATCGACGACCTGGTGGTCGCCGGCGAGACCGGGCGCAGCGAGATCGTCGTCCTGATCTTCCGCGATGCGAGCGAGGTCGATTTCTATCGCCGCGAGATCCCGGAGCTGCGCCGGCAGATCGCGGACGGGATCGCGCGTCGCGGCAACCGCGTCGCCTATCCCTATCTGAAGCAGATCCCGGTGCTGCCGACCGGCACCGGGGCGTCGCTGCGCAACCCGACGATCACCTCGGAGACCCAGCTGCGCGCCGCCCTCGAGGAGGCGCGCCAGGAGGCCGATCTCGGCGCGCTCGTGGCCGCGCGCGGCCGCCGGAAGCGCCTCTTCGAGCTCGTGCTCTCGCGTCAGATCTACTCGGTCTACGAGCCGATCGTCGAGGTCGAGACGCGCACGGTCTTCGGCTACGAGGCGCTCGCGCGGGGGCCCGAGGGCTCGGAGCTCCACTCGCCGCTGGCGCTCTTCGCGACGGCGACCGAGCAGGACCTGCTCTTCCAGCTCGACTGCCTCTGCCGCCAGAGTGGCCTGCGCGGAGCGCGCGACCTCCCCGGCGGCGCCAAGCTCTTCCTGAACGTGCGCCCCACGACGATCCACGATCCGGCCTTCCGCGCCGAGGCGATCACCAAGACGCTCGAGGCCTGTGGGCTTCGCCCGAGCGACATGGTCTTCGAGATCTCCGAGCAGGAGTCGATCGGAAACTTCGACATCTTCCGCGAGATCCGCGACTACTACCGCCGCCTCGGCTTCCAGATCGCGCTCGACGACACCGGCGCTGGCTACGCGAGCCTCGAGGCGGTGATGGAGCTGTCGCCGGACTTCATCAAGGTCGATCGCGCCTTCGTCCACGGCATCGACCAGGATCCGGCACGCCAGGAGCTGCTGCGGGCGCTGCGCTCGGTCGCCGACCGCATCGGCGCCCGAATCATCGGCGAGGGCCTCGACACGCTCGAGGAGCTCTCGACCCTCGGCGGCCTCGGGATCCCGTTCGGCCAGGGCTGGCTCTTCGGCAAGCCGCATCCGCTGCGCGCGGATCTCTGAGCCTTCGGCTTATTGACTCCGCTCGCCTGCGGCTCGCTGCGCGCGCGCTTTGCGCGCTTGCGAAGAGCCCGTGAAGAAAGACCCTCGGGGAGTGCGGGGTCCGTTCTTCGGGACGGTGCCAGGTGACCTGCCGGGCAGGCCACCTGGCACCGTCCCCGAAGGTCGGGCCCCGCATACCCCGGGAGGAACCGCTCGCAACGTCGCCGCAAGCGCCGCGAAGCGGCGCGCGCAGCGAGCCGCAGGCGAGCGGAGTCAATCAAGACTGTGCCATGATCCGGGCCCGCCATGCAGCGCAAGCTCGCCATCGCCTTCGCGGTGCTCGTGCTCCTCGCCGGCGCCAGCGTCGTTGCGCTGTTCCAGGACTTCACCACGCTCTCGCACGAGGCCGTGACGGCCGACGTCCAGCTCGTGCAGGCCGGCGGGATCAACGGCAACGTGGCCGTGCTGCGCACCGACGACGGGGCGGTCGTCGTCGACACGCTGACGCTGCGGGCCCAGGGCTCGCGCCTGCGCGAGCTCGCCGAGAAGCTCGGTGGCGGGCCCGTACAGCTGGTGCTCAACACGCACTACCACGCGGACCACTCGCACGGGAACCCGGGCTTCCCGGTCGGAACCCATATCGTCGCGACCCGGCGGACCCGCGAGTACATGCTGGGCGTGGACGGAGCCTACTGGCGCGGGGAGGGTGTCTGGAGCCTCCTCGGCAGCGACGTCACGGGCACGCTGCCGAACGATCTCGTCGAGACCGGGAGCGTGCTCTCGATCGGCGGCAAGACGATCCGGACGCTGCATCCCGGTCGCGGCCACACCGGCGGCGACCTCGTGGTGCTCTTCGTCGAGGATCGCGTCCTGCACATGGGCGACCTCCTCGTCGTCGGCTGCTATCCCAACATCGATCTCGAGGCCGGTGGCTCGGTCGAGGCCTGGATCACGACGCTCGACCGCGTGCTCGCGCTCGACTTCGACCGCGTGATCCCGGGCCACGGCCCGGTGACGGATCGCGCCGGGATCGAGCGCTTTCAGGCCTTCCTCCGCGAGCTGTGGGAGCTCGCGCGGCAGGCGGCGGCCGAGGGGCTCACTCTCGAGCGCACGCAGGAGGTGGCGGCCCGCTCGCTGACGCGCGACGCGGGCTTCGTCGCGATGGGGCTCCCGCCCTTCTTCACGCTCGACCGCGCCTTCGTGGTGCGGCGGGCGTGGGAGGAGGCCACCGGGGCCGTCCCGACTTCGCCGGCAGCGGGCGGCTGAGCTACCCCATCGCCGTGCCGCCGCGATTCGCCCGTGCGCTCGCGGGCCTCTGCCTGCTCGCGGGCCTCGCCGCGCCGCCTGCCGCCGCGCAGCCCCCGGTCGCGCCGGCTGCCGCGGCGCCCACGCCGATCCCGGCGGCGGAGGTCGCCGATCGCGCCCAGGAGCACCTCGATCGCGTCCGCGCGATCCGCGAGCACGCGCGCCCCGACCCCTCGATCACCGAGATCGAGGAGCAGCTCGTCGCCTCGGTCGAGGAGGTCGCGACCCTCGCGGGCCAGTTCCGCGAGCGCCTCGCCGGGGCGCCCTCCCGCCGCGAGCTCGAACGGGCCCGCTTCGACTTCGACCGGCTGCGCGAACGCCTGGCCGGCTGGAGTGCGCCGCTCGCGGCGCGCGCCAAGGACCTCGACGCGGACCTCGCGGAGCTCGCTCGGCATCGTGCCGTCTGGGTGGCGACCCGCGAGCAGACGACCGCCAGCGCCCAGGCCCGCGCGGTGGTCGCGCGCATCGACAGTACGCTCGACGAGATCGATCGCGCCGCGAAGTCGGTGCGCGCGCGCCGCGACGCGCTGCTCACGATCCGCGAGCACGTCGCGCACCAGCAGTCGACGGTCGCCGGCATGCTCGACCTGGTGGAGACGAAGCGCAAGCAGCACCGGAAGTCCTTTTTGACGCTCGACAGCCCGCCGCTCTGGCAGGCGCTCGTCGCCGGGGGCGGCTCCCAGGAGGGCCTGCTCGATCGCATGGCCGCCGCGCGCGTGAACGATCTCGCGGACCTGCGGGCATTCAGCGACGACGGCGATCTGCTCGCACTCGTGGCGCTCGGCGCGATCGGGATCCTGGTCGCGGTCGCGCTGCGGCAGCCCGCGCGGCGCCTCGCCGCGGAGGACGAGACGCTCGTCGCTCCCGCGCACCTGCTCGAGCGCCCCGTGGCGGTGGGGACCGTCGCGAGCCTGCTGGTCGCGCCGCTCGTGATCTCGAGCGCACCGCCTGTTGTGCTGAGCGCCTACGGCTTTGCGCTGCTCCTCGCGTCGCTGCGGCTCCTGGTCCCGGTCGTCGACCCCGAGCTGCGCCGCATCCTCTACGGGCTCACGGTCTGGTACGCCATCGATCGCGTGCGCGACCGTCTGGTTCCGGACCCCACCGCGAACCGTCTCCTCGTGCTCTCCGCGGCGTGCCTCGCGGTGGCGATCCTGGTCTGGCTACTGCGCCCGTCGCGGATCTCGAAGCTCGGAC
>Ga0315278_10001995_pt1 | contig 18065 bp, 14 predicted proteins | sample YL17G06_0_MG_FD_203880 | JGI IMG/M metagenome (GOLD analysis project Ga0315278, IMG submission 203880) | Sediment microbial communities from Yellowstone Lake, YNP, Wyoming, USA - YL17G06_0 | ecosystem: Environmental > Aquatic > Freshwater > Lake > Sediment | place: USA: Wyoming | collected... | reverse complement strand
TTATCGGTTATTGCGCTCCTTGTATCTATTGCGGTCGCAATTTGGAAATAAATCTTATCTTGATTAACAAGACGAGTCAGCCAACTTCTTAAATCGACCCTAGAAACGCTTGCGGGGTTTGAATGGTGGTGGTTCTAGGCCGGAGAGCACAGCCAATATAAAAGTATGATGAAAAATATCTGGATTGGCGCGCTTATTGCCGGCTTTATCATCTTGGTATTGCCACGGCATCAGTCCTTTTTACTTTGGCTGGGTGGATTTCTTGTAGGATTGGCAGTCGGAATTCTGGTTGAAAAGAAGGGTGCGGAGGCAGAGCGAGAGGGATAGGACCCGGCCATATCCATATTTAAGACTGAGACAGGCCCTCAATCACAAAAACACCGTCCCATCGTTGGGGCGGTTGCGGTTTTCGTACGGCGACTCCCGCGCGTTACTCTTCCTCTTTTTCCCCTTTTGCGCCGCTCTCCGCGACGGCACCCTCCTTCATCCGCGCGAGTGTTTTTGATTTGAGCGCATGCAGAAGTTTCTTGTCCTCCTTCAGTTTTTGGCGTACCGCATCGAAACCCGTGCCGAGTCGCTCTCCCTCAAAGGAGTAGCTCGCGCCGGACTTTGTGACCGCGCCGTAGCGGATGGCGGTATTGAGCACATCCGCCTCGTAGGAGATGCCTTCGCCGAACATAATGTCGAATTCGGCCGATTTAAAGGGCGGCGCCACCTTGTTCTTCACTACCTTCGCCCGCACGCGGTTGCCGATGACGTTCTCACCCTTCTTCACCTGCGCTATCCGCCGGATGTCGATGCGCACCGAGGCCGCGAAGGGGAGCGCCCGGCCGCCAGGCGTGGTCTCCGGATTGCCGAACATCACGCCTATCTTCATTCGTATCTGGTTAATGAAAATGATGAGCGTCTGGCTCTTCGCCGCGATAGCGGTGAGCTTCCGCAGGGCCTGTCCCATCATCCGCGCCTGACGCCCCACGTGCTGTTCTCCCATTTCCCCTTCGAGTTCCGCCCGCGGCGTCAAGGCCGCAACGGAGTCAACGACGACGACCGAGATGATACCCGAGCGTACCAAGCTCTCGAGGATGTTCAGCGCCTCCTCGCCGCTGTCGGGCTGCGAGATGAGGAGTTCGTTCACTTTCACGCCGAGCTTCGCCGCGTATTCCGGGTCGAGCGCATGTTCCGCATCGATGTACGCCGCCTTTCCTCCCTGCTTCTGTGCCTGGGCAACCACGTTTAGGCAGAGTGTGGTCTTCCCGCCCCCTTCGGTGCCGTAGATCTCGACGATGCGTCCGCGCGGCAGGCCGCCGACCCCGAGTGCAATGTCGAGCGAGAAGGAGCCCGTCGGGATGACCGCGACGTCAACGCGCCGCGCATCGCCGAGTTTCATAACGGCCCCCTCGCCGAACTTCTCGCGGAGCGTGGAGAGGAGGTCGTTCAGCTCGTTCTTCTCATCGTCTTTTTTCTTCGGCACGGGAGGCATAGTGGGTTAAGTGTACCCCGTCAGAAACTCATTGTCGAAGGTCAATTATGCCCATACGCTGCCACGAACACGCCGCTCAGAGAATGGTCTTGAGTTCCGAAAGGCTGCGGATGCGTTTCCACGCGATGCGGGCAAGGATTGGGTCGCTCCACGCGGTCTTATAGAAGACGCCGTGGCCGGTCGCCTCAAAAAGACCGCAGTCGTTCCAATCGTCGCCAACTGCGGCGCACTCATCGGGCTGGACACCCTGCTTTTTACAAAACTGCATGAGCTGTGCGCGTTTTTTCTCCGATTGGTTGTGTTCATAGTCGAGACCCGCGAGGTTTCCGCGGTGGTCCCAGCGGAGCACGGAGCCCGCGTACCACTGCCGGATGCCGAGACGCTCCGCGGTCACGCGCGCAAAGAGATCCATCGAGCCGGTGATGAGGCAGACCGCATACCCTTTTGCGGCGAGGTTGCGGAGCGTGCTTTTTGCCTCGCGCCGGATGGGCATGCTGCGGAAGATCGAGGTGAACCGGTTGCGGGTGGCGTTCCCGGTTTTGTGCCACGCCGTGACGAGCTGGTCGATGGCGTCAGCGGTATCAATGGTGCGACGTTGTAGTTTGCGGTAGAGCGCGAGGTGTCGCTCAACGGAAGCACCGAGACGCTCGGTGAGGAACGTCCACGAGACGGCATTGACGAGTGTTCCGTCGATATCAAAAATAACGGCGGGCCTGCCCGTCCGAAGCCGCGCGAAGGCGGGGAGCGGGTGGTTCACCACGCGCTTTTTAGGAAGGGGTGCGGGGCTCATTGGCCCGTGGTCGAAGTTGGCGTCGAGGTGGTTGTGTCCGTCGTCACAGTCTGTGGTTCGTAGAGTACCTGCCGCGTGATGACCATCTCGCCGCCCAAAAATTTCTTCGCGCGGACGACGACGGCATTCATGTTCGGTTCGAGGAGTAAATCCTCTTGCCACGCGCCGTCCTTTTGGACGGTCACCGGCACACCGTTCACCGAAAGCTGGTCGCCGTTCTCGAGGCGGCCCCGGACCGTGAAGGCCGGCTCGTGCACCGTGACGAGCGCTTCGGCGGGCGCCGTGACCTCGAGGGTCGGTTGCCCCACGATGGCGGGGAAGCGGATGATACCGTAGACGATGATAATGACGGTGATTACGACGAGCCAGACGTAGCGGGAGATGGAGCGCGGGGCGAAGCGGTTCGTCGGGAGCGCGTCCGCGGGGCCCGAGCTTCGCCCCGCGCCGGCGGTCTTCAGGTGCTCCCACCACTGGTCCGGACTGAAGTCGAGGAGTTCGCCGAGGCGATCGAGGTAGCCACGCAGGTACGGCGCCGGCGGGAGTTCGTCGTAGCGCCCTTCGGCAAGGCGTTCGAGGTGGTCCTGCGCGATGCCGGAGATCTCCGAGAGCTTCCGGAGCGTGTAGCCGCGGGCCTTGAGCCGCTCGGCGAAAAAAGTTTTGAAATCGCGGTCGTTAGTGTCCATAAGCGTGCTCTATCGAGGACAGTACTCTACGAAGTACGAATCTGTACGAATGTACGAATGGGTAAATACCGACCCCATATTTCTCGTATATTTGTAGGACATTCGTATTTTGTAGCCGGTCATGGTTATCGTTATGGTCATTCTGCGTCCGGTATCCGGTCCATGAACACCTCGCGGGGTTTCGCGCCCTCGCCGGGGCCGATGACCCCCTTCTCTTCCATAATGTCGAGGAGCCGGGCCGCGCGCGCGTAGCCCACCTTAAGCCGCCGCTGGAGGAGCGAGGCCGAGGCCTTCTGCGCCTGTGCGACGACCTGCACGGCCTCGTCGTAGAGCTCGTCGTCATCGTCGTTCGCGAGGTAGTTGTCAAAGAGGTTTTTCGAATCGCCATTTTCCTCGTCCGCCGATTCGAGCGCGACCGGTTCCGCCGGGACCGCGGCGTTGTTCTCGCGGATGAAGTCGGCGACGCGGTTGATCTCCTCCTCGGTCACGTACGCTCCCTGGATGCGCTTCGGCTTCGAGAGGTCGGACGAAACGAAGAGGAGGTCGCCGCCGCCGAGGAGTTTCTCGGCGCCTCCGGTGTCGAGGATGGTCCGCGAGTCGACTTGGCTTGCCACCTGGAGCGCGATGCGGCTCGTGATGTTCGCCTTAATGAGTCCGGTGATAATCTCGACCGACGGGCGCTGGGTGGAGAGGACGAGGTGGAGGCCGGTCGCCCGCGCCATCTGCGCAAGGCGAACAATGGAACCCTCGACCTCGCGGCCATAGGAGGTCATGAGGTCAGCGAGCTCGTCGACAATGATGACAAGGAAGGGCAAGGGGTTATCCTTCCCCCCATTCTGGTTGTAGCTCTTGATGTCGCGACTGCCCGCCTTCTGGAGGACCTCGTAGCGTCGCTCCATTTCGGCGATGGCCCAGCGGAAGACGCCGATGGCTTTCTTGCTCTCGACGATGACGGGCGAGACGAGGTGCGGCAGGTGTTCGTAGATAGTAAGCTCGACGCGCTTCGGATCGATGAGGATGAGCCGGAGGGTCGCCGGCGAGTTCTTGTAGAGGAGCGAGAGGATGAGCGAGTGTATCATCACCGACTTGCCGCTGCCCGTCGCGCCCGCGATCAAAAGGTGCGGCATCCGCTCGATGTCGGCGAAGAGAGGTTCGCCGGTCACATCACGGCCGAGCGTGAAGCCCAGAAGGCCCGATGTCTGGAATTCCGGGTAGGCCATCAGGCTCCCGAGGCGCACGAGCGCAGCCGCCTTGTTCGGCACCTCGATGCCAACGAGGGATTTCCCGGGAATGGGCGCCTCGATGCGAATGGGGTGGGCGGCTAGGGCGAGCGCGAGGTCCTGGTTCAGTGCCGTGATGCGCGAGAGCTTCATTCCCTCGGCGGGCTTCAGGGTATAGCGCGTCACCTTAGGGCCGATGTTGATCTCTCCCATCTCGACCGCGATGCCGAAGCTCTCGAGCGTCCGCTTGATAATGTTCGCGTTCGCCCGGAGATCGCCGGTCGTCGGTTTCTCGCTCGAGGATTTGAGGAGGTCCAGGGGTGGCGGCACATAGTTGGTGAAGACGGGTGCGGGCGCGCGTTTCTTTAGGGTGAGCGGGATGGTTGCCCTCCGCTCGCCGCGCGGCTTCTCCGTCTCCGCGGACCCCGCTGCGGACGCCGTCTCCTTCGACTCGCCGGTCACGACCGGTGCGGCCGCTTTCGTTTCTTTTTCCTCTCCTTCTCCTCCTTCATCCGCGTCGCGCGACGGCCAGCGGAACTTGAGCGGCACGTTCACCGTCATAAGGAGCGCGGCGGCGAGGATGACGAGGTTGATGATGAAACCGGCGATGCGGCCGAAGGGAATTTGGAACGCGCCGAGGAAATAGCCGAACCACCCGCCGCGCCCCGCGGCGGCAATGTGAATAAGGCCGAGAACAGCGAGGACGGCGAGCGCGGCGCCCAGGGCGGTCATGCCTACCAGCCGCCGGCGTTCCGAGGCGATAATGAGCACGAGCGCGACCGTGAGACAGGCGAGCGGCAGGAGGAAGTAGCCGCCGCCGAAGAGGGCATTCAACAGTTTATAGAGGGAGCGGCCGGCGGGCCCGGCGGCACCGATGCGCGCGAGGATAAGGATGACGGCGGCTCCGACGGCGACGATTGCCCAAATGCTCTGTTTCGTCTCGGGGTGGAGGCGGTGCGCTTCGGGTGCGCCGCTGTTCGGTCGCGACCCTCTCCGGTTGCCGTTCTTCAGTGCCATTGTCTCTCATTCTCATACATTCGACGCGGAAGTACAAATAAATCCGGCACTGTCGTATACTGTTCGATATGCGTGTGAACCCGTACATGTTCCGCGGGTACGACCTGCGGGGACTGGTGGGCACCGACCTCACGCCCGAGATCGTCCTGCACATCGGGAAGGCATTCGGTACCTACCTTAAGCGACAGGGTATTCGGGCCTGTGTCGTGGCACGCGACGCGCGCGGAACGAGCCCCGCGTACGCCGAAGCGCTCATTCAGGGACTCCGGTGGACAGGGGTGGATGTCATCGATATTGGTATGACGCTCATCGGCACGTTCTACTGGTCGCAGTATTTTCTAAAGCGGCGGGGCGGAGTGTTTGTCTCGGCGTCGCACAATCCGCCGGAGTACAACGGCTTCAAGTTCGCGAACGACTATTCGGAGACGCTCGTTACGGATGGTATGAACGAACTTCGTCGCATGGTGGAAGACGAGGACTACGAGCAGGGTGAACGTCCCGGCGCGCTCGAGGAGCGCGACATTCGCGGGGCGTACTTCGATGATGTGCTCCAGCGCGTTCCCATTGGAAAGCGCTTCAGGGTGTTGGTCGACGCGGGCGCATCGACGGCGGGAGCGCTCGCGCCGGAGCTCCTGCGTCGCGCCGGCTGTGAGGTCATCGAAAAGAATTGCATCGTGGACCCGACGTTCCCGCTGGGTAGCGTCGACCCGACCTCGTCGGAAGTCGTCGAGCGAGTGGGGAACGAAGTGCGCGTGGCGGGCGCTGACATCGGGTTCACCTACGACGCCGACGGCGACCGCATCGGCGTCGTGGACGAGAAAGGTGCCGTTGTCTGGAACGACATCCTCGTTGCGCTCTTCGCGCTCGATGCGCTCGCGCTGCACCCCGGCGCGACCATCATGTATAACATCCTCTGTTCAAAAGCGGTCTATGACTCGATCGCGGCCGCCGGCGGGAAACCGTTCATGTGGCGCGTCGGCCACTCGTTTCTCAAGAAGAAGAACCAAGAGGTCGGCGCCGCGTTCATCGGCGAACTTTCCGGACACTTCTTTTTTTCCAAAGACTTTTATAATCACGACGACGGGTTGTATTCGACGCTGCGTCTCCTGCGGTATCTTGCACACACGAACCAGTCGCTCTCACGGGCGGTGGCAGCGCTGCCCCACTACATTTCAAGCCCCGAGATAAAGGTGTGCTGCCCGGACGACAAGAAGGTGGCGCTCGTCGGGAGGATTGTGCCGATACTCGAGCGCGATTTCCCCGCGGCGACGGTCGTGGGCGACGAACGTGCGGGCGACGGCGTGCGACTCGACCTTGCGGACGGAATGTTCGTCGTACGCTACTCGCAGAATGGGCCGTATCTCACGGTAAAATTCGAGGGAAAAGTGCAGGAACGTTACGACGCGCTCAAGAGGTACATTTGTGACCTTCTCCACGGATTCACCGAGATCGACTGGCAGGCGAAGATTAATGTGAACGTCGAGGCGCTGGAGTAGGTGGTTTTATGGCCCGCGCTGGCGGCGGTTGACGGTAGCTCATTCGGTTGGTACCGTGGAGGCAGTTCTGCGCTATCATGGCGCGGGGAAAGGAAAATATGCTTTCGAAAAGGGTCATGGCAGACCTCGCAGCTGCAGCTACAACGGCTCGCACACTTGCCGATACTCTCGCAAAGGAAGGAGAGCCACTCCCTGCCCTCGGGGTGCCGTCGTCAACACGGAGCAAGTTTGCTCAAGAGGCTCTTGAGCAGCTTGATGGCATCTCCGGCGCCCTCCAGTGTGCGCTCGCCTCGGTAAACAGCGCAAAAGAGAAAATCGTAACCGTACGGGATACGATTGGTATGCGACAGTGCAACGGGTACTGACGGAAGGAGGCGGTATGCGAGGAACGCGATTCAAGCGCCCACACAAGAACATTTGCTGTGGGCGCTGCTGTTTTTGTGAAAACGCGCGGCGTCATCGCCGTTTTTATTGACAATACGCCCGACGGCGAACCGGCACGGCGTGAAAACCTTTCCAATGAAACGATCGTCCAACCGGAAAGGTTTATCACCATTTTATTGACAATACGCCCGACAGGGCGCTAGAGTACCCGAGCGGCATAGGGTCTATGGCGTATGGCATAAGCGGAATGAAATTTTCTATAGGCCATATGCTATTTGCCATTCGCTATTCTCATGCCTGAATTCTTAAACAGCTCATTCGGACTTAGGCTCACCATTGAACAGACGGTCGCGGAGATCATCCGCTTCATGCGGGATGACCCGCGGCGCCGCTACAAGGTGACCGTGGGGACGGATTCCGAACGCCTCGCGAACGGCAGCGCCGACTTCGTGACGGCGGTCGTCGTCCACCGCGTCGGGAACGGCGGCCGCTACTTCTGGCGGCGTTTCCAACTCGGGAAGTTCCACACGCTCCGCGACCGCATCATTAAGGAGGTGCTCATTTCGCTCGAGCTCGGCAAGCAGATACTCTCCGCGCTCAAGGAGCTCTCGGAATCGGCGACCATCGAAGGCTCGCCGCTCCCGCAGTGGGACTTCGAGATACACGTCGACATCGGCGAGAACGGCCCCACGAAGCCGATGATACAGGAAGTCGTCGGCATGATACGCGCCTCGAACTTCGAGGCCATCACGAAGCCGGGGAGCTACGCGGCGAGCAATGTGGCGGATCGGCACGTGTAGGAAAGCTCGATAGCTCGTTAGCGGCGCGGGGATTCGGTGCCGCTCCCCCTACTCTCTTATCACTAACGAGCCAGCGAGCTAATAGGCTGAAGGGCTACCCTCATGGACACTCTCGTCTTTGACATCGAAACCCAGAACTTTTTCACCGACCCGGACGTCGGGTGGGACAACTTCGAGGCGCTGAGGATCTCGGCGGTCGGGGTCTACTCATATAATAAGGACGAGTACGTCTGCTTCGAGGAGGGGGAAATTGAGAAGGCAGCGGCGCTCTTTCGAACCGCCGGGCGGCTCGTGGGGTTCAGCAGTAATCGCTACGACGTGCCGGTCCTGCACCTCTACTTCCAGCGGCTCGCGGATAAACTCAAGGTTGATTTGTGGGAAAAGGAGCGCGTCGACCTCTTGGAGAAAATAGAGCGCGCCGTGGGATTCCGCGTGAGTCTGAACAAGCTCGCACAGGCTAACCTCGGTGTCGGTAAGACGGGCCATGGAGCGGAGGCGATCGAGCTCTATCGTAACGGCAAGATAGAGGAACTTAAGAAATATTGTCTCAAGGATGTTGAGCTCACAAAGCAACTCTACGACCGTTACCGGAACGAGCAGTTCCTGCTCATCCCGAATCTCCAGGGCGAGGTGATGAAGGTGCTGTTCCACAATGTTGAGGAATCAAAAACAGCGCGTCTACTGTGATTACGCCGCGACGACGCCGGTCGACCCGCGCGTCATTCGGGCGATGGAGCCGTACTTCGGCGCGAAGTTCGGCAACGCCAGTTCGCTCCACTCCTTCGGGCAGGAGGCAATAGCGGCGGTCGATGGTGCGCGCGAGACGGTCGCGAAAGCGATACACGCGAATTTCCGCGAGGTCATTTTCACCGGTTCGGCAACGGAGGCGAATAATCTGGCGCTCCGCGGAGCGCTAAATGGAATTATGAATCATGAATCAAGAATTAAGGGCGGAGGGGAAAAGCGTGGTGCCGTAATTCACAATTCGAACTTCATAATTCCTCGCATTATTGTCTCGGCGATAGAGCACGAGTCCGTCCTTGAGACCGCACGCGACCTCGAACGCGACGGCGTTGATGTAGTGATAGTTCCCGTGGATAGGCGCGGCGTCGTTGACCTGAAGAAACTCAAGGCAGCGCTCAACGAGCGGACCGTGCTCGTTTCGGCGATGTATGCGAACAACGAGATTGGCACCGTGGAGCCTGTTTCTGAAATCGCAAGGATTGTTAGCGATTTCCGCGAGGAATTACGAATCAGGAATCAGGAGTCAGGAAAAAATAAAACCGCCCTGATTCATGATTCCAACTTCGTGCTTCCGCTACTGCACGCCGATGCCGTGCAGGCGTTCCAGTTTCTCGACTGCGACGTCGACCGGCTCGGCGTCGATTTCATGACGCTCTCGGGACACAAACTCTACGGCCCCAAAGGGGTTGGGGCGCTGTACGTGCGCGGAGCGCGCGCGAAGCATGAATCAGGAATTAGGAATCAGGGAACAGACCCAACCATAATTCCTAATTCAAGATTCATAATTCATCCGCTCCTCACCGGCGGCGGCCAGGAATTCGGACTTCGCTCGGGAACCGAGAACGTCCCGGCGATCGTCGGTTTCGCGAGGGCCATCGAACTCGCCGTTGCGGTGCGCGCGGCGACAGCGCACCGACTCGACGGCTTCTCCCATCGTTTCTGGAATGGTCTCCGGAAGATCTGTCCCCATGCGATTCTACATGGCGTTCCGCTTGAGAAAGCGGTGTCACGCGGGCGTCTGCCGAACGTTATGAATGTATGCCTGGACCGAAATGCTCAGGAGTTCTTGATGGCCCTTGACCTCGCCGGTGTCGCCGCTTCGGCAGGTTCGGCGTGCGCAGCGCGGTCGCCCGTTCCATCCCACGTGCTCCGGGCCATCGGCTGTTCGCGGGAGGAGCAGCGGGCGAGCGTTCGATTCAGCTTCGGCCGGCCGACCTCGGCGCGCGATATTGACATTGCACTCCGGGTCATCGGAAAATTGTAGTAGTATAGGCGTACCGCGGTCGGGTACGGATACAACAGTAGCTATTAATTAATATCAACCATGCAAAATCGCACAAGAATATTCACCATCGTCCTCGCGGCGGTTGTCATCGCCGGTGCGCTTGCGACGGTACAGAGCGCTCGTGCGACCTTCCTTGGCGACCTCTGGCAGAACCTCACGAAGCCATTCTCCCCGCCGGCGGGCCCTCCGTCGGTCGGCGGGGCCACGAGTAGCACCACGTCCGTTCCGCTCTATAAGCCGGCGCTCGACTATGAACAGGCGGTCGTGGGCGCCGTGAAGAAGGCGTCGCCGGCGGTCGTTTCCATCACCATTTCGAAGAACGTGCCCATCATCGAGCAGTGTCCCTACAATCCGTTCTCCGATCTGCCGCCTGAGTTCCAGCAGTTTTTCGGCGACAACGGTAGTTTCACCCAGCCGTGTGATAGCGGAAAAACGCAGCTCCAAGAGGTGGGTGGCGGGAGTGGTTTCGTTATCTCGTCCGACGGATTGATTCTCACGAACAAGCACGTTGTTTCCGACACGAAAGCTTCGTACACCGTCCTTACAAACGACGGCAAGAAGTATGATGCGAAAGTGCTCGCGCGTGATCCGTCACAGGACCTCGCCGTGGTGAAGATAACCGCGAGCGGCCTGCCGACCGTTGAGCTCGGCGATTCGAGCTCCATTGAGCTCGGTCAGACGGCGATTGCCATCGGGAACGCGCTCGGTGAATTTCGCAACACGGTCTCGGTTGGCGTCGTTTCCGGCCTCGCGCGGAACATCACGGCGTCCGGTGCGGGAACGTCCGAGTCGCTCTCGGGCCTCATCCAAACCGACGCCGCCATTAATCCTGGCAACTCGGGCGGTCCACTCTTAAATCTCAAGGGGCAGGTCATTGGCATCGATACGGCCATTGCCCAGAACGCGCAGAACATCGGTTTCGCCATCCCTATCAACCGCGCGAAGCGCGATATCAACTCTGTCAAGACAAGCGGCGAGATCCAGGTGCCGTTTCTGGGAGTACGATACATCGCGGTGACGGCAGACCTCGCGAAGCAGCAGAAGCTGTCGGTTGACCACGGCGCGTTGGTCCGCGGCTCGAATGACGGCCCGGCCATCACGCCCGATTCGCCGGCGGCCAAGGCGGGGATACAGGCGGAGGACATCATCACGGCGGTCGACGGCACGACGCTCAACCAGGACCACCAGCTGGGGGACAGCATCAGTGGCCACGCCGTCGGCGACACGGTCACCGTAACCGTGAATCGCGGCGGCAAAGAGCTCAAACTGCAGGTCACGCTCGCCAAGCGACCGCAATAGAAGCTCGTTAGCGGTTTAGCTCGATAGCCCGTTAGCGATTGCTGGCTTGACAGAATGCCACAGAAAGTGGCATTCTGTTTTTGCAGCCGTTCGAAGCTGCTTTGTTCTTTCCCAACAGAATAAGGGCTGCCGTGAGGGCAGCCGGGCGATAGCCATGAGGCGTGATGCCTCGGAAAGGTTGCTTATGCGAAAAGGTAGAAAAATAAGCGCATTCGATCAGTGTCTGTGCCGATTTATGGAAACACTTGATCGGATGTTTCTTCCACTCAAAATCGGCTGGGAACCTACGAACCTCGGCTTGAATGTCGAGATTAAAAGGGAGAATGCCAGTCACTCGGAACGGCATCCGGACATGATGGTCTGTGTACGGCCGGTGGGCTGGCCCGAAGATTCCTACGTATCGGTTAGAATTATGGCTCCGCTTGGGACGTGGAAGGCCTACGAAGGGACGATGTATCTGCCAGCCCTTAGGCACCTAAGCCTACTCTTCTGCCTTGAAGGCTTTGCGATTTATGACGGCCAAGGAGATAGTCCTTCCTATATCACAACATCGCGGGAAGGGAATGAGCAGAATAGGCTAATTCTTAGGGCGCTCAAACACATCCGCCATGACCTCTACGAATGCCATGCTTCCGCGGAGGCAAAAGCGATGGAGGCAGAAGATTTCAGAAAAACTTTGGCCTCTGCGTTGAGCGTGAGGCCGGGGCTAAAAGAAGAGTTGGCCGGATGGCTCCACACAACCACGGAAACCGTGGCAGCTTGGGCGGATGGTAGTGGTCTTCCGGCAGCCGACATTCAAGAGAGTGTCACCCTCTGTCTGGAGGCCGTGCTCTTCGATAGCAAATAGCCGTTCAATCTTCATTGAGCTCCTCGAATCCCGAGGAGCTCAAGCATTTTAAAGTCTATCCCTCCTTCGCCCGCATCCGCTTTGCTATCATCTTATGATAGAATGATCGGAAGGAACGTAATAAATACATTTGGAAAACGTATTATATATAGTAGCGGTTTCAATATGGGGCCGGATTAGCACTCTCCTCTTGAGTTTGCCAATCCATGTGCAACGTGCTACACTTCACCGGAATCCCAAACACTAATTTCTAAACTCGAGTTCCTATACCCTATACCCTATACCCTATCCAAAAATGTCCAACTTCCAACGGTTTACCATTAAGGCGCAGGAGGCGCTCCACAACGCGCAGGAACTCGCGGGTCAGCAGAGCCAGGGAGAGCTTAAGGCGCTCCACCTCCTCCACGCCCTGATCGACGACCAGTCGTCCCTCGTCCAGCCGGTCCTTATGCGGAGCGGCGTGAACCTCGACAAGCTCCACGAGGAGGTCGAGAACCAGATCGAGCGCATCCCAAAGATCGTTGCCGGTTCGAACGTGAGCCAGCTCTATCTCTCGCAGGAGCTCATGAAGATACTCGACCAGGCGGCGAAGGTGGCCGCGCAGCAGAAGGACGAGTTTATCTCCTGCGAACACCTCTTGCTCGCACTCCTCGACGTTTCCTCGCCGGCGCAGATGCTCCTCCAGCAGTTCGGCGTACGGCGCGAGGCGGCATTTCGCGTCCTGGCCAAGCTCCGCGGTTCCGTTCGCATCACCGATGAAACGCCCGAGAGCAAGTTCCAGGTCTTGGAGAAGTACGCGATAGACCTCACCGAGAAAGCAAAGGCGGGCGAGCTCGACCCCGTCATCGGACGCGAGGACGAGCTCCGGCGCGTCATCCAGGTCCTCTCGCGGCGGACAAAGAACAACCCCGTCTTGATCGGCGAGCCGGGTGTCGGCAAGACCGCCATCGTTGAAGGCCTCGCCCAACGAATCGTCGCGGGCGACGTTCCCGAGCCCTTGAAAGGCAAGCAGGTGCTGATGCTCGACCTCGGTTCGCTCATTGCCGGAACGAAGTTCCGCGGCGAATTCGAGGACCGTTTGAAGGCATTTGTGAAGGAGATAAAGAATGCGAGCGGACGGCTCATCCTATTCATAGATGAGATACACACCATTGTGGGCGCCGGCGCCGCCGAAGGAGCGGTGGATGCCTCGAACCTCCTCAAGCCCGCCTTGGCGCGCGGCGAACTCCACGCCGTCGGGGCCACGACCATTAGGGAGTACCAGCGTTACATCGAGAAGGATCCTGCCCTCGAGCGGCGATTCCAGCCCGTCGTGGTCGAGGAGCCCTCGATCGATGACTCGGTTGCCATCCTTCGCGGCCTCAAGGAAAAGTATGAGATGCACCACGGATTGCGCATTTCGGACGAGGCCATCGTCGCCGCCGTTCAGCTAGGAGCCCGCTACATCACCGACCGGTACCTGCCGGACAAGGCCGTCGACCTCATCGACGAGGCGGCAGCCGCGCGTCGGCTCGAGAGCGAGAGTTTGCCCACGGAGATCAACCGCCTGCGCCGCGAACTCACGAAGCTCGAGGTCGAGAAACAGGCGCTCGGGAAAGAGTCCAAAGAACGCGTCGCCCTGCGGGTCAAGGAGATTGACCGGGCGGTGAAGAAGCTCAAGGACGAGAACGACGACCTCTCCGCGCGGTGGCACGGTGAGAAGCTGAAGTTCGAGACGCTCCACCAGCTCCGACAGAAGGTGGAGAACTTGAAGCGCGAGGTTGAGGTGGCCGAGCGCGAGGGGAACCTCGAGCGTGTTGCCCAGATCGTCTACGGCGAGCTGCCGCAGGCGCAGAAAGACTTCGAGGTCTTCGAGCACAAGAACTTCCCCGCCCGAGGCGGGTCCGCCTCCGGCGGAAGCGCGAGAAAAAGAAAACCCGCCAGGGAAGAACCCCGGTTCCTCAAGGAGGCCGTTGACCGCGAGGACGTCGCTGCCGTGGTCGCCACGTGGACCGGTATTCCGCTCCAGCGGATGCTCGAGTCCGAAGGTGAGAAATTCTTGAAGATAGAGGAATCCCTGCGAAAGCGAGTCATCGGCCAGGATGAGGCGATCGCCGCGGTCGCGAACGCGCTCCGGCGGGCCCGCGCCGGACTCTCCGACCCACAGAAACCAACCGGCTCTTTCATGTTCATGGGGCCGACCGGCGTCGGCAAGACCGAGCTCGCCAAAGCCCTCGCCGAGTTCATGTTCAACGACGAGAAGGCGCTCGTGCGCATCGATATGTCCGAGTATATGGAGCGGCACGCAACCTCCCGCCTCGTGGGGTCGCCGCCCGGCTACGTCGGCTACGAGGAGGGCGGCCAGCTGACCGAGGTCGTCCGGCACCGTCCGTACTCGCTCATCCTCTTCGACGAAATTGAGAAAGCGCACCCCGAGGTGTTCAACTTGCTCCTCCAGATACTGGATAACGGGCGCCTGACCGACGGCAAGGGCAAAGTCGTGAATTTCAAGAATACCATCATCATCATGACCTCGAACGTCGGCAGCCAGCACCTCAAGGCAATGTCGCTGCTCGGCTTCGACGGCGGAACGACAGGGGGCGCCGAGACCGACGAGGATGGCTACCGCAGCAAAGTGATGGAGGCCTTGAAGGCTAGCTTTCGTCCGGAGTTCCTGAACCGCATCGATGAGACCATCATCTTCCATCCGCTCCGGCCGAAGGATATTGAGAAGATCGTCGACCTCCAGCTCGGGCTGATCGAGGAGCGACTGGCCGAGCACCACATCACCATCACCATCAATCCGGGGGCGCGCAAGCACCTCGCACTCGAGGGATTCGATCCCGAGTTCGGGGCGCGGCCGATCAAGCGCCTCATGCAGAAGACGATACTGGACGCCTTGGCCGACAAGATCATTCGCGGCGAACTCAAAGATGGCGGCAAAGCTACGGTCAACGTTAAGGCAGATTCCCTGGTCGTTAGCGTCTAAGGCGACCGGGCTCGCGTTCCTCTGGCTTTTCGCGCCAGCGTGGCTCTTCGTTGTAGCAGCGCTCGCGGCCTACTTCGTGCCGCTCTTCCAACCGTCGCGGCTCGCGCTTCCGGCGCTTGTAGCGCTTGGGCTCGCCGTTCTCATCCCGCAGAGCGCGTGGGCGGCAGCGCTCATCGGTGTGCTCACGTTCACCATCCTCGGCGCGAAGGACCTCATCCTCATCGATCGTCCCGCCGCGTACGAGACAAGCGTCCTCATCCTCGTTTTTCTCGCCGTCGTTGACTTCTTCCGGCGCTTCACGACGCTCGAACGACCGGCGGTGGCCCTGGGGGCGCTCGGCCTTGCTACTGTGGTTTTCCTGTTGCTCGACCGAATGGGGGAGTACATTGCCGCCGCCGATGAAGTAGTGCGCGTGCGTTCCTCGCGTCGTCGCCGGGTGCTCACGTGGGGTGTTGTGGCCCTCGCCCTTTGGCAGATGAGTCTTGCTGCGCTCGCACTTCCCCTGGGAAATTTCACTCAAGCGGCGCTCGTTTTCGCCGCCGCGGCGATCGCGGCGAGCATCGGGCTCGATTACCTTGGCGCCCGGCTCGACCGGCCTCGCATCATTGCGCACGCCGGTGTCTTCGCCGCTGCCGCTGCCGCTATCCTTCTCACAAACCAGTGGGGACTCTAACAGTCTATAGCTCATAGTGGGGTGCGTGTTCGGCGGGTGAGACACCGGTTGTCTACGGTGACGGAGCCGCGTATCATAGGGAACATATGCGTATAGTACCCATCACGAAAGCGGTGATTGCCGTTGCCGGCTCCGGCACGCGGTTCCTGCCGGCGGTCAAGAGCATGCCCAAGGAGATGCTGCCCATTGTGGATAAGCCCATCATCCAACTCGTTGTTGAGGAGCTCGTGGCCGCTGGCATCAAGGACATCATTCTCGTCACCAAGTGGGACAAGAAACCGCTCGAAGACCACTTCGACCGGAGCGTGGCGCTCGAAACGGAACTCAAGCGCGCTGGTAAACTCGAGGCGCTCGAGAGGGTCAAACGGATATCCGAGATGGCGAACTTCATCTACGTCCGTCAGAAGGGACCGTACGGCAATGGCACGCCGGTGCTTTCGGTCGCGAACCTGGTGCATGGCGAACCCTTCATCTACGCCTTCGGCGATGACCTGGTTTGTTCGAAAGTGCCTTTCGCAAAGCAGCTCGTCGAGGCTTATGAGGCCTCCGGCTGCCCGATGATCGGCGTACAGAAGGTGCCGTGGAGTGAGGTGCACCGCTACGGTGTGGTTAAGCTGCGAAGAGGCACCATGGAAATCGAGGACATCGTTGAGAAGCCGACCGCGGCAGAGGCACCGTCGCAGCTGGTCGAATTCGGGCGCATGATACTGAATCAGGACATCGTCGATATTCTGAAGACGACGCCTCTTGGCAAAGGAAAGGAGCTTTGGATGATGGATGCCATTGCAGGGTACATTAAGGGTGGTGGAGTGTTCTTGGCAAAGGAGGTTGAGGGCGGTGAGTGGCTCACAACAGGTGACCCACTAAATTATCTTAAGACGGTGCTCTCCTACGCTTTTGAGAGAAAAGACATCGGAAAAGAGCTTCGAAAATACGTTCGAAAATTCAGATAGGTATAGAAACCGAGTGACGTTGCCGCGGTGCCGGTTTTTATGAATAGTGCCGGATTGACAATTCGGCAATCCGGCAGGTATACTGATGCAGTCAAATCCGGCAACCATGGAAAACTATCTGACGAAAAAGGCATTTGAGATAAGTTACGCGCTTATCAGAATTGCTGGTTCAATAGACCGGAAGGGTCTTGCCGAACATCTCGAAAATATCAGCATTTCCATACTTGAACACGCCGTTAGGGGAAATATCCAAGAAGTCGAACGTTCCGCTGATGTTGTTGAATATCTCATACGGCTTGGCGCCGATACAAATGCTTTTAGCCAAACGGCCGCACAGATACTCATTCGAGAGATAGATAATATGCGTTCAGTAATTGCCGAATTGGGGGCAAAATCGACTTTGCCGGATTCCGAGATTGAAAAGATATTTAAGATTTCAATAAAGCACAAGAAACATGACGATGGATCGTCCGACACTCTTGACCCAGTGCGGCAGGAAGATGAAAAAAAAATCTTAGATGAAGTTGAAAAGGAACCAGTTACATTGGTTCAAATTGAAAAAAGACATCAAGGGTTAAGTGTTTCGGAGCAGGCGGTGATTCCCGTCGCACACGACGCTGGCACTAGACTTGGATATTCGGCAGAAGAGAGACAAAGCAGTATCTACGAGAAGATTCGGCAATCCGGCAATTGCAGACTAAAGGATATTCAAGAACTTTTGCCGGATATCAGTGAACGGACACTTCGTTATGACCTCCAAGACCTCGTTGAGCGAGGCCTCATCGAACGCATCGGGAGCAGTGGCCCGGCGACCTATTATCAAGTTCCTCTATAAAATACTGCCTTTGTGATGTCTGTGGTAGCACCGTAACCTCAACGCCAGAACCGTCGTTGTAACTAGGTGCCAGGCGGGAGGCCGGTCGGGTTTTCGTAGGGTGGGTTATGCACCTTGAAGAATCCCGGCTTTCTGTTACAATGGCTCCTAACGATTCAGTGTGAGGCTGGATCACTGGTCGCCTTCGGCGACCACGCGACGGCATTGACCGCTACCACGGGCCGGTTATAGTCGTTTGCGTACAGCCTCGCTCTGAAGAGCGAGTTTTTTTGTTGTCACCGAAGCGCGCGAACGTATCGTTCCCGCTCCTCCTCACGGGACCGGGAAGAGGTCGATGGTACGCCTGTGCGTTTTTGCCAAAGGATTAGAAATCAAGTCGAACATCAGAACAACTAATGGGTACAATCAGCAAGAAATTCATTTCAGCAACGCTCACGGCAACCACCGTCGTGTGGATGTCGGGCGTCATGCTGCTCCTTCCCGCCGGCGCCCAGGCTGCAACGACGGCCGACCTCCAGGCCCAGATCTCGGCGCTCTTGGCGCAGATCAGCCAGTTGCAGACGCAGCTCGGCACGCAAGGCGGCAGTACTT
>Ga0315278_10001994_pt1 | contig 18084 bp, 17 predicted proteins | sample YL17G06_0_MG_FD_203880 | JGI IMG/M metagenome (GOLD analysis project Ga0315278, IMG submission 203880) | Sediment microbial communities from Yellowstone Lake, YNP, Wyoming, USA - YL17G06_0 | ecosystem: Environmental > Aquatic > Freshwater > Lake > Sediment | place: USA: Wyoming | collected... | reverse complement strand
CCGTGTTTTGGCTTATTCTGTTAGCAAACTGTGAGTTAATTTCAAAAGGTGTGGAAATTGGCAAAAAAGTAGCGTAGCCTTTCGGTGAACTCAAAACCGAAACGGTCGTGCGGAAAGCACGACCAACGAAAGGATACGCCGATGACAAAGTACCCGAAGTTGACGGGTGTGACAAGCACAATCGAGGAGCATCAGACGACTGGATTGGCTGTGGATCTTGACACCATCGCCCGGGAGGGAGCGCAGCGGATGCTGCTATCGGTTCTGGAGGCGGAAGTGACGGAGTTTCTGGGACGGCAACGGTATGAGCGGGCAAAGACGGGTCCGGGCTACCGCAACGGATATGGCAAAGGGCGTCAGGTGACGTTGGGAAGCGGTACGGTGAGGGTGCGAGCGCCCCGGGTCCGAGACAGCGCGGAGCCGTTTGCTTCGCAGGTGTTGCCGGCCTGGCAACGGCGGTCGCGGGCGGTCAAAGAGCTGATCCCGGAGCTGTATGTTCAGGGCCTGGCCACGGGCGACTTTGAGCCGGCCCTGCGAGGTCTGTTGGGGGAAAGCGCCGCCTTGTCCCCCTCGACGGTGGTGCGGCTCAAAGGACAGTGGGAGAGTGAATACGAGGCCTGGCGGACGCGGTCCCTGGCGGATCATCAGTACGCCTACCTGTGGTGTGACGGGGTGTATCCGAAGGCCGGTTTACAGGGTGACAAGACAGCCTTCCTGGTGGTCCTTGGAGCCAATGAGCAGGGGGAGAAGGAGCCGCTGGCCATTCTGGAGGGGTATCGTGAGTCGACCGAGAGCTGGGCTGAGGTGATGCGGGATCTGAAGACCAGAGGGCTGACCGATCCGAAGCTCTTCTGTGGTGACGGGGGCCTGGGGCTGTGGGGAGCGATCGACCAGGTGTACCCCAAGGCCGATCACCAGCGTTGCTGGGTCCACAAGATGCGCAATGTGCTGGTGCACTTCCCGAAACGTCTTCAGGGGGAGGTCAAGCAGCGGTTGCGGCAGATGTACGAGGCGAATACGAAAGCGGCAAGTCTGGCACTGATGCGGCAGTTTGCTGAAACCTACGAACGGACCTATCCCCGGGCGGTCGAGTGTCTGCTAAAGGATCGGGAGGCGCTGCTGACCTACTTCTGCTATCCCCAGGAGCACTGGCTGAGCTTGAAGACGACCAATCCGATCGAATCGATCTTCGCAACGGTGAAGCTCAGGACCAACGCGGCCCGGCGGATCAAGTCGCCCCGGTCGGCGCTGTACCTGCTCTTTCAGTTGATCCTGCGGGCCCAGACAAGGTGGCGTCGCATCAACGGTCCTCATTTGTTAACGGAGGTTCTTGTTGGTGTGACATTCAAAGACGGGATCGAGGTCAGAGAAGAGAAAAATCAGACCGAAAAGGCCGCTGCTTGAAAAACCAATTTACACAACTATTGACATGACCTCAAGGAAACTTACTAAGACAACCGTTACTGCTGGAAACATCAATATCCCAAGCTCCAGGTTAGAGCACACCCTTGCTCGCTTGACAAAGCGCAAAACGGGTGCCCGCAAGTTTGCAGAAAGAGACTTTTCTTCCTCTCGAGAATCATCAACAATTTATTGTCCTGCAAGATGTTACAATTAGCTACCGACTGCGGTTGCCGCTCCTGGAACGAATTCTGGAGTCGGCTCGCAAGAACATGCACATATTGACATAACGGGCTATTGGCCACGATTGTTCATCGTCGCAATACAAACTCCCAGCCTCTTGGGGCCTGGCTCGGTATTGGTTGAAACTTGGCTAACCAATTGTCGTACTTGGTAGTGGGTAAGTCGCCGGGAAGTTTCGGCGGTTCCCGCTTGTAATTTATGTGAGAACTTAACGACTGGAAGAACGGAGCTATGTGCATTATAATACAGTCGGAGCACCCCTGGGGTGATGACTAGTCGAAACTGAGAATGATTCGATGGCAAGGCAAGGTGATCCGAGTTGAGTAGCGTCAGGACAACAGCACTGATAGTGTTTGCGATTCTGGTGTGCGCCACCACGGCTTGGTCGCAGGTGCGCGATCAGGAGCTGCTGGACCGACTAGAGACGCAGCTCGATGCTCTTTCCCGTGACATAGCGCAGGAGTATCTCGACATCCTCGAAAGCCTGCAGGACGTGATTGACGACTACGCCGACTACATGACTCAGACATCGGCTGACGCTGCCGCCCATCGAGTCGAGGGAGTCGAGAGAATTCAGCGCAAGTTGCAGGAGAAAGTATACGTAGACAATCCCGAGGCTCTGCTCGAAGATCTGAATAGCGCGATCAACGACATCAAGGCGATTGAAACTGCCCATCGGGTCAAGTTCAACTCCAATTCTCCAAGCTGTTGCCGTCTGGGTCGGAGCCTGCGTAAAGAACTGGTTATCATCGCGGAATTGGTTGAGGATTACTCCGAGAAGCAGTCGGATCGAGTGCTGAAGCGCGACGATACCCGAAAGTACCTTGAGGCCGCTTTTCAGTATTTGGCAGCACTGAAGCAACCCAAGAACTCTGCCAAACTGAACGATGAAGTCCGCCAGGCGCTGGAAGCTTTGAAAGCCCTCGGTCTGGATGACTACATCATAGCGTACCCGGACGAATCAGAACCTCCAGAAGTGCCCGAACTGCCTGAGTTACCCGAACTAGTTGAGCCGCCAGAGGCGCCGGAACCACCAGTGGTCATTTGGGAACCGCGCACGGGCAAATTCGCGGGAAGACGGGGTGCAGAACATGAGGCACAGGGTCAGGTAAGTGTCTCCGGTTCGTCTTTGCCGATCGTTGTGGAGAACCCCTCCGGTGATGTCTTCATCTCCGGTAGCAGCAGCAAGACTATTACGGCCAGTTTGCGTTTAGAGGTGGCAGCATCAACCCATGCCAAGGAGCAGGATTACATAGAGCGGACGCTCCTGCTGGTAGCCAAAGAGGACGGCCAGTACACGGTCCGTATTGACCTTCCGCGGCTTTCCGATCATCGCACCGAGTTGATCAATTGCGTCCTTGAAGTCTCAGTACCGCAGGCCAATCCGATCGACTGTCGGAGCGCCTTCGGAAAAGTATCCATCTCGGACGTAAGTGGCAACATAACCGTCAGTAGTAGCAATTCACAGATTACGATAGAACGCGCGTCCGGCGGAGCAGCTATATCCAATTCCATGGGCCCAGTGGAGCTTATCGAAATCAGCGGCGACATAGAAGTGAAGAACTCGTACGCCCCCATAAGTATCACGGCATGCACCGGCGCGATGGTGCTGGAAAACCAGTACGGCCCGATCACGCTCACGGGATCCGAAGGCCGAGTGGAAATAGAGAACACCGGCCCGATCGAGATAATGGATCACGACGGCAATGTAACTATCGACAATTTGTACGGAGCCGTCGATGCGGAAAATATCCGTGGGGACGTTATCGCCAAGAACGGCTACGCACCCATCAGAATCAGAGATGTCTCCGGGTCGGCTGACCTTGAGAACCAATATGCCGAAATCAGCGCGAAGCAGGTGGGCGGGAGCGTGTCGATTGCCAACCAGTACGCGCCCATATTCGTCGAATCGCTGGACGGGCCGGTTGATTTAAGTAATTACTATAACAATATAAGCATTGATCTTGACCGCGGCTTCCGAGGTGGATCGACTATTAGTAACACTGAGGGAACAGTCAACGTGACGGTGGTTCAGCAACCTAATCTTGTGCTCTCGGTGTACGTAGAGCGGGGGAACATCTCAAGCAGTTTGCCCCTGACCGTCAAAACACGGGACGATGTCAAGTCGGGCGAACTGGTGTTAGGCGAGGGTGGTGACCGGCTGGAAATCAACACTTCCGGCGGTACTATCATCATCCGGGGACGATAGACTCACCTCTGTAAGATACTTTCAAGTCAACTTTCCTGGCGCCGTGAATCCGGCATTCAGGCCACTTCAACCGGCTGATTCAGTGATGCCATTTGTGATCTGATGCGGTTCTCTACCGCCTCAACTCGCTTCTGATCGTAGTAGAGGGCGCTTTCGGTTCGAGTCAGGCGCTTCATTTCGGCCATGATCGTCATCACCGCCTGCATCTCTTGCGCGATGCTGCGCGCGGAATCGGTCACGACTCCGGCCGGATCCACAATTGCTCCGCTGCGAATACCGGCCTCGACCTCTTCGATTTTTCGCATAATCGAACCGGTGACGCTCTCCACGTAGTCAGTGAATGCCGACGTAGCAGCTTTCATGGATTCGAGAAAACCGGTCTTGACCTGCTCACCGGCAAATTTGGATTGCATGCGGCGGTTCTCATCGAGAAGCGCTTCAACCGCAGCATACTGCTGAAACAACAGTCGGTTGGCTTCGACGAGAATATCTTCGGTAGAACCGATGTCGATCTCGAGAAAACGAGATTCCGCGACCGTCTGGTTGAAGAGTTGCTTTTCAACGTCGCACAGGGTTTCGACATTGAGTCCGAGGTTATCTCGAATGATGGCTCGGTCTTGAAGTGCGCCTGGATCGACCCGCGAGGGTTGCTCAGCAACACGAAAACGGCCGATCCGGTTGGCCAGGTTCACAATCTGGCTTGGCGTAAGATCAGGATCCGTGGCGCCCATCGGGAAAACACTATGGTGATGTCCGACTGCCTGACAGATCGTCTCGGGCAGATTCCACTGTTCCAGTAGGAATTGCCCCACCCGCGCGTGGTTGGTTCCCCACATCTCTTCTTCCAATTCAACTGGGGTACCCTGTTCAAGAGACCTTTTCCACACTTGCCGGTATTGCTCGGGGAATGAGCGGTCAAGCACCAGCAAGCCGATATCATGGAGTAATCCGGCAACAAACATCTCTTCGGTCTTCTTCAAACCGCACTTTTCGGCCAGGGTGCGCGAGGCAATGGCTACTTCGAGCGAGTGCCGCCAGAAACGGACGCGGTCAAACGACGCCTGCCACCGCTCGGTCATAGAATAGACCGACGTTGACAGTGCCAGGGCCGTAACCTGGCGCATCCCGATAGTAACGACCGCCTGGGACACGGTGCCGACCTTGCGGTTCATCCCATAGAAGGGCGAATTGACAACTCTCAGAACCCGGGTCGTCAAGGCCGGATCCCTCATGAGCACTTTGGCCAGATCGTCGGCGCCGCTGCTTTCTTCGGAAACTACGCGCAGCACTTCAGCCAGCGTCTGGGGCAGAGAAAACAGCTTGAAGCCGTCGTCAAGAGTCCTCTTGATCGCGTCATTAATCATGACAGCTACCTCCTGCTGTTACTATCGGCTGAAGGCAAGTGAAGATGAATAAGCGACCTACCGGCGCCCGGCGGGGGCCAGTTTCTCCCTCAGACGACTCAGCCGTTTCTCCAGGAGTTGCCCTTGATGGCGAGTCGGCGGACCGACCCTCTGGGCCTTGAGAGAAAAGTCCAGAGCCTGCGAGATATCCTTGACTTGATGCTCAAAGTACATGGCAAGCTCCAGTGCGGCGGGATACACCTCCGGGCCAGGCGAATCGACCAGTTGCCGCCACAACTCGACAGCTCGGTGCCAGTCGCCCTGACGTTTGTAGGCCAGCGAATGGAACCAGATGACTTCGTTGTCGAGAGGATGAAGCGAACTTCTTTCAAGGGACTCAAAGTTGGCTATTATGTTCTGAGAGCGTTTACGCCGCCCATAGACACGCGAAAGCGAATAGATGTCTTCCGCATAGTCCAGAACCGCACCCTCGGTGCGGAACACCCGGTCAACCTTCAGGAGCAGAAAGTACAGGGAGAGGATATCCTGCCGGTTATGTTCGAGAACGGCGGGAAACAACTCGGTGGAATCGGTTTGCAGCCAGTCGAAATAGATTGAGGGCATTAAGTGACCGGGAATGTCATTCTGACGGAAATAGCCGAATATCTCACGCTCCACATTAGCCAATGTGCAGTCATTAAGACGGCGCTTAAAAAGCCGTCGGGCCGAATGCAAGAGGTCGAAATGGCCCGCGCAGGGCACGTCGCGCGCCACCCGGTTGACAATGAACCGATCACGGATCAGATTCAGATCGAAAGCCGCGCCATTATAGCTGACCAGAGTCCGGCTCGCGCGCAATTCGGTGAGCACCTGTTCGAGCAGAGCGGCTTCGTCGGAATAGTCCGGTAACAGGTACTGGCGGACTTCAAACCCCTGCGGCGTGAGTGAACCACAGCCGATCAGGAATGCAACTGCGCCGCTACCACCCAAACCGGTGGTCTCAGTGTCGACAAAGAGCAAATCCGACAGCAGCGCTTCTCCCTCGCATTCCAACGGCGTATACGACGCCACCTGAACGGAAGCGCCCTGCTGGGGAGGATCGAGGCTAACTTCGCCGAACCGGTGTCCGAAAGGATAGATGGTTGTTACACGGCAATAGGCTCCGGATGGAGCCGTCACAATCTCGCCGCTCACGGCATCGGCCAGACGACGGTAACGGGCTGCTGGAGCTTGTGAAGCCGCCACGGGCAGCGGTTTGGCCACCAGATTCTTGATCCGGTCAAGCCGGTTTATGAGGTGATCGTTATTCAAGTCAGTTGGAGTTAAGCGCCGACTCTATCTTGAGCCGCACCAATCGGTTGGTCTCTTGTTCCAGATACTTGCCGAGAAAACCGCATTCATCTTTCGGATCGGCCATAGTCAGCGCCAGAGCGGCGTGCATCCGACGAGCCGGGTCAATCGAATCAAGCTGGCCGGACAGCAAAGTCAGCGCTTCCTCATTGCCGACCTCTCCCAGGACACGGCAAACCATATGACCAATACCGACGTTGGGGGAATTCAGCGAGTCAGCCAGCACCGCCATCACGCTGGTGGTATCGAGTAGAAGGAGCGAGTTGATGGCGGTCAGACGCGCTCCATAGAATTCATCACCAAGCGCGTGGACCAATTCTTCGACGGCGTCCACCACCTTCAGTTGACCACATGAAACCACCGCCGACTTGCGAACCTGGCCGATTGTATCCTGAAGCGCCTCCATCACGGTTTCGCAAGCTCGCGCGGCGCCAATCCTGCCGAGAGAACCAACAACCTCGTCACGGACCTGCCAACAGGGATGATGACATACACCAACAAGGCCGTCGACCGCGCTTGAATCCTTGATGTCACCGAGAGCCCAGGCCACTCGCTGGACCACGAGTTCGTCCGGACGTTTGAGCGCTTCCAGAAGCAGCGGCACCGCCGGGGAGCCGATCCGCTGAAAGATCCAGATCACCGTCCAGCGATCCCACGACGATTTAGTGGTGAATTTCTCGATCAGGTACGGCACGGCATTGACACCGTAAGAGGCAATCTGGTTCATGGCCGAATCGCGCATGTTCTGGTACATAATCTCCATGGACGAAGCGATCACGAAGAGGGAATCGAGCGTTCGGTCAAAATCGCTCTTTGCCGCAGCGTCCGGTGCGATCATCGCAACCAATAAGATCGCGAGCAGGAGATTGGTGGCAATCACTTTCGACATACTATTGTCCCTTGCCGGTGGAATCGACCGGATTCAACTCGATATCCATACCTCCGCCCCAGTCGCGAACGGCTTTCCAATAGTAATTATCGCGGCCATTCCCGTCATACTGGTCTTTGCCTCCCAGATCGAAAAACAGGCCTATCGAACCGAAACCTCGCCTCGGGTCACCGGCACCCTGGCTCAACGATGGATTGGAACAGAAGTAGCGGTCGTTGCCGGCAACGTCCATCAGCAGACCAATGCCGTTGGCGGAGCCGTCACCCTGGACCTTGTCGTAACCGACATAAGTATCGTCGCCGGCGCGATCGAGCAGCCAGCCGAAGGCGTAATCATGGCCACAGCCCTGCATGACGCCCTTGCCATTATAAACATCGTTGCCGCTCTCATCGACTAAGAAGCCCATGGACATATGAGTTCCGACGCCCTGTCCATACTGATAGCATTGGTAGGAATCGTTGCCGGAAGAATCGTACAGGAGTCCCAGCGACCACCAGTAGCTGGAGCCCTGACCGTAGATGTCGGTGATGTAGTTGTCATTCCCTGTCAGATCAACTATGGCGCCGATACCGCCGGACATCCACGGCCTTACGCCATATCCGCAGCCCTGAGACATCGAAAGGTAGTGGTCGGCGTACCGATTCACGTCCTTGTACTTGCCACCGGCGTAGTAAGTGTCAGAACCGCTCATCTCATAGATCAAACCGGCCCCTTCGACAAAACCAAATCCCTGGGCGTGTACAGCAGCATGGTAAACATCCCGGCCACCCTCGTCGATCAACAAGCCGATCCCAAATGTCCCCGCCCCCTGCACATGAGTATCGCCGTTGTAAATGTCTTCACCGGCGGCATCGTAAAGCACCCCCAGACCGAACCAGCCGGAACCGAGACCAAATGATCTGGCGTCGTACCTGTCGTCGCCACCATAGTCAAGAAGTAGTCCAACAGACAAGCAGCCGGACGCGAGGGCATAATCTGACAGCGCCCGGTAATAGTCGTTGCCGGCCAGATCAATGATGATGACCCCATGAGGTTCAGCCGGATCATATTCGAGGTCGTAAACGTCATCACCTCCGAAATCGAGGATGAACCGGTAGTCGCCTTTGTAGTAATCGTTGCCGATTCCACCAATCTTCCAGCCGTTCTGGCGACCAAGGATATCTTTTCCGCTGACATCATCTGGCATATAGCCGGTAGTCTTGAGAAACTGGTCAACGGAATCGGGCGACGCGGCGACGGTGGCACAAATAGCTGCGAGGTCGGGAAGGATATCCCGCAGACAGTCAATGCCGGCGGCAACGATCGGGTCCTTGTCTATGCGCGCAGCAAAGGCCACAAATTGCTCGACATAGCTTTGCTCGACTTGTTGCAGTGAATCGCTGGCCTCTACCGAGAGAAACTCCTCCTCTTCGCTCATCGCGACCACTTCCCTGAGTTCGGAAGTGAGAAAGCGACGCTGTTGGGGCGAGATAACACCGAGAGTCAACTCGGTGGAGCGCGGGAATACGACGTCGAGATAAGTCGCCACCTTGGTCAGTAGTCCATTCAGAGTCAGGTCGGTGTAAACCAGGGTATAGCGGTCCTTGATTTCCTCGACCCCGGGGCGGTACGGCCTTCCGCGTGTCTTCTGGAGTTCGAGTGTCATATCGGCGTGTAGTACGCCGGCAAGGATGTCCGGCTGGGCGATCACATGAGCCTTCTTGAGCGAGGTTACGTACTCCCTCAGGCTCAACGGATTTCGCATCAGGTCGGCGATCAGTTCCAAACGGAGCGAGTCAGGCTCAGTGTAGTCGGAGCGAAAAGCGATATCTGTCGGACGAAGCCCCAGATACTCGGTCAGTTGCTGCAGACCGAACTGTTCCGGCGTTTGGGTGGTATCCTGGGCCGAAGCAACTGAAACCACGCCCAGCGCTACCAGCAATATGATGATCTCTCTCATGGTGTAGAGATGATAAAGTTCGGAGACTGGCGCGGTCAACCACAATGATAGCAGCGTCGGGGCCTGTTGAAAAAGTCTAACTGTGGTGTCAGCCGACCCTGGCTGACACCCGTAGCTGCAAGGCTGTCAGGCAGAGTCGCCTGACAGCACGTTGCCCATAGGGGTTTTTCAACAAGCCGTGAGGCGGGGCATCGTAGCGCGGCAATCTCACGGTCTCGTGGGCGGCACACGTCCCCGTGTGCCCCGCATATGGGGCAGACCGGGATGTCTGCCGCCCACGGAGTTGAGATCGCCACGTCCCCGATCAAGTCGGGGACTCGCGATGACGGGTTCGGGGGTCTTTCAACACTCCCCTCGGGCAGTAGCCAAAATAAGAAGGCGCCCCGTGACGGGGCGCCTTTGTCTGTTTGTGCTCCGGTTGTCGCTACGGAGCGATGGTGCCATCTTGGTTAATCGTGAAGACTCTGACCAGATCAGCATCGGTGCCGTCCGGGGTGGCGGTAGCCGTAAAGGTGTTGGCAGCCGCCGCGCTGATGGCGAAAACGTACTTTGAGTTTGTTGGTACGTCAAAGCCGATTGTAGCGAGGTTGGCCGAGTACGCACCCAGCTCCTGGCGAGAAGTACGCTCAAGCGTGAAGATCTGCTTCAGAATGGTCTTGGCTTCAGATTCTTTGGCCTTGACGGTAGCAGCCATAAAGCGCGGAATGGCCAGAGCCGCCAGAATACCGATGATCACGACAACGATCATCAACTCGATAAGGGTGAAACCCTTCTGACGATTGTGAAACTTTGAGAACATGGTGCCTCCTTAAAGGTTGTTGCAGCTATTTCTTTCCATCTTCGGTTTCGATTTCACTCGCTTTACCATTAGGCAACCGGTGTGCCTTTCGGATCGCCAAAAAATGCACATCGATCACAATCGCTAAACCCTTGAAAGACATAACCTCATTTGACGAGATCGGACTATCTGGCAAGAACCCCATACTTTTGCACTCGATGCCGATAAGACCAGCCCCGCAGATTGCCATTGGTTTTTGCAGAATGCACTGATTTGACGGTTGACCGACCCTAGTCTCCGTAAGCAAAACACCCCGGTCCGACCGGGGTGAAGGGAATGGAATTGTCTTCTGGTAAGGGTCATTAGCCGGTGGCGTCGTTGGAGACGCAAACCAGATTGCCGTCGGCGTGGATGGTCCAGACGTCTTCAGTAGCGTCACCGTCGAGTTCGGCCCTGGCGGTGGCTTCGAAGTCGTTCCCCACTAACGTGATAGTGTATTCGTAACGGGCATTGGCAGCTATTTCCACATCGAGGACGCTGAAGGCGCCGGTATTGGTCGCGCTGCCGACTGCCCCGGTCGACCAGTAGCTGTTTGTTGCGGAGGCGGCACGATACAGCATCTCCATAGTGCATATCTGCTTGAGTACCAGCTTGACTTCCCCCTGTTTAGCCCGAATGGCCGACTGTCCAAAGCGGGGTATTGCAAGGGCCGCCAGAATGCCCACAATCACCACAACGATCATCAGTTCGATCAGAGTAAAGCCACGTTGTCCGGAAAAGGATCTATGCATGAGTCACCTCATAGGCAAGCGATTCCAAAGTCAATAACGGTCCGTTTAATGCAAGCTCCGTTCCGCCGGCCTGTTCAATTTTCGACTACTTTGACTCGCTCGCATTATTGCCATCAGATTCTGTCTTCTTGTCGTCCGCTTTCAGATCGTAACGCTGAATCTTGCGGTAGAGAGTTGAGGTATCGATCCCCAGTATTCGGGCCGCCTCCGCCTTGCGCCCGTCAGTCTGTGACATGACAAAGTGAATATAAGCCTTCTCGATCGACTCCAGAGTGGGCGTAGCCGGCTGGCCACTGCTGACAATCTGGGCGGACTGCTGCTGCGAGAGCTTTTCGGGGAAGTCCGACGGTTCCAGCGTATCAGAGCGATTAAGCAGAATCGCGCGTTCGATAATATTCTCGAGTTCGCGCACGTTTCCAGGCCAGGCGTATCCCGTGAGCAGCGCCATAGCCTCTTTTGAGACTTTCCTCAGTCGCGTTTTAGTCTTGTCGCAGAACTTGTGAACAAAATGATCCACCAACAGCGGCAGGTCTTCCATTCGCTCGCGCAGGGGCGGGATGTCGATTGGAATGACGTTCAGGCGATAGAACAGATCAGCCCGGAACCGGCCGGCGCGAACGTCCTCTTCAAGGTCGGCATTGGTAGCCGCAATGAGTCGAACGTCAACGTCCATCGTCTTTGTGTCACCCACCGGAGTGATCTTCTTGTCCTCAAGTACGCGGAGCAGCTTCACCTGTATCGCCGGCGTTGTATTTCCCACCTCATCCAGGAAGAATGTGCCGCCGCTGGCCACCTTGAAGAGACCGTCTTTATCTCTTATCGCGCCGGTGAATGAACCTCTCTTGTGTCCGAACAGCTCGGTTTCGAGAAGAGTTTCCGGAAGCGCGGCGCAGTTGATCGTCACAAACGGCCCCCCGCACCGGGGCGATAGGGAGTGAATCGCCTTGGCCACGAGGTCTTTGCCGGTTCCGGATTCACCACGGATGAGAACCGTCGAGTCGGAACATGCAATCCGCCGAGCGAGTATCTTGACCTGCACAATCGCTTCGGACTGACCGATCAGCTTGTCAACGGAATTGGCTCCCTGGAGCTGCTTCTTAAGAGTGATGTTTTCGCCGATCAGTTTACGTCGGTTGATCGACTTCTCAATCACCAGTTTGATCTCGTCAACTTTGAACGGCTTGGTGATGTAGTCGGCGGCCCCTTGCTTCATCGCTTCGATAGCCGTCTCTACTGACGCGAACGCGGTCATGACCACCAGTTCCTGATCGAATTTGAACGACCGGACTTTCTTCAGCACGTCAATCCCGGTCATCTCCGGCATATTCAAGTCGGCAATGACGAGGTCAAAGTTTTCGTTGCGGATCTTGTCCACGCCGTCGTTAGGCGACGTGGTGACGTCGACTTCGTATCCCTCCTTAGACAGCATGATTTCCATGAAATTGCACATGGAGTCTTCATCGTCGATGACAAGAATCCGAGCGGACATAGTTAACTCCGACAATCCTGCACAGGGGCTGATTTACGCCGTTTGGTATGGATTTTCGGCATCGTCTCAGTGGACTGAATAACCGGAAGAGACATTGCTCATTCTTTCCACAGGACCGGGCATAGAGAAGACGCGGGATGCTCGCGAGGATGTATGAGTTGACCTCGCGGGAGCGACCGCCTATATTGGAGCGTTCCAATACTCCATTGCGGAGTGAAACAGAAACGGCAGTTTCCGAAAGTCGCCAGGTGAAATCCGAGAAGTTCTCTCATCGTGAGCGCGTACAGATGATCCTCGCGGGCGAACGGCCGGATCGGTTTGCGGCCTCGTTCTGGAGACACTTCTTCCACATGGAGCACCATGCCGAAGGCACCGCCGAGGGCATGCTCGCTTTTCAGAGGGAATTCGACTGGGACTTCATGAAGATCAACCCGCGCGCCGACTATCACGTCGAAGATTGGGGCCTGAAACAGGAGTGGTCCCACGATGAGTTCACGAAGCACCGGAAAAGCAACTTTCCTGTTACCGTCGCCAAGGATTGGCTCAAAATCAAGCCGTTGCCCGCCTCAGCTCCGACGCTGGCAGAGCATCTTAGAGTGGTCTCGATGATTCGACGGAAATCCGACCGCGAGCTGCCGATCCTGATGACCGTGTTCACGCCCCTGGCTGTTGCCGGACGAATGGTGGAAAAGCGAGAGACCCTGGTTGAGCATATCAGAAAGGCGCCGGAACTGGTCGAAACGGGATTGAGAGCGATTACGGAAACATTCCGGCGCTTCGTTTCCGAACTTCGCAACGCCGGGGCGGACGGCCTCTTTTTCGCTACCACCCAATGGGCCTCGAGCGACACCATTACGTGGGATGAGTACCGGCGGTTCGGCATACCCTATGATCTGGAGATAATCAAGGCCGCCGAGGCGGACGCGTTGAACATCCTGCACATCTGCAATTCCAACAACTATCTGCGGGAACTCGCGGAGCAGGATTACAGTACCAAACTGATCAACTGGGACGCCAATGATCCTACAAACCTCCCCCTCGACAAGGCAGATTCGATTTTGAAAGATAAGATCATGATCGGTGGAATAGATCACAACGGCTGGTTGCTCCACAGTGAGCCGAACGAGATCAGGTACAAAATCGACGAGATCAAGGAGCGTTTCAGGCCAAGTCGGCTCGTTCTTGGTCCCGGCTGTTCGATTCCCCCGGAAATCTCGTTTGCGAACCTCCACGCGATCAGGGAGAATCTCTGATGGACTCGAAAAGACAACAGTTAGTTCAGGCGGTTAGAGCAGCCATTGCCGGAGAAGAATCTGAGCCGGAGATTCTACAAAAAGCGATCGAACTGATCGACGCCTTCTCCGCTGACTTCAACTGGACCGGATTTTACATGATGCGTGACAGGATGCTGGAGGTCGGGCCGTATATCGGGCCGAAGACTGAGCATACTCGAATCAAACTGAATGAGGGTATTTGCGGGACGGCGGCCTCGCAGAAAAAGAGCCTCATCGTTGACGACGTCAATGCCGACCCGCGCTTCCTGGCCTGTTCCCTGACTACCCGCTCTGAGATTGTCGTTCCTCTCATGGATGGCCAGACCTGCCTGGGAGAGATCGATATCGATTCCGACAAACCGTCTTATTTCACAGACGATGACCGGCGGATGCTGGAAGAAATCGCGGTGGTGGTGGTTGACCGACTAAGGCAGGTCGGATAGGCTTTAGAGCAGCGGGGCGGGACCGTCTTCGATCCCGCTGTCTTCTGACATGTCAGAGCAATTGGCAGGTCCGAAGACGGACCTGCCCTACAATGCAACCAACGTCTTTTTGGTTGCCCCCGAACCAGCTTTCTATTATCAGATGCCGGTACATGTAACGGAGGTAGTAGTCATGTTTATCGGTGTTCTATTGCTCGTGATGGGTGTTCTGGCACTTCTGGTGAAGACTGGGGTGATTCAGGGTTCCTTCTGGGACTACATCTGGCCAGTGGCTCTGATTGCCCTGGGTATCGACTTCCTGTTCAAGCATTCCCGCAAATCACGTTAGCATGGCGGGCGATTCGTTCTACTTTGATATCCGAGCCGAAGGAACCGCAATCTTCCTCGGTCCGACAGAGGCGCGCCTGATGGATCTGGCCTGGCGGCAACCGAGCCTGACGGTCAAGAGCGCACTGGCTTATCTTGGTCCGAAATCCGGCCTGGCGTATACGACTGTTATGACCGTACTGAACCATCTTGTGGACAAAGGCCTGCTCACTCGTTCGCGCGACGGCCGCAACTTTGTATATCAGGCGGTGATCAACCGCAGTGCTTTCATTCGCGGTCGCCTGGCGGAAATCCGGACTTGTCTGAGAAAGAACTTCCCGTCCGAATCCGCCGAGATCGACTAAGCACCCGGCGCCGATATTCCGATGCTGTCGCTATGACTTCGACTCTGCTTCTTCTCGCCACGATTATCGCGCTGACGCCCGTCGTCTCGGCCGGACAGTTCGTACGGATAGCAGGTGAAGTCGAGCTTCCCGTTCCCGACGGCTGGCGTCTCACTACCGACACCGCCGTCCTGCCTGCCCAGCTCGTGTGCGACAGTGCTCCTGCCGAGATTCTGGTGTTTCAGTCCGAGATTGCGGATGACGACCTTATCACCGACCAGAACCAGCTCAAGAAATCGGTCGATCTCGTGATCGACGAGGTCATTTCGACTCTTCCTGAAGGACAACTCAGAGTATCAACCGGTTTCTATGAAGGTGCGCGGGCAGGTTTTGTACTGGAGTTTGCGTCAAGGGATAGTGTCAGCGGCATGCCATTAGAGCACAGTATCAGGGGTATTATCTACCGGATCAACCCCGATAGTCAACGACTGTATACGGTCTGGGGAAAAGCAACGGCGGCGGCGTTTCCTCTGACAAAGGAATCTATCCGGCTGGTGCAGGACGGCTTTGCCTATCGCGGAGCACAAGAACCGGAAGTGTTTGGCGAGAGGTCGATATCGTACTGGTGGCTGATTCCTGCGGCTCTGGCTCTGGGCGGGTTGCTTCTCCTGCGATCGGCCCGACGCAAATCGAACACCCAAGCAGCAAACATCAGCAACTGAAACTACTTTGCTGGTAGGTCTGTGCCCTGGCGCTCCTCAAGTTCGAGGAGGACCCCATTGGCACCGCCCGGATGGACAAAAGCGATCCGGTTCCCTTCGGCGCCGATCCGCGGTGACTCGTCGATCAGTTCGAAACCGGCCGCCTTCAATTCCGCAAGCTTCTGCCCGATGTCGTTCACATATATGCAGAGATGATGCAGCGCTTCCCCGCGCTTGCTGATGTAGCGTGCAAGCGGGCTGTCCGGTGACATCGCCTGCAGCAACTCTATACGACCGCCGGGAAAACCAGGGGCGCGAAAGATAGCCACTCGCACCTTCTGATCGGGTACGTCGATTACGTGAGCCGGGTCAACGCCGAGCAGCCGGCGGTACCGTGCGATGGCGGCGTCCAGGTCCTCGACCGCAATACCGACGTGAGAAATCAGCGGGGCAGCCATAACTTACCAGACTTCTTTTTCTTCAGCCTTGGCGGCCGAATCAGCCTTGCGACGACGCTCCTCAAATCGAAGCTGCTCTTCAGGCGAACTGAGACTGGGACGAATCCAGCGGCCACGATGATAGAACATCGTCCACTCCTGCGGATAGAGAGTGGTGACGCCGGCAGGCCCGACAAAAACAACGTCGACCGATACATGGGCGGAGTCACGGTCAAAGAATCGCACGTCCCTCACGGTGAAAGCGCGTACGGTATCGGATTCCATCTCCTTGATATGACTGAGTTCAAGATATTCGTCGAACGTGTATTCCACCTGCGCGCATTCGAACTCCTGCTCATACAGAATCACCTTGTCACCGTAGTGCCAGCGGGTCGCCGTCTCTTCAAGAGTAGCCTCGATCTCACGGCGATCGTCGGCCGGGCTCACGCTCTTGCCGCCGGACTGACCTTTTTCTGACGAGCACCCATTGAGCCAGACGGCTGCAGACAGGATCAAAGCGCTAACAGTTCGTTTACCGGTTGTCATGATATTCACCCCAGATATTGCGGAAAGTGTCCGAAACCTCACCGATCGTGGCGTAGGCTTCAACTGATTCAAGTAACGGCGGAACCACATTGTCATCGCTTCGGGCGGCAGCCTGCAACCGCGCCAGAGCCTGATTGACTCTGGCGGAATTGCGCCGGACGCGCAGCGCGCGCAGTCGTTCGACCTGCTGCGCTTCAAGCGTCGGATCAATTTTCAGGACGGTCGGTACTTCAACCTGATCCGACTTGAACTTGTTGACACCCACGACCACGGTTTCACCCCGCTCAACTCGTCGCTGATGTTCGTACGCCGAGTGGGCAATGGCATCCTTGAAATAACCGGTTTCGATGCAGCGTACCGCGCCGCCGTCGCGCTCGATCTCGTCCATCTCGGCAGTTATCTTCTTCTCAAGCTGCTCACAGAGATATTCGACATAGTACGATCCCGCCAGCGGATCGACCGTGTTGGTAATGCCCGATTCCAGAGCCAGAATCTGCTGCGTGCGCAAAGCGATCTCCGCCGCTTTTTCCGTAGGCAGCGACAAAGCCTCGTCATAAGAATTCGTGTGCAACGATTGCGTGCCGCCAAGCGCCGCCGCCAGCGCCTGAACAGTCGTGCGAACAATGTTGTTCTCCGGCTGCTGTGCGGTCAACGTGGAGCCGCCCGTTTGAGCGTGGAAGCGGAGCAACATCGAGCGTTCATCTTTGGCACCGAACCGATTCTTCATGATCTTCGCCCAGAGCCGTCGCGCAGTGCGGAACTTGGCGACTTCCTCGAACAAATCGTTGTGCGCGGCAAAGAAGAATGACAGCCTCGGCGCAAAATCATCAATACTTAGTCCGGCCTGTTTCGCCGCCTCGACATAGGCGATGGCGTTCGAAAGCGTGAACGCCACCTCCTGCACCGCAGTGGCGCCGGCTTCACGGATGTGGTAACCGGAAATCGAGATGGTATTGAAGCGCGGCAGGTGCTTTCCGGCGTATGCGAAAGTATCGGTGATAATCCGCATCGACGGACGCGGCGGCAGAATGTAAGTACCACGGGCTATGAACTCCTTGAGGATATCGTTTTGGATAGTACCGGATAGCTTGTCCGCCGACACACCCTGTTTGCGTCCGACGGCGATATACATAGCCAGCAGAATCGCAGCGGTTGAGTTTATGGTCATTGAGGTAGAGACCTGTGCCAACGGAATGCCCTCGAACAGGCGCTCCATGTCCTCAAGCGAATCAATCGCCACGCCGGTGCGGCCGACCTCGCCCCGCGCCATCGGGTGATCCGAATCGTAGCCGATCTGGGTGGCCAGATCAAACGCCACCGAAAGACCGGTCTGTCCCTTCTCCAGGAGATACTTGAAGCGCCGGTTGGTTTCCTCGGCGGTGCCGAATCCGGCGTACTGACGCATAGTCCAGGGGCGCTGCCGATACATCTCGGCGTAGATACCGCGCGTGAACGGATATTCACCCGGGCGGTCAGGCTGCTGGTCGGAGACCGGGACATCACGTCGAGTAAGCACGACGGGAATCTCTATTCCCGAACTGGTAGTTCGTTTCTCTTCAGCCATCTATTCGAACTCCACCAGGGTATTCCCCTTTTCGACC
>Ga0315278_10001993_pt1 | contig 18085 bp, 14 predicted proteins | sample YL17G06_0_MG_FD_203880 | JGI IMG/M metagenome (GOLD analysis project Ga0315278, IMG submission 203880) | Sediment microbial communities from Yellowstone Lake, YNP, Wyoming, USA - YL17G06_0 | ecosystem: Environmental > Aquatic > Freshwater > Lake > Sediment | place: USA: Wyoming | collected... | reverse complement strand
AAAGAACCGCATAAGATACTGGAAAGAAGCGTCCTGTTACTTTCCGAAGAAGAGCGGCGGGTGGTGGTGCGCGTGGCCGTGTTCCGGGGCGTATTCACTTTCGAGGCGGTAAAGTCGCTGGCAATGGAAGTGGAAGAAAAGCGGCTATGGGAAGTGATGGGGGAACTGCGGAACCTGGGATTTTTGTTTTACGATGAAACCCGGGACCGTTTCGATTTCCACCCCATCCTGCGTTCCTTTTTATACGGGCAATTAACGTCATCGGGGGGGATGGGGGTGCATGACCTGGCGGCCCAATACTTCCGCGCATTGCCGCAACCACAGAAGGTTGTTACCCTGGAGGACCTGGCGCCGGTGATCGAACTCTATCATCATATGGTCAAAGCAGGAAAATACGATGAGGCTTATGAACTATTCCTTGCTAGAATTGATAAACCCACTTATTATCAATTGGCCGCCTATCAGTTGCAAATTGAACTATTGAAGGAACTATTTCCCGGCGGGGATAGTGGGGAGATCGACGGGAAATTGCCGATGCTTAAAAAGGAAGCCGCCCAGGCCTGGACATTAAATTCCCTGGCCAATTCGTATGCCCTTTCCGGCCAGCCGGCCAACGCCATCCCGTTGTTTTTATTGCAAAATAAATTGAGAGAAAAAAGTGATGACAAAGAGAATCTTGTCATCGGCCTGGGAAATGCGGCTTATAACCAAGTGGTTATCGGTCAACTTTCCGCCGCCGCCGGGCATTTGCGAAAAAGCATTGCCCTCTGCCGCGAGATCAAGGATGATTTTAGGGAAGCCTGTTGGCATCAGGAATTGGGGCGTGTCCTGGCCTTCCAGGGAAGCGCGAACGCCGAAGAGGAATTGGATATTGCATTTCAATTATTTGAAAAGGACAATAATGTTCAATCGATGAGTGTCGTTTCCGTATACCGTTCCCTGTCCGCGCTTTTGCAGGCGCGGCTGGCGGCGGCGTTGCGCATGCCTATGGGAAAAGAAAACGGTTCTCCGGGACTCAACCGGGAAGCCCTGCACCAGGCCCGCCGGGCGCTGACGTTCGCGGAAGAGACAATAAAAACTCAATACCCAAATCCGCGAGATTTTGTTCAGGCCTACTGGCTGCTGGGGGAAGCGCTCATCGGCTGCGCCGTGGATGGTTCATCCGGCGCTAAACACAGCGAACCGCTGAAGTTTGACATACCCTTTTATGACGAGTATTTCCAGCAAATAAAAGAAACCGCCGACGCTGCCGGCGGCAATGAATTAAACGCCGCCCAACGATGCCTGCATGAAGCCCTGCGCCGCTGCCGCAAAACAAATATGGTCGATCATGAACCGGACATCCTGCTGGCCCTGGCGCGGCTGGAGGTCGCCCAAAACAAACCCCCGGATGAAACCCTCCTCAACGAAGCAAGGGAAATCGCCCAGCGGTCAGGCTTTCGCCTGGCATTAACAGACCTCCACCTTTTCTGCGGACAGGTCCTGCTGCAATCTAAAACCGCGAATACGCTATTGGGTCTCACCGCCGCGGAGCACCTGCAAAAAACCAAAGAATACGCCCTGGATGTTTCGGATATTTCCCATCTCTATTCCCCGGTTAAATCCCCCGCGGACGTCTTTTATAAAGATATCCCGGAATACCATATGCTGAAACGCGGCCTGACCGACGAAGAACGCATCCGGAACGGATATTGGGTTGCGTACCAAATCGCGGAAACATTAGAAAAAACTTAGCCACGGACGAACACGGACAAACACGGACAATTAGCCGCGAAGAACGCGAAGGACCGCGAAGAAAAACCCGCCCACGAATGACACGAATTAACACGAATTGTTTTTTGTCCACAGATTACACTGATTAACACTGATTAAGGGGAGGGGCAGGGGTTAGCCTTCATTAACAATTAACCATTAACAATTGACATTTGACAATTAACAATTATCCCGTGAGACCAAACTATTATCCCGTAAGGAGAACCGGATATCCAGTAAGGATACTTACAATATCCAGTCTGAAAGTTAACAAGATTCAGACTGAAAGTTACCAGGATTCAGACTGAAAGTTACCAGGATTCAGACTGAAAGTTAACAAGATTCAGACTGAAATCTATCGATATCCAGTGTGGAAGTTGACAATATCCAGGCTGAAAACCGACATTTACCTGTAAGGGGATTCTTCTTGACTGCCCCGCTTCCACTCTTCCATAAATATAAGAAAATAGCAAATTCTAAAGAACCCTTCGCCTAGCCCGATCGAGCCGGAACCAAAAAGAATTTTAGCCACAGAGCGCACAGATTAACACAGATTGTTTTTCTTTTTTCTCACCTTCTTACCTTCTCACCTTCTCACCTTCTATCTTTTCTCCATCATTCATCATTCTATATCAAGATGTGCCTATCAGGTTTATCTGGACTTGTTATCGATTCAATACATGAATAAGTTCTCTAAACCTCTGGAAAGCATCTTTCCTGATATCCTTGAGAAAATCATCCGGACCATTTTCTCGTTCAACCATAATGCACCCCTGACTCGTCACCCGTGAAAAAAATTGCTGAAGATTACCGACTGCTTGTTTCCTTTCTCCAGGGAAGTTCAAGATCGTTAGATCATTGTATAGTGATTCTCTATGCGGATGAAAACGAAGAATATAATAAATATAATAAACATCCTTAGCCATTTTTGCCTCATTTTCTCGATCAGTAAAAGTAAGAGCTTTATGAAAAAGAAAAATGTGCGGAGGAGGAACTTTTATAAAATGCATCCGGGATGGTGAAACCTCCCGGTCGATAAGTTCGATTTGAATGCTATCCCTAAGGAGTATATCGAATTTATCCAATCGATTAACCAATATCTGCTTCCCAACCAGGGTCTCAATATAACTTTCACTAACAGTAGGCGTCGTGATAAATTCGATCAATAGTTTTGACGATTTCCCGGCGTTTTCTAATAGCGGCACAATTGGGAATAACCGATTCATTTGAAAATGACGTTCGGAGTAATGCAATTTTGAAAGTCTGGAATAAATGGTTTCCTTAATCGAAAGTAGGTCATTTTTTCCAGAGAATCCAAAGTCGATGTCGGTAGTGGTTACAGGATAGAAGCTGATGTTCTTCCACAAATATTTCACATATAAATAAGGCGTCCATCCTCCCACAAGAACCAGGTGTGGTAAATAATCTTCCAGGTCATCGACGACTTTAATAAACAGTTGCTCCAATTCTTTTATTTTAGTCAAGGGCCATTCCTTTTTGTTCCAGGTATTCTTTTAAGAATTCGGCGTGCTCAGCGCCCCGCGGTTGAAAATGATAAAGGTCAAGATAAAGCTGCAAATTAGAAACAATGGTAAATCCACGTATTTTCCGGCTTCCATGGAAAACGCTGGCTTTGTAGTATGGGGTCGCCAGGTAAATGTTTCCCCCATGTACCAGTTGTTTCAAATTTAACTGTTGTATAAAATCCAGGAAGACTGTATCCGAAATGGATTTATCAATATATAGATAGATATTTTCCGTTTTGACGTAGGATGTGGTAAAGTTTGCACCGGTGTGAAGAGTAAGGGCATAACGGTCCTCGATATTTCGTTGTTTAAAGAAGTCTTTCACCGCGTTCAATTTCAGTTTCGGGGTATAGAAGAGTTTTACGGTATTAAGGCTGAAATCATAAAATTTTGCCCAATCCTGGATCAGTTTATTTTTATTGGATAAAATCGTATAACTAAATGCGCCTTTTTTTTCTCTCTCGACGTACCCGGCTGTCTCCAGGGCCAGGAGGACTTCGCTTGCCATTCCAAGACTTATGGGTTGGCTATCGACAAAATCTCGAACGACCCATTTCTTATCCGGTTGCTTAATCATTGACCTTAAAATCAAAGTCGCTTTGTCGGCGAAAATATTCTTAGTTCTTTGTCCCATGGTACATGTTCACCTGATCATTAATGTTCACTTTTTAGTGAACATTGTATCACCGATGAACATTGATGTCAAGTTAGGCGTAGTATTTTTTGCTTTTTATGGTATCCCGGGTACGATATGCCGAAACGCGACCTGACAGACGAAGAACGCGAAGTACCCGAAGAAAAGATTTCGTCCACAGATTACACGTTACGGCGATTAACACAGATTAAAGGATGTTTTTTCTCACCTTCTCACCTTCTCACCTTCTATCTTTTCTCCATCATTCATCATTTATAAAGATGCGTCCTGCTTTCATCCCGTAAATCCCGGTTCAGACTATGAAAGTCTTGACAAATTTAATCAAAATGTTTATCATATAACGATATAAAAATATGAAAGACAACATGTAGAATTAATTTCCCTGGAGGATTAAGTAATGACAGTAAACAAAATTGTTCAGATGCGCGAAGCACACCGGGTCCTCTGCGAATTCCCGTTTGAGATTAAAGCACTTAGCAAAGGCTACTCAGACAGGATTCTCAGGATCGACCTGGATAAAAACGAAATCACCACCCTTCCGGTGACCCAACAAATGAAAGACCTGTGGACAGGCGGCAAAGGTTTCGACCTCTGGCTGACGTTCCGGGAAATCGATAAAAATACCAAATGGGACAGCCCCAATAACCCCATCTGCTTTTCACCCGGCCCCCTGGGCGGAACCACCTCGTTCCCGGGCTCCGGTAAAACCCTGGTAACCGCCATCTCCCCCATTACCCAATCCATGATCGATTGCAACGTGGGCGGCTTTTTCGGCCCTTATTTGAAATTCGCCGGCTTCGATGCCCTGGTAATCGTGGGCAAAGCAAAAAATGAAACCATCATCCTGATCGATGCACTTAAGAAAAAAATCACCATCGAATCTGCCCCGGAAGAAAGCATCGATTCCCACCTGGTGGCGGAAGAATTAACGGAAATGTACGCCGATAACGACCTGGATAAACGCAATATCTCCGTAGTATCCGCCGGACAGGCCGCCCTGCACTCCCGCATGGGGGTGCTGAATTTCTCTTTCTGGGATTGGCGACGAAATGTCACCCGGCTGAAACAAGCCGGCCGCGGCGGCGTAGGAACCGTTTTCAGGGATAAAATGCTGAAAGCCCTGGTTATCAAAAATCGGGACATTACCCCGGCCTGGCGCGTCGAAGAAAACAAGGCGGCCCACCTGGTGAACCCCAAAAAAATCCTGACCCAACCGGCAAACGATGTCGAAATCATTAATGCCATTATCGAAAAATGGGGCAATGACCCGGAATATGCCATCGAAATGATGCAGGATATCCAGGACCGGTTCCATTATATTTCCCTCACCGCCATCGACCGACTGGCGTCAAAAACCGGCGCCCCTAAAGCCTACCTCTACCACATCGCTACCTTCGATAAATTCTTCAGCCTGGAAGAAAAACCCCCCACACCCGCCGCGAAAACTAAACCGGCGGAAGTGATTAAAAACACGGCCAAACAACAATTCATCGCCCTCCGCGGCCACGCCGACCCCGACGCCTGGAAACTGGAAAACTATATGGCCAGGGGCGGCTATAAATCGCTGGATCAAGCCCTGGAAGATAGGAACCCCACCCGGATTACCCGCTGGGTGATTGCCTCCGGCCTGCGCGGCCGCAGTTGCGGCGCCCCTATCGGCCTTAAATGGGAAAAAGCCCATAACGCTAAAAAAGAAAGAAATGATGTCTATATCGTATGCAGCGCCAATGAATCCGGTTCCAACGGTCTTGCCGGCAGGTTTATCCTGGAAACCGACCCCCACGCGGTAATCGACGGCATGGCCATCGCCGGCTATTCCGTGGGCGCAAAAGAAGGCTTCATCGTTATTAATAAAGAACATACCCTGGCGGAAGAACGCGTGCACCAGGCCATTGAGTCTGCACAAAAAAAACACTTCCTGGGCGAAAATATCAGGGGCGGCGGTTTTGATTTCACAATCCGTATTCACCGCGGCTCCGGCGAGGCGGTCACGGGTGAAACCACGTCGCTGCTGGAAACCATTGCCGGTCGCGCCGGCGATTCCCACGCCAAATATATCCCCGTCGAAGAAGCCGGCTTCCGCGGCAAACCCACCATTGTCGGCAACGCGGAAACCTGGGCCCATATCCCCCTGATCGTCGATAAATGCGACAAACAAACCGAATCCAATTATACCAAAGTGCTCTCTCTCTCCGGCAATGTACTCCATACCGGTTTATTGGAAGTACCCACGGGCATTACCCTCCGCGAGGTCGTCGAAGAAATCGGCGGCGGCGTCCCCAACGGCGGTAAACTGAAAGCCGTCATGGTGGGCGGACCGTCCGGCGGAATTCTCCCCGCTGAGAAACTGGATGTGAAAATCGATTTCGAGGCCCTCAGCGAAGCCGGCGCCATCATGGGGACCGGCGGCGTTTGGGTAATGGACGATAAAACCTGCATACCCGATGTGGTTCGCCAACAAATCGAAGCCCTGGCGGATCAATCCTGCGGCAAATGTACCCCCTGCCGCGAAGGTTTATTTGCCCTTAAAAATACATTGAACCGTATCTGCCGAGGCGAAGGAAAAGAAAACGATATCCGGTTCCTGGATGAAGTATCCGAAACCATCGCGGAAACCAGTCTATGCAATTTCGGCGCTAACGCCGTCAACCCATTGTTGTCTTCTCTCCGCTATTTCAAGGAAGAGTTTGACGATCACATTAAAAATAAAAAATGTGGGACCGGCGCATGCAAATCCAATCAATAGGAGGAAAACCAGCCATGGCAAATATAGCAAATACCCCAACAGCAAGTAAAATCGAAATTACCATTAACGATAAAAAAATAACGGTTGCCCGTGACACCCTGCTGATTAAAGCAGTGCAGGAAGCCAAGTTTTCAGTGCCCACCCTTTGCCGTAACAAATCCCTTACCCCCACCGGGAGCTGCCGGTTGTGCGTGTGTGAGATCGAAGTGGGCGGCGTGAAAAAGCTCGTTACCTCCTGTAATTATCCCATCCGGGAGGAAATTAAAGTCGAGACCGATTCCGAGCGCGTCAAGGCCCGCCGGAAAGTGTTGGCCGAGATGTACCTGGGCCGGTGGCCGGATGTGCCGCTGGTTAAGGCCATTGCCAAACGGTGCGGCGTTACCGACGGCGGCCGCTTTAAAAGCGAATTCACCGACTCGAATCCCAAATCCTGTATCCTGTGCGGACAATGCGTCCGGGCCTGCGATGAATTCATCATGGAACGGATACTGGATTTTGCCGGTCGGGGCATCACACGACATTTAACCATGCCCTTCGGGCAGGTGGACTCCCATTGCGTGGGTTGCACCTCCTGCGCCTATGTGTGCCCCACCCACGCGTTGGAAATCATCGACGACCTGAACCACCCGGATAATCCCAAAATGATCCGCGATTACGGTATGCGCATCAACGCCGAGATGGCCACATTGGACTCGCACCAGTGCTGCATGCGCGAAGTAGGCACCGCCAATATCGTGGATGTCATGAACGCCTACGACTTGCTGCCGGTAATGAACTACCAGTTTGGTTCTCATGAAGATGCAAAACAAATCGGTACGCAATTGCTTAAGAAAAGTTATTTCACCCAGAAAATGCCGGACGGCTGTTGGAAAGGATGTTCCATGGCCTGCGCCAAAACAGTGGACCAATTCCAATTAAAGACCGGCCCTTATAAAGGACAAAAAGTAACGGTAGACGGACCGGAATATGAAACCGCCGGTTGTTCGGCCAATATGGGCTGTTTCGACGCCGAATTCCTGTTGGAATTCAATTTCTACTGCGATACTTACGGCATCGATACCATTTCCATGGGCACCTGTATGGCTTTTGTGATGGAGTGTTTTGAAAACGGCGTCATCACGACGAAGCATACGGGCGGAAAAATGTTAAATTTCGGGGCCGTCGATGAAGTGCTGGAATGTTTGCATGAGATGGCGCGGGGTGAAGGGTTCGGCGTGGATGTCGGCCAGGGGATTCGTTGGCTCAAGAATAAATGGATTAACGAGTTGGGCGCGGACCCCAAATTTCTCCAGGATATCGGCATGGAAGTCAAAGGCCTCGAATTTTCCGAGTATATGCCCAAAGAATCGTTGGCCCAGCAGGCGGGATATGCCATGGCGGTGAAAGGACCGCAGCATGATGAAGCCTGGTTGATTTTCATGGACATGGTGAACAACCAGATCCCGACTTTCGAGGATAAAGCCGAGGCGCTTTATTATTTCCCCCTGTGGAGAACCTGGTTTGGGCTTATGGGGTTATGCAAGTTGCTCTGGAATGATGTCGTTCCCGCCGACAATAAAAAATACCCGCCCCAGCAGGCCGCGAAAGTGCCGGGTCATGTGGAGGATTTCTTCAAATTTTATGAAGGCATGACCGGGATCCCGTTGGATGAAGAGAAAATGTTGAAGCAGAGTGCGCGGGTGCATAATTTGCAGAGGATCATGTCCCGGATGTTGGGGTTTGGTACGCGGAAAGACGATATCCCGCCTTACCGGGCGGTGGGACCGGTTACAAAGAAAGAATACGAATCCCGTGAAGAGCGGTATGAAAAACAATTGAGAGAAGTCATCGGCGTAGTGGACCAGGAAGAAATGACCACGGAACAGAAGATAGCGATTCTCAGGGAATACCGCATGAAAATGTACAACAAAGTAGTGGATGCGGCTTATAAGCGGCGTGGTTGGACCCAAAATGGGGTCCCCAAAATCGAGCGGTTAAAAGAACTGGGCATCGATTTACCCGAGCTAGTCGAGATCATCAAAGCCGATCAGTAACAAATAGCAAAAGTTTTCGTAGGGGTCCAGGGGGCGGCTTTTTCAAAAGGAGCCCCCTGGAGGTAAAAAAGTGGACATTGAAGAGATTTTCAAAAGAAATGTCCCGGGGACCCGGGACATTCTTTCAAAGAAGACCGTAGGTATCGCCGGGTGCGGCGGGTTGGGTTCCAATGCGGCGGCGGCGTTGACGCGGGCCGGGATCGGCAAGTTGATCATCGCCGATTTCGACGTCGTAGAGCTATCCAATCTCAACCGCCAGTATTATTTCCTGGCGGATGTGGGCAAGAAAAAAACAGACGCCCTGGCGGCCCACCTGTTGGCCATCAATCCCGGTTTGGCGGTGGAAGCCCATTTCATCGAATTAACCCCCGATAACCTGTGTGAACTTTTCAAAGGGGCCGATCTATTGATCGAGGCGTTTGATAAAGCGGAGAGAAAAGCCTGGCTGATTGAGACCTGGTGCGTTCATTTTCCCCATAAGCCCGTGGTATGCGCCAGTGGGTTGTCGGGTTACGGCAATACCGGGGCATTAACAGTGCGGCGGTCGGGGAACATCGTGATGTGCGGCGATTTCGAGACCGACATGAGTATGGGATTGACGTCGTCGCGGGTGGCCATTGCCGCCAACATGCAGGCCAATGAGGCCATCGAGATATTAGTAAAAGGAATAAAAAAATGATCCTCATCAACAATCGAGATAAATTAGAATGGCAGGAGGGCATGACGGTGCGGGCCCTTTTGACGGAAATGGGATATACCTACACCTTGATTACCGTCACCGTCAACGGCGAATTAGTGCCAAAGGAAAATTATGAAGAACATCTCGTACCGGATGGGGCCGAAGTAACCGTTTTTCACCTGGCCCACGGCGGGTAGGCGCCGGGGCAGGGAAACATATTTTCAATACTTCATCGAAAGTACTTACAAAATGCGGGGTAATGTTTTTCTTAATATGGGCGTCCAACCCCTCAAAATCCTCGCGGTTCTCCTCCGGTAAAATCACATTCCTGGTATTGGCCCGCCGCGCGGCAATCACTTTCTCCTTAATCCCGCCAATGGGCATCACCTGCCCGCTTAAAGTCAACTCCCCGGTCATGGTTATGTTTGCGATAATAGACCGATCCACCACCACCGAATAAATAGCGCAAGCCATAGTGATCCCCGCCGACGGACCGTCCTTGGGCGTTGCCCCCGCCGGCACATGAAGATGGATGAGGTTCCTGGAAAAGAAATCGCTGGCCTTCTTATCGTTCCTAAATAATGAACGAATATAAGTGTACGCAATCTCCGAAGACTCCACCATCACCTGCCCCAACTGCCCCGTTTGCTTAAACCCCGCGCTTTTAGAAGGCGCCGGCGATGCTTCCACGTACAATGTGGCGCCGCCGAGGGCCGTATACGCCAACCCCATTACGACCCCCACCCTGGGACTCTTAAACACCCTCTCTTCCGAAAACATCCGCCGGCCCAGGTATTTTGACAAATCACCCTTCTTAACCTTTACCGACGGGACATTCTCCTCGATAATCGCTTTGGCCGATTTACGCAGAATTTTCTTGATACAGTTTTCCAACCCGCGTACCCCGGCTTCCCTGGCGTAACCGTCGATCATTTCCCTCATAACATCCCTGGGAAACTCCACCTGTTTGGAGGTTAAGCCGTGGATTTTCAATTGCTTCGGGAGCAAATGCCGCCTGGCGATTTCCATTTTTTCTTCCAGGATATACCCCGCGAGACGAATCAGTTCCATACGGTCCAATAAGGGCGGGGGGATCGTCTCCAACTGGTTGGCCGTACAAATAAAGAGGACTTTGGATAAGTCGAAACGCACATCCAGGTAATGATCCAGGAAGTCCTTGTTTTGTTCCGGGTCCAGCACTTCCAGGAGCGCCGAAGCCGGGTCGCCGTGGAAGCTGGCGCCGACTTTATCGATTTCATCCAGCATAATCAGCGGGTTGGCCGTTTTGCAGGTTTTCATCGCCTGGAGGAACTTTCCCGGTAGGGCGCCGATATAAGTACGGCGGTGTCCTTTTATTTCCGCCTCGTCCCGCATACCGCCCAGGGAAAAACGGTAGAATTTCCTTCCCAGGCTCCGGGCGATGGACTGACCCACCGAGGTCTTACCCACCCCCGGGGGGCCCACCAACAGGATAATCGCGCCCGATAAATTTCCCTTTAGTTTTCCCACCGAGATCAGCTCCAGGATATGATCTTTAACATCCCGCAGGCCGTAATGATCCCGCTCCAGGATCCTGGATGCGTGTTTGGTGTCGTAGTTATCTTCCGTATAGACGCCCCAGGGCAGAATAGTCAACCAATCCAGGTACGCCCGCGTGACATTAAACTCAGCGGAGGCCGGCTCCAGTAAACGCAATTTTTCCAGTTCGTCATTAATCCGTTCCTGGGCTTCTTCGCTCAGTTCCAACTTTTTGACCCGTTTTTGAAATTTATCGATTTCGCTTTCCGCGTCATCCTTGGAAAGGCCCAGTTCCTTTTTAATTTCTTTAAGCTGCTGTTTCAGGAAAAATTCCCGCTGCTGTTTGGAAAGCCGTTCTTCGATGCGTTTGGAAATCTGGACTTTGAGTTTTGAAATTTCCAGTTCCCGTTTCAGCAGGATCAGGGCTTGTTCGATGCGGACGCGGATGCTTTTGGTCTCCAGGATTTCTTGCAGTTCTTCACCGGAAGCCGTGGTCATTGTGGCGGACATATCGCTCAGGGCGCCCGGGTCCTGGAAGTTAATTTTCTCCAGCAGGAAAGATAACCCTTCTTTGAATAAAGGGTTTAATTGCACCAGTTCTTTGATAACCTCGATGATGGCAACCGAATAAGCCTTTAATTCTTCATTGTTTTCAAATTCGGTCTCAAACCGGTATTGGACGCGGGCGCGGAAAACCGGTTTCTCAGCGATCATTTGTACGATCTCGAACCGTTCCAGGGCTTGCACCAGCATTTGAAACGGGCCCGTTTTATGGGGCGGCGAGATTTGCAGGATTTTCGCCGCCACCCCGACTTTATGAAAATCGCCGGCCGACAGGTTTGTAGGACCGGCGGCGGGCTCCTCTTCCGGTGTTTTGACGAAAACCAGGCCCAGGTAAATAGGGGCCGAGTCTTCTGCTTTTGCCATGATTATTTTCATTAATTCTTCGTTGTCCACGGTAACCGGCCCCATCATTTTAGGGAACATGGGGCGATGGAATAAGGGAGCAATAGGTAAGTCTTCGGGCAGTAAGTCCCTGGCGATAATCACGGATTGGGATGTACCCGTTGAAGAGGTTTCGTCTTGTTTGGGCTCATTGACCGGGCCATCAGAAATTTCTTGCGTCATGGATCACCTCCGGCGTTTGTTTCGTTGTACTATGTCTTTCCAATTAAATCTGCTGCATTTCATATTCGAAAGTATCTGCGCTAAAATCCTGTTCATGTGGCCATACGACTCCGCCAAATGCCAGGTTTACCGAATTAAAAAAATTCTTATCCCTCAACTCTGTGAAAATTCCTATGTCGAGGTATGGCTTGACATTAAAAAATCCCTTTTTCCCATTTGATAGCCGGACAAACAATACATAATCTTCTTTTGCTTCAACGCAGCTTACCTTAACCATAATCGCATCCTCATTTTAATGGGTCTACCTTAAATGGCAGTTGCCCGAAATGATTTCACCATCGCCGATTGCTATCACTGCGTCATATTCTCCATAGTTTGCGTGAATATGTGGACGATGGTGTTTTTTATCATCGAAAAGAAACATGTAGATTCTTATCCCGTAAAACATCGATATTGAGGGCATGCGGCACTCCTTGAGCCTGGATTGATTTTTTTTGGCAAACTATTTTTATGCGAAAATCGTTTTTTTTAGTCATCACGCTATTTGTAACATAGAACAAAAAAAATTTCAACTGGTTCCTGTTTTTTCCCGCTCTCCCGCGCTTCCTTGTTTTTTCTTACCTTCAGAAGGGGGTGAGAAAAGGGACACTCATTAGAAGGTTTTTATCAAGAGGGCAGACGAATTTTTTTTGTATTGACAATTTAAAACAATTTTAGTAATATACAAACCTTAGACCTTGCGGTGCAATCCGAAATGTATCTAAGGATAAAATATTAATGTGTAAAAGGGATTAAAATTAAAAAAAAGGAGAAGTGCTATGAAAAAAAAATCATTTGAAAAGAAACTAATCCTGTGCAAGGCGACTGTAGCCCGAGGCTTTCCGAAAAGTCATGGCTGTTTTGACATTCAAAATTGGTAGATCGTCGCGAACAGGCGGTGCCTGTTCCAACGAGGCATTTGAAGGAACTCATAAAATTAGGCGGCGGATCCAGGTAGAACCTGGTTTGCTATTTTCTTCCATCGATGGTATATAAATCGCATGTACGATGCATTCGCGGGCCAAATAACAACCTGTGGAGAAAAAAAATAATGAACCCCCAACGCTGCCCGGGACAAGACCAACGTTTCTGGAAACCAGGACTAACGTTTATTAGTATCGGTTTCGTTTTTCTTTTCTTCTTCTTTTGCCTTCATAAAGGGGCATGTTTTCATACAACTAAGCTCTTTGCGTTCCCCGGGCTGGCACTCTTTGATCTCTTTCAAGTCCATCCCGCATTTGGGGCATTTGCCGGGTTTGTCTGTCTTGTAATCGCATTCCTTCATGGGACAAACATAAACCGTTTTATGCGCATGCTCACTGCAGGCGGCATATTTTTCAGGGTTCTTCTCAAATTCGGTCTTGCATTGCTCACTCTCAAAATAGTAAGTTTTCCCTTTATATTCGGCGGTTATCTTAGGAGCGTCCATGGCAATGGCGCTTTTGCAGACCGGGCAAACCATGGCCTTGCATCCCTTTGGCTGCTCGGTTTGTTGACCGTAAATCCCGGTGTTTAACGACAAAACCAGGTTCACTAAAATCAAAACAAACAATACTTTCGCTAACTTCTTCATTATTTACCTCCATCGGTTTTCAATTTATTTTGCGGTTTTTGGTTTCTATGCGTAACCTCTACGGGTTCGTTTCAATTATAACCTTTTCCAGCCGATAAGTCAACAAGGAAAAAATGTATCAGGGGAACAAAATGGAACGGGATTCGTTATAGAGGGTTATAGAAAATAAATAAGACAGGAGGTCTTTTATGAGCGAAGAAAAGAAAGAAGGTGCAAAACGGACCGAAGAGTTCAAAATCAACGGCAGCGAACTGGTGGATAAGATAAAAGAATTGATTCGCCAGGGGAATATCCGGCGTATCATCCTGAAAGACGAGGAAGGGAAGACTTATCTCGAGATACCCTTAACGTGGGGTTTAGTGGGGGCGGCGTTTATGCCGGTGTTTGCCGCGGTAGGGGCCATTGCCGCACTGGTGGCCCGGTTCACCATCGTAGTGGAAAAAGAGGAGGAGTAAAAACGACCGCTTATAATAAAAGTTTTGGGAAGTCCGGGAACCCTTTTTCAAAAGGGTTCCCGGTCGCCGAAGGCAAAGGTCGATAATCTTCCAAAACAGCCCGGCGTGTAGAGGTGTGGAGCATATCCAGGGGGGATCGCTTCATTCATCATTTGATTTTAACTTTTCCCTATGATATACTGAGGAAAACCATGTCCAGGTTAATGTGTAACAATGCTCCAGATTCGAGATTTAAATTATGCAATCGGTGATCGTCAATTGTTGTCAAGCATCGACTGGTTGATCCAGCCGGGCAAACGTGCGGCCCTGATCGGACCCAACGGCGCCGGGAAAACCACCCTGCTGAGAATTTTGAATGAAGAGCTCGAATACCACGGCGGAACTATTATCAAACCGAAAGAATACCGCATCGGCTACCTACCCCAGGAAGAAATCGCGCTGGAAAACCACTCGGTATTACAAACGGTCCTGGAAGGCCAAAAAGAAATCCACCAATTGGAAAAACAAATTTCCCGCCTGCACGAGACACTGGATACCCTGGATTCGACCGATGCCCGGCATGAAAGCATCTTGAACCAACTGGGAACCCTGGAGCACCACTACGAAGCAATGGGGGGATACCGCATGGAACCCACGGCCAAAAGTATTCTCTCCGGTTTGGGGTTTTCAGAAACCGATTTCTCCCGCCCGTTATCCGAATTCAGCGGCGGATGGCGCATGCGGGTTTACCTGGCCCTACTGCTGCTGCGTGAACCCGACCTGCTGCTGCTGGACGAGCCCACCAACCACCTGGATATACCTTCATTGGAATGGCTTGAACAATACCTGCTGAGCTTTAAAGGCAGTATTATAATCGTCTCCCACGACCGGTTTTTCATCGATCGGCTGGCCCAGGAAATCGTTGAACTGGACCGGGGCAAACTGGTCCACTATGCCGGCAATTATCACTTCTACGAAACCGAGAAAGAACAACGGGAAGCCCTATTGCTGAAAAAATGGAAAGAACAACAAACCGAACGGGAACGACAGGAGCGGTTCATTTCCCGTTTCCGGTACAAAGACTCCAAGGCGGCACAGGTACAGAGCCGGATCAAACTATTGGAAAAAATGGATAAACTGGAAAAAATCGATATCGGGCCGCCGCGCCCCCGTATCGATTTCAAGATCAAAGTGGCGACCTCCAGCTACAAAGATGTGTTGCTCATTAAAGATATGTCATTCAAATACGACGCCGGTTGGGTATTGAGAAATATTAATTTGAACATTTACCGTGGGGATAAAGTTTGCCTGATCGGCGTCAATGGCGCGGGTAAAACTACGTTGACGCGCCTCATTACCGGCCAGTTAATGCCGCAGGAAGGTTCCATCCAGGTGGGCCCCAGGACTTTAATCGGGTACTACGCCCAACACCAGGTGGACACCCTGAACCTGGAAGCCACCGCTTATGAAGAAATCTCTTCCACCGTGGCCCCCACCCTTGTCCCGAGGATCAGGGATGTATTGGGCATATTTCAATTCAGGGGCGACGATGTCTTTAAAAAAATAAAAGTGCTCTCTGGCGGCGAAAAAGCCAGGGTGTCCCTGGCCAAAATCCTCCTATCGCCGGTTAATTTCCTGATTATGGACGAGCCCACCAATCACCTGGATAAAATCTCCAGGGAAGCCCTGGAACAGGCCCTGGTCCATTATGACGGAACGCTGTTATTGATTTCCCATGACCGGTATTTCCTGGATAAACTGGTCAACCGCGTAGTGGAACTATCCGATGGACATATAAGCGAATATGACGGGAATTACTCTTATTACCTTGAAAAACGCAGTGTTATAAGTAAAAAAGAGAACGCCGCGAGCGCCGCGGCGTCCGCGGAGCGAGAAACACCCCAACCGGATGCGACCGGCGGTACGGCGTTTAAGAAAACAAAAGAACAAAAACGCCTGGAAGCCGAGGCCCGGCAGGCCGTCAGCAAAGACCTGAACCGCTTGAAAAAAGAAGTGGCCGACTGTGAAGATAAAATAAACCGGCTGGAAACCGCCCAAAAAAACCTGGAAGCCCAAATGGCCCGACCGGAAACTTACCAGGACGGCAGGTTGGCAGTTTCCCTGCAAAAAGAATATGCCGCGGTTAAAAAGGAGTTGCATGTGGTTACCGGGAAATGGGAAGAAGCACAAACCGCACTGGATGAACTTGCAAATTTTACAAAAAGTCTATAAAATAGGGGCTTATTAACAAAGGTAAAAGATGACCGAAAAAATAGCGTTAATTTATAACCCTTCTGCCGGGGGCGGCAAGGCGCAGCGCAGGCAAGGAAGGGTTGAAGCCTGTTTGGAGGCCAAAGGTATCCGCTATGACCTGTTTATTACAGAGAGCGAGGCCCACCTGGTAGAGACGGCGGAAATCGTGGCGCAGCGATATCCCGTGATCCTCGGCGCCGGTGGAGACACCACTTTGAATATTATTGCCACGCAAATCCTCCGCAATGGGAAAAAGAATGTGCTGGGTATTATCAGCCTGGGTTCGGTTAATGACCTGGCGCGTGAGATCGGCGTCCATAGGCTGGAAAAAGCTGCCAATGCTATTAAATACCGACAAACCAGGGAATTCGATGTCGGCGTCGTTAGGGTCCCAAAGCAATCCCAACCTTATTATTTCCTGGTATCCGCCAGCCTGGGGTTGGGCGTGGAAGTGAACCGCTATGTCGATATCTGGATGAGAAAGCACCCCTTCTTTGCCACTTTCCGGTCCACCACCCAGGGAACCGCGGCTATGTCCGCCATTCACCAGGCATTTAAAAATAAACACGTCCCGTTGGAACTCACACTGGAATGCAACGGAGATCGCCATACCATTGTTACTGCCCTGTTGATTTTCGGCAATATTTCCTCCTATGGGGGAACGTTTCGCCTCAGTCCGACGGCCAGCCCGGTAAGCGGTAAACTGGACTGCTGCATTTTTGATTTCAATTCCCTGGCCGGCGTGGCCCGGGTCTCCCTTGACATCAAACGCCAAAAGCACCTGGAAAAAAATACCGTGAAGGTCCTCCAGGGTGTAACTTTTAAAATTCATTCGCAGAAACCCCTCGACTTCCAGTTGGACGGTGAAATTATCACCCTGGACGGGGAGGTGGAAATCGCCATCCTGCCGAAAGTCCTGACCATGTTTACATTTGATTGTTTCCCCGGGGAGACTTCACCCGGGGGCAAAAAGCTAACGAGGCAAAGAGGAAATAGAAAATGGGGAAAAAAAGCAGCAATATAGATAGAATCAAAGAATATAAAAACATTACGGTTAACCGCAAGGCCTATCATGACTACGAGATTCTCGATAAATTCGATGCCGGGATGGAGTTGATGGGCAGCGAAGTAAAATCCATTCGCGAGGGCAGGGTAAATTTAAAAGACTCTTATGTTGAAATACGTTCCCAGGAGGCGTTCCTGTTAAATGCCCATATCAGCCAGTATACCAATGCCAGTTACAATAACCACGAACCGGGACGGGTACGGAAACTGCTGCTCCATAAACGGGAACTTTTAAAACTGGACAACCGGGTTAAAACGCGCGGGGTGAGTATCATTCCCTTGCGAATGTATTTTACCACCAAAGGGCTGGTTAAAATAGAAATCGCCCTGGCCAAAGGGAAGCGGGTTTACGATAAAAAGCAAGCCATCAAGGAGAAGGACATCCGTCGTGAATCAGACCGGGAATTGAGGCACTACAAGTAAGCCGGGGTCCCTTTTGCCCACGAATTACGCGAATTACCACGAAAAAACAAGGTCCACAGATTACACGGATTTACACTGATTGTTTTTTCTTACCTTCTCACCCTCTCACCTTGCCGGGTAGAGCCTTCGGTTATCCTCCGGCTCCCCCACAGACCCGGACGTGCGCAATTAACGCATCCGGTTCCTCATATTATGGCTTTGCTGCGCGATATATTGAGTGAACTACTTTTATAGGTGGGAGTGGAAAGAACTCATCCATTA
>Ga0315278_10001991_pt1 | contig 18090 bp, 19 predicted proteins | sample YL17G06_0_MG_FD_203880 | JGI IMG/M metagenome (GOLD analysis project Ga0315278, IMG submission 203880) | Sediment microbial communities from Yellowstone Lake, YNP, Wyoming, USA - YL17G06_0 | ecosystem: Environmental > Aquatic > Freshwater > Lake > Sediment | place: USA: Wyoming | collected... | reverse complement strand
AATTACCTTCCATATTTTTGTGGTTGTGGTTGTATGGGAATTTGTAATCGCGGGAAAAGATATATTTCAGGACATAACGCAAAAGGTAAAGAAATTCAGAGCAATCCTTGGAAAATTAAAAATCGAGTCCCGTGGAATTTAGGTTTAACAAAAGAGACATCAGAAAAATTAGTTGAGATTGGTAAAAAAATAAGCATTTCAAAAAGACATGTAAATCATAAAGTAGTTTCTATTGAACAAGGTGTGGTAGAAGAAGTATTTGATCTTCAAGTAGATAAATACCATAATTTTGCTTTGACTTCTGGGGTATTTGTCCATAATTGCTTTAATAGTTTCCGTTGTATGTCCGAGATTCCGGTTGAGATGGTTTGGGAACGGGTTGAAAAATTGCTTCGCGGAGATATTATAGATCAAAACCTAATACTTAAAGATGCTAGAACGTTGGTTCTCCGGATGGGTGGGATTGGAGATTTGATAATGCTTTCATCATCTTTAAAAGCCTACGAAGAAGTCCATCCCGATGAAAAACTAATATTTGCTACAAGTCCACAGCACATGGATGTTCTTAAAGATGCTCCATTCCTTGACAAAATTATTCCTATACCAGATTCCTATAAATCTTCGTTTTATAAAGTAATAGATTTGCGGTATAAATTAGAAAGCCCAGAGGTAGGTGGAATTTTGGATTCCGAGATTTACAAAACTGTTAACCGTTCAGACGTGTTTGATAGGTTGATGGGGATAGAAAACGCAAAGAAGGATTTTTACGTCAACGTGGATGAAGAGAAAGTAAAAGAAGTCAAGAAAGCTATCGGGTATAGTAAGAAATATCGTTACATAGGGATACAGGTTACTTGCACGTCTAACACACGGACGATTCCGCCTGAGTATGTGCCAGAAATTGTGAAACAGTTTCGGACGGTGAAGGATTTAAAAATAGTAGTTTTTGGAAATGAAGAGTTTTGGCACGGCAGGAGGATGGGGAAGGAGAACTTTGAGAAAGAGAAAATAGGAAAAGTGAGAACAGTAAACCTAATGGGGGAAACAAATCAGGCGGAAATGATAGCTTTATGTTCTATTATGGATTACATTATTTCTCCTGATTCTGCAGCCGTTCACATAGCAGGGGCTTTGGGAAAGAAATGTTTGGGATTGTTTGGGAACATGGATCCATACTTGCGAATTTACTATTATCCAACAGTTAAAGCCTTGTATCCAAAGAATGAGCTTCCATGCGTGCCCTGCTACGATTGGATCAACCCCTGCGAGTATTATAAGAAGTTATCAACCCCAAATCAGCCGATAGGGGGAGAATGTATGCGAAAACTAACCCCTGAAAGAATTTTTCAGGAAGCTAAGGAATGGTTTGAAATTTAGGAGAAAATTATGGAGATAAAAGAACACGGAATTTGTATTGTAGCAGCAGAATCAAAATGGGGCAAATACAGTTGGTATTGTTGAGTTTAAGGAAAAATATGATGTACCTCCAGAAGTTCAATTAACGGCTTCGGAAGAAGGTAGGCCGATTGATTGGGCGATGATAGCCTGTTCCGTTCTTGAAGTCACAACAACTAATTTGGTGATAGATTTTGATGGGTGGAAGGAAGTTGAGGGAGAATTAAAATTTCAGCAAAGGGTGTTTCCAGGAGCTAAATGCTACTGGGTTGTGATTTAAGGAGGTATGGTTATGAAACCGATGAAGTGGGTATGGAGTCAAGATAAGAGGGTTTTATTTGATTTGGAGAAGGTAAGAAATTTTACTCTTTCTCCTACTGCTGCAGGGACAAACGTAGTAGCATGGTTTAGTGACAAGGAAACACTTCATATAGGAAAATTTGAAACTAATGATGAGGCCATAACGTTTTTGAAAGGACTATCAGCATGAGAACATATGCTATGGGAGGTTTTGGATGTGGGAACCTTGGGGATGAGGCCATATTTGAGGCCATGAGACTCGAGTTCCCAGATCTTATCCAAATCTATGTAAATACTCCACAAGTTGGTTGGGATGGCAGATCATATAATCTATCCAAAATATCTGAACAGTATACATGCTATTCAGATTTAATCCAAAACGGTTTTCCACGGGAGGCGAGGGATGGAGAACTAATTATTGGTGGTGGGGGTATTCTGCATTCTTGTGGAGCAGTGGAGGACTTTGTTAAAGTTGCTTTGCAGGCCAAAAAAAGAAACATGAAAATAAGTATAAGAAAGATTGGAGCAGAGTATTTGCAACCAGATTTTCATGATATTACAAAAGACCTTTGTTCTATGGCCTATTTTATTTCTGTTAGGTCTAAGAAATCAGCTGAAATATTGAGATCTATTGGTGTTCCTAAAGTAAATATAGAAAAGGACTATACTTATAATTTTAACAGAACTCATTTTGAAAAGGAACAGTTTGATTTGAAGTTTGATTTGAAGTCTCCAGTAATAGGCATTGTGACAGCAGGCAATGATGATATAAGCAAAATATCTGAGATTATACGTTACCTTACGGTTAACAAGAATATTGGAGTACCGCTATGTAATGTGGTACATATTCCACATTGCAGACATTTTGTTGATTTGGTAACTAATGACATGGTGGCGGGAGAAATTCTTTGGTCAAGTATCTCTGTGTATTTTGGGGATAGGTTGAAGCGATACTACAATGCTCCATTTCCGGGTTCAGTTTGGAGGCTTTTAAATCTGTACACAAAAGTAGACGGGATTATAGGAATGCGGTATCATTCTTTTATTTTTAGTGAAATTCTTAATATCCCTTTGCTTGGTGTAAGTAGTGGAGGAAAAGCAACAGCATATTTCGAAGAGCAAACACGAAAGAATGCAATTGAATTGAAATCAAGTTGCTCTCCAGAGGAGTTAACAGAAAAGTTGAAGAAATTTTTTGAGTTTATAAAATGAAGTGGTGGCACACAATAGAACTTCCTAATGGGGAAGTGACTGATGGAAGGGTAGACTATAGGGGTGAAAGGGGAAAACGCTTTTTTCTTCCAGAAGACCTGTCGGGAAAATCTGTATTAGATTTTGGAACATGGGATGGGTATTGGGCTATTGAAGCCAAACGTAGGGGTGCAAGAGAAGTTGTAGCTACTGATAGGTTTCTTCCAGCACCGGAAACTACGACAATAGCTTTGAGCAGTTTCGGTATCCCATATTTTTATTCAGGAAACTTAGATTTTCCTTTGGAACCTTGGACAAAATGTTTTGGGGAAATAGAAGAACCTTTTGATTTTAAAAACCGATTTGATGTGGTTTTATTTTACGGGATTTTATATCATCTGAAGAACCCTTACATGGGACTACTAAATGCTTACAATTGTTGCAAAAAGGGAGGCATGGTGATAGTAGAGTCCGCCGCAAATCAAGGGAAGATAAGAGGTCTTAGTGATGACGTACCTTTACTGTGGGTGGTAGATGTTGTACATGACAAAGATAGAACCAATTATTACGTTCCTAATGCTCTTGGAGTTTTACAGTTGTGTAAATTGGCTAATTTAGAACCCGAAGAGCATACTCCTATGGCAGATATAGCAAGGTTTACGGTTGTTTGTAGGAGGAAGGATGAGTAGAATAGTTTTTGGAATCTTAGTTTGTGGAGTAGAACCATTTTTCCCCTATGTTTTGAGGAACGTATATGCCTCTGCCAATAAGATAGTGGTTTTGGAGGGTTATGGGCATGATTATTGGGAGGAGTCGGATAGCACATGGATTAGGGATAGGATAGCCGAGTTTGACGATAAGGATAAGAAGATAGTTTACAAAAACATTGGTAGGGTCCTGTCTTACGGGTTGCATAGGGTCTCAGTTCGGGACAAGAATATATTGATGGGTACTCTTTTTGATTTTGCCCGCTCTTTCATGTCTTATGGGGATTGGTTTGTCATAATGCCAGGAGATGGACTTTTGAAGCAGGAGACCATAGATTACATACTTTCTACGCCAGAAGAAATTGTTTGGGTTGGGTTTGCGGAAGACAACTTTGTTGGGAACTTTTCACATACGAATAATTCCCCGGATTGGCTTGTCCCGTTTTGGAAAGATGTGATGGATAGGGTAAAAAGAGATAATGGCCGGATTTACTATGACAGAAATGACAATGGTATGGTGAACAGTATGTATGAGGAAAGGGCTGTTAGATATTTTGAGGGACATACTTATTATCCTAATTTCTGTGCTGTGACTGACATAGGGGGTTCATACGTTTACGCTGCAGATAGTTACCGAAACCGAAGGGTACTTTTGCCTTTGGATCATCCTACCATACGATCAAGTCATTATAGGGTCGGGACGTGGAAATATTTGATTAGAAAGATATCATACCATTACAGAAGATTGGGGGAGGAGAATGCCTATATCAATGATCCAACCTATGATTGGATACGGAGAATGGCTGCTGGCGAACCACTCCCTCCAAGCAGGTTTGAGAACTTTTCCGAGGTGAAAAATTATAATCATCCGTATCCGATTCAAGAGCATCCGTGGTTTGGAAAGTCAATTAAGGAGATTGTGGAGTGCTGTGATTGAAGAAGGCAAACTTACAAAATTTCTACAGACCATAAAAGGGTGGACGTCAAGGGCAGATTTGCTTACTATAAGCAAATTGGTAGATGCTGTTCCAGAGAATGGTGTAATAGTAGAACTTGGAACGGGCAACGGATTGGTTACGGTTGTGTTGGCTGAAAGGTGTAAGGAATGTGGAATAAAGGTTTACAGTATTGACGACGCCTCCCAGTTTGCTAATTATGACTTTGACGAAGGATGGGCTCAGAAAACAATGAATGAATTGGGACTTTCCGATTTTGTTACCTTAATGGTTGGAAAGAGTTCGGAAATATCAAAGACGTTTCCTTTTGCTATAGACCGTCTTTACATTGATGCAAGTCACCACTACATCGTAGTGTGCGAAGACATTAGATTGTGGTATCCTAAAATTAAAAAAGGTGGAATTATATCGGGGCACGATTTTATTACAAACAACACAGACGGGTTGCAAGTGATCAAGGCTGTTTTTGATACTTTAATCTGTGGTTTGTCTAAAGATTTTTTAGAAAGTATTGGTTTTGCATCTCATTCTAATTTTAGGGTTGATGGAACAGTTTGGAGTATGGAAAAAAGGTGGGAATTGGTTTGAGAGATATATTATTTATTTCTACTAATGATTGGGCTAACGTGGGAGCAGGTTTTGCGGCAGCCGGCAGAAAAGTAGGAATGGATTGTTTATCTGTTGCAAACTGTCACCATGAACTTAACTACTTTGAAAAAAGTGTGATATGGAAAAATGTTGCAGATGTAAAGGGGAGTCTATACATAGGTTTACAGGGACTTGCAGACCAGTTTAAAGTTATAGTTATGATGCATGCAGTTTTGACCCCTATAGAAAAAAGGGATTGGCAGAAATGGGCAGTTTTCCATGGTGGAGGAGCATTTAGACAGGATCCAAAGAAGGCGTGCAATACGTTTAACAAAGTAGTGGATATGACTTTTCTTCAACATGGAGAATTTTTTGGGTTAGGGTGCTATAATGAAAAGTGGTTGATACCTCCGATAGACACGGAGTATATAAAGCCCGTATTCAGCGACTCAAAGACAATAGGGGAGATCGGTCTTACGTTTGGTCATTACCCAAGAGGCGGAGCGAAAGGAACTGAGATAATTAATAAGATAATGGAGAAGTTTAAGGGGAGATGTAATTATAGGTGGGAAGCAGGTAATGAGGTGCCTTGGATTGAGAATCTTAAAAGAATGAGCGATTCTGGCGATGTTTACATAGAGAGTTTTTTGGGATCGTTGGGAGAATGGGGTGGAATAACTGTTATGGAAGCGGCGGGTCTTGGAAAAATTGTGGTAACTCAAGCGAGAACTTTTGATAAGTATGAACAAGAGTATAACTGCACATGCCCAATTGTCGTAGCAAATACACCTTCCGCTTTGAACGAACAAATAGAAAGACTACTGTCTTTTTCTCCAGAGACTATAGTTGAACTCCAGAAAAAATCACGTGGGTGGGTAGAAACTATTCATGGATACATACCGACTGGATTACGTTTGAAAAGGTTTTTAGAACTATGATTGATTTTGGAAAAGATGTAGTAATTGAGGACGGAGCAATTGTAAACGTTAAATCGGGTCACATAGGAGATCGTTCTATTATCCGTTCCGGAGCAAGACTTGAAGGAACTTTTATAGAATTAGGAACCGAAAGTTATGTTGACCATGGAGCTATTATCGGAGGTGGAAGCTGTTGGGACAAAGGAGCATATTTGAAGACAGGGTGTTGGCTACATTTGGGATGGAATGCTCAGATAAATATAGGCCGAGGTGTGGATATTGGGGATGAAGTAGGGCTTGGTGCTGCAGTTTTTACTCACGGAGGTTACCTACCAATAGATCAAGGGTTTCCTATTCGTTGGGGCCCCGTTAAAATTGGAAACAGAGTATGGATGCCAAATGGAGTAATAGTTTTACCAAACGTAACCATAGGGGACAATGTCGTCGTGGCTTCCGGATCAGTAGTGAATCGTGATTTGCCTTGTGGTTGTTTTGCAGGAGGTTCTCCTGCAAAAATTATAAGGGAAAACGCATATCCCAAAAAGACCCATATATTTTTGTTAGACGTATTAGGAAATTTAGGGTATGATTTATCTATTCATAACGACGAAATTATTTGTTACAAACAGACCAAATTTAATTTACCTTTAAGGGTGGTAGATGGAGAAGCAAACGATGTGACAGAGTCCATTAAGAATCAGTTAAGGCGTAATGGTATTAGATTCAAATATTATGCGAAGGATGGAAAATATGCTCCTTGGGAATAGGGTACTTGCCATATCGTCACATCCGGATGATATTGAGTACGGGTGCTTTGGAACTTTATGCAAATTAAAGAAATCCAATGCTGACATAATCTGCTATGTTGCAACCAATGGTGGGAAAAACGACCCCACAAGTGGTTTAGATAGGATAAAAGAATCCAGAACCGCTTTGAATTTAATACCGATTGACCATTTTGAGGGGAGGGAAAGAATAGGACTTTGTTCCACGGATTATGCTGGCGTTGTTGCCGATTTGGAAATGGTAATCGGTGCTTATGACATTGACACCGTATTGGTTCCTGGAAATAATGATACACACCAAGATCATAGATTGATTTGTGATCTTACTATGTCGGCAATCCGGAGAAGAAAAATTTCAGTTTTGTTTTATAGTACGTTGAGTAGTTGTTTAGATTTTAATGCAAATTTCTTTGTAGATATAACAGTTTGGTTTGAATTGAAGAAGAAGGCATTGAATGGAATGACTTCTCAGAATCACAAAAGTTGGATGGAAGACCACTATTTACAATTATTCAACTCGGACAATTATACCGCTTTACTTGGGATAAAATATGTTGAGAAATTTGAAGTTAGACAAATTTTCGTGTGATGAATAATGGTTTATAATCCAATACAATATTGGGAAGAAAGAGGAACACACTATTCTGGTATAGATGTTCCAAAAGAACTGGATCTGTTCTATTCTACCGTAAAGAATGTTCTCAAACCTGGGGATAAGATATTGGAGGTTGGATCTGGTTATGGTAGAATTTATAGTTACTTACAACAAACGGATCTTTGTAATTTAAAGTTTACAATGTGCGATTTTGTTGATTCGTTCATTGTGGAATGTAAGAAACGAACAGGGATTAAACCGGACAAATGGGATGGAGTTACTCTTCCGTATTCAGATTCTGAATTTAATCTTGTGATATCTTTTGCTGTATTGTTACACGTACCATATGACAGTATTTTAAACACTATTAAGGAACATGCACGGGTTGGCAAATACTTATTTATTGATGTATGGTACGAAGAAGGTTTTACCGTAGAGACAACAGATCATTGTTTTCTACATGACTATTACAATTTGTTTAATACAGCAAATCTGATTATTTTAAAAGAAGTTATGTATTCTAAAACAAGAAGACATTGGCTATTGCAAGGAGGCGTTTGTGTTGACACAAATAAAATATAAGAATAAAACGTTCCAAATGCTGATCAAAGATCCGGCAGAGTGGCAACAACGGGCGTGGTTGTCTGGGAATTTTTACGAAGGAACCATGCTTAAATACATTGAAGAAAATTTTGCAGGTGGAACATTTGTTGATATTGGATCTTCAATAGGTAATCACACGTTGTTTTTCTCATCTGTTGCTGATAAAGTCGTTTCTATTGAACCAAAAATTGAATCTTTGCTGCACAACAAAGAAATGTTGGAAGCAAATAATGTAAAGAATGTTGATTTGTATAATGTGGCAGGATCTTCATTTTGGGGATTGTGTTGCATGGAAGGTTTTGCTGCTCTGGATGATAATAATGTGGGTTTGTATAAGGTGTCTAAAAATATTGGTTTTGTGAATGTTGCAACAGTTCCTGTGGATTTTATTTTAAGCAGGTATTCAGATATAAAAATGATAAAAGTGGATGTTGAGGGCTTTGAATTGGATGTTCTAATGGGGTTGACAGATACTTTAAAAAAGTGGAATCCAGTATTATTTGTAGAAACTGTTGGCAATCCAGCCGTTTTTGAATATCTAAAGACATTGAACTATGTTAGAAAAAACGAGTTTAACGCCACACCAACTTTTGAATTTGTAAGAGAGGAACAAAATGTTTAAAAGAGTTCTTGTTTTATCACCACATACAGACGATGGGGAATTGGGTTGCGGGGGAGCTATAGCCAAATTTATTAGGGAAGGAAAAGAAGTATTTCATATAGCTTTCTCAGATGGTAGGCCAGTTATAGATCCGGCAATCCTTTTACCAGAATTTAATCAATCGAACAAGATATTGGGTGTTTTTTCTGGGAATACTGTAGTAGAAAAGTTTGAGATAAGAAATTTTGAGAAAGACCGACAGGAAATACTGGATAAGATGATCAACATACAAAAGAATTGGAATCCAGACCTTGTTTTCCTACCTTCCACAAAGGATTTACATCAAGACCATACGACTATTTCAAGGGAGGGGCTTAGGGCTTTTAAACTCTCTTCAACAATTCTTGGATATGAAGATCCTTGGAACAACCTCATGTTTGAAACGTCTTGTTTTATTGGCCTTTTGGAGGAGGACTTACAAAAGAAATTGCAGGCTTTAGGTTGTTACAAGTCACAGGTGGATCGTTATTACTTTTCGGAAGAGTTTCTCCGTTCTCTTGTGATAGTTCGTGGAACTCAGATTGGTATTCCATACGCAGAAGCTTTTGAAGTTTTGCGGTGGGTAATAAAATAAGGAGGAAAACTTGGAAACTGTATTGTTTGAAAAAGAAGGAAGTATTGGAATTATTAAATTGAATAGACCACATCGGTTAAACGCAATCACTCATCAGCTTCTCGATGATCTAAACCAAACTCTTATAGCTGCAAGGTTTGATGATGGGGTTAAACTTGTTATTCTAACAGGGGAAGGCCGTGCTTTTTGTAGTGGTGAAGACTTGAAGGAAAGTGCAGCAGGAAAGTCGTTTGAACAATGGTTCAAAGAAAGTGAGGGATTGCAGGATACTGAACGTAATATCCTAATGCTTGGAAAACCCATAATTGCTGCGGTGAAAGGATATGCTGTTGGAGGAGGACTTGAATTTGCCATGAGTTGTGATATAAGAATAGCAGCAGAAGGTACCAAATTTGGGTTTCCAGAAACAGGTGTGGGACTTACCGTTACACAGGCGGGGACGAAAATCATGACTCAACTTGTGGGTTTGGGGAAAACTAAGGAACTTATCTTTACAGGAGAGTTTATAGATTCTCAAGAAGCTCTTAAAATTGGACTCGTGAATAAGGTTGTTCCAGTTGATCAGTTGATGGAAGAAACTATGAAGATGGCAAAGAGGATTCTTGAGAGGTCTCCTTTAGCTATTAAATTGTCAAGAATTGCTATTGATCAAGGTATGAGTGCAACTTTTGAGCAGACCCTCGAACTGGAGACCGACCACTTGATGTTGGCTGTTTCGTCTGGCCTCCAAGACTCCTATATTAAGAATAAAGTAGAAAAAATAGGGGGAAAGAGATGATAACAAGTTTAAATATAGCAGAATTTCTTGGAAAAGAATTGCACGGAGAATCGTCTGTAATAGTTCGTCCTGCTAATCTTGATGAGTGTGGGTTGAATGATTTGGTATGGGTTAAAAGTTTTACTTCAGAACGGTTGAACCTTATAGAAACGCGTCGTCCGGCACTTGCTATTTGTGATCCAGAAACGGCTAAACTTACTACTATTCCACATATTGTGTATGGTCATGCAAAACTTGATTTTATACGTGTCCTGAACTATTTTTTTGGGGTGAAAAGGGAAATAAGTATACACCTTACTGCAATCATCGATGAGGGGGCAATTATTGGTAACCGAGTTACTATTGGTGCTTATGCCCGTATCGGTAGTCAAGTCTCTATTGGAAACGATTGCATTATAGGTTCTGGGGTATCTATTGAGGGAATGGTAAGATTAGGAGACCGTTGTGTTATTAAAGCTAACAGCGTGCTTGGTGGGCAGGGGTTCGGATTTGAATATGACGATGATGGCAATCCTGTTCATTTCCCCCATTTGGGCAGGATAGAAATAGAAGATGATGTGTGGATAGGTGCATGCTCTACGGTAGAAATAGGAGCACTTGGAGCAACAAAACTTTGCCAAGGAGTTAAAGTAGACGATTTGGTACAAGTTGGTCATAACGTAACAGTTGGAAAGAACACACTTATCATGGCAAATTCAGTTACTTGTGGTGGGTGTACCATTGGAGAACAATGTTGGATAGCTCCTAATAGTGTGATAAAGGAAAAGGTGAAAATTGGAAACCGTGTAACTCTCGGCCTGGGTGCTGTTGTTCTCAAAGATGTTGAAGACGATCTTACAGTGGTTGGAGTGCCCGCCAAACCTCTTAGAATGAAGGAGACATTATGAAAATTAAGAGGGGGTTACTATTATGAAAATTACACGATCTTACCAGTTACAGGTAGATCCTAATTTCCATAAGTTGGAAGAACTTCGATATTCCGCTTCCAGGTATAAACTATTTTTACAGAATTTTGTTAATTTGTTTTTCTATAAACCCTGGTATAAAGGTGGTACTGAGGGAATGGGATCATTAGCAAACATAGCACAAAGAGAAGCCAAGGGAATTGCAAAGTCTGCCAAAAGTAGAGACTACGGTCAATAGTCGATAAAACCCCTGTAACTACTTTCAATTAGGAGGTAGAGTTTTGTGGAGTTTGAAATGCTAAAAATTTTTAGTGCATTTTGTATTTATAATGAGATAGAACTGTTGCCTTACCAGATTGATTATCTAAACAAAAATGGTATAGAATACTACGTGTTTGATAACATGTCTACTGATGGGTCCTGGGAATGGCTCCAGAAGAATAAAATACCTTCTAAGCAATTCGATTCTGGGGGTACATTTAACATAAATTTGAATATGAAACTTATATTGAACAAGTTTCATAAAGTAAAACCAGACTGGGCATTGGCAACTGCTCCTGATACATTTTACGTGCATTTGGGGTACAAGAATCTCAGAGAAACGATTGAAGCAGTTGATGTGGAAGGTTTTAATTCTATTGATAGTGCTTTTCTTCAGTTTGAGTTTAAATACACAGGGTTAGAAAAATCCGGAACGGATCCACGTCTTACTTATATGTATTATGTTTTGAGTCCAGATCCCGGGTGTTTATTCTGTAAATTTGATTTATCAATGCATGTACGAAATACAGACCCCGATCAACTTTGGAGGGCAGATCAAAAATTTTATGCAAACGAAGATTTTGCGTGTCTCCATTATGCCATGCGTCATGATGCTAAAGAAAGAAAAACTTCTCAATATCTTAGACGTAAGAAAGCATGGGATGAGAACCTTGTTCACCCTAAATGGGGAATACATTATCAAAATATAGTGGAGGCCAGCGAGTTTGTTTTTGATAAAGATAAATTGTCAGACGTGAGGAAATCTAAATTTTGGTATCCTATAAAAGACGGTGTGGAAAATGGATAAGACAAAAGCGAAAGAAATTCAATGGGTTGGAAGCCAAGAGATGCAGGGTTTAATCTATAAAGAGATTTTTGAGGAGATGGTGTATGAGAAATTTTTTGAGGTGGAAGAGGGGGACATAGTTTTAGATATTGGTGCAAGTTTTGGACCGTTTACCCACAGTATCCTTCCGAAGAAACCTAAGCAAGTTTACTGCGTAGAACCGGGTGAAACACAGTTTCCAGTTTTAGTTAAGAACACTCTTGGGCATCCTGTTTGTAGTATAAACAAGGGGATTTGGCACACAAATGAAAGGGTATCAAGTGACAGAGTTTATGATAGTATAAATCAATCAATGGATGGTATAACATTCAAGAAGTTGGTTCAGTTGTATGGTTTAGATAAGATAGATTTTTTGAAGACCGATTGTGAGGGAGGGGAATATTTTATATTCAATGAGGAGAACTTCGAGTTTATCCAAAATAATGTTAGAAAAATTGTGGGTGAATGGCATTTGGGTCCTCCCGATCTAAAAGAAAGATTTAGAAAATTCAGAGATTTGTATTTAGCTAAAATTGAAAACTATTGTGTTTTCTCTGTCAACGGTATGGATATTAAATGGGATTTGTGGAATGAGCATTTTCTCGAATATTATTCAGAGATTATAATTTATATAGACAATAGAAAAAAGGAAAAGAGGCCATTTTCTGAGTTGCTTAGAGAGAAGCATAGTAAATTGGATTATCGTCTTGAAACCTTTGCAAAGGCTTTTGATTATCTTGAAAGTTTAAAACATGATTATTACGTTATTGTGGAAACTGGGATGGTAAGAACATTCGGAGAATACGAAGATGGCCAAAGCACAATACTTTTTGACGAGTTTGTCAATTACCATGATGGAGTAGTTTACACGGTTGATATTGATCCCAAATGTAAAGAAATTGTTACAGAGCATTGTAGCAAGAAAGTTAAAGCTTACACAGGAGACAGTATTGAATTTTTGCGCAATTTGGAGGTGGAACCTCGGATAGACCTTTTATACCTTGATAGTATGGATATCGATTGGGACAATCCTGCAGAATCTATGGAACACCATTTTAAAGAATTTTCATCTGTATTACACTCTCTTAAAGACAAATGTTTGATTTTATCGGATGATAATGCACTAAAGAAACCTGTTGGAAAAGGGATGCTTGTAGATACATATTTTAAAAATGCGGGGGTAGAGAGGTTTATAGATGGTTTTCAACTTGGTTGGATCTTTAAGGCTACTGCTCCTGAGGTAGAGAATAAATCCGTACTACTGATGGGCCATGCAAGTTATATTGGGCACACGGGATACAATGAGCATACCAGAAACTTCTTTCGAAAACTGAATAATTTCTATCCAGTGAAGGTACGGAATTTTGCCTACATTCCCGACCAGAGTTACCTTGATGAACTTGACCATAAGATTTTGATGGAACAAACGTGGGTTGAACCACCATATAAGGCAGGGACACCTTGCAAATTTGATAAAGAAGAAGTAATTGATATTGTGTTGGCAGAAACAAATCACCATTTTTTCTACGGTGACTATAAGGACCACAGAAGAATTGCCTACAACGCTTGGGAAAGCACACTTTATCCCGACGAATTTTTCAAAAAACTACTTGAGTATGATCAACTTTGGGTTCCCTCCACATGGGCAAGAGATTGTGCTATTAAGCAGGGCTTCCCAGAGGATCGAGTGAAAGTTGTACCGGAGGGTGTTGATGGAACAATATTCCATCCCGCAACTGAGGTGACAAAGTTGCCTTCAGAGTATGACGACGGACGATTCAAGTTTTTGCTGTTTGGAAGATGGGACAGCAGGAAATCAATAACCGAAATAATTCAAACCTTTCTTAAAACATTTGATAAGAGTGAGCCTGTAGATTTAGTAGTAAGCATTGATAATCCATTTCCAGAACCAGACCAAAAAGGTAAGACAACGGAACAGTATCTGAGGCATCTTGGATTGGACGATCCACGTATTCATGTGAAACACTTCCCACCTTTGGAAGAGTATATCTCCTATTTGCAACACGGCCACGTTTTTGTCAGTTGTTCTCGTTCCGAGGGCTGGAACTTGCCCTTGATCCAGGCGATATCTTGTGGGATACCTACGATATGCTCAGAGTATGGGGCACAATTGGACTTTGCCAAAGGTGTTTCCCACATGGTTCGTATAAAGGAAATGCGTCCGATTAAGTACCTGTTCATGTACGACAACCCACCTCCTGGGGAGTTTTCAGAACCGGATTTTGACCATTTATCGGAAGTGATGCGTGAACTACATGATAATTATCCTGTATATACTGAAAAGGCCATGAAGGATGCTTATGGGGTTATAGAAAAGTTCAAATGGGAAAACGCTGCAAAGATAGCATCTAAACTTATTGATGAACTACAACCAAGAATTAAACCTCCGGAATCTATTACGGTAAATTATCATTTTGTAAAGAAACCATTTATAAACATTGTAGGAAACAGTCCTGACACTTTTAAAGTAAGTTTTATAGATAAGTCTAAGAACGAGCAAGAAAGAAGTCGAATAGTATTTTCTTTGGATTTAAAATGTGGCCACTGGGCTGCGGCCAACCGTCAATGGTTTACAGATTGGCGTTTGCAAGTTGAGAAGGGTAAAGAAGTAATATTTACGCATGATTTAGATTTTAAGAATAAACGTGTGTTTATCAATTTGGATAGTAAATCTTTAGGAGATACAATAGCTTGGTTTCCATATATTGAGGAATTTCGGAAGAAGCATGGGTGCACCGTCATTGCTGCCACTTTTTGGAATAGTTTGTTTGCAGATAACTATCCTGAATTGACTTTTGTTGAACCCGGTGTTCGTGTTGATAATCTATATGCACAGTATTCACTCAGTTATGAATTTCATAATGATTTTGACAGAAATCCTATACCATGTAAGCAGGTCACTCTTCAGCAAGTGGCCACGAACCATCTGGGGTTGGATTATGTAGAATTAAAACCAAAAATCAAGATCCCTCCACTCTGGGATGATTTCCATAAGGATATGGATAAGTTCCTTACGAAAAGCTCAAAGAAACAATATGTTTGCATAGCAGAACATTCTACTTCTATGTGCAAGTATTGGAACTATCCCAAAGGATGGCAGGAAGTAGTTGATTACCTAAGAGATTTTGGTTATGCCGTCGTAGCTCTGGGCAAAGAGAGCACATATCTTAAGGATACATGGAAGAGAACAGGAATACCAATAGAAAAAACCTTGGCCTATTTAGCAAACGCAAGCTTTTTTATAGGAATGGGTTCTGGTTTAGCCTGGCTTGCTTGGGCTATAGATATACCTACAATTATGATCTCTGGTTGTTCAGAAAAATATGTTGAGTTTAAGGAAACAGAGAAGAATATTAGGATAATAAACGAATCGGTGTGTCACGGATGTTTGAATGATATGGATTGGGAATTTGATAAATCGGATTGGTATTGGTGTCCCGCGCAAAAAAACTTTGAATGTACACGATCTATCTCACCTGAAACTGTTTTTAAAGCAATAGATAAACTTCTTGTGGTATAAAATTGGTTGGCCAAAAGGAGATAAAAATCCAGCTAATGGTATAGAAGAGGCTGATAAGAAAAGACAAATAGAAATAGAGAAGGGTGGTTTGAAATTCCTTAGATATAAAAGCCTTCCAGATGATACTATCCTCCTTTCTCTTGGAACTGCAATGCCCCGTCAGCTTGCTGCGGGGTAGTTTACTCACTTCCCCAGATTATTTTCCCATTTTATTCCCCAGATGAAATTCAAGAATATCACAGTAAATAAAACTTTCTATAAAGATTATAAATTTTTTATATAAATCTTATAGTGGAATCTTTATAATTCGCGGTAATGCGAAATATGAATATTGCGGAAAGGAGTCTAATTTATGGCTAATAGCTTATCAATTTCTATTTGGGAACTACAAATGGGAGTAATGAAAAATATTTTGAAATTGATGGAATTTCGTTTTGGGGGTAGAGATACTGAAGCATATCGGTACGTAAAGGAACAGGTTATGAACTATACCTATGAGGCTACCAAGAAATTTTTTATACAGGGCATTGCTGCTGGGTTGTTTGAACGATGCGAATGTGGTGCAAATTTGCGTCATGGGTGGAATTCGTGTAATTTTTGTAGCGGAAGTGGATTCAAAGACAAGGTAAATGATAAAAGAATTTAATTATAGACCATACTTTTGTGATTGTGGTTGCATGAGGATTTGAGGATTTGTAATCACGGAAAGAGATCTATTTCAGGGCATAATACTCCTTGGAATAGAAAAATTGAAAGTAAAAATAATGGAGTTTTCAACTAATGGCAGAAGAGCACAGTTATGATATTAGTATTGACCAGGGATCAACGTTTAGCCTTTCATTTACCGTAAAAAATGACGATGGTACGATATTCAATTTGACGGGTTATACGGGTAGAGGGCAGATAAGACGCCTTGTTCAGACTATTTCTACAGTTGCCATTTTCGCAGTTACGCCGACCGCTACGCCTACTGATGGAAAGTTGATTGTGACTTTGGTACCTGCTCAGACCGCAGTTTTGGAAGATAGGCCATATGTTTACGATGTCGAAGTTTATAAAGGCGCACCCGGATCAGAAACCGATGTAAAGCGGTTATTGAGTGGAAATGTGACCGTTAATCCAAGCGCTACACAAAGTTGGTTATAAAGAAGGAGAAGATAAATGGCAGGCCGTTACGATATGAAAATAAATCAAGGTAGCACATTTTCTCTGCTAATAAGAATTCGCAAGTTTGACGGAACTTACATGGATTTGACCGATTGGACTCCAAGTGGGAAGGTCCGTAAACATTACCGTTCCACAAATGTAACAGCGACTTTTACCTTTGACAAGACAAATGCATCAACAGGATGGCTTACTATCCAACTGAGTGCGGCGGTTACTGCTGGTATAATTGCAGGAGAGTCAGATACCGATTCAAGGGGTCAATATGTTTATGATATCGAAGTAAAGCAAGACTCTGGTGCAAGTCCAACCAATGAAGTCAAAAGACTTTTGCAAGGTAACGTGATTGTGAGTCCAGAGGTAACGAGATAAAATGGCAACAGATAACCTTATCATAGAAATAGAACAGAATGATATTGTTGTAGTTGAAGAACCACAAATTGAAACTATAAAAGTGTTTGATTATGGTACTTCTGGAACGTCTGGAGCTGACGGAACTTCTGGTAGTTCTGGTACATCGGGAAGCGGGACTTCAGGTTCATCTGGTACTTCCGGAGCTGATGGAACATCGGGCAGTTCGGGTTCATCTGGAACATCGGGCAGTTCGGGTTCATCTGGAACTTCAGGGTCATCTGGAACGAGTGGTTCGAGTGGTTCGAGTGGATCTTCAGGCACATCGGGTGATGAAAGCAATTTGGTGAAGAATGGCACGTTCGATTCTGATACATCAAATTGGACTGATGCGGGTGCTACTCCTGCTATTTCTGCTGGTGGGGTTGGTGGTGGGAATTGTTTACGTCTTACCGATACAAGCGGTAGTTTATCTTATACTTATCAAGCTATTCCGACTGTAGTGGGAACGTATTATCAGATAAATATTTATGCAAAGGTTGGAACGTGGGGTCAAATTAGGATTTATGTAGGTAGTCAGGGAGGAGTGGAGTGTTGGTCTGAGATAGATACTCCTGCCGATTGGACTTTATACACTGGTATTTTCCAAGCCATAAATACCTTGACCTACATCAATCTTTTATCTGGTGGTCCCATTGGCAGTACTGCTTTTTATGATGAAATATTTGTTTTTGTTTGTGGGCCAAGTGGCACATCAGGTTCATCTGGAACTTCCGGAGCTGATGGAACATCTGGAAGTAGTGGAACTTCCGGAGATGAAGGAACATCGGGTAGTTCAGGAACATCGGGAAGTAGCGGAACTTCCGGAGCTGATGGTACTTCAGGTTCATCTGGAACTTCCGGAGTTGATGGAACATCGGGAAGTAGCGGAACATCGGGAAGTAGTGGAACTTCTGGAGCTGATGGAACATCGGGAAGTTCAGGAACATCGG
>Ga0315278_10001990_pt1 | contig 18093 bp, 12 predicted proteins | sample YL17G06_0_MG_FD_203880 | JGI IMG/M metagenome (GOLD analysis project Ga0315278, IMG submission 203880) | Sediment microbial communities from Yellowstone Lake, YNP, Wyoming, USA - YL17G06_0 | ecosystem: Environmental > Aquatic > Freshwater > Lake > Sediment | place: USA: Wyoming | collected... | reverse complement strand
AAAAGCTCAAAAATCCAAACAAAAGCTGGTTTCATCCAGGTATTCTGTTTTGTTTCGGATTTCGAATTTTGGGTTTCGAATTTCCCCCGCAAGGGGGCTATCCTTGTTTTATTGGATGTTCCTCTTAAAGATGCAAGCGATGTGCTTTCGGGGGTCCACTTCTCCGGTTTCAATCCTTGTTTTATTGGATGTTCCTCTTAAAGAAAAAGTGAGCAAGAAAAAAGTGAGCAAATGGTTTGGTTTCAATCCTTGTTTTATTGGATGTTCCTCTTAAAGGATCTTGGACAGTTCAATCGACTATCAGAAATCAGTTTCAATCCTTGTTTTATTGGATGTTCCTCTTAAAGGTATAATGAGGACACGGATTTATCTTTGAGGGCGCTGTTTCAATCCTTGTTTTATTGGATGTTCCTCTTAAAGTCCCGAAAAGGGGTCGCCTTATTGGAAAATATATTCGTTTCAATCCTTGTTTTATTGGATGTTCCTCTTAAAGTGCTTTTGCTTTATTTTTGCTTTCGAGATGAAGGTGTTTCAATCCTTGTTTTATTGGATGTTCCTCTTAAAGGGTTACATGTAGGGATAAGGCGGCATTGGCAATTATGTTTCAATCCTTGTTTTATTGGATGTTCCTCTTAAAGGCGGTGAGTTTCCGGCAGGTGATAAGTACTGTAAGTGTTTCAATCCTTGTTTTATTGGATGTTCCTCTTAAAGGGGAAAGTTGGCCGACTGAATGCCAAAATAAATATAGTTTCAATCCTTGTTTTATTGGATGTTCCTCTTAAAGATGAATATACCATTCTCGAAACCATGGATTGACGAGTTTCAATCCTTGTTTTATTGGATGTTCCTCTTAAAGGATAGATATCCGATAACGTCATATTACCTCATCGCGTTTCAATCCTTGTTTTATTGGATGTTCCTCTTAAAGCTCTCATTGTTTTCTCCTTTTATGCCGTGGTGGTTATGTTTCAATCCTTGTTTTATTGGATGTTCCTCTTAAAGGAAAAATATATTGAATCCAACAAAGCCCTTCTCCAGAGTTTCAATCCTTGTTTTATTGGATGTTCCTCTTAAAGCTTTGAGATGGAAGACCTCATAGTGCAATGGAAAATGTTTCAATCCTTGTTTTATTGGATGTTCCTCTTAAAGGGATTATGGAACCTTGAATTCTCTGGTATTGGAGACGTTTCAATCCTTGTTTTATTGGATGTTCCTCTTAAAGACCTTCAATATTGACCCGGCAAAAATAGTGAAAAAGATGTTTCAATCCTTGTTTTATTGGATGTTCCTCTTAAAGATCATCTGTCCAATCATGCCAATATATGCCTTTTTGTTTCAATCCTTGTTTTATTGGATGTTCCTCTTAAAGTCCTGTATGATCAATCGAATGGTCAACCCCTGCCAGGGTTTCAATCCTTGTTTTATTGGATGTTCCTCTTAAAGAATTTGGTCTTCAATGCAAAGTAATTGCTGATTATGGTTTCAATCCTTGTTTTATTGGATGTTCCTCTTAAAGATTACAATGCGCCATGCGTTCTGTTGTATGGTTTTTTGTTTCAATCCTTGTTTTATTGGATGTTCCTCTTAAAGACCGTCTACCCGGACGCTTCCTGCGCCTCTCCCCATAGTTTCAATCCTTGTTTTATTGGATGTTCCTCTTAAAGACGATTTGATCAGCCAACTTACCACGGCGACCGCCAGTTTCAATCCTTGTTTTATTGGATGTTCCTCTTAAAGTCCTGGTGTATGAAGAGGAAGTGAAGCCCGGTAAAGTTTCAATCCTTGTTTTATTGGATGTTCCTCTTAAAGTGTATAGGGAGGTACATAAATGAGAGGATTGTATTTGTTTCAATCCTTGTTTTATTGGATGTTCCTCTTAAAGATTTCTTCTAATTTCAACTCACCAAATTCACCTAATAAGTTTCAATCCTTGTTTTATTGGATGTTCCTCTTAAAGGATACCGGAAAAGGAGGTAACATGAAAATTAAAAAGTGTTTCAATCCTTGTTTTATTGGATGTTCCTCTTAAAGAAGCAAATCCGCGTTCCAGCAGCAACTTGCCCAATACCGTTTCAATCCTTGTTTTATTGGATGTTCCTCTTAAAGAGCACTTTTTCTTTTTAGATTGTAAGGATACCACTTTCGCCCTATTTTTGCAAGCCCTATATTTATCATTTTTATGCCCAAATGGCCCCTTTTACCCTGATTTTTACCCCATTTCCGCGCCCTTTCTTCTCTCGAAACCATTTCATAACATCCTTTTCGGATATTGTTATTTTTTAACCCCTGAAATCTGTCTCAAGAAAAACGGCAAACATAAACCAAACATTTCCCTCCGCCCTCTCAAACAACTAAACACAAACCCTCCTGTAAGTGCAATCCCCACACTTTTTCCTGTCCGGCGTGGCCCCCGGATAAAAACCCTCTCTTACGATGCGATTGACCTCCTTAATCGACGCCATCACCGCCTCTTTGGCCTTTGCCGTAATGGCATAACGCACGGGCTCGTTTTTCTCCCTGGTATACACGATATAACAAGCTTGCACCGGCGCATGATAATGGGAAATTTTTGCCACCAAGGCACCAAGGCGCCAAGGATTTTTTAATAATAATCCCCTTGGTGAACCTTTGTGTCTTGGTGCCTTGGTGGCCATTTTTATACCAATAATGAATTGCAAATTCCAATTGGTTTTTGAGTTTTTCAATTGGGTTCTTTATAACCTGTATTGTCATCATAATAATCCGCTAACTGGTGGCGGGGAATGATGCTCAAATGTCCCAACTCCTTAAAGGGGGAAAAACCGCTGCCCCCATTGGCGACCTTTACTGAAAGCGTATAATCGTAAAAATCCTTTTTGATTGAGAGAAACTCATTTTTTCTTTGATAACGGTCCGGTAATTCCATGATTTCCCGGAATCTCTCCAATATCCGCCCGGCCTGCTCATCCTTTTCAATAAATACCAGCTCACTGGGTATACTCTTTATTAATTGGAAATTCTTCTTGATCTCTTCGTATTCTAAATGATCGATGTTTCCCAGTAATTGTTCCGACCGGTCGGCGGAAACTGTTTCCTTGACATACCGGTAATACTGCTCCACGGCAGACAATAAATCGCTCTCACTAAAACTTTTTACCTGCCGGAACAACTTTTCCGTAGGCAAGAGGGAATGATGTTCATAAATGTAATTACTGTCCCTCTTATTCGCCCCTTCCTTTTTTAAAAAAAATAAATAGACTTCTCCCACTTGCCTTCGGCTGTTACGATTACACCTGCCGGCCGATTGCACGATGGAATCAAGGGGCGAAAAATCCCGGTATACGATATCCAGATCGATATCTACCCCGGCTTCAATAAGCTGCGTCGATACCACGATCTTCCGGCGACTGTCTTGTTTAATCATGGCAATCCTTTGCTTTCTTTCCACCGGGAGTATATTGGTCGAGAGGTAAATCAGGTTCTCCCCGGGGAACGCCTCCGCCGCCATGTGAAAGAAATCTTTACTGCTCTTGATGGTATTGAAAACAAAAAGAAAACTTTTATCCTCTTTTTCGCTTATCTCTCCCCGGGCAGCGGCAAACAATTCTTCTACGGTGACATTATTAAGATCATTCACCAGGCTCAACCGGTACCTGGAAAACGATTGAAAGTACCTGTTTTTATTGTCGCGGTCGATCAGGTCCTTGATCTCGCCTTCCTCGGCGGAGAAAATCATGGGCATGGTGGCCGTCAGGAAAATAATCTTACAATTGAGTACACGGGTCATCTCTTTTAATACCCTGTTGATGAGTTTCCAGTATTCATATGGGAAAGATTGAATTTCATCCAGTATGACAATGCTGTCGGCCAGGTGGTGAAACTTCCGCAGCATCTGGTTTTCATTCGAGATGAGGGTATTGAAAAACTGCCAGAAAGTAGTGAGGATAAAAGGCTTTTCCCAGTTTTCAATGATGAACTGCCCCTTATCGCCGCTGTAAATTTCCTCATCGACGGTTATCCTGGCTTCACTCAAATGATGATGCACCAATAAGTATTTCTCATGGTCAAGTCCGTTGACGGTAAATATTTCCTTCATGATCTCCGCGGCCTGATCGATGATAGACGTAAATGGAAACGCATAGATAATCCTCTTCAAAGTAGGGTCCAATTCCAGCAATTTCAATGCGGCGTTGACCACGGCCAGCGTCTTACCACTCCCGGTAGGCACATTAATGGCAAAAATAGAAAGGGGCTCTTTTTGAAAAAACCGCCCCTTTACCCCGCAAAAACTTTTGTTTATTTCTTCCGTACATAACCGGTAAATTTCTTCCCTGATGCCATTTATGGGCGACGGTTGCGGGTTTTTGAATTTTTCCTTTTTATAATTATCCACTAACAAAGACAACCCCGCAGTCCCTACTTCGCTCTTCATCTCACGGTCAAAAATAGCATCGCTCTTATCCGCATACGTGAGAATGGAAAAGAAAAGATTCAGCAGGAAATAATATTCCAGGCGCCCTTCTATTAAATCAACCTTTTCATCCAGGTATTCGAAATATTCGTGGATTTCAGCAAATGGGGCCGGCGGCTCCTCAGCGATACAGTCTAATTGTAATTTTTCCCACTGCTGCGCCAGTACCTTGAACTCATTTTTAGTGATAACAATCATGTTTTCCAAATCCCCAAAATTCCCGTGGTGTTTGTATACCGAGAGGAACACAATAACCGGCAATATCTCCCGGCTTTGTCCGGTTAAATCCAGGTGTGCCCGGTAAGCGGCGTAAACAGCGGAAATAAGGGCATGACTTCTCAATTCCCTTTTTTCCCGGTATTCCCGGCCAGCGATGGAACATTGCAGGTAATCCTGAAAATACGTGGTGCTCTTACCGATGTCATGGTAATACAACATATGTTTTAAAGACAATTCCAGGTCTTCGGAAGGAAAAGGAAAATTTAAACCGCTTTTCTCCATATATACCTGGAGGCCGATTTCCCGGACCTTCTCCAGGTGGGTTTTCAACTCTTTGCCGGGATGAGAATAACAAGGATTAATCATGGTCGATAGCGATGTTTGTAGTTTGTTGTTTGTAGGGAACAGGCACTGCCTGTTCCCTACCGATATGGGCTAAAAAAACATAATGTTCTCATTTAACGGGCTGATCCTGTGATAGGAAGACAGCCTGACTTTGATTATCCCGCCGTGGGCTTCCACCAGGAATTCCCCTGTTTTTACCAATTCCCGGACCGGCGGTTTCATCTTCAGTGGAAGATGTACCCTGATTAAATAATTATGGGAAAAAATTTGGCTGTCCCCTAATCACCTCAAAAGGCTGGAAAGGGAATATCAGTCATTCTCCATAGATTTTTCCGGCGCATATTTTATAAATAGTTCATCTGTAATTCCAAATATTGTTAATGCATATTTTAGCCGCTCAAATTTTGCCTTGTTAGAATGATTCGCTTCGATAAAATAGACCTCACTTAATGGGAGCGGTTGCCTCAACTGATCTTTTTGATTGGTTAGCTTCACTTTCTCTCCTAAATCAGTATTGAAAAAGACTTCCGGCTGCTCCTTAAACAAAAAGGACAAGACATATTCGTATAACTCACTTACTTTTGGCGTATTTTGCTTTTGCTCAAAAAATATAAAATATTCCAGTTTCTTATCGGTGGGGTCTTCAGCTTCAAATATATTTATTTCTTCGTAACTATCTCCTGTATCCGCCTGAACTTCCGGGTACTTCCAAATTTTTAAAAATCTTTCCGCAATGATATCAAACCGTTTTCCCAGTTCTTCTACATCCCATTTTTCCAGGGTAGACAGGTATTTATTCAGGAATAAACGGCTTTCTCTATAGCCTTTTTCCGGCAGGTCTCTTTTCTCTTTAAAGGGTTTATTGCCTAAAGGTCCGTTATTCCCGGATAACGTGAGATTGCCTATGGTATTCAAATATTTCTCTTTCATCAGGTTAAATTGCCCTTCTCCCAGCTCATATTTCCATTTGGCATCCGGGTTTTGCGGGAAAATATGTTCGATGGTTAGTTCATCCAGTTGTACCGGTTCATTGTTATTAAAATTTTCAAGTAGTTCCAGAAAATACGTGCGATTACGGGATTGGATGCTGTAAACATCTTTTTCCTTTAAAGTATCGATAACTTCGATATCTTTCGGAAACCGCTGGGAGCTTTTCTTTTGGACTAACGCTTTCTGTAATGATCCCAGGTAATCGGTTTTATCGATTTCTTTGTACAAACTCAAAAATATTTTATTCAGTGAGTTAGAGGGTAAGCCAACGATAAAGCGTCGCCAGGCAAAGGATTGCACTAACTCAAATACCTGGATGATGGTTTGTTTATCGATATCTTTATTTTCATAATCACGGTAGACTTCTAATAAAAAAGGATAAGACACGGTTATTTCCAGTTTGTTGAGATAAGCGATCTGCTGTCTGATTTCTTTATCGGGTTCATTTTTATGGTTAATGAGCTTATTATAATACGTGGAATAATTTTTTATTTTTGTGAGTATTTCTTCAAAAAGTTTATCATCCGTACAAGCATATTTTTTCTTAAAGGCCAGGTAGACTTTGTCTTTATTGGGTATTTCCTGGGTTTCAATGGTTAAAAAGTGGCGGATAAAATCAGATACCTGGTTGGAATTGGATTCTTTCTCGGTGCAGCCGTTTTCGATGGGCAGCCAGTATTTTTCGTAGATTTTGGTTTGCTTTTCCATTTTAAGGCCCATTAAAATATAATTCCTGATTAAGTCAGCCTGGCTTAATTCAAGGCCTGTGGAATTTAAGCTTTCAAAAATTCGCTGGGGGTTATCTCTTCCTCTTTCCAATGCTATTTCTACAAACATGAGTTTATCCAATCCTTTTAACACGACGTTAATATTTTCCCGGTTGATTTGGTTGGCCAGGTATTCGTAATTATCAATAACTCGAGAGAACTCCCCAAAGGTTTCTTCTCCGATTTTATCGATTAAAAATTTAAGGGCCTTATCGTTATTTTCAGTGGGTCGCAATTTGAGTTTTTCTTTTTCAAAAAATTTATTTATAAGATAGGTTTCTTCGATCCTGCTTTCCAGTTTTCGATCATTTCTTTTTTTTGCCAGGAGGAAGATGGCTATATAAATAAGGGTAATGGTGGTAATGCGTTGTTGGCCGTCGATAATAGTCAACTCTTTGACTTCACTTGAAGTATAAATATCATCCTGAATATAAACGATGCTGCCGAGAAAATGAAAATTTATATTGGCATCGCTGCCAGCGACCAGGATGTCATTCATTAACTGTTTGCATTCCGTAACGGTCCAGTCATAATTCCTCTGATAAACGGGTATGATGAATTGGGTGTCGGTTTGCGATAAAAATCGGTTTAAATTGGTCTCGAAAGCTTTCATTGTTATTTTCCTCCAATCTCTCTTACTACTATTGCAATCTTTTCTTCGGTGAGGCCATATAATCCATAGACCATCCGGTCAATGCGTTGGTCCAATTGGGAAATCGCCTCATTGAGCCTTTCCTTCTCCCGGTTATCCCCTCCCTCCCGGAATCCTTCAAAGCGCTTCAAGCTTCCAGCTTGCCTCTCCCCCTGCTCTAACATTATGAGGCGCTGCCCCTGTTTCTTATTAATAACCTCGCGGAGGAATTTGTTTTGGTTGGTGATTAGTTGATTGTTCGGCATAGGTATCCGTGGCGCTCCATCCTTTCTAAAATTTTCATATTTCAATATAACTGAAAAACAAGAAAAAAGCAAGTGGGGCAAGGCACCCGTCACGGCGATTTTTAACTCTGCGCCACAAACTTTTGACAAAACACCGCATATTTCCATCCCGCGCCAGGTATTTTGTTTCCGCGCCGCATATTTTTGCCTCCGCACCCCGCGCATTCCTCTAAATCTCGTGCATTTGCCAAAAATCCCGTGCAATTGAAAAAAAACCTTGTGCATTTGCCAAAAATCCCGTGCAATTGAAAAAAAACCTTGTGCATTTGCCAAAAATCTCGTGCAATTGAAAAAAATCCCGTGCATTTGTCAAAAATCTCGTGCAATTGAAAAAAATCCCGTGCATTTGCCAAAAATCCCGTGCATTTGTCTAAAATCCCGTGGATTTTGCTCCGCACCTCGTGGATTTCTCCAAAATCTCGTGGATCCTCCAAAATTCCCGTGGATTTCTCTCCGCACTGCGTGGATTCCGCAAAAATCTCGTGGATTTGTCTAAAATCCCGTGGATTTCTCTCCGCACTTCGTGGATCCTCCAAAATTCCCGTGGATTTCACTCCGCACCGCGTGGAGTCCGCAAAAATCTCGTGGATTTGTCTAAAATCCCGTGGATTTTGCTCCGCACCTCGTGGATTTCTCCAAAATCTTGTGGATCCTCCAAAATTCCCGTGGATTTGTCTCCGCACTGCGTGGATTCCGCAAAAATCTCGTGGATTTGACTCGGCGCCTCGTGCTTTCCGCTAAAGCCCGGCGCATTTGATAAAAACCGAGCGCGTCGTAGAAAATCCTTGCGCGTTGGCCAAAAATTTAGCGCGTTTGTCTAAAACCGAGCGCGTCGGACTCTGCACCGACCGCGTCACAAAAAATCCGACCGCGTTAGACTCCGCACCGACCGCGTCGCAAAAAAACCGACCGCGTTGGACTCCGCACCGACCGCGTCGCAAAAAAAATGACCGCGTTGACCTCCGCACCGAGCGCATCGGCAAAAATTCGAGCGCAATGGAGAAAAACCGACCGCGTCGGGCTCCGTACCAATATTTATTGACGCTTCCGGGGAAAATTTTTTCCGCTGCTGTAATTTTTGAAACCAAACTCGATTTTCCTGGAAATAGCCACAAAGGCACGAAGGCAAAAATCCTTGGCGCCTTAGTGCCTTGGTGGTAAAAATTTTCATAGATTTTTTCTTAGGGCTTGTAAAGGTCAGGGATAAACCACGAAGTTAGAGGCATAGCCAACTTTCTGGACGCCGTATTTGATCCACATAAAACCGGCTTCGCCCCAACTCGTGCCCCAGTTGTTTTTCAAGCGCCAGGCGCCGGTAGTGCACTTAGAATCGTCCCAACCTACCAGGATTACCATGTGATTAACGGCGCCGCCGGCATTGTGACTGAAACAACCGCTGACATAAGCCTGGAAGTAAGAATCCACATAGACACAGCAGGCAACTGAACCATAGGTATAGATTTTTTGTTTGATGGCGTAGACGGTAGATACAGAGGAACTGTCGCCTACATACCCCCAACTGGAAATACGATAAGCCCAGGGACAGGTGGGATCGCAGGGGCCTTGTACTCCCGTATAAGGATAGCAGCTTTCTAACCTGGCGCCGTAGGGCGACTTATGCATATCATGGCAAAACCATCCTTTGGTGCAATTGTACCCGAAAATGTTGCAATCGATTAAATACTGCTCAGAAAGATTGACCAGTATACCGTCTTTCTTTAAAATGCTGCCTTCAAATAAATCACAGGTAATGAAGGCCCAGGGGCCGCAGCCCATTACATTTTCAACCGGCGTGTAGTAGCCCATATAGGCGGGGGGCAATGCAATTCCATCTACACTGGACACGCTTTCCTGTTGATCATTTTCATAAAGGAAAGAATCGTCCGGTTTCAAATCGGGGTTTAACGTACAGAGCTGTTCGAGGGGATATTGCATGGCGGGGTTAATACCGACCTCGAAAGTGTCGCCGTTTCGACTGATCTCTTCGCGCATTTCCCGGAGCTTCACTTGCAAAGTCCTCATGGAATCGTCCTGGGTGAAGCGGATGATTTTCCCTTCGCTGCCGCGATCAGCGTTAACACCCTGGAGAGATAGGACCCAGATGATAGATACCAGGAAAACCAATACACAAATACCTAACATACACCTTTTTCTTAAAAGTTTCATGTTACCTCCTTAAATTTGTTTTTTTTATTTTTGAATTTTTTCGACTCATTTATTTAGCCTTTCATGATTTTTCATATCTTACATCATCTGACCGGAGGTACGGGTGGTCTGTTTCGGATAACAATTAGAACCGCTGGAGATTAAATAATACAGCATTTTAAAAAAAAGTCAAGGCAATCCCTACAATGAAAATATCTACGAACCCAGGAACTACACGAATCCACAAAATTAACTTTCTTAAACCTTTACAAAACGATCTAAATATGTAAAAATGAATTCCGCCTTGGAAATTTTTCTAAAATGGAGGTAAAAATGACCAGGAATGAATATGTGAAGTTTGTAGAAGGTATTTACAATGCCACCCGCGGTTTGATAAAAATAACCCCGGATCAAAAACTCGATTACAAACCGAAAGATGGCCTGATGACCATCGCCCAGGTATTGAAACACGTCTCCGGCAGTCTCGGTGAAGGCCTTTCCATGGCCATAAGCAACACATGGCCCGTTATGCCCGCGGAAGAGATGCTCCCCTCCGCCGACAAAATGCCCAAGTCCACTTCCGCCGCCGAAGCCTTGAAAGAAATCGACCACGATTGGGAACTTTTAAAACAAGAACTGGAGAAAATCACCGACGGCGAATTTAATCAAAATAAAATCAATGTCCCCTGGATGCCCCAACCCATGACCTACGTCGAATACATGATGCAAGCCATGGAACATCTATCAAACCACCGCATGCAATTGTTTACCTGGCTAAAACTTTCAGGAGAACCCCTGCATACCGGTCATCTTTACGGCATGCCGTCATAATTAATATAAAAAAATATCTCGATCGTGTTTAATGTTTAAGGATGGTGTATGAATGAGAATAAAGTGCTTTTTTTTGTCTATTATATTGGCCGCTTTTGTTTTTAGCCATTGCAGTGGACATCACACAAATAAACCCAATACGGGACCCGTAACCCCCGCCAAAGAAGCCGAAACCGCGGAGCCCACTCAACCGGCGGAAGAAAAAGAACCCCCCGCGGAAAGTAAAGAAGTGGAACCGGTTATCGTTATAAAAGCCGAAGAGACAAAAGAAGCAGCGCCAGCCGCGCCTGCCGCCGCTGCCGCCCCCGTCGCCGCTGCCGCCCCTTCTCCCGATGCGAACACAATTACCGATCATATCGCCGTCGGAATAAACGGTGTTTTCAAGGAATTCGGCTATCCCGGGGATATGAACATCCCCGAAAGCTTTAAAGACCGGGTCGCCCATTATATCCGTTACTTTTCCTTCGATGAAAAAGGCTCCCGGTTTTTCCAGCGGGGCCTAAGCCGCGCCGACCAATACCTGCCCATGATCCGGCAGGTATTCCAGGACAAAAACTTGCCCCTTTCCCTCGTGTACCTTCCCCTGGTGGAATCCGGGTTCAACCCCAAAGCCCGGTCCCGCGCCGGCGCAGTGGGCATGTGGCAATTCATGCGGGGGACGGCCCGTATTTATGGACTCAACGTTTCCCGCCGCGTCGATGACCGAAGGGACCCGGAAAAAGCAACCGCCGCCGCCGCCGAATACCTCAACGACCTGCTGGCCATGTTCGGCATGGAAGACCCCTTCCTGGGCATTTGCGCCTACAACGCCGGTGAAGGCAAAATCTTGAACGCACTGCGAAAAATCTCCTATAAGGAACGCTCTTTCTGGACCCTGGTGAACAAAAATCTCTTGCGCGCCGAAACCGATGAATATATCCCGCGCTTGCTGGCCGTTATCCTGATGACCCGGGACCCGGAAACCTACGCCGCCGCTTCTAAAATAGTTCCCGTCGAACCTGACGATACGGCAGACCAGGAAATTATCGATTCCATTCATACCGCCCCGCCCACCCCGGACGAGGAGAACGGGGTGGAAAGCGAACCGGGAGCTGAAGTTAATGTTGAAGCGGGAACAGGAACTGGGACGGAAACCGGCCCTGTTTGGGTATATACGGTAGAACAGGGGGATACGTTATTCGGCATTGCAAAAAAGCACAATGTGGAGGTGGACACCCTGAAAGAATGGAATCAACTGGACGGCAACCTGATCCATCCCGGCCAGGAATTGAAATTATACACGGTTACCCCGGTAGAGGACCGGTCCGCGCCTGCCCAGGTAACCCCGGCCCCGGTTGATAAAAAAGGGTATAAATTAATTTATACCGTAAATTATGGAGATTCGTTGGCCCGCATCGCGCTTCTTTTTAAAGGCGTAACCGCACGGGATATTATGGACTGGAACCGGTTAAGCCGGACCCGCATCTACGTGAAGCAGGAATTGGATATCTATTTATCGCAGCCGCCGCGGAAAGTGGCGGCCCATGTGGTAAAGAACGGCGATAGCGCAGCTAAGATCGCCAGGGAATACGGCCAGAGGGTCGAATACGTGCTCTCCCTTAACGGCATGGTCACCGATTCCCCGTTAACCCCGGGGAAACGGTTACTGATCTATCATTTTTAGATGAAACTTGAAAAAACTTTTTCATTGTATTACAATTGGTGCTTATGATGGAAAGTAAAACCGTTAATATGAAAATAGACAGCGTGTTGAAAGCCGTGCTTGAAGAATTGGGGGGAACCTACGAATATGTAAAACACCTGGGGGGCGGCGAATTTTCCAATGTCTACCTCGTTAATCATAAGGCCTCCGGCGGAAACTATGCCCTCAAAATTATGGATTACCACTATTTAATCCAGAGACTTAAAAAAGAAGACCTGGCCGATAGTAAAAGCAAATTTAATGAAATTAAAAAAAGGTTTGTTATCGAAGCCAAAATATATGGAAAAATCGATCACCGCCATATCGTTAAAATCCTGGATACCGGTTTCATTACCAACGATACCAATGACATCGAGATCCCTTTTATCGTCATGAATTACATCAAAGGATCAAGCCTGGCGGATGTCTTGAAAAGAGAAGCGCCTTTCGAAGTGAACCGGGCCCTGGCTATAGCCGGAAGCCTGTTGAGCGTTATCGATGTGATCCATCAACACAATATCATTCACCGCGATATAAAACCCGCCAATATCATGATCGAAGAAGAGACCGGCGAAGCCATTATCATCGATTTCGGGATTGCCAAGGACATCGTGGGCGGGACCCGTTTGACCACTACCGGGGCGTTCCTTGGGTCGCCCGTGTATATGGCGCCGGAACAATTTACCGACAGCAGTAAAGTCGGCCCCGAGATCGATACCTATGCCTTCGGCGTGGTCCTGTTTGAAATGTTGACCGGCGAACTCCCCTATAAAGGCAGCAATTTCATGGAAGTCATGAACGCCCACCAGGTGAAACCCGTACCCAATATCCGGGACGTGAACCCCTCGCTGCCGGTGGGTATAGAAGACATTTTATTCAAGGCCATGGCTAAAAACCCGGCTTACCGCTACCGGAACGCCCAGGAGTTTTTAAAAGATCTCCAGGATGTGGGTAAGAAAAAAAGAAGACTATCCCGGAGACAAAAGAACCGGTATACCTATATATTTTATTTGTTTATCGCCGTCGTTGCCATTGCCTTGATTATGCTGAATCCCTTCGGTGCGCGCGCACCTAAAGTTGAGATAAAAACAACGGCGGTGCAAGATAGTAATGTCCAGGTTCCAAAAATAAAAGATGAGGAGAAGGGAAACCCGGCGGAAACCGGGCAAAAGTCCCAACAGGTAACCCCGGAAGAGGAATTTGCACAACATATCCAGGCCGTAAAGAAATATATTGAAAAAGAGGACTTCCCAGCAGCCGACGACGCCCTGGAAAAAGCCCGGCTTATAAAAAAAGATAACGAAGTAATTAAACAACTTTCCCTTTTCATCGCGGAAAAAAAGAAAGAATATGAATTAAAGAACGGGGAAAACCTTTATAATACCGGCAAAGGAAATATCGATCTCAAAAAGTACCTGGAATTTGCCGCCCAATACCCCCAATCCAGGTTCCTCATCGGTTTGAAAGACAGGTTAAAAAAAGCCGACGGGAATTTACCGCCGGAAAAGTACTGGCAGGGGCCGCTCCAGTCCAATTCAAAAGGTTATTATGAAGCGATTTTCGGCGCTGAAGGCAGCGGCCACCGCATGATCTATATCCCGGCCAAAAATATCTGGATCGATAAGTACGAGGTTTCCAACCTCCAGTTCAAGAGATACTTAAGCGAGGAGAATATGAAGGTCGCTGCCGGGACAGGCAGCAAGTACATCCTGGAGGGCGACGAATACCCGGCGGCGGTATCCTATAACGAAGCGGAAAAATATTGCCGGCGGTACGGTTTCAGGTTGCCGACGGCGGAGGAATGGCAATATATCGCCGGCAAAGGAACATATACCTACCCCTGGGGCAATGAATTACCCGACAGCGGCGGTATTTGCCGGGCCAATTTCGACAGCCTCGAGGGCGCGCTGGAAAAAGACGGTTTTAGCGGCACTGCCCCGGTAAAATCGTTTGCACAATACTCTTCCCCTTTCGACGCCGTGAATATGGCCGGGAATGTCTGGGAATGGGTCCAGGGCATGATTCTAAAAGGCGGCGGGTTCTTCTCCTCAGTAGAGGACCTGGCCATCGATAAAACCGTCAGCGGACGGGAAAATGACCGCGAAGGTTTCAGGTGTGTTAAGGATGAAAATAACGACCGGGGGAATTAAAAAGGCCATTGCTCTTGTTGTGATTGCGGCGTTTGCCTTGCAAATGCATATCCCTTTACACCCCCAGGTGGAAGCCGAAATCGTCAAACAATTTCAACGGGCCAAAGCCCGGTATTTGAATGGACAATATGACGATGCCCGGATGCGCATCGAACGGGTCATCGATATTATCAATGAAAAAAACACCTATAGGAAAGATATCCTGGGAATGTGTTACTTACTGTTGGGCGCCATCGCCGAAAAACAAAATAAACCGCTTCCGGCCCAGGAGAATTATCTCAAGGCCAGGGGAGTATACGGTATTACCCTGGTGGACGGCGTGGACCTGGAGGGCCTTTCGCTTTACAAGATAATAGTAAAAGGTGAGCCGCCGCCATCCCGGGATGGAAAAATCGAGAAAGAAGGCGCAAAGAAAAAAAAGAAATTCCCCTGGTTGTTGGCAGTGGGGGCCGTCGTGGTGGTGGGGGCGCTGGTCTATTTTCTCTTGCTCAAACCCCGCAAGAAATTCACCCTGACCGTAGTCAGGGGAACCGGCGTCCAGGGGGATCCCCAGGGTAATACCTATAGATACAAGAAAGGAACTATTGTCGCGTACAATTATACTCCGGCGCCGGGATATTCCGGCCTGGTGGTAACATTGGACGGGAATGCCGTACCGGATTTCGGCGTCGTCAATATGGATAAAGATCACATATTGGCAGCCTCATCCAGTCTTAATGAGGTGACTTTGGTCGCGGATAGGGATGTAGTGGAAATCCCTGAAGGGAAAAGCATCGCCTTTAATGTAAAACTTTCCGCCCAGCCCCGGACAAATGTAAATGTAACGGTCAGCCGCGCTAGTGGCGACCAGGACATCCAGGTGCTGACCGACCAACTGAATTTTACCGCCGCCAATTGGAATACCCCAAAATCTGTGACTTTGAAGGCCGTCGAAGATGCGGATATCGTGGATGGACAAGCCATAATCCGGCTCAGCGCCGATGGCATCCCCAACATTTATATTACGGTCCGGGAAAAGGACAATGACCACCCCACGGTTTCCATCATCGAGCCCGTCGATAGAGATACGGTAAAAGGAGAAGTGACGGTTACCGCCGAGGCCTCGGCGGCGGAAAAGATTATTACCCGCGTTGAATTTTATATCGATGGGAAAAAAGAGGAGTTCGATATCGCCGCGCCTTATAGTTACACCTGGGATACCACCGGCGTCCCGGACGGTCAGCATAGAATAAAGGCCATCGCTTATGATTTGGGCGGCTACAAAGGGGAACATGAAATTTCCGTAAACGTAAAAAACCGGTACACCCTTAAAGTAACCAAAGGGAATGGCGTCGACGGCGCCCCGGATACCGGTGAAAACACTTATGCGGACGGTGAAATCGTTACTTATAATTACCTCCTGCTCCCCGGGTATAGTAATTTAAGAGTTTTACTTGATGGTGTGGCGGCAGCAGCGTCCGGCAGTATTACCATGGAAAGGGACCATGAATTGAAAGCCCTCGCCAATCCGGCCCTATATTCCCTGACGGTGGAAATGGGAGAAGGGGCATTGGGATCCCCGGAAGAAACCGGGGAATATACCGAAGGTGAAACGGTTCTTTATTCTTACTGGCCGCGGCAAGGGTATTTCGATCTGGAGGTGAGGCTGGATGGAAACCTGGTGGAAAACTCCGGTGCGATTACGATGGCTGGAAATCATACCCTGGTAGTGGCAGCAAAGGTGGGATTTGAAATCGATACGGATCAGGTTGTGATCTGCGAGGGGAAGACCAAAAGTTTTGGCGTCAAACTGTCGGCGCAGCCCGGGAACCCGGTGAATGCAGAGGTTCGTTGGGAAAGCGGCGACGCCGATATCAGCGTGGATCCCGGGGCAAATTTAAACTTTACCGATTCCAACTGGAATGTTTTCCGGTATGTATCTCTGCAAGCCGCTGGAGATGCCGACTCACAGGACGATTGGGCGAACATCGTCATTGAAGCGCCCGGTTTATCTTCGAAGACTATCGTGGCTGAAGAACACGATACCACCGCCGACGCCCCCCCTGAGATATCGATATCCGGGGTCAGCGACGGCCAGGTGATTTATGGCACAGTGGTTATCGGGGCCACATTCACTGACGATGACGGCATCATCCAGTCGGTTGAATTATATATCGACGGCGTCCGGGTAGAAACCAGTACCAGTAAAATTTATAAGTATGAATGGAATACCGTGGGAGTTGCACTGGGGGAGCATAAAATAAAGATCATCGCCTATGATATGTGCGACCAGCCCGGGGAAAAAGAGATAACCGTCACTGTCACGGGTCCCCCACCCCATACCGGCGAAAATTAAAAAATTAAAATAGAAAACCCTCTACCCTGATATCCTTTAGAAAAAGGTCAAAATTTATAAATTTTGACCAAAAAATTCCGGAATTATATTACTATATTCTTGAGCTTAAAAAAGTGATGAAGAGATTTTGATGAAAAGATATTGACAATACAGGGCTTTGTAAAGGGAGGAGAAAAATGATACATTATTCAAAAAACTTAAAAAAATGGATTGCAAGCTTCGTTATTGCTGTGTTTTGCTTGCAAATGAACCTCATGTCATACCCCCAGAGGGAAGATGATATCGTAAAACAATTTCAAAAAGCGAAAAACATGTTCCTGAGCGGCGAGTATCTCGATTCAAAGAAGCGAATCGAGATGATCATCGATATTATCGATGAAAAACGGGTGGAGATGAAAACTATCTTAGGGAAATGCTATTTGCTCCTGGGTGCCATATTCGAGCGAGAAAACAATCTTCAACTGGCGGAAGAGAATTATCGCAAAGCCAGGGAAATTTATGAGACCATGTTTTTAGAGGACGTGGAGTTGATGGACCTTCCCATATATCAGAAAATAGTAAAAGGTGAAGGGCTTTCGCTTTCTGCCGAGGCCGGGAAAATCGAGCAAGTGGTGGTCAAACGAAAAAAGAAGTTCCCCTGGCTTTGGGTTGCCGGCGGTGTTGTTGTGGCAGTGGGAGTTACGGTATTCCTTCTATTAAACAAAAAGAAATCTCATTACGATACGGATGTTCTCGGTATACAATGGATAGATATTCCCAAAGGAGAGTTCCTGATGGGCGATAATTTTAATGATGGTGAAGGGGCGATAGACGAGCAGCCGGTGCATACCGTTTACCTGGATGCTTACAAAATGTCCAAATATGAAGTAACATTTCAGCAGTACGATACATTCTGTGAATCAACAGGCCGAAATAAGCCGAATGATAACCGTTTTGGCAGGGGGGATCACCCGGTAATCTATGTTACCTGGGATGATGCCAGGGCCTTTTGCGATTGGTTGTCCCGGGAGACGGGCAAGAACATTCATTTACCCACGGAAGCCCAGTGGGAAAAAGCAGCCAGGGGAACCGACCGAAGAAAATATCCCTGGGGAAATACCACTCTTTCATGCGATCTTGCGAATTATGAGCCTTGCGTAAAACACACCATGCCGGTGGGTTCGTATCCCGGCGGTGTATCGCCTTATGGTGTGTATGATATGGCGGGAAATGTTTATGAATGGTGTTACGACTGGTATGATGCG
>Ga0315278_10001988_pt1 | contig 18112 bp, 13 predicted proteins | sample YL17G06_0_MG_FD_203880 | JGI IMG/M metagenome (GOLD analysis project Ga0315278, IMG submission 203880) | Sediment microbial communities from Yellowstone Lake, YNP, Wyoming, USA - YL17G06_0 | ecosystem: Environmental > Aquatic > Freshwater > Lake > Sediment | place: USA: Wyoming | collected... | reverse complement strand
GCAGATCGCCAAGACCCGGGGCGACGTCGGCGCACTTCGGCTGAACGAGCGCACCTTGAGAAGTTATCTCGCACGCATCGAAGAGTCGCTTCCGGAGCTCGACGAATTCCGTCGGCTCACCGCAGGGGACCAGTCATGAACGCCAAACGCACCACCAAGCTCCCTGCATGGGCCTCCTGCTTCGTTATCGCCCTGGGGATGCTCGCGCCCGGAATCACGCGGGCAGAAGTTGGCGCCGTCGCGCAACCCGGTTTCTCGGCACACCGCATCGTTTACGTGCTCGAGATCACCGAGGACCCGACGCCGATCACCACCATCTGGCGGAAGCTCTCGCCGATCGACGCGATCCACCTCGCTTTGAATCCCGAGGGGGAAGCAAACGGCGATGGGATGCCGTCGATCATCTCGGATGCGAACACTGGCCTGGTCGCAGCCGCGTGGTCACGCAACTCCGCGAACGGTTTCGACATCGTCGTCAGCCGCTTCGTCGCCGACACCTGGACGATGCCTCAGGTCGTCGCCGCTTTGACCGCGAGTGAACGGGACCCGCAGTTAGTCCTCGGCCCCGACGGCTCCGTGCACATGTTCTACTGGGTCGACGGCACGACGCCGCAGGTGTTCCACACGGTGGCGCCATCCGACCTGTCGTCGTGGTCCGCTCCGGTCCTCGTCTCGCAACCCGGCGTGGCCTCGTGCCGGCCCGCGGGAGCGTTCTGCAACGGGGTCTTGCGCGTGGCCTACGAGGTCCACAACTTCGGAAGCGGCAACACGCCAAGACAGGTGGTGCTGGCGCGTTTCGAGAGCGGCGCGTTCACGCCCGAGGTCGTCGCCATGACGAACAACCTGGGCGACGTCCGGCCTCAGGTGCACAGCCACGCCGGGCATCTCTGGGTCGACTGGGTCGACCACGAGACAACGGAAGGCTCCGGAGAGCTCGCCTGGACTCGACAGAACGCGCAGGGGCAGTGGGAATCCATCCAGTACGAGCCGTTCGCCAATCGCGGGCAGCGAGAGTATCAAACGCGCGGCGGCGCGCGCTTGAAAGCGATCGAGTAGCGTCGCGGGTCCGACGTTCGTCTGACCCGCGACGGTGACCTTCAGGCCATCCGCGTCAGCGCCGCGATCACGGCGTCGCGGTGCGCGCGTGGACGCGTATACGCGCCCGCGTGACCCACATAGTCCACGACCTGGATCCTTGCGCCGGGGATGCGTGAGGCGAGGCGGCGTGCTCCCGCGAGCGGCGCCACGAGATCCCAGGCGCCCGAGACGATCTCGACGGGGATGGCGGCATCCTGCGGGGGGAGCCCGGGCTCGTCGCGGAAGAGCAGCTCGAGCTTGCGTTTGACGGTGGCCGGCGGGGTCGCTGCCTCGAGCGATGCGCGCAGCAGCGCCGGGAGGCGCACCCACAGCGCCGGGGCGACCCCCTCCCACGAGGTCAGTCCCAGAAACGCCGCCGTGAACAACACGCGAGCGACGAAATCGGGGTCGGCGCGGCGCCCGGCCCAGCCAAGCAGCACACGATGCAGGCGCGGGCGCCACAACGGATCGGGCGGGTGCGAAAGCAGCAGGCCCGAAACGCGCTCCGGGTACCGCGATGCGGCGGCGAGCGCGATGAGACAGCCGAACGACGTCCCCCACACGATGGCACGGCTCGCCAGCTCGCGATCGATCGCCTCCTGGACCTCTTCCGCGTAGAGGCCCCAGTCGAGCGGCTGCTTCGGGGGGTCGTCGCGCCTGTCGCCGCTGACGTCGAGGGCGGCGACGCGGAATCCGACAGCGACGGCGGCGGCGATCTCCTCGTCGTAGAGCCGGACGCCGCCCGCGATTCCCGCGAGTTTGACGACGAGCGGGCCGTCGGTGCCGTGAACGGTCAACTTCATCGATGCCTCTCGGGCATAATGCCAGGTGAGACGATGTCCGACACACAAAGACACGCCATCCGCTTCGTGTTCGTCGAGCCGCGCTACGGCGGAAACGTCGGCGCGGCCGCGCGCGTCCTCAAGAACTTCGGTTTCGGCAGGCTCGATCTCGTCGCTCCGCGGGAGGGGCCGGACCACGAAGAGGCGGTCCGCATGGCCGTCGACGCCGCCGACGTTCTAGCTGCCGCGCGGACGCACGCAACGCTCGACGATGCGCTTCGCGGCGCCGCGACGGTCGTCGGAACGTCGCGGCGGATGGGAAAGCACCGGCAGCCCCATCACCGCCTCGACGCGCTGGCGCCGCTGGTCCCGGGCTTGGCCCAACGCGGTGAGGTCGCGCTGGTGTTCGGCCGGGAGGATCACGGCTTGAGCGACGCCGATCTCGACCGCTGCACGCACCTCGTCTACGTGCCGACGGGGGAGGCCTACCCCGCGTTGAACGTTGCCCAGACGATTGCCATCGTCGCGTACGAGCTCCGGAACGCTCTCGACGCAGCGGAGCCCCCGGCTCCTGGTCGCGAGGACGAAGCTCTCGTCGATCACGCGGGCCGCGAGGCGATGTACGCGCACCTCGAGGAGGCGCTGCTCGCGATCGGCTTTCTCAAGCTCGGGCAACTCGAGGGGATGATGCGCCGGCTGCGCCGCATCCTCTCCCGTGCGGAGTTGACCGCGGGCGACGTCGACGTCGTGCGCGGGATCAGCAGGCAGATTCTCTGGCTGGCCAAGCAGGCGCGGCTCGATCTGTCGAAGCAGCCGTGAACGCGTTCGAGCTGACGCGCTCTCTGAAGGCCCAGGCGGTGGCGCTCGGGTTCCACAAGGTGGCGATCGCTCGTGCAACGCCGCTTGCGCGCGACCGCGCGGCGCTGGCGGCGTGGATTCGCGGCGACCGGCACGCGACGATGACGTGGATGGCGAAAGATCCCGACAAGCGCGCCGATCCCGAGGCGATGCTCCCGGGCTGCAGAAGCGTCGTCGCGCTCGCCGTCAACTACTGGCCCGGTGAGGCCGAAGTGGTAGCGCGCGAAGGCCTCGCGCGCGTCGCGCGCTACGCGCAGGGGCGCGACTATCACAAGGTCATGGGAAAGAAGCTCAAGGAGTTGGCAGGGTGGCTGACGACCACAAGCGGCTCCGCCTCGCGGACGTTCGTCGACACCGGGCCGGTGCTCGAGCGCGCCTGGGCCGAACGCGCGGGTCTGGGATGGATCGGCAAGAACACGAATCTGCTGACGCGGGAGCTCGGGTCGTGGATTCTCCTGGGTGAGGTCCTCACGTGCGCCGTGCTCGAAGCGGACGCGGGGCCGCACGAGGACTTTTGCGGCACCTGCACGGCATGCCTCGACGCCTGCCCGACGCAGGCGATCACGTCTCCCGGCGTCGTCGATGCGAACGCGTGCATCTCGTACTGGACGATCGAGCACCGCGGCGCGGTTCCTTTGGCGCGGCGCGAAGGCTTAGACGACTGGATCTTCGGCTGCGACGTCTGCCAGGACGTCTGTCCCTGGAACGTCTCGTTCGCGAAGCCCGCGGAGGACGATCCGTTTGCACGTCGGGACGACCTCTCGGGCCTCGACCCCGCGGAGATTCTAGGGCTCGACGAGGCGGCGTTTCGCGGGCGTTATTCGGGAACGTCGCTGATGCGCGCGCGCTTTGACGGGATGCGCCGCAACGCCTGCATCGTCCTCGGGAACCGCGGCGATCCGCGTAACCTTCCTACGCTGCGTGCTGTTGCCGGCGATGCCGATCCGGTCGTGCGCGAGCATGCCCTCTGGGCGATCGCGCGCATCGAGGACCGTGCGCGCTGAATCGAGGCTATAGTTTCCGTGGGGAGAGGCTCGATGGGCGTGAAACCGAACGACAAGCGCAGGCCAAACCGCGCGAAGCGCCGCATCCTGGTGCGCTACGGCCTCTCGACCGCGGACAGGACGGCGTTCACGAAAAACCTGTCCGAAACCGGGCTGTTCCTCCAGACCAACCAGGTGTTCAAGCCGGGGACGACGATTCAGGTTCAGATCCAGTTTCCCAATGAGACCTTCAGCATGTGGGCCCAAGTCGTGCGGGCGAAGGTGGTCCCGCCGCAGCTGGCCCACGTTCTCGAATGCGGGATGGGAGTCCGCTTCATCGATCCGACCCCCGACTGGAAGGCGTTCTTTCTCGAATGGAAGAAGAAGGCCGGAGTCGTCGACGAATATTAGGTCTCGAAACCCCCATATCTTGTGGCACGTTCCTTTCATACCCCGACATTTTGTGTAATTCACGCTTGACACGTCCTTTCTCGCCCTGCTATCACAGACGAGCTTCGGACGAGATTCGCTGAGGAGCTCTTGGGTGGGATGCGGCTTCTCTGTGAGATGAGTTGAAACATCGCGCTTCTCCCCCACCGGAGAGCGCGTGAGCCCGCAGCCAGGAGGACGCCAACGATGCTTGAGAGCGAGCCCAGACCCGCGAAGGATGATCGCTCGGTCCAAGTTCCCGGGGAGATGAACACCGCCAAATCCTCGACCCCGAGCCCCCGCGACGGGATGCGCTTCGCGCACCGCTTCACGAAACCGGGCGTTCATCCCTACGACGAGGTCGAGTGGGAGTTGAGGGACGCCGTGATCTCCTCCGGCACGGGCGAGGTCGCCTTCGAGCAGCGCAACGTCGAGGTTCCGAAATTCTGGTCGCAGCTGGCGACGAACGTGGTCGCCCAGAAGTACTTCCGGGGCTCTCTGGGGAGCCCGGAGCGCGAGCACTCGGTGAGGCAGCTCTTAGACCGCGTGGCCAAGACGGCCGCCAGCTGGGGACGCGAGGGGAACTACTTCGCGACCGCCGAAGACGCCGACGTTTTCGAGTCCGAGCTGACGCACCTGCTGCTTCACCAGATGGTCTCCTTCAACTCCCCGGTCTGGTTCAACTGCGGCATCGAAGCGCACCCGCAGGTGTCGGCGTGCTTCATCAACGCCGTGCAGGACACGATGCCGTCGATCCTCGAGCTGGCGAAGACCGAAGGCATGCTCTTCAAGTACGGCTCCGGCACCGGTTCGAACCTCTCCGCGATCCGCTCGTCGCGCGAGCACCTGGCCGGGGGCGGCACCGCGTCGGGGCCGGTTTCGTTCATGAAGGGGTACGACGCGTTCGCCGGCGTGATCAAGTCGGGAGGCAAGACGCGCCGCGCGGCGAAGATGGTGATCCTGAACGTCGATCACCCGGACATCGAAGACTTCATCCATTCGAAAGCCGGCGAAGAGAAGAAGGCCTGGGCCTTGATCGACGCCGGCTACTCGGGCGAGTTCAACGTCCACGGCGGCGCCTACGACTCCGTCTTCTTCCAGAACGCGAATCACTCGATTCGCGTGACCGACGAGTTCATGCGCGCGGTCGTTTCGGACGGCGAGTGGCTCACGCGGGCGGTCACGACGGGCAAGCCGATGGGGACCTACCGCGCGCGCAACCTGCTCCGCGAGATGGCCGAGGCCGCGTGGATCTGCGGCGATCCCGGAATGCAGTACGACACGACCATCAACACGTGGCACACCTCGCCGAACAGCGGCCGGATCAACGCGTCGAACCCGTGCTCCGAGTACATGTACCTCGACGACTCGGCGTGCAATCTGGCGTCCTTGAACCTGATGCGCTTTCGCTTACCCTCCGGCGAGTTCGACATCGACGCGTTCCGTCACGCGGTCGAGGTGACGTCCACCGCGATGGAGATCTGGGTGGACAACGCGTCCTACCCGACTCCAGCGATCGAAAAGAACTCGCACGACTTCAGGCCGCTGGGCCTGGGGTACGCCAATCTCGGCGCGCTCCTGATGGCGCGCGGACTCCCCTACGATAGCGACGCGGGCCGCGCGTACGCGGCGACGATCACCGCGCTCATGTGCGGCGAGGCCTACGCCACCTCGGCCAAGATCGCGGCCCACAAGCAGCCCTTCACGGGCTACGAGCGGAACCGCGAGCCGTTTCTCGGCGTGATGCGCAAGCACCAGGCGCTCGTCGACGGGATCGACGGCCAGCTGGTTCCGCCCGATCTGCTCTCGGCCGCGCGCTCATCGTGGGCCGACGTCGTCACCCTGGGGACCGAGCATGGCTACAGGAACGGCCAGGCCACCGTTCTGGCGCCGACCGGGACGATCGCCTTCATGATGGATTGCGACACGACCGGCATCGAGCCCGACATCTCCCTGGTCAAGTACAAGAAACTCGTCGGCGGCGGCGTCTTCAAAATCGTCAACAACACCGTGCCCCTGGCCCTCAAGAAGCTGGGCTACTCCCACGACGACATCCAGCGCATCGTCGACTTCATCAACGACAACGACACGATCGAAGGCGCGCCGGGCTTGAAGGACGAGCACCTCCCCGTCTTCGACTGCGCGTTCAAGCCCATGAAGGGGAGCCGCACGATCCAGTACATGGGCCACGTCAAGATGATGGCCGCCGCCCAGCCGTTCCTGTCGGGCGCGATCTCGAAGACGGTCAACATGCCGCACGACACGACCGTCGAGGAGATCGAGAAGACCTACATCGAAGCGTGGAAGATGGGGCTGAAGGCGATCGCGATCTACCGCGACGGCTGCAAGCGAAGCCAACCGCTTTCGACCGGCAAGGACGAGGACAAGATCGGGGTGTTGGCCATGCCGGTGGAGCCGCGGGCGCGCCGCCGCAAGCTCCTTGACACACGCCAATCGGTCACGCACAGGTTCTCGGTGGCCGGCTTCGACGGATACATCACCGTGGGTCTCTACGAAGACGGCCAGCCCGGCGAGATCTTCGTCACGCTGGGGAAGGCCGGCTCCACGCTGGCGGGTTTCGCCGACGCCTTCGCGACCGCGATCTCGTTTTCGCTCCAGCACGGCGTCGAGTTGCGGTTCCTCGTGGACAAGTTCACCCACGTCCGCTTCGAGCCGTCCGGGTTCACCGGAAACCCGCAGATCCCCATCGCCAAGTCCATCGTCGACTACGTCTTCCGCTGGATGGCGATCCAGTTCCTCCCGAAGGAAGAGCAGCCCTCGATATCCGCGGTCGGGAATGGAAACGACCTCGCGATCTCGGCCGACACCGACGCGGCCGGAGCGGCCACGGCCCAAGCCGCCGCGGCGCAGGCGCGCGATCGCGACGTCTACGTGCGCCAGGCCGACGCGCCGCCGTGCCACGAGTGCGGCTCGATCATGATCCGCAACGGCGCCTGCTACGCGTGCGTCAATTGCGGGAGCACGAGCGGGTGTTCGTAAAAGAAGAGTTCGCGGTCAACAGTCGAGAGTGGAGGGGGAGGCAGGGGCCTCCCCCTTTTCACGTCTACTCGCGGGGGTGCTCGCGCCGGAACTGCATGTCTTGAGCGTGAAGTTCCGTGCCTTGGAGGCGGAGTTTGAACGCGATCGTCGCCGACGGGCAACAGTCGGCGTCGCCGCGTGTCGAGGCCTTCCCTTGGCCCGCAAGCCTGGCGAGGTCGATCTCGGGGTTCGTGCTCAAGTTGTACCCTTTTGGAAGCTGTGCGCGAATCTCGGCGATGGTGTGGTCTTCGATCTTCTCCACGTGCCCCGGATCCCAGCTCGCGAACTCGCTCCCGCATTCGGTGGTGCCGCTCATGCAGACGCGCGACTCGAGGATCGTGCCGTCGCCGACCTCGACGACCTGCAGCGGCGCGAGGAGGATGCGCGCCTCGTCCTCCTGAACGGCGAAGACGCAACGCACGACCTTGCTCCCCTTCGCGCCCTCGAAGAGGACCTCCGTCAGCAGGCGCCACGGCTCGGCGCCGCGGCGGGGAGAAGGCCACGCGTAGCGGGCGCTGTAGAGAACACGGCCATTGCGTTCCGCGAGCACGCGCCAGACCATCTTGCAGTCGGGATGCGACGGAGCGTCCCAGCTCGGGATGTTGTTCCCCGGCGCAATGCACCAAGCTTGCGCCTTGGACATCGACACGGGGTGCCCGTCCAAGACACGGCTCTCGGCGTTGACGCGTCCGAACGGCGTAACGACGATCCCGACGAGGAGAGCGGATTGGATCGCGAGCCGAGGATTGAGCATGGTCATGACCGACTCCTTCAAGCCTCGGTCGAATCTAGGGACCGGCGGCCGGCGCGGCAACCAGCGGGGCCTCGCCGTTGACAAAGCGCGGGATCTCCGCTCCCGTCGCGAATGAAGAGGTCGGCGAATCGGATACGGCCGGTCTCGGCACCCGAGGTGCCGAGGCATGCTCAATTCTCCTGAGGCGAACGGCCGATGCCTCGCTCGTGTTCTTCACGGCGTTACCACCTTCGACGCCGATGTCTCATCGGCCAACGCGTTTTTGACTGCGATACGCGTTGCATCGATCGAACTCGTAACCGGTCCGCCGTAGTACACGGGGGCGGGGAAATTGTGCCCCCAGTGCGCAGATTTCGCGAAAACGACGACGACGTCCCAGGCCACATACTCGGGCGGAAACGCCTCGTCGAGTCCGTACTGGGCCGGATCTGAGTTCGCCGACCGAATGAGGTCTTCTGAAATGACCCGGTTCGGGTCCCAGTACTGCGCGACCCTCCGGTCCCCGAGTAATGAGAGGACGCCCGTCAACGGCGCCGCAATGTCGGTCTTCAGCACGGGCTCCCAGACGATGAGCACGCGAAGGCCCGCCTCCTCGAACTCGGCAAGCAATCGGTCGAGTGCGAAGGCCCCCCGCACGCAGACGGGTCACGTCGGCGAGAGCATCGCGAGAATACGGACTTCCCCGTCAGAGGCATTGAATGCATCCGTTCCCCGAAGCGACCCATGGACGAAGTTTACAGGGGGCCGCATCGGCGGATGGCGGTATATTCCCGGCTTCGCCACGGCCTAAGGCGGCCAGACCTGACCGCCCAGGGAGCTTCATGAAGTTGTACGCGCGTGCCGTCCTCGTCATCGGTCTGCTCTCGTTCGCAACGCTCGGGGTCGCGGCCGATTCGAACTGGATCTCGATCTTCCCCAGCGGCAGCGAGGCGATTCTCCGCGAGGAGGGCGCCGCGGTCTGGACGCGGCAAGCCGACTTCATCGTCGGGGCCGCCGCCGATCCTGCGATCGATCGCCTCTCGAACCGTGGGATCACGCCGATCGCCGAGTACCCTGACTCCGGCCAGTGGATGTACATGCTCCACCACAGGCGCGGCTTTGTGCCGCCACAGGCCGCGGGCGCTTCGATCTACCGGCTGACCCCCGAGATCGACCTCTATCTCTTCCCCGCCGGAGCCAGCGTCGAGCTGCCGCGCGTGAAGCCGTACGCCGGGTTCCAGGCGATCGCGCGCGTGCCGCTGCCGCCGCGCGCGCCGCACCCCGCCGATCTCGCGGCGCAATCGCCGAACGCGCCGGCCGCCTACAACCCGCTGGTCGCGCAGATCCTCGCGTCCACGAGTCAGGCGAGTTGGTTCCAGATGGTGAAGGATCTCTCCGGAGAAAATCCGGTCGTCATCGGCGGGCAAACCTGGACGATCTCGACCCGCTACACCGACGCCATGTTCCCGACCCCGGCGGCCAACGCTCACGCGACCGAGTACCTCGAGGACAAGGGCGCGCAGTGGGGATACACGAGCCATCGCGAAAGCTACACGTCGGCCGTTTCCGGTTGCGGCAGCCAGTCCAAGCCGTGGCAGAACCTCATCTTCATCGTGCCCGGCCAGGTGGACTACGGACAGCACCAGCAGGTGCTGTTCGTCAACCACTACGACACGATTTCGTACTCGACCGCTCGGAGCAACGCCTACGCTCCCGGGGCGGACGATGCGATCTCGGGGGGCGTGGCCCTCCTCGAGGCGATGCGCACGTTCAAGGACTACGCCTTCAAGAACACGGTGGTCTTCGCCTGGTTCACGGGCGAGGAAATCGGGATCTGCGGCTCCGGAGCCTACGTGCGGCAGCACCCGTCGGTCGACATGTGGCGCGCCGTCAACATGGACCAGACCGCATTCGACGGCGACGGCAACCGCCTGATGAACGTCTACAACTGGGACGTCACGAACTCGCCCGGCAGCGTGGCGTTGGGCGACGCGTTCGTTCAGTCCAACGCCGACTACGGCAGCATCATCGTTCCCGCGAAGATCGTGCGTAACACCGACAAGATGTGCCAGACGGACCACTGCCCTTTCTGGGACGTGGGCGTCGCGGCGATTGCCGTCCTCGAAGATGTGACCAACAACGACATCTGTCCGTGCTTCGATCAGTCGCAAACCCCCACGTGCAACGACACCGTCACGCAGCTCTACAACGGCCAGCTGATGTTCACGCAGGACTATTCGTGGCCTTCCGAAAAAGCCTCGATCGCGGTCGTGGCCCAGCTCGCCGAGCCGCTGTACGCCTGTCCGCCCAGCCCTGTCGGTCCTCCGGACGTGGTGGCCGGCAACGACTCGGTTGCGATCTCGTGGACCGCCGCCCCGGGCGTGACGAACTACGTGGTCGAGCGCGCGGCGTCCTGCGCCGGGCCGTTTTCGGGGGTCGCCTCCGCGACGGGAACGAGCTTCGAGGACGTCAACGTCGTCAACGGGACCTCCTACGCCTATCGGATCCGAACCTGCCCATCGCAGGTTTCCGCCTGCGTCGCGGCGACCCCGCAGGGCGGGCCGAGCGTCGAGTATCAGAATGGCAGCGCGGCGCTCACGAACGACAGTGGGGACCACGACGCGATTGCCGACGATTGCGAGTTGTTGACCGTCCAGTTGAACCTCCGCAACGACGGCAACGTCCCGCTCGACAACGTGCGTCTGGCGGCGTTGACTTCGTCGAATCCGGCGGTTCGGATCGCGAGCGCGGTCCCGCAGTTGGGTGGATCGCTCGCGCCCGGCGCGACGGCGCCGGTGTCGTTCAAGTTCTATCTCGGGCGTGACGGCACGTCCGCCGCTTGCGGCGACCCATTGACGTTCACGGTGACGGCGACCTCGGATCAGTCCGCGGCCTCGGTGCGCTCGTTTACGTTGACGGCCGAGCGTTCGACGGTCGCAGGCCCGCTCTCCTACGGTTTCGAGGCCGATCTGAGCGGCTGGAGTCTGGCCGCGGGAAGCGTCACCCGGGTGGCCGGCGGGGCGCCGGGTTCGACCACAGCCTCGCTCCACTTCCGCCAGAATCTCAACCAGGACTGCAACGGGGTCCAGTCGCCGATCATCAAACCGACGCCGACGTCGACGATGTCCATGTACGTGAACTACATCTTGGAGTCCGGCAATTTCGACCGCGCCAACGTGCGCGTGGTGGACGTGACGACGGGCGAGAAGTCGTTGCTCACGCCCACCGGTGCAACCTACAACACCACCGGCGGGGTCAACCTTCTCTGCGACAACCTGGGGAACCTGAAAGGCTGGTCGGGGTCGTTCGCCACGTGGCGGCAGGCCAACTTCGATCTGTCGCCTTTCGCGGGGAGAGAAATAAGGATCGACGCGCGCGAGTCGACCGACGAGGCGGCGCTCGGGTCCCAAGGGTTCTGGGTGGATCTGGTCCAAGTCACCAACGCGACCCAGATCAACTGTGACGCGCAGAGCCAGATCTGCGCCGCGCTCCCTCCCGAGGTGTCGCCCGAAGGGGCGCCCGTTCCTTTCACGATCTCGGAATCCGGAACGGACCTCCAACTGGTCTTCTCCGAGTCGGCCGGGGCCACCGCGTACAACGTCTACGCCGGATCACTGGCGAGCCTGGCGCTCGGGATCTTCGACCACGCCGCCTCGACCCCCCTCTGCGGGCTGATCGACGCGCCGTCCGGTGACGGCTCGGTGACGGTCACCGTGGCCGCCTCCGCGGTCGCGGACGACTCTTATCTGCTCGCGGTGGCACGGTCGGTCGCGGGGGAGTCGCGATACGGGACCAGCACGGGCGGAGCGGAGATCCCGTTGGCCCTGTCTTCGTGCCCTTGACAATCTCCCGCGTCAGCGCCGGGATCAGGCCAGATCGAAGCGATCCAGGTTCATCACCTTGGTCCACGCCGCCACGAAGGCCCGCACGAACTTCTCCTTCGCATCGTCACACGCGTACACCTCGGAGAGCGCGCGGAGCTGCGAGTTCGACCCGAAGATGAGGTCCACGCGCGTCGCGGTCCACTTCACGTCCCCCGTCACGCGATCGCGCCCTTCGAACGCGTCCTGCGCGTTGGAGGTCGCTTTCCACGTGGTCCTCATGTCGAGCAGGTTCACGAAGAAGTCGTTGGTGAGCGTCTCGGGACGGTCGGTGAACACACCGTGCTTGGACTGTCCGTAGTTCGCATTCAGGACGCGCAGGCCGCCGACGAGCACCGTCATCTCGGGGGCGGTGAGCGTCAGGAGCTGCGCTCGGTCCACGAGCAGCGCCTCGGCCGGCACGGTGTATGCGGCCTTCTGGTAGTTGCGGAACCCGTCGGCGATCGGTTCGAGCATGCCGACTGACGCCACGTCCGTCTGCTCCTGCGACGCATCCATGCGCCCCGGCGTAAACGGCCCCTCGACGTCGAACCCGGCCTTCTTCGCCGCCGCCTCGACAGCCGAGCAGCCGCCGAGCACGATCAGGTCGGCGAGCGAGACCTTCTTGCCGCCCTTCTGCGCGCCGTTCCATTCCTTCTGGATCGTCTCGTAGATCGCGACCGCGCGCGCGAGCTTGGCAGGCTGGTTGACTTCCCAATTCTTCTGCGGCGCGAGACGGATGCGCGCACCGTTCGCCCCACCGCGCTTGTCGGAGCCGCGGAAGGTGGAGGCCGACGCCCACGCGGTCGCGACGAGTTGGGAGATGGACAGCCCCGAGGCGAGGATCTTTTTCTTGAGGTCTGCTATGTCCTTCGCGTCGATCAACGGATGATCGACGGCCGGGATCGGATCCTGCCACAGCAACTCTTCCTTCGGGACGAGCGAGCCGAGGTAGCGGGAGCGCGGGCCCATGTCGCGGTGCGTGAGCTTGAACCACGCACGCGAGAACGCATCGGCGAACTGATCCGGGTTCTTGTGGAACCGCCTGGAGATCTCCAGGTAGATCGGATCCACCCGCATCGCCATGTCGGCCGTGGTCATCATGGGCGCGTGCCGCTTCGACGGGTCGTGCGCGCCCGGCACGAGCGTCGCCGCCGCGGGATCCTTCGGCTTCCACTGGTGCGCGCCGGCGGGGCTTCTCGTCAGTTCCCACTCGTAGCCGAGCAGCGTGTCGAAGTAGCCGTTGTCCCACTTGATCGGGTTCGGCGTCCAGGCGCCTTCCAGGCCGCTGGTGGTCGTGTCCTCACCCTTGCCGCTGCGAAAGCTGTTCTTCCAGCCGAGGCCCTGCTCTTCGATGCCGGCCCCCTCGGGCTCCGGACCCACCAACTTCGGGTCGCCAGCGCCGTGGGTCTTTCCGAAGGTGTGTCCGCCGGCGGTGAGCGCAACGGTCTCTTCGTCGTTCATCGCCATGCGCGCGAAGGTCTCGCGGATGTCCCGGGCGGAGGCGAGCGGATCCGGATTGCCGTTCGGCCCTTCCGGGTTCACGTAGATGAGCCCCATCTGCACGGCGGCGAGCGGATTTTCGAGCTCCCGGTCGCCGGAGTAGCGCTTGTCGCCGAGCCACTCCGCCTCGGGACCCCAGTAGATGTCCTGTTCGGGCTCAAAGACGTCCTCGCGGCCGCCCGCGAAGCCGAAGGGCTTGAGCCCCATCGACTCGATCGCGCAGTTTCCGGCGAAGATCATGAGGTCGGCCCAGGAGAGCTTCTTGCCGTACTTCTGCTTGATCGGCCAGAGCAGCCGGCGGGCCTTGTCGAGGTTCCCGTTGTCGGGCCAGCTGTTTAACGGCGCGAAGCGCTGAGTGCCCGAGGAGGCGCCGCCGCGGCCGTCCGCGGTGCGGTAGGTGCCGGCGCTGTGCCACGCCATCCGGATGAAGAGCGGCCCGTAGTGACCGTAGTCGGCCGGCCACCAGTCCTGCGACGTCGTCATCAGCTCGAAGAGGTCCTTCTTGAGGGCCGTAAGGTCGAGCTTCTTGAACTCCTCCGCGTAGTTGAACGCCGACCCCATGGGATCGGACAGGGGAGAGTTCTGATGGAGCATCGCGAGGTTCAGCTGATTGGGCCACCAGTCCCGGTTCGACGCTACTTTGCTGCCACCGTGCATGACCGGGCACTTGCCTCCGGTCTTGGGCGTATTCTCGTCCATGATTCGCTCCGATCGTGCCTGCGTTTATCGCCGTAAACAGGCTGACAACTTAACAGAAAAGCGACGTGGTCTCATCGTCGTCTCTGCCCTCGATCAGTCCTCTGTGCCGCCAACGAAGCGATACACGGCGGCGCCTAAGACCCCGCCCACGATCGGCGCCACCCAGAACAGCCAGAGCTGGGCCACGGCCCAGCCGCCGACGAACACGGCAACGCCCGTGCTGCGGGCCGGATTGACCGAAGTCTGGGTGACCGGGATGCTGATCAGGTGGATCAACGTGAGTCCGAGGCCGATCGCCAGCGGCGCGAACCCTTGTGGCGCCCGCTTGTCCGTGACGCCGAGGATGATGATCAGGAACATCATCGTCATGACGATCTCGCAGATTAGCCCGGCGAGCAACGAATAGCCCCCGATCGAGTGGGCGCCGTAGCCGTTCGCTGCGAAGCCGTTGGCGACGTCGAAGCCGGCCTTGCCGCTGGCGATCAGGTAGAGCACGCCGCCGCCGGCCACCGCGCCCAGGACTTGCGAGGCGATGTAGGGAGCGAGCTTGTTCGAGGGAAACCGGCCCCCGGCCCAAAGCCCGATGGACACGGCCGGGTTGAGGTGGCAACCGGAGATGTGCCCGATGGCGTAGGCCATGGTGAGGACCGTCAGGCCGAACGCGAACGCCACCCCCAGCAAGCCGATTCCGACGTCGGGGAATTTCGCGGCCAACACCGCGCTTCCGCATCCGCCGAGAACCAGCCAGAACGTCCCGAAGAATTCCGCTCCGTAAGCTCTCATGTCTCGCTCCTGTGCAGGCGGGTTGTCCGCTCGACCGCGAAGTCTAGCGCAGAGACGGACCGGAGGTTGCTAGACTGCGCCGAGGATGCCCATGAGTCGCAACTGTTACGGGTTCCTCGTTCTGTCCCTCGTGCTTGGGGCGACCGCCTGCGACCCGCGCTCGACGTCCCCGCCGTCTTACGACCCGGCTCCGCCTCCCCGCTTCGTCGGCCGCCAGACCTGCGAGGGCTGCCACGAGACCGCGACAGCCAACTGGCGCGGCTCCCACCACGATCGCGCGATGGAACTCGCCGCCGAGGCGACCGTACTTGGCGATTTTGGCGGCGCGACGTTCACGCACTTCGGCGTGACCTCGACCTTCACCAAGAAAGACGGCAAGTTCTTCGCCCGCACCGACGGCCCCGACGGCAAGCTGTACGACTACGAGATCGCGTACACCTTCGGGATCGACCCTTTGCAGCAGTACCTGATCCGCTTCCCCGACGGACGGCTCCAGGCCTTGAACGTCTGCTGGGACACGCGCCCGAAAGAGCAGGGGGGGCAGCGCTGGTTCCACCTCTATCCCAAAGAGGCGGTCCCCTTCGACGACGTGCTGCACTGGACGGGGATCTACCAGAACTGGAACTTCATGTGCTCGGAGTGCCATTCGACCGACGTCAAGAAGCGCTACGACGCCGTGAAGAACGCCTACGACACGACGTGGTTCGAGATCGACGTGTCGTGCGAGGCGTGCCACGGCCCCGGGTCCAACCACGACGCCTGGGCCCACGCGCGCCGCGCGAAAGCGAGAACCGCCAACTACGCCGACCTGGGCCTCGCCGTCCGTCTGCGCGAGAGCGAACCGGCCGTGTGGGTGATGGACCCGGCGACGGGGATCGCCAAGCGCGACCGGAAGCGCGTGTCTCGAAACGAGATCGAAACGTGCGGCCGCTGCCACGTGCGCCGGGGAGTCGTGACCGAGAACTACGTGCACGGCCGCCCGTTGATGGACTCGCACCGCGTTTCTCTGCTCGAGGCAGGACTCTACTACGCCGATGGGCAGATCCTGGATGAGGACTACGAGTACGGCTCGTTCCTCCAGACCAAGATGTTCGCCGCCGGCGTGACGTGCACCGATTGCCACGAGCCGCACTCCCTGAAGCCTCTCCCGGGGAACGGCGCGTGCGTCAAGTGCCACCTTCCGTCCAAGTTCGACGTGCCGGCGCACCACCATCACAAGCCAGACGGCAAGGGGGCCGACTGCAAGGCCTGCCACATGCCGACGACCAACTACATGGTCGTGCACGCGCGCCACGACCACGGTTTCAGGGTGCCGCGCCCCGACCTGAACGCGAAGATCGGAACGCCGGACGCCTGCTCGAAGTGCCACGCCGACAAGCCGCGGTCCTATTTGATCGAGGCGTATACGAAGTGGTGGGGGACGAAACGCATCAGCCAGCCCCACTGGGCCACGACCATAGCCGCCGGGCGCGCCGATCCGGTCGCCGCCGCTTCCGCTCTCGCCGCGCTGATCGACGACCCGGAGCAACCGGCGATCGTACGGGCGACCGCGGTGGACCTCTCAGAGGCATCGCCCCAGCAGGCTCTGCCGTCTTTGATTGGCGCTCTGGCCGACCCCGATCCGCTTGTTCGCGACGCGGCTGTCCGCGCGCTATCGCAATCCGATCCGGCGATCCGCGCGAAGGTACTCCCCCCGCTGACGCTAGACCCGGTGCGCACGGTGCGCATCGATGCGGGGCGCGCGCTGGCGGGTGCACCGGCCGCGCAACTGCCCCCCCCGCAGGCGCGCCAAGCGGCGGACGCTCTCGCCGAGTGGCGCGCATCCCAAAACGTCGATGCCGACCGCCCCGAGGCCCGGCTCAACCTCTGCGCTCTCGACGCCGAGCTCGGGGATCTCGCCACCGCGGAGGTGGAATGTCACGCAGCGCTCAAGCTCGCGCCAGGCATTCCCGGCCCCTACGTCAACCTCGCCGATGTGCAACGGGCGGAGGGCCGGGAAGATGCAGCCCGCGCGACACTTCGCAAGGGACTAGACGTTGCGCCCGACAACCCCGTGTTGTGGCACGCGCTGGGGTTGGCGCTCGTGCGCCAGCACCGGCCGGGAGAGGCCTTGGACGCCCTCAAGAAGGCGACCACTCTCGATCCCGGCAATCGTCGCTTCGCCGAGGTCTACCGCATCGCACAAGCGGAGTTGGCACCTCGGGATTGAATGGGGGGGCGCCCTTGACCCGCCCGTTGCCGTTCGGATAGCTTGCTGCGCGCAGTCCCATCAAGCGACCGAGGAGAACGCCGTGCGCACTCATCGACATTGGTTTACGACCCTCGGCTTTGCCACGTTTCTGCTCGTTGGCGTCTCCGCGCTTCCCGCTCGCGCCGAAGAGAAATCGGAGAAGGCTGAATTCGACATCGTCCCGTACCTCTGGGGCGCCGGGCTCGACGGGACCATCGGGATCGGCAGACTCCCGGCCCAAGGGGTCGAGGCGAGCTTCTCCGACCTCGTCAGCGATCTGCACTTCGCTGCGATGGGTACGTTTGCGGTCCGCAAGGGGAACTGGGGCGCGATCATCGACGCGATCTACATCGATCTCCACGATACGGTGCCGACGCCAGACGAGACGGTCTTCGGCGAAGCCAAGGTCGCTCTCGGCGAGCAGCTCTACTCCGGTCTCGTCACCTACCGCATCTACGACGCGCACAAAACGACGATCGACTTCGGCTGGGGCGGCCGCTACTACCGGATCGACACCGATCTCGAGCTGACCTCGGGGGCCGCGCAGGGAAGGTCCGCGTCGGCCAACGTGAACTGGTGGGATTGGCTCGCGGGCATGCGCGTCGTGGGCCACCCCTCCAAGCGGTGGTCGTTGCTCTTCTACGCGGACCTCGGCGGCGGCGGATCGCAGCTCACGTGGGAGGGGATCGCGGGCGCGGATTTTGCCTTCAACAAGACGGTGTCGATGGCCTTCGGCTATCGCTACCTCGCGATCGACTACGAAGAGAACAAGCTCCTGTACAACGTGGCGATGGCGGGGCCCTACCTTGGGCTCGGATTCCATTTCTGAGCTTTTGAGCCTTGCAGTTCAACGATCTGGAGGAGTGACATGAAGTATCTCGCGATCGCGGTGTTCGGCCTGGCTGGTTTCGTCCTGGTCGACCCCGCGTGGGCCGACGACTTGACCGGGGTCGACCGGTTTATCTGTTCGGCGGGGTCGGTCTCCGCGTGTTGTGACGACGGCCAATGCGCCTCGGGGACGGCGGCGGAACTCGGCGTCCCGCAGTTCATGGAAATCGACCTGGCGCAGAAACAAATCAACTCGACCAAGGCCAGCCGGCTGAATCGCACGACCACCCTCGAGTACGTCAAGCGGG
>Ga0315278_10001986_pt1 | contig 18116 bp, 13 predicted proteins | sample YL17G06_0_MG_FD_203880 | JGI IMG/M metagenome (GOLD analysis project Ga0315278, IMG submission 203880) | Sediment microbial communities from Yellowstone Lake, YNP, Wyoming, USA - YL17G06_0 | ecosystem: Environmental > Aquatic > Freshwater > Lake > Sediment | place: USA: Wyoming | collected... | reverse complement strand
CACGGTTATTGTTAATCCTGTCACCATATACTAAATTATGGGCATGATGGCGAGGGGTTTTGCTATCTGCCTCCGTCAACAGCGACAGGAAACAGAGCCGTAAGAACAATGTTTAAGGGTCATATTTTTATGAATTTCGATTGTAAATCATGGATTGGATATGCTACATATCCTGTGCAAATTAAATTTACCATTCTTGAATAACAGATCCATTCTTTAAAAAATTCTCTGCGAGGATAGCTGTTCTATGCTGAACAATAAAACCGTTGCCGTTGTTATCCCGGCCTATAATGAAGAGAAACAGATAATTCACGTGATATCGACGATGCCGGAATTCGTAGATCGCATCATCGTAGTCAATGATTGTTCCACAGACAAGACTGCCGGCGTTGTTTCCAATTACATAGCGAAACAAAGCTCTGCCGTCGAAACCGTGTCTAAGAGAAATAGACCCGCATATACTAAGTATAACCAGGCAGAAGTCGTCCTTCACGAAATGGCGGAAAAAGAGATTGAATATTATATTCCTTCCGAAGTGGCAAACAGAAAACCTGAATCCGATAGAATCATACTTATTAACAATTTAATAAATGGCGGTGTGGGTGCCGCCATAGCAAGGGGATACAAATGGTGTCTTGATCATCAGATCTTTTGTACTGCCGTGATGGCTGGTGACGGTCAAATGGATCCTGCCGAACTGGAGTCCATCTGCCGACCTGTGATTGAGGATGGCATCGACTACGTAAAAGGAAATCGCCTCATACATCGAAGTGCATGGATAGTCGTACCGAAGACCAGATATATCGGAAATGCCATTCTTTCGATTCTGACGAAAATTGCCTCAGGATACTGGCACATCTCAGACACCCAATGCGGATATACTGCCATTTCGCTAAACGCTCTGCAGGCCATCAGGATTCACGATATCTATCACAGTTACGGCGTGCCGAATGATCTCCTGGTTAAACTTAATATCGCTCACTGTACAGCCAAAGAGGTGGGCATCAAGCCTATCTACAATATCGGCGAACAGTCTAAGATGAAGGTCTCCAAGGTCATACCAAAAATCTCCTGGCTCCTGCTTAAATCATTTTTCAAACGGCTGTGGATCAAGTATCTTGTAAAGGATTTTCATCCCCTTTTTCTATTGTATCATTTCTCCTTTTTGCTTGGCATCATCGCAATTCCTTACGCAATCAAAATCGCCGGCATCATTCTTTTCACCACAGACAGTGTGTCTCCCCTAACAATGCTGGCTTTTGCTTTTCTTTTTATCAGCTCTTTCAGTCCCTCCTGTTTGCCATGTGGATGGACATTCAAGACAATGAAAGGTTGTATAAGTGATACTATGAAGAATCGTAAAGATACAGCTCTTCCAAATGTCGCGGTCATAGGCACAGGTTACTGGGGCAAGAATCTTGTCAGAAATTATGCAGACCTCGGTGCGCTCAAGCTGATCTGTGACAAGAGCGAATCACTTCTTGCCCAGCTCAAGAAACGGCATCCCCATATCGATACATGCCTGGCCCTGAATGATGTCCTTGGCAGAGCCGATATTGCGGGAGTTGCCATTGCCACACCGGCGGAAACGCATTTCACTCTGGCAAGGGAAGCACTCCTCGCGGGAAAGCATGTCTATGTTGAAAAGCCCCTCGTTCTCTCTGAGAGCCAAGCCGTCGAGCTGATCAATATCGCCGGGGAACAGAAACTCACACTGATGGTCGGACACCTTCTCCAGTATCATCCTGCATTCGTCAGACTAAAAGAACTTGCCGCAGCAGGGGAGCTCGGGAGAATCAACTACATCTATTCCCACCGTTTGAATTTGGGAAAGATCAGGCGGGAGGAGAACATACTTTGGTCTTTTGCACCACATGACATTTCTATGATACTCGCCCTGGCCGGAGAAGAGCCGGAGGGCGTATTGGCAACAGGCGGAAACTACCTTCACAGAAAAATTGCCGATGTAACTACGACCCATCTTGAATTCCCGTCCGGCTTAAAGGCCCATATTTTTGTATCATGGCTTCATCCTTTCAAGGAACAAAAGCTTGTTGTGGTGGGCGACCGGAAAATGGCGGTTTTCGATGACACGAGACCCTGGAATGAAAAGCTTCTCATCTATCCACATGAGATTAAATGGCAAAATTACATCCCTGTACCGTCTACGGCAACACCGGAATATGTCAATGTGACTGAGATGGAACCCCTGAAGCTCGAATGCGAACATTTCCTCTACTGTATTACGACTGGTCAGACCCCTATGACCGACGGCCGGGAAGGACTGCGCGTTCTTATGGTTCTCAACGCCAGCCAGCGGTCTTTGAATGAATACGGCAGGAAAATCGAGATCAAGTCTTCATTGTCAGGGAATAATGTTGAATCATCCGACCACACCGGGGACACCAGACACTACCATATCCATCCCACTGCCATTATCGATGATAATGTCTCTATCGGAGAAGGTACAAGGGTCTGGCATTTCTCCCATATTCTCTCGGGGGCTGCCATTGGCAACAATTGCAATATCGGCCAGAACGTTGTCATCGGTCAGGATGTGGTCATAGGAAACTCCTGCAAAGTCCAAAACAATGTTTCCATATACAAAGGCGTTACCCTTGAGGATAACGTTTTCTGCGGACCAAGCATGGTATTTACGAATGTCTTTAACCCTCGCGCTCATATAAGCCGCATGAGCGAATTGAGACCCACGCTGATCAAGAGATGCGCTACACTGGGAGCCAACTGTACTATTGTGTGCGGTCATACTGTCGGTCGATCTGCATTTGTGGGCGCCGGCGCCGTCGTAACGAAGGATGTGCCTGATTATGCCCTCATGGTCGGGAACCCCGCCAGACAAACCGGATGGATGTGTGAATGTGGAGAAAAGCTTCCCAAGAATATGAAATGCCCCGCCTGCAAGAAAAGATATACCGTATCCAAAAAGGGGCTGCGGGTTGCATGAAGAGGTTTTATCGATGAAGGTGCCATTTGTTGATTTGCAGTTACAATACACGGCTATCAAGAATGAGATTGATCAGGCCATAGCAGATGTCATCGCCAAGGCTGCATTCATTGGAGGCACATATGTAAGTCAATTTGAAGAGGATTTTGCATCCTACTGCGGCGCTCGACACTGTATCGGTGTGGGCAATGGGACAGATGCCCTGTATATCGCTCTCCGCGCTTTGGGTATCGGACGAGGAGACGAGGTCATCACGGTGGCGAATTCTTTCATAGCCACCTCAGAGGCGATCACCATGACCGGCGCCAAAGTCGTCTTTGCAGACTGCGATCCGGAGACATATAACATCGATACGGAACAGGTGTCTCGGCTCATGACATCGCGGACAAAGGCAATTGTGCCGGTTCATCTTTACGGCCGCCCTGCAGATATGCTTTCGCTTAACAATCTTGCCAGCAAGCACGGATTATTTATCGTAGAGGACGCCGCCCAGGCCCACGGAGCGGAAATCAATGGCCGGCGTGTCGGCGCCTTCGGCCACGCGGGATGCTTCAGTTTTTATCCTGCCAAGAACCTGGGAGCATACGGTGATGGAGGGGCGATCGTCACCAATGATGAAGCATTAGCGACCAAATGCCGGATGATTGCCAACCACGGACGGATCAGTAAATACGATCATGAATTAGAAGGCATTAACAGCCGGCTTGATACTCTGCAGGCCGCCATCTTGAAAGTAAAACTCAAACATCTCGAAACATGGACGGATAGACGCAGGAGAGCAGCAGACTGCTACCGTGATTTATTGAAAGATACCCCTGTCGTGACGCCTGTCGTAACTAAAGGCTCAAGACACGTCTATCACCTCTTCGTTGTTCGTGTTCCAAACCGCGAAGCTGTCATGCGGGAACTCTCGAACCGTGGAATTGAAACGGGCATCCATTATCCTGTAGCATTGCCCAACCTCATGGCCTACCGGTATTTGGGATATAGACCGGAGGATTTTCCCGTTGCAACCGCCTACTCAAAGGAGATCCTCAGCCTGCCCATGTTTCCGGAAATCACTGAAAATCAACTTCAGTACGTCTGCAATCAGGTAAAGAATGTTATCGGTGGATGAGGAGAAGAATTTGTATGTTGAAGATCGCCCAAATAGGTGTTGGTTACTGGGGACCGAACATCCTGAGAAATCTGATGGAAAATAAGAGATGCCGCGTTACGGCCGTAGTCGATCTTGCCCTGGAAAGGCGTGACTATGTTCACAGACTGTATCCCGCAATCAAGGTCACTGACAGTATAGATGATGTCATAGAAGACCCGGAAACAGACGCAATCGTCATTGCCACGCCGGTTGCTTCCCACTTTGATCTTGCCCTGAGGGCCCTCACAGCGGGAAAGCACGTCCTGGTAGAGAAGCCGATGGCAAGAAGTGTGGCCGAGGTAGAAGAAATCGGCAAAATGGCGGCCAAGAAAAAGAGGGTGGCCATGGCGGGGCATACCTTTCTTTTTAATGCGGCTGTCCGTTATGTCAAGAAGTTGATCGACTCCGGTGATCTCGGAAGCATCCGTTACATATACAGCCACAGGCTGAACCTTGGCCGCATACGCACCGACGTCGATGCCTTATGGAACTTTGCACCCCACGACATCAGTATCATCCAGTATTGGTTGAATAATGCAACGCCTCTTTCTGTTGTAAAGCGCGGAGTCGATTTTATACAGAAAGGGATCGACGACGTGGTATTTATGAACATCCTTTACCCGGATAAGATCATGGCCAACATCCATGTGAGCTGGCTTGACCCCAATAAGGTCCGTTCCATGACCGTTGTGGGATCAAAAAAGATGGTGGTATACGACGACGTTGCCGACAATAAAGTCGCTATTTATGATAAAGGGATAGACCGCATGGCAGTCCTGGGCAAAGACATGGACTATGATAACCAGCGTTTTCCCGATTTCAATTATCGGTCCGGAGATGTTCTTTTACCGAAGATAGATTTTCAGGAACCTTTAAAGGTAGAGATCGATCATTTCATTGATTGTATCGAACAGGGAATCCCCTGTATCACCGGCATCGAACATGCAAAAAAGGTCATCGCGATCCTCGCGTCGTAAGAGCGGGCCCAAGCATGCCTACGCAGTATTATCTCGCCGGCCATTCTGCAGATAGTGTTCCAATTCAAAAACAGGCGCTGACAGGTCGCCTTCAATAAACATCCGGAACCATATTTCCATGCCCAGCGCCAGCCAGAGAAAGAAATAGTGCCAGCGCAGTCGCGGATGGGGCGGATGATCCATAATCCTCTTCAGGTAGTCGTAATTCAATAATCCTCTCTCTTCCACCCGCTTCCTCGTCAAGACGCTCTCGGCAATGGTCTTCAAATCCTTCTGGAACTGATAGTAGGGATTAACGCTAAAGCCCCATTTCTTTTTTCTTAAGGTATATTCCGGCAATACCCCTTCCATGGCCGTTCTGAAAAGATCCTTGGGCCGGTTTCTTTTCATTTTCAACTCCGCCGGGATGGACATGGCAAATTGCACCAGGTCTCTGTCCAGGAATGGTACGCGGACTTCAAGACCGTTTGCCATGGAAGTGCGATCTTCGTTCATCAGGAAATCTTCCTGCATTTTGGTGTTAAACTCCGCCCAGAGCACCTTATCCAGGACGCTTCGATCATTTGGAGAAAAGAAGTGGTCGAATTGCGTATGGGTCTTCTTGAGGTTCTGTCTCAAAAGCACGGGTCCATAGACATTCTTATAAGCCCTCTCATCGTAATCCCAGACGTTTCTCAGAATCAGGTAGTACCGGGCTGGATCACCAAGGGAAAGAAGCATCTGCAAGCCCCGGCGATACTCATCAAGAGACAATGATCCCCATGCATTCTCAACAGAGAAGATGAATCTGCTGAGAGGCCGAAAAAACCATGAGTCCAGAGCTCTTGGCACGGCGGGATAAAGAAAGCTTGCAGGGTAGATATATCTGTGAAGCTCGTAGCCCGCAAAGAGCTCGTCCCCGCCCAGCCCGCTGAGACAGACCTTGACGTGACTCTTGGCAAATCTGGACAGAAGAAACCCCTGCAGGATGTTTTCCTTGGGCTCTTCCGCATGCCAGATAACCTCCGGGTATTGACGCAGAGGGTCAGGTAATATGCTTATTTCATGATGATCCGTCTTGAACTGCTCTGCTATGATACGGGCATCCTCCAGTTCATCCGTAGGCTCATTGAATCCCATGGAGAAGGTCCTGACGGGTTCACTGGAAAGTTCGCTCATGTACTTAACCAGGGCGCTCGAGTCAAGCCCCCCTGAAAGATACACGCCGAGGGGCACATCGCTGATTTTTTGCTTCCGGACTGCTTCGCGAAGATAATGTCTTATTCCCTCCACACAGTGGTTCTCATCTGCGGGAACATTCTTCGTCCTTTGCAGATTGAAATAACGGTGTGTCGAAATGGCGCCATTCTCATATATCATGTAATGGCCAGGCAAAAGCCTCTTGATGCCATTGATGAGGGTCCCCTCGCCGGGGATGAAACGCAGATTAAAAAAATAATGGATGGACTGGTAATCCGGCTCCCGCAATACAGAGGGGTCTTGAAGGATCGCCTTGATTTCGGAGGCAAAGCGCAGGGTCCGACCGTCAAAATGATAATGCAGGGGCTTGATACCGAAATAATCCCTGACCAAAAGAAGTCTCTTTCTTCTTAAATCCCAGAGGGCAAAGGCGAAGATGCCATCCAGCCTGATCAAGAATTCTGGTCCGTACTCCTCATATCCATGAATCAGCACCTCGGTATCACTGCGGGTTGCGAAGCGGTGTCCGCGTTCCTCAAGTTCCTTGCGCAGATCATGGAAGTTATATATCTCTCCATTGAAGACAACCCAGACGGTCTTATCCTCGTTCGCCATGGGCTGCTCGCCTGTCACAAGATCGATGATGGAGAGTCTCCGATGCCCAAGCAAGACGCCGTCTCCCTGATAGATGCCTTCACCATCCGGCCCGCGGTGCGCGAGGGACAGGTTCATTCTTTGAATTATGGCGGGATCGGCGCCAGGGCCGATTATGCCGCAAATACCGCACATCAACGATTCCTTTCATTTCCCGATGGCTTGATCCAAATATGGACATGTGTCGGGGATAGACGGCGAGAAAGGGCTTTTAACATTGAGAAAGGAAAAGCCCTAAAAAAAATAAACCTTCCGCGAACCAGGAATGGAGTAAGATGAACATAACGCCATCCAGCAAGGGCAGAAAGATTAAAGCCGTTCTCAGGCCAATCGGCGACAATAGGCAAACTGGCCTCGGCATAGGCCCACCAGCTTTCGCGAATACGCCCCCCCACAAATTCTGCAAGGGCATAGATCTTTTTCAAAAGCGGTCCATTCGTTACGGTGACACACAAGAGACCGCCTTCGGTCACGCACCTGGCCATATCAGTTATGGCAACCTTGTAATCAGGCAGTTCTGCAATGACGCTCAGACACGTGACCATGTCGAAAGTGCCGTTGGAAAAAGGCAGCTGCGACGCTTCAGCCTGCACAAATGTGACAAGCCGCATATGATCACGCGCCCGGAGATAGAGTTCCGACCGGATATCACAGCCGATCCGCAAGCTGTTATCATTGCCGAGATAAGCTAATTTTAAGCCTGAGCCGCATCCAACGTCGAGAATCCGCGGTCGTGCTGGCCATACACCGGCAGTCTTCATGGCTTGATACAACCGTCCCGCCGATTTCCTGCGCTGATGTATATCCATCAATTCCTCATCATATTCGGCACGTAAGTGTTTCTTGAAAGGTTTATCAGGCATACATCCCTCCTATGACCTCTCTTACGGCACCAACAACGGTCCGGACCTGTTTTTCAGTCATCGATGGGTGATTGGGCAGATTAAGGACGCTTGCCGCCCAGTATCCTGCACGGGAAAAGGGGACGGGGGAATAGCCTTTCTCACGGTAACAATCAAGTCCGGGAATCACATAATCTAAGATTGTGCTTCCCTGAATACCCCGCTTTCGTAAGGACGCCAGGATGCGGACACGATCTTCCGGACGTTTCAGCCTTATGCTATAAATGGTATATGTCGATCCTTCCGTCCAGGGCAGTAACTGGATTTCCGGCAATCCCTCAAATTCCCTTTCATAAATTGCTGCAATCTCCCTGCGCCTTCCCATGAACGTCGAAACACGGCGGAGCTGTTCCTTTCCGATCGCAGCCTCCAGAGGAAGCATCATTGTCTGGTTATCTGCGGGAAGGCATATGGTTTCACGGGCCCGAAGCATCATAAGATAGTTTCTTAAGGGGGTATCGATATTCATCATTATGTCGGTGAAACGAACGAAAGGAACCGATAAGGCCGTCCAGGAGGCGACAAAATATAACCAGCGCATCACTCCTCTCATACCAGAGCGTTTCGTGAATGTTGCATTCCGGTATCTTCGGACGGATTGGGCCAGGCTTTCCCGGTTTGTCAGGAATGCGCCACCGTAAAGGGAGGTCATGGGTTTTCCAATCCCGAAAGCAAGAAAGGCACCATCCCCACATCCGGCAAGCATCTGGCCATTCCATCTTGCATCAAAACACTGGCAGCAATCGATAAAAATGATGATACCTTTATTGCGGCGGCGCATAGCCTCGATCAAATCAGCGGCATCAAAATTTATTCCGAAAATACTCGTCGGAATAGCCGCAACCGTACGAGACGTAGTTCTATCTATCATCTGCTCTGGGTCCTGGTTCGGTGAATCAGGCAATGTATCTACAAAGACGGGGTTGTATCCGGCCAGAAACGATGCGTGGGCGACAACGACACAATTGTATGCCGGCTGGATCACTTCACCCCCGGGCCTGTCGATGGCTTTAAGGGCCGTGAACATAGCGCTGCGGCCATAAGGAAACGTAATTGCGTGTCGGACACCGAAATGTGCCGCCATTTCCCCTTCAAACTCTTCCATAACACCGGGGCTATGGAATAAGGATGCCTTTAGCTCACGGTAACTGTAATTTGGTCTGCTTGCAGGAATCATCTCAGCTGGTCCATGACTTCTTATATGAAGGGCAACTTCTAAAGAGGCCCTGTACCTTTCTTAAATCGTTTGACTGCAATAACTACTCCCCATATAGCCGCGGTCACTAATGACCAGATAATGATGTAAGCGCGCTGGTAAAACAATCCAGCAAGGACCTGCTCCCGATTTAAACCCAGAGACTCAAGAAGAATTAAGCCACCTCCCTCATAGATGCCAAGACCGCTCAGGCTCACGGGAATATGTGTAAGAATGGAAAGTGAGTTAGTTATGCATATCGTTGAGAAAAAAGGAGGGCTCACGTTGGCCGCCATAAGGGCGAAGATGAGGGCAATACCTGACACGATACCCCTGAAGCCGCCTAAAAGAGTATTAGCATAAATATTTTTTCGATCTTCCTTGAAATATAGAGTAAAAGACTCCCAGAACGTTTTCGTCACAGAGAATTTGTCAAAAAGTAACGGGGCAAATCGCACAAAACTCCAGATTAAGCATCCAAAAAGCAAAGCCAGTATTGCCATAAGAACCATTATGGATAAAGGCTTTACAGGCAGGACGAAAATCAGCGTAAAAGGCGTAAATATAAAAAAAGCGATTACCATGGTAATAAATCTATCCATAATAATTGCGGAAATGCTTTTGTGAACCGGTATTAGACTCCTTCTTGCAAGACCGATCAGCGTAAAATCACCGAAAATTGACGGGGCGAGAGACCCGACCGATCCTGCCAAAAAGAAATAGCCTGTAAAAAGCCGAAGGCTTATCGGGCTGAAACACCGAAAAAGAACCCATAATTTAAGGCCACCCAGAAAGACATAGAAAACGCTGAAGCCAATCATGGCTATGATGGGAAGAAGTCTCGGCGATACAACAATTTCTGAAAAAATATTTAAATCAACGGATTTGAAAATCCATAAGAGAAAAGCAACGCTGACCGCGAAACGAAAGACAAAGGAGAAGATTTTTTGCCGTACATTTTTCTCACGCTGAAGTTCCTCGCCATCAAGGCGTGAGTCTTCAGCACTTCCGTCACATTTCATAGCCTGCCCGGGGTCTTTCTGTTTGTCATGGCCGCCACCTGTATCAGCTTCCGTAAACTCGCTCATGTCACATTATAATGTTTTTACTGTTTCTTGGCTAATAATATAAACCATGGCATCCAGTACCTATTCATTTTTGTCAACGGCATTGTCACTGCGATCAAATTCTGCACCATCTGCAATATTGACGGCTTCTTGAAGTAGATGTTGACGAATCGAAAGTGCACGATTTCGAAGTTCAGTTTTTTCAACATTGATATCAATTTCCCGGGATGGACGGGGACGTCGTTGGTGCTTCGATGCCGCCTATAAAGGAAAGCGTGTCTCATGAAAAAATATCTCTGAGGATGATAATAATTCGGCTCCATACAGTAGAAATAGCCGCCCGGAACAATAATTCTATTCAATTCACTGAGTGAATTCACAAATGGGAAAAGATGATGCAATGTGGCCGGAAGGCAAATCATGTCAAAGCTTTCGCTCTTGCATGGCATCGTAAACGCACTGCCGCATATCTTTTCAAAGGGATATAGAGAAAGTACCTGATAGGCTATGTCCAAGCCGAAGAGCGAGATATGCTTGTTCATGTACCTTGCCGCCAGGGCCTGAGAAAATTGACCTGAAGCGCAGCCGACTTCACAGATATGAGCTCTCCCAAATTGACCGATCACGGAATCAATCGGTTCAAGCATGGCGTCGATATCTTTTTCCAGATAGGGGGAATAGCCGGAAGTGAACCGGTTGAAATATGCGAGGTCTTTTTCAGAATATGATTTTTCTTGCACCGATCATTCCTCGATGGACATTTTCCACAACTCATCCATTGCCGGTAGGAGCCTTGCTCCGCTGGACAACCTTACTCCACGTTTCTTGAGATATTTCAACAATGTCCAGTAGACCCCGTCGAATCCCGGATCTAACAGACCGCTTAGCTGTTCCTGATGCCATATAAGCGAAACACAGCCTCCCGATTTTTCCATAGGCCGAATTTGATCAATGCAATGATCGAGGGCTTGTTCGGATGAAAAGCGGTAGGTTGTAGCTAAGGTTGTGTCCATCAGGATAAAGGGGATTTCCCACAGGGGAAAGTATCTTGCCCTTTCCACATCATAAGGTTTGAACGGAAATAGCGTCCCTGCACGAGGCCCACTCATGTCATTATAACCGACAGACATGTCATATTCCAAGCCTGCTCTTTCCAATTCTGGGAAGAATGTGGCAGGATGAAAGTTGAGGTAATGCTGCCGATGCCCGGAGACACTCATGCCCAGGATGCTTTCAAGCTCGATCTTCTCCCCGGCAAGTTGTCCCGGCGTCCTTCCCGCCCTGTAGCTTCCATGGAGACAAATTTCAAATCCTCTGTGAAGCAGATTTCTCAAATCGTCTTTTGTGTTGTAATATCTCGAGAGATCATAGACAGGATCGATCCTGTGCCTTCGTTTGACCGTAAATTGAAAAGAAGAAAGTACCCCCAGTATGGATTCCTCGTCGGCAATGGATTTCAATGCATTATAGGGCCCGGGCTGAAAGAAGGCTTTACGGTACTTACTCATGATCTGCCATGCCTGACCCGCACTTCTCCTGGTCAACAATTGTCTTAACACTGCCCGCAGAAAGCGTGGCATACCACGATTCGCATGTGTTGGCATATAGTCGACATCATGGGTAAGAACAACCGTCCCTGGGAGAAGAATCAGTGCATCTTTCCCCTGTCTTTCGATACGAGGCCATCCAATTTTTTCTGCCTCAAAAGCAATACTATTAAGCCAGAAATCTGCCAGGGGTTCCGGCTTGGGAAAACCCGCCCCCGTCCACCAGTCTTCCGAAAAACGCATCCAGCCGTCCCTCTTTTCAGGACGGTTTTTACGTTCATAGAGAAGGTTAAGGAGGGCATGAGCTCCCGCAATAACATCTGCTTTAATCCATCCCCGTTTATTTATATCATCTCCCTTTGGGTGATAAAATGGCAATCGTCCAGCATTGCCTCCTCTAAGCGGAATGCCGGCCCGGCTTTCGGTCATATGCCTTTTGACATCCTGTGACGATAATATGACGAGGTCACCTTCCCTTACGGGTATCTCTACCGGATTTTCCGTTGTAGCGTAGATGAGCCGTCGCTCCGCCCGCGGACGGAAAGTCCATCCCACGCGCATGGCCAGATGGCGCAGTGTATGAATTACGGCCTCTCTGTCAAATGGTTCCCCAAAGAAAACCACTTCTATCGGCAGTCTTTCAGACATCCTTTCCCCCCGCCAGGTCCCAGATATGACCCTCAATCATCTCCGGAATATAATCTAAACTTTTGACAAGCCTGTCCCTTTGCCCTCGCATATGTTCCCCGGACGGAGGCGTATCGGCCATGGCGATCGCCGTAGCAACAGCATCACCTCCACGATCATAAACCTCCATCAGTCTGAACTCATCCGATAGAACCTTCATATTTCCGCATTCGCCGGCCCAGCTCGACGCCAGCACCGAAGGCACACCCATGAGCGCCGCCTCGGCGCACATACTGGGGCTTTCTCCCACCACCAGTTTGGCAAAGGCCATAACATGATGCATCCTGTCTATCCTGATGGCAACAGCGAATTTTCTGATTGCCTCTGGAGGCGGAGTTTCTGTCGTCAAGACTACCTTCATTCTCGAAGAGAGCTGCTCTATCAATCGAATGGCATCCTCCGCGCTGAATCCTTTTTCTCCCTGATCGTGGACAGCATCCCAGCGGACAAAGCGCACCACAGCGTAAGGCTGATCAGGATCGATCCCTTCACCCTTTACGAGTTCGCGATCCGGAATAAATTCATCGGGGTGTAAATAGCTCCATTCATGAAAACTTCGATAGCGGTAGTGATTCCTGCCAAAATCTTTGGTAAACCACTCCGGTGTGAGAACCCTGTCAGCAAAAGGAAAGGCTATCCTATTGCTGAGCTCGGCCGTTTCTGTATCAGTCAGGGCAATGTTGGGTATACCGAGCAGTCGAGATGGGAGCGACGTAGTTATACCGCTGATGGACAACACAATGTCCGGGCGAAAATCCCGGAGCATTATAGTAAATTTAAACCAGCGTTTTAATAACTCCTGCGCAAGGCCAATGCCTGTCTTCTGTTTAGACAAGCAAACATAAGGGATACTGAAGAGATTAAGGAGTTCATGGGTAATGTCTTTGTCACGGGTAACAATTTTCACCTCATGGCCCCGGTTTTGCCACCTCTTGATCAACGGCCGGAAGAAATGCACATGTTTGGGATGCAGTATATCTATCAGAAATTTCACGGGAGCTAATCCTCCTTCACAGCCAATGCTACAAGACCGGATCCACTCTTCTGAGATTGGTAAAATGAACCCAGAAAACTAAAGAATAGCAGTAAAGGAAAAACCAATGCGTAAAGACCTTTATTTCGTTCTCTGGCGCCGGTTATCAGCTTGCTTATATCGTTAGCCAATGTTTCCATTGTATTGTAATTATAGATACAGGTTTTAACGTGAAGCCCTCCTCTGGTAAGAAGACGCGTCAATTCATCCTTTGTGTAACCCGGTCTGACGTGGCCGTCGATGTCCATCCAGTTTTTTCTCTGCCAGCCGAAAATGTTCCGTGTCAGATGCGGCACGTGGACGAGCAAATGGCCGTCCGGCCCAAGGGCTTCGCAAAACATCTTCACGGCACCCAGATCATCATCCAGATGCTCAAGCATATCCATCGAAATGATCAGATTAAATCTGCCTAATTCGGGAAGTTTCATAGCGTCCATGGTAACAAATTGCACTTTCTTGAATCCCACTTTCTTTGCAATTTCGCTATTGACCCTGTTCTGATCTTCATCCAGATCAACACCAAAAACTTCAGCGGCGGGAAAACGTCTGGCACAGGCAAGAGTTATCATTCCCCGACCGCATCCCGCATCGGCGATCCTCAGGGGATCGGGAATTTGCTCCAGAAAAGGAAGGATGGTGCGAGCGCGTACACGGAGCCCTAAGATAGGAGCTCCAAAAAGCTTAACATAAAAACGCTCCGCCGGACTTAATCCCGGGGTCAGCGCTAATTCTGAACCAAATGGCATTAATGCGCTCCCATACCTTCCATTCTTCTTAACAGTGAGAGCAATACTCCGAGCCCGCGGGCCATCCAGCCATTACACCAATGGAGAAGGGTAAACCGCTTGCTTAGGAAACGGCCCTTCTGATAGGCAAATTCTCCGTCACCTTTATAAAAATTCTCTATCCCCCAGGATGCTATGCGAAGAGCCTTTTCCCGGTTGCCGGCGCTGGCAAAGGTCAGAATCCCCTGGGCGGACCCGTGAACGTCATGCGGCATGATTTTGTCGCTCGCCCACTTAGGGGCGCCGTTTGCGATAAACAGATTTTCCTCATAGAATTTTAGGCCGCGTTCGTAGTAGTCTCGGAAGCGCTGGTCCCCTGTCGCATTTTCATAATCTAAGTATGCATCCAGAATCATCCCGGTATGATAGTTGTCATGGGCCACCAGGCTCTGCCTGGGATTCGTGGTATAATACCATGCCCCATGGGAAGTTTGAAGGCGAGATACGAAGGACAGGAGTTTCCGTGCCTGATCCAAAAGAAAAGTCTCACCCGTCATTGCTCCTACCTGGGCCATAAATGCTGCAGACTGAGCGTTAATATTTATGACGGCAAAATCTGTTTTCATTTTTGGCACGTATGATATACATTTTTCCTCGGCGCTTTCGTACAACACATCTAAATCATGTAAAATAAAATCAACGGCACTTCGGGCAGTCGTGAGATAATCTTCCGTATGAAGAGAGCGAAAGCCGTGTAAAAGAGCACCCCCGGCAATAATAGTAATATAGCAATTGGGATAACCTGGTGGCTGGTAAAAGCCCGGACTCTGCCAGGGGTGATGATAGCCCCAGCAACTGCCATGATATTTTCCTTTGTCTGCTGAAGTATTTTCTATTAACCACCGCAGACAACTTTCAGCTCTTTCCTGGAAAGGCTGGGTGAAGTTCATGGAAAGCATGTCCATATTTGCACGGGCGAATAATGCCATGCCTTCCGGATTAATGCCCTTCTTTACAAAAAAGATGGGCCGCAGATTCATGGGCGCCCGCATGATAACTTGCGTCCAAAGCAGGCGTAGCGGCCAGACATCGAAAGACAAGGCACGAACCAAAGGACTGCGGAGACCGTCAAATTTGGAGTAGCCCATATAACCTAAAAGATGAGCCCGGTCTAAGGTGGCCGAAAGAATTCTCTCAATTTCCCTGATATCAATCATTGATGATAAACCATAGATGGTAACATAATATTTTCTCGAACATGATGCAAGGATAGTAAGAACTACAGGAACCCAAGTATTTTGAGTGCTCTTGTCGGCTATGGACATCGTTTCTTCGTGAGTCCGGAACCGGAAGCCACTCTGCTAAAATGATCGGACGTCCTGTAATCATTTTTTGCCTTGAAGGCTTCTGACAGCAAGGAATAAGCCTTTAAGGTGTCTCCGCCCAATATTATTGCCCTTTGAACTTCTTTGATGGCTGCATCAGGATGTCCTCCGCGAAGGTAGATATTACCAAGATTGACATGGGAAAAGGCGCTATCTCGCTTGAGGGATATTGCTTTTTTCATTGCTATCTCAGCCTCCGCTGGCTTCTTTTTGAGCATCAGCAATACTGCTTTATTGTTGTAGAGATCGGTGTTATTGGAGAGGCCTGCCAAGGCTTTTTCAACATACATGATGGCGTTTTCGTGATCGCCGCTTAAGAGATAATATTCCCCCAACAGTTGATAGATTTTAAATTTCATCCTGATATCCCATGACGGAGGGGAATTAAGCGCCTTCGTCAATTCGATAAACGCCTCCGGAAAACGGCTGGCTCTCAGCAGGGCCGCTCCGAGATTACCATGAGCTATCTCAAGATCGGGTGTTTTTCGAGCATTGTCGCTCCATAGGGATATCTCATCTTTAAGGATGTCATTATAAATATAAACATTCATCCCCATGATAATTATGACTGCCGTAATCACAGACGACAGAATGATAATCATCCTTTTTCTCTTTTCGAAGTAGCTCAGGGCATAAACGATGAAGATAGACAAAGGGACGAAAAATAGCATGGAAGGAAGGTAATTCCTGTGCTCGTAAATAATGCCTAAAGAAATAAACGATCCTTCAATTAAATGGTTCAGGAAGAAGAAGATAATGCAGTAAGAGATGAGGGGTCTCTTCCGGGAGATCAACACAGTCGCGACCAGTATCAGAAAAATTACGACAATGGCAGCAACGGTCGTCCAGGGGTCAAAGAGCGATTTTGAGATCTCCACATCATGAATCAACATCATGCGGGACGTGAGGGGGTAAAGCAAAAGAGAAATATAAAAAAGGATCACCCGCGGCTGGGTCAGCACCCTTTCCCACATCGTGAAGGGCCTGAATTCATCATAGCTTCCCGTAATCGTAGAAAAATCGTAATACATCAATCCAATCGCCGGAACGAGAACCAAGGCGAAAAGACATGCCGTCCAATTCTTCCTTATGTGCTCAATTGTTACACCCTGAATGAGAAAAAGATCAAAAAGGAAAAGACTTACGGGCAGCATGGCCGCATTCTCTTTGGAACCTATAGCCAGTATGCCACAAAAAGCGGCTAAGACAAAAAAACCAACGCGCTTCCATTTCTTATCCCCGGTCCTCCCCTTCAGGTAGAAGTACATGGCCATGATGTAAAACATCGCCACCATGCTCGCCATCCTCTGTACAATATAGGTGACGGCCATGACCTCTACAGGATTAATCGCCCAGAACAACGCAGCCAGAAGAGCAATAGAATAAGCGTTCCTCTCGTAGCATCCTTCAAGAATGGGGAGTTTAAGGGTATTGTAAATGAAAAGAAATAAAAAAACGGAAGTTACATAATGAATGAAAAAGTTGACGACATGATACCAGAAAACATTCAACCCATCGAAATAGTAGTTCACGGCAAAGGTGAAATATGAAACAGGCCTCTGCCACCTGGCGCTGCCAGCAATACCGTAAAGGCTTTTCCCTATCTCCTGCCAGGAAAGGGTCTTTATCTGAATGCCGGGATTCTCAACTATATTTATATAATCGTCAAAATGCCAGGAACAATCAAAACTGTTCGCGTACGTCACTGTCAATATCAATAACAGGAAGCCAGCTGCAAACAGAGGGTCCCGCCATTTCTTGAGCGGCAATCTTATGTTCAGATCAAAATCGTTTTGGTTATTCACAACACTTTCTCACATGCATAGAAGACAGGAGAATTTAAAGCCCCGTGCCCCCGTATGCCCCGGTATGAAGTGTTAATAATTGTTTATCGCCTTCGCACGAAGAATCAGGCGCCTGCAGACTGTTGGCGAGTTTATAGAAATGATCTGTCGTTTTGTGATCCTTTTTCATCCTGAACGCCTCTGAAAAGATGACATAGGGTTTTGAAGAATCTCCACCAAGCATGAGCGCCTTTTGAGCCACCTTGATAGCTTGATCCGGGCGTCCCTGCTTCAACAAAATGCGAGCCAGAGTGAGATGAAAGGCATACGAATGAGGTACCAGGCCAATCCCAATCCGGATGAATTGTTCGGCGTCGCCGAGGTGATTCTCTCTCACCTTGATCTCCGCCAGTCTATTATAAACCGGATAAAAGTATGGATCTATTTTCAGGGCCTCAAGATAGTGCATCATGGCTTTTTTATCATTGCCATTTAGTATGTAGTACTCTCCCAATAAACCATGGGTCTTGACTTTCGCCTTGATTTGATCCGCCGGAAGGGATTCAAGCGCCCTCGTCAATTCCACAAAGGCCTCGGACACACGGCCATCATGAAAGTAGGCCACGCCCAAATTTTGGCGCACGCGATGAAGTCGCGGCGTCTTTCCTATATTGTCGCTCCATAGGGATATCTCATCTCTTAGAATATTATTCTGGATAAAACCCGACACCCCCATGATAATTATGATTGCCGTAATCACAGACGACAGAATGATAATCATCCTTTTTCTCTTTTCGAAGTAGCTCAGGGCATAAACGATGAAGATGGACAAAGGAACGAAAAAGAGCATGGAAGGAAGATAATTCCGGTGCTCGTAA
>Ga0315278_10001985_pt1 | contig 18116 bp, 16 predicted proteins | sample YL17G06_0_MG_FD_203880 | JGI IMG/M metagenome (GOLD analysis project Ga0315278, IMG submission 203880) | Sediment microbial communities from Yellowstone Lake, YNP, Wyoming, USA - YL17G06_0 | ecosystem: Environmental > Aquatic > Freshwater > Lake > Sediment | place: USA: Wyoming | collected... | reverse complement strand
CAGTCATTGAGCCCGCTCCGCTGGATGAATTGCTGCCGGGTTGGCGGGAAAACCCGCCTCCTATTTGCGTGCCGGTGGTGAAGGACGAATTGTGGTACCTCACGCCGACTGGCCGCTACCGGCTCCCCACTCCGCCGCAACAGAACAATCACGGCAATTTCATCGTGTCACTGGGCGCGATGTGCGCATGGCTGGCGCCACAGGCGGAGGCCCTGGGTGTGGATATTTTCCCGGGATACGCAGCGTCTGCCCTGCACCACACAGACGATGGGGCCGTGGGTGGAGTCGTTATTGGCGACATGGGTATTGATCGCGCAGGCGCACCCAAAGACACGTTTACGCAAGGCATTGAAATCCATGCGCCGGTAACGGTCATCGCCGAAGGCTGCCGTGGTCACCTGAGTAAGCAATTGATCCGCCGGTACGCGCTGGACCAGCATTCCGATCCACAAAACTATGGCATTGGTTTGAAGGAATTGTGGCGGGTAAAAGCGGGCAAATCAGTGCCGGGGCTGGTGCAGCACACGCTTGGCTGGCCACTGGATTCCAGCATTTACGGTGGCAGTTTCATCTATCACCTGGACAAGGACCGCATCGCCCTGGGTTTCGTTGTGGGACTGGACTACAAAGATCCGGAATTCTCGCCCTTCGAAGCCTTCCAGCAGATGAAACACCATCCGATGATCCGCAAGCTGCTCGAGGGTGGAGAAATCCTGTCCACGGGCGCAAGGGCCATTGTTGAAGGCGGCTACCAGGCCTTGCCTGTCATGGAAATGCCGGGCGCGATTCTCATTGGAGATGCGGCCGGCTTGCTGAACGTTCCGAAAATCAAGGGTACGCACCAGGCCATGCGCTCAGGCATGCTGGCAGCAGAGCATTTGACGGCAACGGCTGTGGCCTCCTCCGCAGGATTTGACGCGCGGCTGCGCAACTCTCCTGTGGTGCAGGAATTGCGTAAAGTACGCAACATCCGCCCGGCGTTTTACAAGGGGCTGTGGCGCGGCTTTCTGACTGCCGCCATAGAAACCGTAACTGCGGGAAAATTACCGCGAACATTCAAGTTACACGCCGACGACAAGGCGCTCAAAAAACTTGCGGAGTACTCCCCGCCGGACCGGCATTGGGTGGAGCGGAACCTGCCACCGCGCGACCGCCTGGCCTCGGTGTATTACGCGGCTACTGAACACGATGAAGACCAGCCTATCCACCTGCAAATCCTGCAACCGGACATTTGCATTACACGGTGTGGCGAAGAATACGATCATCCCTGCACACGGTTTTGTCCTGCCAGCGTCTATGAAATGGTCGAAGACAGCAACGGCAAACGCCTGCAGATCAATTCTGCCAACTGCGTGCATTGCAAAACCTGTGATATCAAGGACCCGTACCAGATCATCAACTGGGTGACGCCGGAAGGCGGCAGCGGCCCCAATTACCAGAACCTTTAAGCAAGCCCCATTAAGGCAAACCCCATTAAGGCAAACCCCATTAAGGCAAACCCCATTAAGGCAAACCCCATTAAGGCAAACCATTAACCAGGGATAAACCAGGAATCAACCGATGAAGATACTTGTTGGCATTAAGCGCGTAGTGGATTACAACGTGCGCGTGCGCGTTCTGCCCGACGGCAGTGGCGTGGATATCGATGGCGTGAAAATGAGCATCAACCCGTTTGATGAAATCGCCCTTGAAGAAGCACTCAGGATCAAGGAAGCGGGCAAAGCTACCGAGGTCATCGTGATTTCGTGCGGCAACGATGAATGCCAGCAACAGCTGCGCACCGGCCTGGCCATGGGAGCGGACCGGGCTATCCAGATCAAAACCGGCTCGGCTTTGCAGCCCTTGAGCGTAGCGCAGGCATTGTTGCGCGTGATCGAGCGGGAGCAGCCCGGGCTGGTCATTCTGGGCAAGCAGGCCATCGATGACGACAACAGCCAAACAGGACAAATGCTGGCCGCGCTGTGGAACCGGCCCCAGGCAACATTTGCCTCAAAGCTCGTGCTTGAAGGTGAAAAATTGACCGTCACCCGCGAAGTGGATGCGGGCCTTGAAACCATTGAAGTCGATCTTCCTGCCGTGGTGACGGTCGATTTGCGCCTCAACGAACCGCGCTTTGTCAAACTGCCCGATATCATGAAAGCCAAACGCAAACCCCTGGATGTCATCCCGCTTGAAGAGCTGGGCGTTTCAGTGGCGGGCAACCTGGATATCACCCGCTATGCTGCACCGCCGCTAAGGCAAAAAGGAATCAGGGTGGAGAATGCTGCACAACTGGTGCAGGAACTGAAAAACCGGGGGCTGTTATGAGCAAGATTCTGATCGTGGCAGAGCATGATGGCCACACACTGAACCTGAGTACTGCCAAGTGCGTGAGCTGCGCGAAAGCAATAGGCGGTGACATTGATATCGTCGTGTTGGGGCAAGGCCATGACGCCGTCGGCGTCCAGGCTGCTGCCCTTGCCGGCGTAAGCCGTGTGCTGATGATCAGCGCCGCCCACCTCGCCCATCCCCTGGCGGCAAACTGGGCCCCGGAACTACTCCAGCTCGCCGCGGATTACACCCACGTGATTGGACCATCGACCACCATGGGAAAAGACCTCATGCCGAGAGTCGCCGCCCTGGCTGGGGTGAATCAGTTCAGTGATGTGATGGAAGTCCTGAACGCGCAGTCGTTCCGGCGCCCGATCTATGCCGGCAATGCCATCATCGATGTCAAGGCTGCTGAGGGCCAGAAAATCGTGATGACCGTGCGCACTGCCAGTTGGCCTGCAACGGGAAGCGGGGGCAATGCAGTCGTTGAACAACGCACAGCCCACGGCACTGCAGCCGGCCACAGCCGCTACGTAGCGCTGAATTCGGCAGGCAGCGAACGCCCCGACCTGCAAGGCGCCAGCAAGGTAGTGTCGGGCGGCCGCGCGCTGGGTAGTGCTGAGGGATTCGCCCTGATCTACCGGCTGGCGGACAAGCTGGGAGCCGGGGTTGGCGCCTCGCGCGCCGCCGTGGATGCCGGCTACGTGCCCAGCGATATGCAAGTGGGCCAGACCGGCAAGATTATTGCTCCCGACCTGTACCTTGCTTTTGGCATATCTGGCGCGATCCAGCACATCACGGGAATCAAGGATTCCCGCACCATCGTTGCCGTGAACAAGGACGCTGAAGCGCCCATTTTCGAAATTGCGGATATTGGCCTGGTCGGTGACCTGTTTACGGTGATCCCCGAGATTGAGGCATTGCTGGGCTGATCCGGCCCTGTGTTGTCCGCGAATGTCTGAGCCCATCTGGTCTCCAGGCCCGGCCCGACGTCAAACCGCCAATATCCGGCGGTTCATCGACCTCGTTCAGACAGAACTCGACCCGGGAATCAAAGACTACTGGAGCCTTTATCGTTACTCCGTGGATCAGCCGGAACTGTTCTGGCGTGCTGTTTGGGAATTCTGCGCCATAGTCGGCAAACCAGGCCCTGTGACACTGGAGCCCGACTGCAGGGCAGGGGTTGTTCCCGACAACCCTTCTGCATTTCCTCCATCCATGGAGGTCGATGCAGGAGGTACGAGCCCACGGATGGGCGAAGGTAGAACAATGCAGGAGCAATTGTCGAGGGCAACGCAGGGAGCGGTTGCCGACGACTGCAGGGATGCAGGAGGTAGGGCAACGCAGGGAGCGGTTGCCGACGACTGCAGGGATGCAGGAGGTAGGGCAACGCAGGGAGCGGTTGCCGACGACTGCAGGGATGCAGGAGGTAGGGCAACGCAGGGAGCGGTTGCCGACGACTGCAGGGATGCAGGAGGTAGGGCAACGCAGGGAGCGGTTGCCGAGGCCACCGATCTTCAGGCTGCCCGGTGGTTCCCGGGGGCGCGGCTGAATTTCGCCGAGAACCTGCTGCGCTTCCGTGATGAGCAGCCGGCCATCCTGTTCCGCTCTGAAACAGGAACGGGATGTGAAATGTCCTATGCCGGGCTTTACCTGGCAGTCGCACACACTGCCGCTGCGCTGCGGGCAAAAGGCGTGGGCGTGGGTGACCGCGTGGCCGGATTCATGCCGAACCTGCCTGAAACCGTAATCGCCATGCTGGCTACCACGAGTATCGGCGCCGTGTGGTCGTCCTGCTCGCCGGACTTCGGTGTTGCCGGCGTGGTCGACCGTTTTGGACAAATCGAGCCCAAGGTCCTGTTCTGTGCAGCAGCCTACAGTTATGGCGGCAAGACTCACGATTGCATGGAAAAAATTGCCGGTATCGCCGGGTCAGTCAGTTCCATTGAGCACGTGGTGGTGGTGCCGTACATGAATCCTGACGCGGACCTGTCCGCGGTTCCCACAGCCGTTTGGTTCGCTGATTTCGTGGACACCACTGCGAAGGAAATCGAGTTTGAGCGCCTGCCGTTCAATCATCCGGTGTATATCCTGTTCTCATCCGGCACCACCGGAGTGCCAAAATGCATCGTTCATGGCGCAGGCGGTACTCTGCTGCAGCATATGAAAGAGCTCGTGCTGCACACCAACGTGCGCCGCTCCGACCGGATATGTTATTTCACCACCTGTGGCTGGATGATGTGGAACTGGCTGGTGAGCAGCCTTGCCACCGGCGCCAGTGTCGTGTTGTTCGATGGTTCGCCGTTTTATCCCGGACCGGCTGCAATGTTCGACCTGGTCGATGAACTCGACATCTCGATCCTGGGTACGGGCGCCAAAGCCATCTCTGCCTGGGAGAAATCGGGCATCAAGCCACGTGAATCGCACCAGCTCAAGTCACTGGTGACTTTGCTCTCTACCGGCTCGCCGCTGGCGCCGGAAGGCTTTGACTACGTCTACCGGGACATCAAGACCAACCTCTGTCTGGCGTCCATTTCAGGCGGCACGGACATCGTTTCCTGTTTTATCCTTGGCTGTCCCATCCTGCCGGTTTACCGGGGCGAACTGCAGTGCCCGGGGCTGGGGATGGCGGTGGAAATCCGCCGTGAAGATGGCAGCGTGGCCGACATAGATGAAACCGGGGAGCTGTGCTGCAGCAAGGCGTTCCCTTCAATGCCCGTGTTTTTCTGGGGCGATGCGGACGGCAGCAAGTATCGCTCGGCTTACTTCGAGAAATTCCCCAACACCTGGTCACACGGCGACTTCGCCAAGAAAACTGCAAATCTCGGCTACATCATCCAGGGCCGCTCTGACGCCACGCTCAATCCGGGAGGCGTCCGCATTGGCACGGCTGAAATATATCGCCAGGTCGAAAAACTGGACCAGGTGATGGAAAGCATTTGCGTTGGACAGGACTGGGACAACGATGTACGCGTGGTGTTGTTTGTAAAACTGCGCGAAGGTGTCCGCCTGGACGAGGCGTTGCAAAATGAGATCCGCAAGCTCATCCGGCAGAACACCACGCCCCGGCACGTGCCGGCGAAAATCATCCAGGTCGGCGACATTCCCCGGACCATCAGCGGCAAGATCGTTGAGCTGGCGGTGCGCAACGTCATTCATGGCCACCCGGTCAGCAACCAGGATGCGCTGGCGAATCCCGAGGCCCTGGACTTGTACCGGGACTTGCCGCAATTGGGGTCAGAGTAAAAACTCGCTGGATGCCGTCAGGCTGTCTTCGGGATGTTTCACGAGTTTTTACTCTGACCCCCTGACCTCACTGACAAATTGCCACGCCTGTTTGCCTCGTCACCCCGGGCTCGACCCGGGGTCCATTTTGGTGCTGGCGTCACTGGATGCCGGATCAAGTCCGGCATGACGTTATTACTGACAAATTGCCACGCCTGTTTGCCTCGTCACCCCGGGCTCGACCCGGGGTCCATTTTGGTGCTGGCGTCACCGGATGCCGGACCAGGCCCGGCATGACGTTATTACTGACAACCGGCATGACGTTATTAGAGAAAGGCGTAATCCAGCTCGGCAATGAGGTCATTGACGTCTTCGACCCCTACTGACAGACGGATCAGCGTATCGCTGATGCCCAGCTGGGCGCGCTTGTCTGCAGGCACGGAAGCGTGCGTCATGATGGCGGGGTGATTGATCAGGCTCTCCACGCCACCGAGGCTTTCAGCCAGCGCAAACAGTTTGCACCGCTCCAGTATCCTGCGGGAGGCGGCAAGGCCGCCATGCACGTCGATACTAATAATGCCACCGCCCAGGCCACTCATCTGGCGCATGGCCAGGTCGTGCTGCGGGTGGTCTTCCAAACCGGGGTAAAGCACCGTGCGCACGGCGGGATGCTTTTGCAACCAGCGCGCAATGATCAGCGCGTTTTCCGCATGTGCCTTCATCCTCAGGGCCAGGGTTTTGAGCCCTCTCAAGGCGAGGAAACTGTCAAAAGGCCCCTGGATTGCTCCCGTGGAATTCATCAGGAACCACAGTTTCTGGGCCAAATCCGCATTTTCCCCGACGACGGCGACCCCGCCCACCATGTCGGAATGACCATTGAGATACTTGGTCGCCGAATGCACCACGATGTCTGCGCCCAATTCCAGCGGCCGCTGCAGCATGGGAGTGGCAAAGGTGTTATCCACTACCAGCAAGGCGCCGTGTTCATGGGCAACTTTCGCCGCGGCTGCTATGTCGATGATGCGCAACATGGGATTGGTCGGTGTTTCAACCCAAACCATCCGGGTATTGGCGCGCATTGCCGCACGCAATGCCGCAGGATCCTCCAAAGGCACAAAGCTGAATTGCAGGCCTGCTGAGCGCTCTCGCACGCGATGAAACAGCCGGAAGCTTCCGCCGTAGAGGTCGTTTCCAGCCACTACGTGGTCGCCGCTGGCCAGCAGTTCAAGCACGGTGGAGGTCGCCGCCATGCCCGAGGCGAAGGCAAATCCCTGCTTGCCGCTTTCGAGGTCGGCAATACATTTCTCATACGCATCGCGAGTCGGGTTGTGACTGCGCGAATACTCCCAGCCCTTGTGCTCGCCCGGGCTGCGCTGTACATACGTTGAGGTGGCATAAATAGGCGTCATGATCGCGCCCGTGGATGGATCCGGTTGCTGCCCGGCATGGATCGCACGGGTTGCCAGCTGGTGCTTGGTCTTGGGGTCGCTCATCACGGGTCCTTATCGGTCGGCCTTGCGGCGCAAGTAATTAAGCAGGTCTACACGGGTAATAAGCCCAAGGAACTGTTTTCCGTCCTTCACAATGGCAATGTAGTCCTTGTTGAAAATGGGCATCAGGTCCGCCACGGGTGCAGTCACGTCTATGTCGGTAAGTTCGGTCACCATGGCTGCACGTACCGGTTGGGCAAAGGCTTTGGCATCCTCGGCAACGGCAAGCAGCAAATCCGATTCATCCAGGATACCAACGATCTGGCCCTGCTCCATCACGGGGAGCTGCGAAACATCGTAAAGTTTCATGCGCGCGTAGGCATTGGCCAGCGGTTCGTCCGGGTTGACCGTGATGGTATCGTGCGTTGCATACGGCCTGGCGATCAGGTCGCGCAGGTCGCCATGACTGGATACTTCAAGGAAACCCTGGTCACGCATCCAGAAATCGTTGTACATCTTCGACAAGTAACGGTTGCCGGTGTCGCAGCAAAACGTGAGCACGCGCTTGGCTTTGCTCTGCTCACGGCAGTAGCGCAGTGCCGCAGCGACCAATGTACCGGTAGATGAACCTCCGAGTATCCCCTCTTTTTGCAGCAATTCGCGGCCAGCAAGGAAGCTTTCCTTGTCCGGGATGGCGTATGCATGCTTGACCCGGGTGAAATCGCTGATGGTGGGCAGGAAATCTTCGCCGATACCTTCCACCGCCCAGCTACTGCTCTTGGTCGAGAGAATCCCTTCATTAATGTACCTGGCAAGAATCGACCCTGCCGGGTCAGCCACTACCAGCTCCAGCTGCGGCGCCTCGCGGGCGAAATAACGGGACAAGCCGGTGATGGTTCCACTCGACCCCACGCCCAACACGATGGCATCAAGCTGACCGTCCATTTGCCGCCAGATCTCCGGGCCGGTGACTTCTTCATGCGCCTTTGGATTGGAGGGATTGCCAAACTGGTTCACGAAAAATGCGCCGTCAATCTCGCTGGCCAGGCGCTTTGCCATGTCCTGGTAATATTCAGGGTGCCCTTTGGCCACATCTGAACGGGTCAGCACGACTTCGGCCCCCATGGCCTTGAGGTTGGATATCTTTTCCCGGCTCATTTTGTCCGGAATCACCAGCATCAATCGATAGCCCTTTTGTGCCGCCACCAACGCCAGGCCAAGGCCCGTGTTGCCGGCGGTTCCTTCTACCAGGGTGGCGCCCGGTTTGATCAAGCCGGCGGCTTCGGCATCCTCAATCATGCGCAGGCCAATGCGATCCTTGATGGATGCCCCGGGATTCTGGCTTTCCAGCTTGATAAACAGCTCACACGGGCCGGTGTCCATGTGGTTGACCCTTACAATCGGGGTATTGCCGATCAGTTCTAATACGTTGTCGAATACTTCCATGACCGGCTATTTTCCTCGTATGTTCTGCCCGGATGCGGTGCTTTGGGTCACACCAGACGGAAGTATAAAGCCTGTGATCGTTGGCTGACAAAAAAACGGCCGGGACAAGGGCCCGGCCCCATTGCTTGATAAAAAAACGGCCGGGACAAGGGCCCGGCCGTTGTGTAAGGCAAAATCCGTGGATCAGCTCATGCTGGCGTCCATGATTCGGGCCAGTTGGTCCTTGGCCCAAAGTTTTTCCTTCTTGAGCTTGATGAGTGCCAGATCTTCCATTGGTGCTACGCCGATTTCTGCAGCAGTCACAATCTTATCCAGTTCCTGGTGCTTGTTAAAATACCGCAGAAACTCGTCGTTCTCTTTCATCAGCTTTTCCATCTTATCCTGGCGGTTTTCAAACATTGCAGTCCTCCGATTCAAAAACAATAAAGGGCCGCGACAACTTCACAGCGCGGGGTGCGTGTGCGGGTCGCAGCAATTGTCTGCTTGGGTGTTATTAACAGGGTGGAACGAAATTCAGCTGGAAGCGTACGTTGCCTAAATACCAATTCAGGCGCCAGCACAACCATCATCCGCGAACTACATTATGAAGAGGATAGACCATAGTCTTGCGTCCAAGATAACGCAAAAATTCGCCCACGGCAACCACGGGCAACAGGTCGCATGATCACACCATACCGGATGCGAATTCAGGGCTTCCGGGCGCAATTCCGGCCAGGCTTTGGAGCGTTCAATTATCCAGCAGGATAACGTCTACACGGCGGTTTTTGCCGCGGCCCTCGTCAGTTTCATTGCTTGCAATAGGGAAATCCTCACCCATTCCAACTGCAATGATGCGTTTGGGATCTACTCCCAGGGCAACCAGCGCGCTCTGCACGGAATTGGCCCTGAGCTCGGACAGCTTGAGGTTGGCCTCAGCCTCACCGACGGCATCGGTGTGCCCCTCGATACGGATTTTCTTTTCAGGCTCGCTTTGCAACAGGTCAACCACTTCCACCAGGCTGGTCTCGGCCTCCGGTTTCAGGTCAGCCTGCCCGGTTTCAAACAGTACGTCACCGAGGGTCACCACCACACCGCTTTCAGTCTGACGCAGTTGCAGGTTTTCCAGCTGGCGGCGCAAGGACTGCGCCTGCTCGGACGCCAGATTTGCTTCCTGCCTGGCCAGTTTTGCGGCGTTCGCACTGGACTCGGCCAGGGCCTTGGCCTGTTCCGCTTCTTCCTGGGCTTGCTGGGCAGTCTTGGCTGAAAGAGCTTCTCTCTGTTGTGCTTCCTCGGCCATTAGCCTGGCGTTGTCGGCTTCTTCGGCAGTCGCCTGCGACATCATCCGGGCGCGCTCGGCCTCGAGCCTCGCCCGCTCTGCTTCCATCTTGCTGGCGCGCACCAGGATGGCGCTGTGCTCGTCCTCGTTTGCCCTGAGCTCTGTCTCCAACTGTTCTCGCTGCGCTATGGCGCGCGCAATCTGGATGCGCCGATCAGCCATGTAAATCAAGTGAATCCGCTGCGTCTTGTCCCCACTGGCAGTTTCCGCCGCACGCACGGCACGTTCCGCTTCCGCTACCGCCTGGGGGGCGTAGGCGACCAGCGTGGTTTCAGCTTGCAACTCGTCCATTTGGGCGCGCACCTGTTCCAGCGCGAGGTCCTTCTTCGGAGCACTGGCACAAGCCACCAGGACAGCGCTTAGCAGCACAAGGATGCCTGTCCTGGCAGTGCAAAGTTTCATTGATATGCCTCGCCAAATGTGTTCTCAAAATCTTCCTTCAGGATTTCATTCTGCCGCGCCAAATCGGCGACCTGCCCGCGCAGAATCGCACCGTTGGTTTTTTCAACCGCCAGGCTTGCATTGATTTCCGATTGTTCAAGCAGGTAGTCCACTTTGTCGTACTGCTTGTAATCCATGCCTTTTTGCGCCTCGGCCAGTTTCTCGCGGGCAAAACGCAGTTCAACCGGGGCGTGCTGTTCCGCGCCCGCTTTCACAGCTTCCTCAATGGCCTGGTTGGCGGCAGCGAATGCATCGGGTTTTGGTTTTTCCGTGGCGCAGCCGGCCAGGAACAGCAGCAGGGAAAAAACAATCAGGTTCCGCATGGTGGTGGTTAGCTCGTTGAACAAGTGCGGGGATTATGACTGATAAGGAGAATGAAGTTAAGGCTCCTTAGTCCCCGTATTTTTGTATGACCTGCCGGATGGTGCCAAAGATACTGCTGCCACCCTCATCCAGCATCTCGATCTCGATGGTATCGCCGAAACTCATGAACGGTGTTTGGGCCTTACCTTTTTCTATAATTTCCAGCACGCGCTTTTCCGCCAGGCAGGAAGCTCCCAGGCCGGCATCCTGGTTGGCCACGGTTCCAGAGCCGACTATAGTCCCGGCCACCAGCGGGCGGGTCTTTGCAGCGTGCGCGATCAGTTGGGCGAAGTTGAACTGCATGTCGTGCCCGGCTTCAGGCTGGCCGAAAAGCTGCCCGTTCAGCCTGGAGCGCAATGGCAGATGCACCTTGCTGTCTTGCCAGTGGCCACCCAGCTCATCCGGCGTCACGAGCACGGGGGACAAGGCCGAACGCGGCTTTGAGTGCAAAAACCCAAACCCCTTTGCCAGCTCGTCCGGAATCAGGTTGCGTAAGCTGACGTCATTGATCAGGCCGATCAACTGTATATGGTCGATGGCAGCACCGGCTGTAACGCCCATCGGTACATCATCTGTCACCACGATGACTTCAGCTTCAAAGTCGATACCGTACGCTTCGCTGGCAACCAGCACGGGATCGTGTGGGCCAAGGAAACCCGCAGAGGTTGCCTGGTACATGAGCGGGTCGTGGTAGAAAGACGCGGGAACCTCGGCTCCCCGTGCCTTCCGCACCCGCTCCACGTGCGGCAGATAGGCACTGCCATCAACGAATTCGTATGCACGGGGAAACGGTGAGGCCAGGTCGTCCATGTTCAGCACGGCGGTAGCCGGCGCCGCACCTTCATTCAGCGTCTCGGAAAGCGCATTCAGCCGGGGTGCGGCAGCGGACCAGTTGTCCATGGCGTGCTGCAAGGTCGGGGCGATGCCTGCGGCAGTAACAAAGTGAGTCAGGCGGCGATTGACTACGACCAGGGTTCCGTCGCGACCTGCGGATTTCAAAGATGCCAGTTTCATACTCTTTTCTCTTACTCCCGGGTCTGCCAGGAATCGACGTAACCAGCCCATTCGATGGAACTCGCGGTAACGTCGACATCGAGGGAATCGCGCGTGTCGATCATGACGGCAACTTCTTCGGTCCCTGCGGCTTTCTGCTGGAATGCGTTTTGCAAAGCCTTGGGATGTGGGCCGTGGGTAAATCCCACCGGATGAAAGCTGATCATGCCTGGATGAATATTGTCGCGGCTGAAGAATTCGCCCTGGTGGTAGAAAATCACCTCATCGAAGTCGTCATTGTTGTGAAAAAACGGGACTTTGAGTGCACCGGGATCCGTTTCAAAGGGGCGCGGCACAAAAGTACACACCACGAAACCATTCGCCACGAACGTCGTGTGAGCGGACGGTGGCAGATGGTAGCGATGGCTCATCAGCGGCCGGATGTCGCGCCAGTTGATGCGTACCGGGCACAGGTCTCCTTTCCAACCGACTGCATCCAGTGGATTGAACGGGAACGTGATGGTGGACAGGCTCCCGCGGCTTTTTACCCGGACCCGCCACGCGGATTCGTCCTGCTGGTCCAGGAACGCCTGGTCAATAGCGGGTGTATCCAGCATGGCGGGATCAAATATGGCATTGGGGCCAAGCAGGCCCTTGTCGGGCAATGCATAAGCCGAATTGCTCGCTTCGATCAGCAACATGCGCACCGGGCCATCACTCTGAATCCGCCACATGGTGCTGCGTGGCAAAACGATGTAATCACCTTCGCGAAATTCCAGGTGCCCATAGTCGCAGAACAGGTGTCCTTCCCCGCTGTGTATGAACAGCAGTTCGTCACCATCGGCATTGCGCACGAGGTGATCCATGGAATGCTGCATTTCCCAAATGCGCAAGTGCACATGATGGTTGTGCAGCAACTTGCCCGCGTCCCACGGTGAGGGGCCGAATTCCGTCAGGCGCGTCGTGTCGAATGCACGTGGCCGCAGCTCCCCCTCAAACTGTATCCAGCGCGTGGGCGCGTGCCGGTGGTACATATGGCTTGCGGGACCGAAAAAACCCTCCCGCCCGAGCTCGCGTTCGAACGTACCGGTCGGAAGGTCACAATGCGCCTGCCGGGACGTGGTGCCGGCAATTCGCGGGTGCGAAATCCAGTTCTTGGCCATATGCCTACTCCGTTACAGCACGCCGCGGCGCGCCTGGTCCAGTTCGATGGAATCAAACAATGCCTGGAAGTTACCTTCGCCAAAGCCGGTATTGCCCTTGCGCTGGATAACCTCAAAAAAGATGGGGCCAATAGTGGCTTCAGTGAAGATCTGCAGCAAAAGCTTTTTCTTGGTTTCATCGTCAGCATCCAGCAGGATGCTGTTTTTCTTCATGCGCTTCTTATCCTCGCCGTGACCGGGAATTCTCTGGTCCAGGACTTCGAAATAGGTATCGGGCGTTTCCAGGAACCTGATGCCCGCCTCCCGCATGCCTTCGACCGTTGCATAGATATCCTGGGTGTACAGGGCAATATGCTGAATGCCTTCGCCGTGATACAAGTCCAGGTATTCATTGATCTGGCTGGTGGCGTCAGATGATTCATTTATGGGAATGCTGATCATGCCATTGGGCGCCGTCATGGCGCGTGAACGCAAACCCGTCTGGCGGCCGCGTATATCAAAATACCGGGTTTCGTAAAATCCGAAAAAGCGGCTGTAATAATCTGCCCACTCGTCCATGTTGCCGTTATAAACGTTATGCGTCAGGTGATCGATGAAGCCGAGGCCAAAGCCTTTCGGGTTCAGGTCGCAACCGGGTGGAGGCACGTATTCCGCATTGAACGGACTGCCCTTCACTGTATCAACCAGGTACAGCACGGACCCGCCAACGCCTTCGATACGGGGACATTCCATGGCGCTGCCACGGATGTGATTCATTGGCCGGGCGCCTCTGGCCACGGTTGCAGCGAAGGCCGCGTGCCGGTCAGCGACACGCAGGGCAAACCCGGTGCAGCACGGCCCATGCTTTTGGGCAAATTCCTCGGCAAACGAACCTTTTTCTTCGTTTACCAGGAAATTGGCGCCACCCTGGCGGTAAAACGTGATGTCCCTGTCCTGGTGGCGTCCAATGTTGCTGAATCCCATGCGAGCAAACAGGGTATGCAGCAGGGTTGGGTCTGGTGCAGCGAACTCAGCAAATTCAAAGCCCTCCACTCCCAGCGGATTAGCATGTACTTCATTCATTTTCGAACCTCCCCGACTCAAACAGCCCAGGCCAAGCCAAAAAAATGGCTCCCTTGCGCTACCCGGGCATATTAGTTACATTTGTAACCATTATCAAGCGACCTGACGGATCGACATGGAAGTGGCAAGCAAAGTGAAACCCATTGAGAAATTGGGCCCCGGAGGCAACTTTGACCTCGAGGATTTCCTGCCTTATCGCCTGTCGCTGTTGAGTAATACGGTCAGCCAGGGCATTGCCCAGATTTATCAGCAAGACCACCAGCTCAGCATCCCGGAATGGCGCGTCATGGCCGTACTCGGGCGGTATCCTGGCCTGACTGCCAGCCAGGTCTGCGAGCGCACCGTCATGGATAAAGTCACCGTCAGCAGGGCAGTGAAAATGCTGCTGGACAAGCAACTAGTGCAGCGCCTCACGCACTCCAGTGATCGCCGGAAACGGCCTTTGCAGATCACACACCCCAACGGCCGCAAGCTGCTGGAAGAGATTATTCCTTTTGCTCTGGAATACCAGGCGGCGCTGCTTAAATCTCTGACAACGGATGAATGGGGCCTGTTTGATGGATTGATCACAAAACTAATCATTGCGTCCACGGAATTGAACCGGTAACGCGAGGGGTAGAAAGAAGGCCGGGAGTTAACAACCTCCCGGCCTAAACCGCCCCAGTAGAACGTAAATCGGGGCGTCTCGTTGGGGGCCCGCCGGCACAGGGATTGTGAGAAAGCGGACCCAAGGAGAAAGTCAGGGGAACATGCCCCCGAATGAAAAACTCGTGGGCTAGCCGGTACCGTCACCACGCACGGTGTGAAGCCTTTCCTGGGTTTGCTTGATGCGGAATTTATGGACAGAGTCCATAGCTGTTTCTTGGTTGTGATTCATCGTGACCTCCTTGTCATCAGAATCAAACTTTTAGAGGCTGCATCTAGTGATACAGGCCACATAGAAAAGCAACATTAGTGCCAAAACTGCAGAAGATAATTCAATTTTAAATCTATATAATTGTTTTTATTCATATTTATTATTTTTTTTGAAGCGTTTCTGAAAACAAGCGCTGCGGCGCCAAGTCGCGCCGTGTGACCAAAAGCGTCAGGTTATAGACATTTTGCGCAACGTCCCACCACCCGTTGGACAGTGCACATTACTCTGGAACTAAACGCGACCCGCAGACCAAGTTTGGGTTAGCGGGACATGCAGTATTGCTTGCTCCTGTGCGCCCGTTCTGATATAAATCGTCGGCTTTTTTGGGTCTTCACGCGCCCTGAGCAACGAGCGGTGTGTCCTGTGGTTGGCAACAACCCGGGTCTGCACACCAAATACGCACACGTACCGCAACGGTTCAGAGGGGTGCCCTTTCAGGGTCTCTGCAACGGGTACGTGGAGGAACAACCCCGGAATTCAGTGGCTTGCCGCCGCTGCCTTCCTGTTTGAAGAGGAATCATTCATGGCAAACGTTACCATGCGCCAGATGCTTGAAGCCGGCGTGCATTTCGGCCACCAAACGCGTTACTGGAACCCCAAGATGGCACCCTACATTTTTGGCGCCCGGGGCAAGATCCACATCATCAACCTGGAAAAATCCCTGCCCCTGCTGAACGACGCGATGAATTTCATCAGCAAGCTCGCCGCCAGGCGTGGCACCATCATGTTCGTAGGCACCAAGCGGGCAGCCAGCCTGCCGATACAGGAAGCCGCAAACCGTTGTGGCATGCCCTACGTTTCGCATCGCTGGCTGGGTGGCATGCTGACCAACTTCCGCACCATCAAGGCTTCGGTCAAGCGCCTGAAGGAACTGGAAGAAATGAGCGCAAACAATGGATTTGAGCACCTGGTCAAGAAAGAAGTACTGCAGCTCACCCGTGAAAAGACCAAGCTGGAAAAGAGTCTCGGCGGGATCAAGGAGATGAAGGGCTTGCCTGACGCCTTGTTTGTAATAGACGTCAGCCATGAAGACATAGCCGTCAAGGAAGCCAACTCGCTGGGTATTCCCGTCATTGCCATCGTTGATACCAACTGCTCTCCCGACAACGTTGAATACATGATTCCCGGCAATGACGATGCCATCCGATCCATTCGCCTGTACGTGCAACTGGCCGCAGAGGCCGTGCTGGAAGGCCGCGCGTCATCACCCCAGGTCGAGATGGATGACGAATTTGTCGAGCTGGATGAAGATGGCAATCCGATGAAGCACAAGGCCCCTAAACCTGCAGCAGATTCTCACCAGCCCGCCAGGAAGAAGGTGACGAAGAAAGTTGCTACCAGGGCAGCGACTGTACCTGCGCCCGTAGCGGACACGGAAGCCCCGGTTGCGCAAGATGCCGCGGTTGTGCAAGAGGCGCCGGCTGTTCAGGAGGTAATTGAACCGGTTGCAAGCGCCGCAGCAGAAGCGCCGCATATCGAACCGGTAGCGGCTGTCGCTGAGCAGGCCGCAGATGTGGAAGCCGCAGCGCAGCAGGATGAGCCCGCAGCGGAGGATGCCAAACAGCCCAAAGAAGCACAGCCCAAAGAAGCCACGGCTGCTCCCGCCAAGGTCTTGGCAAAGAAGAAAGTAGCCAAGAAAAAGGCCGCAAAGAAAGTTGCCGCGAAGAAGGAAGAATAGTCCGGCTCGAACCACGGGTCATGGACGGCCGGGGCCTGCGGGCCCGGGCAGCACTAAACAGACAGACTAGAGGTATATCCCATGGCAGTAACTGCCGCACAAGTTAAAGAGCTGCGCGACCGCACTGGCGCCGGCATGATGGAATGCAAGAAAGCGCTGGTTGAAACCGGTGGCGACATGGAAATTGCAATTGACCAACTGCGCAAGTCCGGATTGGCCCAGGCTGACAAGAAAGCCAGCCGGGTAGCCGCTGAAGGCAAGATTGCGCTGGCCACGTCCGCGGACGGGAAAAAGGCTGTAATGGTCGAAGTGAATTGCGAAACTGACTTTGTCGCCAAAGACGGCAACTTCAATGCATTTGCCGATGCGGTAGCAAACAACGCATTGCAGCATGGTCCTGCTGACGTGGCGGCACTGATGCTCACCCCCCTTGGTGCTGCGACCATCGAAGCCGCACGCCAGGCGCTGGTTGCGAAAATCGGGGAAAACATCCAGGTGCGTCGTTTCGAAAGCAGGTCAACCTCCGGGGTACTCGGATCCTACATACATTCGGGAAAGATTGGCGTGCTGGTGGAACTCACGGGCGGCAGCGAGGAACTGGCAAAGGACCTGGCCATGCACGTAGCCGCGCTGAACCCGAAATTTGTAGCCGAGCAGGATGTGCCGGCGGAATTTATCGCCAAGGAAAAGGAAATCCTGATCGCCCAGGCCGCAGACTCAAATAAGCCAGCTGACATCATTGAGAAGATGGTTTCCGGTCGCTTGCGCAAACAGTTGGCCGAGATCACGCTGCACGGCCAGCCATTCGTCAAGGACGGCGACATCACGGTGGCCAAATTGCTGGAACAAAATGGCGCGAAAGTGGTTGGTTTCTGCCGCCTTGCGGTTGGCGAGGGCATTGAGAAACAGGAATCCAATTTTGCTGACGAAGTCATGCAACAGGTGAGAGGTGGCTGAAGAGGCTTACCGCAGGATCCTGCTGAAGCTCAGCGGCGAAGCGCTGCTGGGCAAAGAGGACTATGGCATTGATCCCAATATGATATTGCGGATCGCCAGGGAAATCGCTGAAGTCAACCGCAGCGGAGTGCAGACCACCATCGTCATTGGCGGTGGAAATATTTTCCGCGGCGCAGGCCTGGCAGAGTCCGGTATAGACCGGGTAACCGGTGATCACATGGGCATGCTTGCAACAGTGATGAACGCCCTGGCGCTGCAGGACGCGCTGGAAAGCATTGGCACCGATGCGCGGGTCATGTCAGCCGTCTCGGTGCACGATGTTTGCGAGGACTATATCCGGCGGCGCGCCATACGGCACCTGGAAAAAGGACGCGTGGTTGTGTGCGCGGGTGGAACCGGTAATCCCTTTTTCACCACGGACACCGCTGCAGCATTGCGCGCCATAGAAGTTGGCGCCGATATCGTCCTCAAGGCCACCAAGGTTGACGGCGTTTATTCTTCTGACCCGGCAAAAAATTCCGACGCAGTGTTCTTTTCCGAGCTCAGTTACGATCGCGTGATCGAAAACAAACTCGGCGTTATGGATGCCAACGCCATCGTACTGTGCCGCGACCAGGGCATGCCCATCCGCGTATTCAATGTTTACCAGGAAGGCAACCTCATGCGTATTGTCCAGGGCGAGCCCATTGGTACCCTGGTTTCCTGAATAACGTTCCCCGGAAGCAAGGCCGTTCCACCAGCTGTTTTGATACCTGATAGAATTCTGTGAATATGCGAGGCAGAATAATTATTCTGTCCTTCCACCGCATAACAGGAG
>Ga0315278_10001984_pt1 | contig 18120 bp, 18 predicted proteins | sample YL17G06_0_MG_FD_203880 | JGI IMG/M metagenome (GOLD analysis project Ga0315278, IMG submission 203880) | Sediment microbial communities from Yellowstone Lake, YNP, Wyoming, USA - YL17G06_0 | ecosystem: Environmental > Aquatic > Freshwater > Lake > Sediment | place: USA: Wyoming | collected... | reverse complement strand
CGTGGTACTCGTTCGGGAGCGAGCGCCTCGGTCAGGGGATTGGGAACAGCGCCCAGGCCCTCGAGGAGAACGCAGAGCTTGCCGCCAGTCTCGAGGCGGCGATCCGCGAGAAGGCGGCGCTTGGCGCGACGCTCCCGACGGCGGAGGCTGGCGACGCAGACGACGAGTAGCGCCACAACGACGCTGGTTCGATTCCTTCGCCACAGGCCGCTGTCGGAGTGCGAGGCAAAGGATCGCTTGGAGCAGCTCGGCTTCTCCTGCGAGGAGATCGAGGTCGCGCTCAGTACGGCGCGGGACCATGGATGGATCGGCGATCGCGTCTTTGCGCGGTTGTGGGTTGAAGACCGCATGCTGCATCACCCTCTGTCGCGCCGAGCGATCGAGGAGGAGTTGCGGGCGCGGAAGATACCTCGCGACGTGATTTCCGCGGCCGTGCACGATCACTACCCGGAAGAGCGGGAGAGCGACATCGCGCGAGGCCTGGCCGAGGCGCGCCTGGCCCGTCTCGGCGGGCTGGACGAGATGACCCGGCGCCGACGCACGATCGACTTCCTCATCCGCCGCGGTTTCTCGAGTTCCGTTGCCGCGGACAGCGTGCGCCGCGTTCTCCAGGGGAGCGACCATGAATGAATCCCGCGTCGGACTCGGAATTGACGTACACCGTCTCGTCGCTGGGCGCCCGCTCATCCTGGGAGGGGTGGAGGTTCCCTTCGAGCGCGGCCTGCTCGGTCACTCCGACGCCGACGTCTTGACGCACGCCCTCTGCGACGCGCTTCTCGGCGCCGCCGGGTTGGGCGACATCGGCATCCACTACCCGGACACCGACAAGCGCTTCCGCGGCATCTCCAGCCTGCGCTTGCTGGAGGACGTCGTCGACAAGCTTCGCGACGCCGGCTGGCACGTCGTCAACGCGGATGCGACGGTGATTGCCGAACGCCCCACGCTGTCTCGGTACTTCGGCGCCATGCGCGCGAACCTCGCCGCCGCCCTTGGCATCGACGAAACGCGCGTGAACCTCAAGGCAACGACCAGCGAAACGATGGGCGCCACCGGCCGCGGCGAAGGGATCGCGGCCTGGGCCGTATGCCTCATCCAAGCAGCCTTAGAATGTCCCGATACGTGACCAGCACGAGGAGCACCAGCATCACCACGAAGCCGATGGCGTGGATGACGCCCTCGCGCTGAGGGGGAATCGGCCGGCCACGGATCCATTCGACGACGGCGAACACCACGCGACTCCCATCCAGACCCGGGAAGGGGATCATGTTGATGATCGCGAAGTTCAGACTAAGGAAGCCGAGGATCTTCAAGAAGACGAGGAAGCCGAGCGCCCACCCCTGCCGGACCATGTCGGCAATCCCGACGGGCCCGGAGATCGCCTCGCGCGCCTCGCGCGACCCGGAGACGAGGTCTCTCAGAGTCCGACCGAGGAGCGACGCGTAGGTCGCGAACTCCCGCAGCCCAAGCGTGAGGCCTACCGCAAAGCCGGGACGACGGCTCTCCACCCCGTGGTCGCCGAACTCGACGTTCTTCAGGATGTCGTCTGTCGCACGACCGTTCGCACGAAGGCTGATGTCGACGAGCGCACCATCGCGGAGGACCTGAAGCGCGACGACGTCGGACCCTTGGAGAGCGTCGTCGAGCGCCGATACGACGCCGAGGCCCGTGCTCACCGTCATGCCGCCGATGGAGAGGATCTGATCCCCCACCTCGACGCCCGCTACATAGAGCATGGAGGTTGGGAGAACCGACGCGATCTCGTTGGTCGGTGCGAACGAGAGGAAGTAGGCGCCGATCTCGTAGCCCGCCTTCCCCTCCGACGCCCTCGGCAGGATCGTGAATGCCTGCTCGTTCCCATCCCGGCGGATGACGATCTCGAGGGGATTCCCGCCCGACGCCGCAATGGCCCGAGTGATGTCGTCAAGTGTGTAGATCGTTTCGCTGCCAATGCTGACGATCCGGTCGCCGGGCTGAAGGACCGCGGCGGCCGGCGCGCCTGGCACGACATCGGCCACTTGCAGAACCGGCAGGCTCATCGCCCAGGTTGTGGCCAGCGTGACGAGGAGAGCCAAGAGCAGGTTCATCGCCGGGCCGGAGAGGCTAATGAGGGCGCGGAGGTAGGGGGGCTTCTTGTAGAGAACGCGCTCCGCCGGGATGGCCTCCCCGGTTTCGAGTCGATCCTCGCCGGCCATTCGCACGTAGCCGCCGATCGGGATGAGGCGCCAGGCGTACAGGGTGTCGCCACGCTTCTTGGAAACAAGCACGGGCCCCATTCCGATCGAGAACTCGTGCACATGGACCCCGACCGCCCGCGCCGCCAAGAAGTGGCCCAGTTCATGAATGCCGACGAGAACGATGATCGTCAGGAGGAAGAGCAGCAGGGTCATTCATTCACCTCTTCCGCTCGCATCACGAGCACACGCTGCGTCGAGGCGCGCAGCTTCACGCGGTCGCTGAGGCGGACGCCGGCCACCCACACGATCTTCTCCTGGTCGCAGACCAGAGCGAGGTGGTCGCGCTCCACGACAGGGACGCGCGCATTGATCAGGAACGACTTCAAACGAACGTCTCTCCCCATTCCGAGCGGGGCGAATCGATCCCCGTCGCGGCGGCCCCGCGCGACGAGCGGGAACCTCACCGCGTCGGCATCCGCAACTTCCTCCCAAGGATTCCCCTTGGACGTCATGGCGATTTCGTCTCGCGCCACGAGGGAGATCTCGACGGAGAGGCCCGACGTGGCGAGCGTCGTGCGCCCAAGCGACAGAGGAACGAGCCATGGAGCGACCGGCGGCCGGCGACCAGCGGCGAGGAAGCCGATCGACGCTCGCGACACCAGGAGGCGGAGTCGTGGCAGATGAAGCTCGCCACGTTCGGCCTCGCCTCCGGCGAGACGTCGCGCTGCCGCGACGTGCGAGCGACCCAGGCCCCGAAGGTCGCCGCGCGCACGGCGCATCGCCTCGCGGAGCACGACGGATTGCACGCTTGGCGGCAAAGCGACGACGCGAGTCCGCGCCAGCCGAAGCGAGCCTGAGCCCTCGCTCTCGCAGACGTCGCCCCACAGCCGATCGACGACGTACCGCTCGACCTCGCGCATGTCGCCGGCGATGTCGGCGAACCGCGCCACGGACCGCACGACGTCCGGATTGATGGCCGCAAGCTCAGGCAAGACCCGCTCGCGGATGCGGTTCCGCGCGAAGCGCACGTCGCAGTTCGTTTCGTCCTCGCGCCATGGAAGCTCCTGGTCCGCAGCGAACCGACGCACCTCGTTACGCGTCAGGAAGAGGAGCGGGCGGATGATGGGTCCGCTGACGGGCGCCATGCCGCAAAGGCCCTCCCATCCTGTGCCCCGCGCCAGCCGAAAGAGGACGGTCTCCGCCTGATCGTCGGCCGTGTGTCCTAGTGCGATGCGCGACGCGCTCCATTCGGCCGCGACGCGAGCGAGAAAGGCGCGACGAACCCCTCGTGCCGCTTCCTCCATTCCCTGTCGCCTGGCCGCCGCCTCGGCGCGAACGTCGCACCGCTCCGACACCACTGGCAGGCCGAGACTCGCCGCCTGCTCTTCGACAAAGCGCGCGTCGGCCGCGGAGGACGGGCGCAGCCCGTGGTCGAGATGGGCCACAGCGAGCTCGCAGTCGAGGTCCGACGACAACGCGTGAAGCGCGAACAGGAGGGCCATGGAGTCTGCACCTCCCGACACAGCGACGACAACGCGGTCCCCACGTTCGATCATGGAGTAACGTTGGATCGCGCTGCGCACCGCATCGAGAAGCATGGGACGATTGTGGCGACGGCGTGGGGTCAATGCAACGGCCTCGCTCGCCGCGCGCCGCGATGCTATGCTTGGCGCGTGATGCGATGGGGCGCTGCAGGAGGCCTATGGTTAGCGATCTCCGTCTTGGCGGCGGCTCACCCGTCCTTCGTGCCGACCGATCCGCCGATGGCGCTCATCCAGGGAGACCCTGGACGGACCACGTTGTCGTTCGCTGTGGAGAAGACGGGGTGGGCGTTCACACTGTCTCGTTCCGTCACCTCGTGGTGTGAGGTGACCGCCGTCGTCTCGGCGCGATCGCCCTTCGACCTCCATCTGCGAGTCCTCGCCGTGCCTGACGCGTTCCCGGCGGAGATCGTGCTCGACGTCGCGAGAGACCGCGTGAGTGTCTTCGGAGCCCTTCACCTCGGTCCGGCCCGCATCACGGCTGACCGCGTCTGGGGAGAAGGCGCGCGAACCCGCGTAGCGCTTCATCTTGCCGCGGGACCTCGCCTCATCATGACGGCCGGAATGGACCTCGTGAATCAGCAGGTGCAGCCGTTCGTGTCGTACACGGTCCTTCCGAGGGCGACGCCGCTGTGGAGCCTGTCGTTCGTCTGCAGCGGCGGTGGGCCTCGTCTCGCCGTCGGGGGCACGTGGTGACGCGCGGTGCGCTCCTTGCGCTTGTCGTGGCCGTCATCCTCGCCACTCCCACCCATAGCGAGAGCCTGCGGATCCTCTACACGAACGACCTCCACCTTCGTTTCGAGCGCCTGCCCGCTCTCGAACGCTTGATCGCCGCCGAGCGCACCCAGGGTGATTCCGTGCTGCTCGTGGATGCCGGCGACGCGTGGCAGGACTTCCGGGTTCCGCTCTACGCTGTGTGGGGCGCCGAACCGATGGTGACGTGGATGAACCGTGTTGGGTACGCCGCCATGGCCGTCGGGAACCACGATCTCTACTGGAGCTGGCCGCGCGTCGCCCAACGGGTCGGAAACGCCGAGTTCCCCGTGCTGTCCGCCAACCTTACCTCCATCGACGGAGAGGAGCCCCCGTTCGTCGCGTCCGTTCGGGTCGAGGTGGGTGGGCTCGACGTCTTGATCATCGGCCTGACCACGGCCGAGGATCTGCCGTACCCCGATTTCCCGTGGCTCCGCCCGACAGACCCCGAGCGTGCAGTGCAGCGGGAAATCGACGCGGCCTCAGGATGGCCGGATCTCGTCCTCTGTGTTGGGCACGTGGGCCTCGACGAAGCATCCAGGATCGCAGCCGCTGTCCCGGCAATCGACGTCTTCGTGTCGGGTCATTCCCACGAGGTGACGCTGTCGCCGAGAGTCGTCGGAAAGACGCTCATCGTTGAGTCAGGCGCGTTCGGCCGCAACCTCGGCAGGCTGGTTCTAGACGTCGGCGAGGGGTCCGTGCGCCTGGTGGAGCACTCCCTCCTCGCGACAGAAAAGGCCGTGACCGACATCGGCCACGGCCTCATGCGCCTAGCTCAGATCGTTGGGATCCTTGCTTTGCTGCTTGCGATCCTTCTGGTCTAGAAGGTGTACGAGAACCCGACTCCGTTCTCGACGAAGCCGAGCGTGAAGTGGTTCTTCTTCGCCACGGTGTACGCATCGTAGCCGCTGTAGATCGCCCAGCCGAGGCCAAGCGCCGGCGTCAGGTAGAGGATGTACGGACTGATGTACCAACCCAGACCGAACCCGAGACCGTAGATCCCGACGCCCACGGCGAAGTGCAGGACGGCCTTGTCCATCTGGTCGTTGAGAAGCTGCCCCAGTCCGGGAACTACGAACGAGGCCAGACCTGGAATCCACGCGTCGCTCGACGCCGCGAGCGAACCGAACGACACGAGCAGCATCCCGACCATCACACATCCCAGCACCAACACCTTCTTCATCCCTACCTCCCTTGCCTTTCTCTTGCCGAACTGCAGGCCGCCACCTCAGCCTACAACCCTCCACTTTCGTGCTCGGTACGTGAGGCCTCTCCCGTCGGCCTCACGCGGCGCCCGCCTCGATCCGCTCCAAGACGTCGTCGTCGACATCGAAGTTGGCAAACACCTCTTGCACATCCTCGTTGTCATCGAGAGCGTCGATCAGTCGAAGGATCTTGCCGGCGGCCTCTTCGTCCACATGGACCGACGTCTTGGGCACCATCGTCGCCTCGGCCCGCACCGGCGTCAGCCCCCGTTCGCTGGCCACAGCCGACAAGCGAGGGAGCGCGGCAACCTCGCAGGTTGCCTCGACGGTGTCGCCGCTTGCATCCACGTCATCGGCGCCGGCCTCAATGAGCGCCATCTGGAGTTCGTCACGGTCGAGATCCGCGGGCAAGTCATCAAGCGTCAACACGCCGCGGCGGTCGAAGAGCCAGGAGACGCTGCCGGCAGACGCCATGTTGCCGCCATGCTTACTGAAGACGTGTCGAACTCCGGCGGCGGCACGGTTCTTGTTGTCGGTGACGGCGCGCACGAGGATCGCCACCCCGTCGGTCGCGTACCCCTCGTACGTAATCTCCTCGTACAGTGCACCGTCGAGCTCGCCGGCTCCCCGCTTGATGGCCCGGTCGATGCCGTCCTTCGGAACGTTCGCCGCTTTGGCTCGCTCAAGCGCCTGCATCAATCCGGCGTTGTTCTCCGGGCTAGGATCGCCCCGGCGCGCCTGCAGGGTGATTTCCTTGACGAGCTTCGAAAAAACCCCAGCGCGCTTCTTGTCTTGGCGCTCCTTGCGATGCTTCGTGTTCGCCCACTTGGAATGTCCAGCCATACGACTCCCTATTGAGGTTGCACAGGACCCATCATAGCATTGCCGATTCCCATGGGCAAACGGGCTTCCCGAGCTACCGGCAGTCGCTCGCGAGGGCCACCGCTCGTTGCAGCGCGAGCTCGTTGTACAGGGGCCACGCCCCCATCACGGCCGGGTCGGCGGCCAAGGCGATGGTGTCACGCAACGTGGAGCAGTAGGCGGCCGTCTCTCCCGTCGGCCTCAGCACCCACTCCGCCAGGCTGACCGCGTTCTCGAGGAAGTCCGGAGCGATCTCCATGGCCCGCGTGAGTAGGTCCCCGGACCTCTGAACGTCGCCACCCAAGAACGACGGGACTTGGGCGAGGAAGCACCCGAGACTGCGCAGAGGAGCCGCGGCGAGGTACGTCTCGTCCAGTTCGGCGGCACGCTCGTAGCAGGCGGGCACGTCGCGCATGCCTCCGAGGATGGCCTCGAGCGGGTGATAGTTGAGGTAGCGCCCGAAGTTGTTCCCGTACCAGAACACGGCCTCAATGTCGTTCGCGTTCGACAGCGCATCGCGGAGGCTCGTCGCTTCGAGCGCGACGAAGGCTGGGTCGAGGCGGAGGCACGCTAGGGCGTAGCCTTTGCCCGCAACATACGCTGCCTCCTGGTCCGGGCCGGTTGGGACGTAGGCCTGCGCCAGCTCGAAGTACGCGCGCGCAAGCCGATTGAGCGTAGCCGAGCGTGTCTGAAGCGCATTCTCCGGTACGAGCGCGAGCCCTTGCTCGTAGAGGCCGATCGATTCTCGCAGTCGGCCCTGATACGCGACGAAATCGAACGTGCCGTTCTGCGTGTCGTACAAGGAGTCGGCCCGCGCGAGGAGCGCGCCGCACTCGTCGGCAAGCGCAAGGCAAGAGAACAGGAGCACAAGGGCCACCCAGACGCAGACAACCTTACGAATCACCACGCCTCCTTCCCCGGCCAAGCGCTTGATACGAGGCATGGGCGCTTGGTGTGTCCTTTCTTCCTTCGCCAAGCGCTTGACACAAAACATGGGCGCTTGGCATGGGCCTTCTACCTTCACCAAGCGCTCGAGATAGGACGTCAGCGCTTGACATGGACTTCCCCCCTACGGCAGAGTGGCGGGGAGTTTACCACAAAGGCAGGGGATCCGACATGCGGCGACGACTGGTCCTGGTGTGCGTGATGGTGGCTCTGGTTGCGACGTTGAGCACGGGATGTCTGTTCAACATCTTCCAGACGGCGAGGACGGTGGGAGGCGGAAACCTCGCCTTCACCATTGGCGCGGGCATTCTCATGCTTCAGGGCGACGGCACGACGACGAACCTGGCCGCCACGCCTCAGGCTCGGCTGACGCTCGGTTTGGCCGACGCCGTGGATCTGGGCCTCCAGACGGGGGCTCTCATTCCGTTCTCGAACGGTGACCCTGGCTGGCTCGGCGTCATCGGAGATCTGAAGTTCCGCCTCTTCGACGAGCCCGATGCGTTCGCCCTCGCTCTCGGGTTCGGCGGCGGCTGGAGCATCGAGTACGTCGGATGGGGGGTATTCGGCGAAGTCCTCTTCGACAGCAACCTGCGCGTCCTTCCGATCTACTTCGTTTACCAACCCGGAATCCCACTCGCCGCCGATTCCTTTGCCGTCTTCCATCACCTGGCGGGAGGTCTCAAACTGCAGCTCTCGGACCACGCGCGGATCTTGCTGCAAGCGGACTATCGGACCGCCATCCTCAGCTTCGGGTTAGCGTTTGAAGTCGGGTTCTAGCGGAAGTCGGCCGGATCCGGTCTTGTCCGGCCCGGCTGCCTCTTGTAGGATGTTCGTGGTACGTAGTGTGCACGTGGCTCTCGCAAGGAGGAGCGTATGCGTCTAGGAAAGAGGACCCTCGTGGCCGCCGTTGCAGCGATGGCCCTTGTGCTCGTGTTCTCAGTTATCGTGGCGGCGGCCGATGGCTACCGCGAGGGCTACGAGCTCGGCATCGAGCAGGGGAAGAAGGACGCGCCGATCATCAACATCGTGTGGGGCGTCCTCGGCGGAGTCATCGCATTCGGCGTGGCTGCATTCAGCAACCCGCCGGACCCGTCGGCAGCGCGCATGCAACAACTTGACGGCAAGTCGGCCGACTACAAGTCCGGCTACCTTGAGGGCTACGGCCAGGGACGTCAGCAGATGCGCATGCTGTACGTCGGTGGCGGTGCGTTGCTGCCCACGCTCGTCGCCATCATTCTGATTGGAGGACTCCTCTAGATAGATAGCGAGAGTCCCCAACCGGCCTACGCGCAACGCCCGGCTTCCGTCGAGGAGTCGGGCGTTTCTCACTCTGCTGTGATGTCTGCAGCGCTCCCCGAGGTTCCAGGGAAGGCGCATTCGATGGATCCCGGTGGCATGCCCCGTCAAGTAAGAGTGGCTCTGTCGTTGCGTTGCCTAGGCAGGTGGTGCGTCGACAGCCGAGGCTCGCTCTACTGACGTACGTTGTGCGAACAGGGCGCGCACGACGGCCTGGTCGGCGACGGAGAGGGCGTACTCGTCCATCTCCTCGAGCGTGACCCACGCCCAGGCTGCACAGCCGAGCGCCCGCGGCCGGCCGCTCGTGTGGCGGCAGTGAAAGACGTGGAGGGACATCCGGAAGTGCGAGTAGGCGTGGTCGACCGTCGTGAGGTGCAGGCCCACAGCGACCTCGATCCCGAGCTCCTCGCGCAACTCCCGCCGTAGCGCGCCCTCGAACGTCTCGCCACGCTCCACCGTGCCCCCGGGGAACTCCCACAGCCCGCCGAGCATGTCGTCTGCCCGTCGCTGAGCGATGAGTATCTGCGCTCCTCGACCTCCGGGCAGACACCCGCGTTCCCAGATCACGCCGGCGGCCACGTCGATGTGGGGGATGGGGCGCCTCGCTGCGCGCACGGGAAAGAGCGCCTCGTCTCCCGTCCTTCGGGCTTCGCACAGAGGTTCGACCGGACATTCCTCGCAACGCGGCCGCCGAGGACGGCAGACGCGCGCCCCGAGATCCATGAGGCCCTGATTGAAGTCCCGCGCCCGCCCTAGAGGGACAAGGGATTGCGACAAGGTTTCGAGAGAGCGCCGGGTCGCTGCACGCGCGGGATCCCCGGGAACGCGAAAGAGCCTCGACAGGACGCGGACTACGTTCCCATCGAGCACAGGCTCGTCGCCCCCGAAGGCGATCGACGCCACGGCCCCGGCTGTGTACGGCCCGATCCCGGGCAACGCGCGCAGGGCGACTAGATCTTCGGGAATCCGCCCTCCGTGCTGTTTGACGACCCGGCTCGCGGTGGCGTGCAGGTTTCGAGCCCGTCGGTAGTAGCCGAGTCCCTCCCACGCCTTCAGCACATCATCGAGGCGCGCTCGCGCCAGGCTCCCCACGGTCGGGTAGGCGCGAAGAAACCGCTCGTAGTACGGGATCACCGTCTCGACCCGCGTCTGCTGGAGCATGATCTCGGAGACGAGGATTGCGTACGGATCGAGCGTCCTTCGCCAGGGAAGATCGCGTGCCTCGACCTCGTACCACGCCAGGAGCCGACGCGCGATAGCCGCCCGGCGCGCGGCCGTCGGCCGGCCGGAGCTCGCTACGCCCGCACGAGGCATCGCACGTACTCGCCCGTCGTGCCGAAGCTGTCGAGATGGAACGTGGCGTCAACCACCCCATCGATCGCCTTGGCCGACATGGCGTGCGACGCGTTCGCGCGGAACTTGTCGACGACATCGTCGTCGGACAACGGGCGCTCCGGGCTCCCCTTGGCGAAGTCCTCTTGGCGCGTGTGCACGCCCCCAGCGAGCGTCGTCACGGTGACGATGGCCCGCTTGACCTTCGGGAAGAGGGCGTCGATCTCGGGATCGGCGACGACCTTGATCTTGGCGAGGAACGACCGCACGGACGGATCGAACAACGCCTCCTGTTCGAAGTCTGACGGGAGGACGTTGCCGTTCGCGGCGGCGACCGCAATGCAGTACGGCAACGAGTGGTCGGCCGTCTCCTTCGTCTGTGGGTTGTACTTGCTCGCGTCGGACAGGATGTCGGCCCCGCGCGTCGTCGTTCGCACCACGATCTCCGCCACCGAGCGCGGGTCGATCCGGCCCTCGGCCATGATCCCGAGGAGCGCGGTGATCGGTTGGTGCGTCAAAGCTTCCGTGGGGAAAGCCTTGTAGCCGCACTCCGTGATGAGGAAGCGTTCGCCGAGTCCGTCGGTCATCGCGCCCGCGTCCCATCGCACGTTGCCCACGACGTGGAACACACCCTCCTTCCCTTCGAACAGCTCGACCGGTCCCGTGTACCCGGTCGACGCGAGGAGAGCAGCGCGAACTCCAGCCTCTGTCGCCATCGGGTCGGCCGTGTTCTTCATGTTCGTGAGGTGGCCCGCGACCACGCCGCCGAGGGTGAAGTGACTCGACCCGCTGATGCCGCAGGCCGCCACGAGTTGGTCCTCCGTGAGCCCCAGCATGCGGCCGGCGACGAACGGGCTGGCGAACTGAGTCAGGCTGGCGTGGTGCCAGCCGACCTCGCGCACCCCGGGCTGTGCGGCGAGACAGAGGCGCATCTCGAGCTCGTAGGCGATGAGAATCCCGACGAGAAGCTCCTTGCCCGAGCGCCCTTTCCACTCGGCCGGAGCGAGAGCCGCGGGAATGATGTCGGACGGGTGCGATGGGTCTTGCTTCCAGTAGATGTCGTTGTAATCCATCGCCCGGATCAGGAGGGCGTTCATCAGGGCGGCATCGGCGATGTTCGTCCGCGTGCCGTAGCCGATGATCGTCGCGTGCGGGTTCCCGCCGAGCTCCTGGACATACCGATGCGCCTGCTGCATGTCATCGTGGTCGAGCGCGGCGAGCGCGCAGCCCACGGAGTCGAGGAGAAACCGCTTCGCCTCGTGGACGGCCGCCTGTGGGACGCGGTCGTAGGAGAGGTCCAGGGCGAACTTCGCCATCGTACGGCTGATCGAGTTCATGCGAACCCCCTAGTCAAGCACGGAGATGACCGCGTCGGCCATGCCGCTCGTCGTCGTCGTTCCGCCCATGTCGTACGTCCGCACCTTGCCCTCGGCCACGATGCGGGCGATCGCCCGCTCGATCCGCTCGGCCTTGTCACGCTCGCCAAGGTGATCGAGCATCAGCCGAGCAGCTTGGATCGTGGCGATCGGGTTCACCTTGTTCATCCCCGCGTACTTCGGCGCCGAGCCGTGCGTCGGCTCGAACACGGCGTAGCTGTCCCCGATGTTGCCGGCCGAGGCGAATCCGAGTCCGCCGACGAGCTGCGCCGCTAGATCCGAGATGATGTCGCCGAATAGGTTCGTCGCCACGAGCACACCGTAGTTCTGGGGGTTCTTGACGAGCCACATGCACATCGCGTCAATGTTCGTCTCCCACAGCTCGATACCGGGGTACTCCGACGCCATGGCGCGCGCCTCGCGAACCATCAGCCCCGAGGTCTCGCGAAGGACGTTCGCCTTCTCCACCACGGTCACCGTCTTGTACCCGTTCTTCTTCGCGTACTCGAAGGCGCTTCGCAGGATGCGCTGGCAGCCCTTGCGCGTCACGAGGCGAAGCGAGATGGCCATGTCCTCGTTCGCCACGTCGTCGAATCGTTTCATCCTCGGGTGCGTGCGCAACGCCTGCCGCACGTTGTCCGGAATCGGATGCCATTCCACGCCGGCGTAGAGGTCTTCCGTGTTCTCGCGGAACACGACGAGATCGATGTCGTCGCGCAGGTTCAGCGGGTTCCCGGGGTATGCCTTGCACGGGCGCAGGTTCGTGTGGAGGTCGAACAGCTGCCGCAGCCCGACGATCGGACTCGAGTAGGTGTACCCCTTGCCGCGCAGGGCGGGGGAGAGTTCGGCGGCGGCTTCCTCTTTCGGCTTCGACGTGATCGCCCCGAACAGGCACACGTCGGTCGACTTGAGAAGCTGCACAGTTCGGTCGGGAAGAGGATTTCCTTCCGACTTCCAGAACTCCCAGCCAATGTCTCCGTGCTGGTAGTCGGCCTTGAACCCTACAGCGTCGAGGACGCGCCTCGCCGCGGCCAACACGTCGCCGCCCACCCCGTCACCGGGGAGCATTGCCACTCGATAGGTACCCATGAGCCCTCCTGCGATCCACCGTGGTGTCGCCCATTATACCGGGCGGCGAGCGCAGCCTATTCCCGAATCCCGAGACGCCGGCCTCACGACGAGGTCACGGCGTGGGATCTGAGGCGTAGAGTTCGCGGTAGATGAGCCAGGCGTTGAGGACCTTCACTAGGTACTCGCGCGTTTCAATCGATCCGAGGGCGCCCGGGACGTCGGCGCGGCGCGTCACCTTGGCCGCCGCCGTCCAGCGATCCACGTTCCCGTTGCCGCCGTTGTACGCCGCCACGGCACGCACGATGTCCCCGTTGTACAGTCCGGTGAGATACGAGAGATACCAGGTTCCCATGCGGATGTTCGCGTCCGGATCGAAGGAGAGGTCGTTCGTGTAGCGAAGCTTGCACTTCGACTCGGCGATCCACTTCGCCGTGGACGGAAGAAGCTGCATCAGGCCGCCTGCGTTCGACGACGATACCGCCGTCGGCAGGTAGTTGCTCTCCTCGCGGATCACGGCAAGCACGAGGTAGGGATCGACCCCGTAGGTTGATGACCAGCGTTCGACGTTCGCCCAATACGCTCGCGGATACGCGAGCTTGGCCACCGTCCGCGAGGCATCCTTGGGCAGAAGCTCGCTCCCGATCTGGAACGCGCGGCGCGCATCGCCATGCGTTGCGAACCATTCTCCCACCGCGATGCGACCGGCCGTGTCCGCGGAGGTGAGCGCGAAGTCGAGCTCGGACGCCGCCCACTCTGCGTCGCCGCGCTTGGCGAGCGCGTCGGCCACGCGCAACGCGCCGGCGACCGGCGAAGGGACCGCGCCGGACGCCGAGGCGTTCCACTTCGCAGGGACGTAGGAGCCGAGGATCCACTCGAACGCCGGCGGGAGCTCGTCGGCCAGCCCGGCCGCCCGATCGGCGTGGCCGGCGTCCCGCAAGAGCACGGTGGCGCGTAACGCAGCGTCGTCGTGCACCCGGTGCGTCCCCGGCGCCAGCGCCTCGTAAATCTTGAGCGCACCCTCCACGTTCCCCAACGACTCAAGCAGTCGCGCCGCCCGCCAGCGCGCTTCGGAGTCCGACGAACGCTGATACGCATCCGCGGCATCCTGGATCCGTCCAAGGCTCTCGAATAGGAGACCCTCTCGGTAGGCGCCGGCCGCGCCGACGCTGCGGTAGATCTGCAAGGCCCCCGCAGAGTCCCCGGCGCGTTCCACCGCGCGCCCGTACTCGATTCGGACTGCGGTCTCGCCGCTACGCTTCTCGAGGTAGCGGGCGAACTCCGGCGCGGCCTCGCTCGACGTCCCGAGGCCGGCGAGCGCCCGAGCGCGGGCCAGGCGGGCCGCATCCGTCGCGGGAGGCGTGACGAGCGGGAGCGCGTCGGCGTAACGTCCCGCCCCCGCCAATAGACTCGCCAACCGAACGGCGTCCGGCTCAAGCCTCATCATGGCGAGCACGGCCTCCGACTTCGGCAGGAGCTTCTCCCACTCCGCCTTGGCCTCAGCCCGCAGTCCGGCCGCCTCTAGCATCGTCCCCAGTTCGGAGCGCAGCGCCGTCGTGACGCGCAGCTCGAGCGCGCGGCGAAGGAACGTGGCCGCCTCTGAGAATTCGCCTTCGGCGGCGTGGGCTCGCGCTGCGAGGATCCGGGCTTCCCAGCCGACCGCGCCGTCGCGCTCCGCGAGCTGCTCCAAGCCGGCAATCGTCTCAGGGAGTCCCGCCTGCGCCTTGCGAAGCGACTCGTAGCTGGCGAGTGCCGACGATGCCGTGTCTCCCCCGGGCAAGAGCAACGCGGCAAGCGCCAGCGCCGCGCCGACGAGCACGATCGGCAGCGCAATCCACTTCATCGTCTCTCGTGCCTCCGTTTTCCCAGGGTCATTCTCGCCTCCAAAGGTACCCGGCCGGCGCGGATCAAGAAAGGGAACCGCGGCCCGCGGCGCGGGACGTTGTCCCCTTCCCGATCGGTCACGGGCCGGCCTCATGCGAGACGAAGACGCTCTTCTAAGCACGGCCTCGCCTCACGCGAGGCGCACGAGAGCCGCAGAGAGTCAGGCGAATAGGCGCGGCTCGTCGGCCGGCGGAGCCAGGAGGGGCCGGACCGAGGTGCGAATGCCGTGCTTGGCGCATATCGCTTCGAATTGGAGGCGGAGCGCGTCGCCGTCCGGAGACGAACACACGTAGCGGTCGCCGTATCGTGCTTCGTACCGCGCCCTCACTCCGGGGAAACTCTCATCAAGACGCGCGTAGAAGTGCGCCCGCTGTCGATCGCGCAGGGTCACGCCGAAGGACGCGACGATGGCGTGCACTCCGCACTCCTTCGCGCGTAGGACGGTCGCACGGACGTTGTCGGGCGAGTCCTCGAGGAAGGGAAGAACAGGCATGAGGGCAACGCGGGCCTCGATCCCCGCGTCCGCCAGGGCGCGCAGTGCGAGAAACCGCTCCGACGGCGGCCGTCGAGCTGCGCGAGATCTTCTGGAGAAGCGCAACGTCGCGCAACACGAGGGTGCTCTTCGTGATGACATGGACGCCGAATCCGTACTCGGCGATCGCCTCGAGAGCTCCTTCGGTCAGCCGGTGCCGCTCCTCGGCGGGCATGTGGGGATCATTCATCGAGCCCGTACCGATGATGTCCCGCTTCCGTGTCCGCTGAAGCTCGGCCCGCAGGACGTCCATCGCGTTCGACTTCACGAGAACGTCTTCGTCGAACTGATCGTTGTCGTAACAGAGGCTGCGGGAGTCGCAGTAGATGCAGTGGTGTTGGCGGCCTCAGTACAGGTTCATGCCGAAATCGAGGCCGAACCAGGTGTCGATCCCCCTTACGCGAGACAGGAGCATCTTGGCGCGAATCTCGCGAATCACAGCGCAGAGTGTAGCGGACGCCGTCTCCACGCGGCACGTCTGCGGACTCGCCGGTGCGCCGTCTTCCTGTACAATCGCACCGATCCCGAGGGACTTGGTTCCCGAGGGATGGGAGAGGTCGCATGCCAAGGCGAAGAGGCATTCCCGTGGTTCTGGCCGTGTTGGCGCTTGTCGTCGCGATGTCGATCGGAGCCGCCGCCAATCAGGCACCCGTAGCACGCATTGGCGCGTACCGCGCCGAGGCCCCCGGACTCGCTGTCGCCTACGACGCCTCGGCATCCTCCGATCCGGATGGCCAGGTCGTCCGCTTTCAGTGGTTGTTCGGGGACGGAACGACGGGCTCCGGTTCCACCGTGACTCACAACTACGCCCAGGCCAGTCTGTTCACCGTAACGCTGCTCGTCGGCGACAACGGGGGCGCGACGGCCCTCCTGACGCAGTCGATCGACGTCGCCAGCCTCCCCTCCCAGTCCACAACGTCAACGTCCATGCCGGCGCCGCCGAGCGCCACGCCCGCGACGTCCGCCGCGCAGGTCCCGGTCGGAGACGGCATCGGGCAGCGTGCTCCCGAGATCGCATTGCCCAGCCTTGACGGAGGAAGGGTCTACCTCTCCGCCTATCTCGGGAAGCCGGTGCTCGTCGAGTTCTGGCTCAGCACGTGCCCCGGCTGCCGCGCCTCAATGCCTCAGCTTGAGGAGTACCGAGCGACGCACGCCGGGCAGGGCCTCGTCGTGTTGCTGGTCGTTCTCGACCGGACGGCGTCCGGCGCGCTCACCTTCCTCGAGCAGTACGGCTACACGGACTTCGTCCTCGCGTGGGAAAGCGACCCCACGAGGCCGACGATGGTCGCCTACGGAGTCTCGGGCACTCCACACGCGTTCCTCGTCGATCGGACAGGCGTGATCCGGTACTCCGGCCATCCCAGCGGGCTGAGTCCGGAGTTCCTTGCTCGTTGGATCTAGTTTCTGAACTGGCATCGGCTCCACGACGCCGCGCCCGCCGCTCACCGGCCGAGGGCGATGCGGGCAGCCCCCCTGGTGAGGAAGCCGCGGGCGCGGTAGAGTCATGTCTGTGAGCATCTCGGACCGAGAAACGAGAAGGAGCAAGCGATGAACAAGACGCTTCTGATTATTTTGGGTCTTGCTGTAGCCATCGGGCTGGCGATTTGGGTGCTGTTGCCGGCGCCCACGCCCGAGACGATCGACGTGGCGAAGACGACATCGACGGCCGTCGCCGTGACGCCGACGCCCGCTGTAGTCGCGCCGACAACGTCGGTGCCCGAAAAAGCCGTAGCGCCGGTGCAGCCGACGCCTCCGTCGACGCCAGAAGAGACCGTCCCGGCAGCGCAGCCGGCGGCCGCGTCCACCGGGGAGACGACGGTGCCCGCAGCACCGGCGGCATCCAACATCGTGGCCGAAGTCAACGGCATCCCGATCGAGCGGGACGCACTCACTCAGGGCGTCCAGACCATCATCTCGCAGTATGCGAACGTGTACCAACAGATGGGACAGGACTTCGAGAGCATGCTCGTCGGCGCGCCGGGGTACTCCCTCCGCCTCGGGATCGAAGCCCAGGCTCTTGAACGCCTCCTGTTCGGCAGCATCGCCGACGCCGAGGTCAAGCAACGCGGCCTCGTCGTAGCGGACGATGAACTCAATGCAGAGTTCACCGCGCAGTACGAGAAGTTCCTCGCAGCGCAAGGACTGACCGAGGAGACTCTGCGCTCGCTTCTCGCTTCTCAGAACATGACGCTCGAGTCGTTCAAGGAAGGCGGCCGCGCCAGCATCCGCGACCAACTCCTGATGATGAAGCTACAAGTGGCCGTCGCCGGACCTGTCGAGCTGAGCTCCGAAGAGATCCAGACCTACTGGGAAAAGAGCCGCTCCACGTATGACACGCCGGAGCAGGTTCGCGCGTCGCACATTCTGGTGAAGACGGAAGACGAGGCGAAGGCCATTCTGGCGGAGCTGGAAGCCGGCAAGGACTTTGCGACGCTTGCGCGCGAGAAGTCGACCGACACGGCGAGCGCCAAGCAGGACGGCGACCTCGGGTGGTTCGGGGCCGGAACGATGGTCAAGGAGTTCGAGGACGCCGCATTCTCCCTTGCCATCGGACAACGAAGCGGCATCGTGCCGACCCAGTACGGGTACCACATCATCCTCGTGACCGACAAGAAGGCGCCCACCCAGCCGGAGCTTGCGGACGTTCGTGACCGGGTGGCGGCCGATGCGAAGCAGGAAGTCGTCACGGAGCGAGCCAACACGTGGTACACCGAAGTCATGGCCGCGGCCGTCGTCACCGTGCGCGACCCCATGTTGAACGCAGCGCGCCAACAGCGGATCAACATCGACCTCGGCCTCGAAGCGCTCGAGGCATTGAGGGCCGCGGGCACCGTCGACCAACCGTACCTGCCGTATGTCATCGGCACGCTGTACGAGAACAGGATCCAGAACCTCACCCGGGCGAAGACCCAGCTCGAGGCGAGTGAGACTCCTGACGCGACGCAGATCGCAGAGCTCACGACGCAGATCCAGGAAGCTCGCGACAAAGCCATCGCCGCCTACCAGGAGACGATCCAGCTCACCGGAAGCGACCCCGATGTCGAGGCGCGCATCCAGGCGATTCAGTCTCCGACAGGGACTCCGGCGATCGCCGTTCCGGAGTAGGACGAAGCAGACGACCTGATAACGGCTCTTGGCCCCCAGGCCAGGAGC
>Ga0315278_10001983_pt1 | contig 18122 bp, 14 predicted proteins | sample YL17G06_0_MG_FD_203880 | JGI IMG/M metagenome (GOLD analysis project Ga0315278, IMG submission 203880) | Sediment microbial communities from Yellowstone Lake, YNP, Wyoming, USA - YL17G06_0 | ecosystem: Environmental > Aquatic > Freshwater > Lake > Sediment | place: USA: Wyoming | collected... | reverse complement strand
CGGCGCCATGATGATCTTCGGCGAGAAGTACGGCGACACCGTGCGCGTGGTCGGGATCGGCCCGTCGAAGGAGTTCTGCGGCGGCACCCACGTGCGCCGGGCCGGCGACATCCACTTCTTCAAGATCTCGAGCGAGGAGAGCATCGCCGCCGGGGTCCGCCGCATCGTGGCCCACGCCGGGCCGCGCGCGGTCGAGCTGGCCCAGAAGGGCGACGCCGAGCTTCGGCACGCCGCGGCGCTGCTCCGCTCCGGCCCCTTCGAGGTGGCGTCGAAGGTCGAGTCGCTGCAGCGACGGGTGAAGGAGCTGGAGAAGCATCTCGCGGAGTCGCAGGGGCAGGTCGCGGCGGCCCGGTCCGGCGACCTGGCCAGCCAGGCCAGCGAGGTGAACGGCGTGAAGGTGCTGGCGATTCGCGTCGAGGGCGACGGCAAGGCCCTGCGAGAGCTCGCCGACAAGCTGCGCGACAAGCTGGGGCGCGGGGTGGTGGCGCTCGCCAGCGAGCACGATGGCAAGGCGGTCCTGCTCGTGGCGGTGACGAAGGATCTCACCGGCATCGTCAAGGCCGGAGATCTGGTCAAGGACGCCGCCAGGCTCATCGGCGGGTCCGGCGGAGGCAAGCCGGACATGGCGCAGGCCGGCGGCGCCGAGCCGGCGGGCATCGATCGGGCCCTTGCGCGGGTCGCCGAGCTCGTCGCGGCCGCGACCATCTGAGGAGAGCAGGCGGGCGGGGATCGCCTTCGCCCCGGGGGGGCGTCGGCCGCCGGCCCGGGGCGCCCCTCTCCGCATCGCTGGTCCTCGGAGCGGTACCGTACTTTGAGTGAATGCCGTCGAGTCCGGCCGGGGCCGGGCTCCCTCGATCCTCGACGCCTCCTGCGGAGGCGATGCTGCGAGTTGCGCCCGTGCCGGCTGGGACGGCCCGCGGCGAAGGCGACTCGTGCCTGCATGCTTCGTGGGGAACTCCGGGCGCGCACGCTTCGGTCTCGCCGACTCGCAGGCTGCCGTCTCGCCGCGCGACGCCGCGCCGGGCACGTCGTCACTCGTCCCGAGCAGCCGGCGGGCAGCGCCGCTCGTAGAAACGCCTCCGCAGGGGCGCCGAGGATCGGGCGAGCTCGCGCCTGCCGTGTCTCGGCGCCATCAACTCGAAGTGTACCCTCTCCCGAGGACAAGCGTTTCGGAGAGAGGCGACTGCCCGACCGGCGGCACCCCGGGGAGAGGCGGCTGCCCGACCGGCTGCACCCCGGGGAGAGACGACCGCGCCCGGCGCCGCGCCCGACCGGATGTCAAGCCCCACGCTCCCGATTGCGCGCTGCGTCGCGAACCCCGCCGTTGACCTCGCCTCGCCGCCGCACTTACGATGCTTCTCGGAGGTGCTCCCCCTGACGGGTTCGGTGCGAACGGCTCGACGCGAGACCCCGGTCATCGACCTGGGGCGGGTTCGCGACGAGCGCCGCCTCGAGGAGTATCGGTGCCGCACCCGGCAGGTGCTGGAGGCGAACAAGCGCGCGCTGGCGCGCCTGTTCCAGTCCGGCGTCATCTACTCGCGGGCGGGCTCCCGGCTGGCGCGCGACCTCCTGCTCGCCCACCAGCACCTGCTCAAGGTGGGCGATCTCCTGGCGCGGCTCGGCGAGATGGATTCCCTGGAGCGCTTCGACGCCGACGCGGTTTATGGCGAGGTCCACGCGCTGCTCTCCCGGACCACGGCGCTCTCCGCGCGCTCCGACGGGATCCTGGCGCGGAAGTAAGAGCGCCTTCAGGGCTCGACGCGGGGCCCTTCCTCGATGATCACCGAGCGCGGGAAGTTGCCGTAGTTCTCCATGCACTCGCGCGCCGTGCCGCGGACCCAGACGCTGGCGGTGTGGTGGCCGGCCCCGGTGCGACCGAAGAGCGTCGCGACCGTCACCGGCGACGATCCGCCGGTGCTGCTGGGCGGCACGTAGACCACCGCCCGCCCGCCGCCGCCTTCCCGGTCGGTATCGGGCTTTCCGTCCACCCGGATCTGGAAGTCGCAGAAGGTCCCCGGCTCGCCCATGGCGTCGACGTGGGTGTTCCAGCTGATGAGCAGGGTGGAGGTGGCCGAGGTCTTCGAGAACGAGCCCAGATCGCGAAGCGGCGCGTAACGCGCGTTCACGGAGGAGGTGTCGCTTCCGTCGGTGTACTCGATGCGCCGGCGGGGAGCCGCCACGTCGGTGATTCGAGATTCCAGCGCCGTCATGCGCTGCTGGGTCTGGCCGTCCGTCTCGGTGACCTGGGCCTTCACCTCGCCGAGCTGCGACTGGTGCACCACGGCGGCACCCTGCAGCGCCGCCTGGCCGCTCTCGACCTGCTTCAGCTTCTGGGAGAGCTCGCGCAGCGCCGCCTCGACGTCGGTGGCCCTGAGGTCGGTGCCCTCCGACTTGAACTGGAGCTGGCGCGCCTCGCGGGCGCCCGAGCCGACGAACCACGCCGTCGCGGGGACGGCGACGAGCGCCCCGAGGGCGAGCCAGGTGAGTCCGGTGAGCTTGGATTTCATGGTACGGGCGCGGATTGGAGCACGCCCCTCGCCGGGAGTCGAGCCCCGGCCCGTTCGCCTGCCCGGCGGGAGGCGCCGCCGGTGTATACCGGAAGCCGCCATGCCCCACGACCGCGCCGCCGCCTGGGCCCTCCTCGCCGAGTTCACTCCTTCGCAGCCGCTGCGCCGCCATGCGCTCTCGGTGGAGGCGACCATGCGGGAACTGGCCCGCAGCCGCGGGGGGTCCGGCCCGGCCGAGATCGAGACATGGGGGTTGGTCGGGCTGCTCCACGACTTCGACTACGAGCGCTTCCCCACCGAGGCGGATCACGTCTGGCGCGGCATGGAGATCCTGCGGGAGCGGGCCTGGCCCGAGGCGGTGATCCGGGCGGTGGGCGCCCACGCCTTCTACACCGGCATCGAGCGGGTGACGCCCATGGAGAAGGCCATCCTGGCCGCCGACGAGATCTCCGGCTTCGTGGGCGCCTGCGCGCTGGTGCGCCCGTCGAGGAAGATCGCCGACGTGCCGGTGGAGTCGGTGCTGAAGCGGATGAAGGAGAAGGCCTTCGCGCGCTCGGTGGACCGCAGCTACATCGTCCGCGGGGCCGAGGAATGGGGGGTGCCGCTTCCCGACCTCGTCGCGCTGGTGCTTCGCGCGCAGGTGGCGATCGCCGCCCGGCTCGGGCTCGCGGGCGTGCCGGCGGAGGAGCTGCCGGACGAGCCGGTGCCGCCCCCGCCGTAGGCGGCGTCGCCCCGCTCCGCGGTGCCGCCGGACGGGCAGCCGCCTCTTTCCGAAGTGCCGCCGGTCGGGCAGTCGCCTCTCTCCGAAACGCTTGTCCTCGGGAGAGGGTACACTTCGAGTTGATGGCGCCGAGACACGGCAGGCGCGAGCTCGCGCGATCCTCGGCGCCCCTGCGGAGGCGTTTTTGCGAGCGGCGCTGCCCGCCGGCTGCTCGGGACGAGTGACGACGTGCCCGGCGCGGCGTCACGCGGCGAGAAGGCGCACCGCGAGACGACGAACCGAAGCGTGCGCGCCCGGAGTTCCCCACGAAGCATGCAGGCGCGAGTCGCCTTCGCCCCGGGCCGGCGGCCGACGCCCCCCCGGGGCGAAGGCGATCCTCCCCGCCTCTAGGATTCCTTCCCCTGCCGGCCCCGGCGCAGGAACGCCGGGATGTCGTACTGGTCCTCCTCGCCGGCCTGGTACGGCGTCACCTCGCGGGCGACGCGGACCGGGGCTGCTCGGACCGGGGCGGCGCGGGGGCGCGGTGGGGGGGCCGGTTCCTCGTCGGGCGGGGGCGCGACGGAACGGGTCGGCATCGGACGGGCCGGCATGGCCCTCGGCTCGGCGACCTGACGGGTGGCCGCCGGGAGCGGCGGCGGGGTCTCGCGGCGCGCCGCCACGACCGACGAAACCGGCAGCGTCGCCTGGCGGGGGGACGCGCCACGGGGGCGGGCGCCCTCGGCCCTGGCGAAGCCGGTGGCGATGACGGTGATCTTCACCTCGCCGTCCATCCGCTCGTCCACCACCGAGCCGAAGATGATGTTGGCATCGGGGTCGGCGGAGGCCTGCGCCATCGAGATCGCCTCGTTCACCTCGTGCAACGTCAGCGACGCGCCGCCGGTGATATTCACCAGCAGTCCCATGGCGCCGTCGAGGGTGACGTCCTCGAGGAGCGGGGAGCTGATGGCGGCCTGCATGGCCTCGACGGCCCGGTTCGGCCCGGAGGAGCGGCCGGTGCCCATGAGCGCCATGCCCTGCTCGGCCATGATGGTGCGCACGTCGGCGAAGTCGACGTTGACGAGGCCGTGCACGGTGATCAGGTCGGAGATGCCCTGCACCGCATGGAGCAGCACCTCGTCGGCGCGCTTGAAGGCGTCGGCCAGCGACATGCTCTCCCCGGCCACCGAGAGCAGCCGCTGGTTGGGGATGACGATGAGCGTGTCCACCGCCGCCCGGAGCTCCTCGATGCCGGTCTCGGCCTGCTTGCGCCGCCGGTTGCCCTCGAAGAGGAAAGGCTTCGTCACCACGCCCACGGTGAGCGCGCCCGCCTGCTTGGCGATGTCGGCGATGATCGGTGCGCCGCCGGTGCCGGTGCCGCCGCCCATGCCGGCGGTGACGAACACCATGTCGGCCCCGGCCAGCACCTCGGCGATGGCGTCCTTCACCTCGAGCGAGGCGTCGCGGCCTCGGTCGGGATTGGCGCCGGCGCCCAGGCCGCGCGACACGCTCTTGCCGAGCTGCAGCTTGGTGTGGGCCTTGTTGGCGGCCAGCGCCTGGACGTCGGTGTTGGCGGCGATGAATTCCACGCCCTCCAGCCGCCCGGCCACCATGGTGTTGACGGCGTTGCCGCCGCCGCCCCCCACGCCGATGACCTTGATCCTCGCCGCGGTTTCCTTGCTATCGAAGTCGATCATGTCGGTTCTCCGGGGGCTAGAAGATCTCGCCCAGCCATTCCTTCATGCGGGTCTTGACCTTGCGGTAGACGTTCTCCTCCCGGATCTTGAAGTACGGGCTGCCCGGTCCCTGACGGGCGCCGTAGATCACGAGTCCCACCGCGGTGGCGAACATCGGGCTCCTCACCACGTCGACGAGCCCGCCGATGCCACGGGGCATCCCGCGGCGGACCGGCACGCCGAGCACCTCCTCGGCCATCTCGGTCATCCCGGAAAGCAGGGTCGATCCGCCGGTGATCACCACGCCCGACGCGATGGCCTCCTCCAGGCCGCACTTCTGGATCTCGTGCTGCACCAGCATGAAGATCTCCTCCACGCGGGGCTCGATGATCTCGGCCAGGATCTGCCGGGAGAGCACGCGGGGCTGGCCGCCGCCCACGCTCGGGACCTCGATGGTCTCGCCGCGGTCGACCATCGAGGCCATGGCGCAGCCGGAGGCCTTCTTGATGCGCTCGGCCTCGTGGGTGGGCGTGCGCAGCCCCACCGCCACGTCGTTGGTGAGGTGGTTGCCGCCCAGCGCCAGCACGGCGGTGTGCGAGATGGCGCCGTTGGTGAAGATGGCGATGTCGGTGGTGCCGCCGCCGACGTCCACCAGGCACACGCCCAGCTCCTTCTCGTCCTCGGAGAGGGTGGCGAGCGAGCTGGCGAGCGGCTGCAGCACGATGTCGGCCACGTTGAGGCCGGTTCGCTGTGCGCACTTGACGATGTTCTGCGCCGAGGAGACCGCGCCGGTCACGATGAGAACCTTGGCCTCCAGGCGCACGCCGCTCATGCCCACCGGCTCCCGCACCCCGTCCTGGTCGTCGACCAGGAATTCCTGCGGCAGGACGTGGATGACCTCCCGGTCGAGCGGGATGGCCACGGCCTTGGCCTGGTCGATCACCCGGTCCACGTCGGCCTGCCGGACCTCCTTCTCCTTGATGGCCACCACCCCGTGGGACGGGAACGCCTTCACGTGGCCGCCGGCGATGCCGGTGTAGACCGTGGTGATCTCGCACCCGGCCATGTGCTCGGCTTCTTCGATGGCCCGCTTGATCGAGGCGACGGTGGCGTCGATGTTGACCACCACGCCCTTGCGCAGCCCCTTCGACGGGTGCGTCCCGATGCCGATGATGTCGATGCCCTCGTCGGTGACCTCCCCGACGATGGCGCAAATCTTGGTGGTCCCGATGTCGAGACCGACCAGGATGTCTCCTGTCTTCGCCATGTGCTACCTCCGGGCGAGTGGCGCATCGCGCCCACGCCGCCGACCCGGGCCCTCTCGGGCCCCTTCTTCTCTCGCCGGAGCGGGCCTCCCGCCCGCACCGTCCTGCCCGCCGCCACTCCCCGACAGCCGGACCGCCACCCGATCGGGGTGGCTCCGGTCGTCGAGGTGAATCACCTCGGCCTTGCGCCCCTCGGCGCGGAGCGCCTCGAGAACGCGGTGGAGCCGGCCGAGCTTCTGCGGCAGGTCGCCCTGACCGAGGCGGACCTGCGTGCCCTCGTCGCCGACGTAGAGGGTGACCCCCCAGTCGTCATCGAGGTGAATCTCCTGGACCGGCGCGAGCGGAACGAGCCCCTCGCGCGTGTACTGGTCGAGCAGCGCCAGCGCGCCGCGCAGCCGCGACTCGACCACGCCGCGCCGCTGGGTGAAGTCGTCGCGCCCGAAGCCGGTGATCACCGGAAGGTCGAGCCCGTCGCCGGCGGTGGCCCGCTTGAAGACCTGCGCGTCGCGGTCGACGAGGTAGGTGCCTCCCAGGTCGACGAGCGCCACGGATTCCCGCTCCCTGATGGTGATCTCGAGCGCCGGGGGGAGACGGCGCCGGACCTCGGCGGAGGCCACCCAGGGGTGGCGGGCCGCGGCCCGCTCCACTGCATCGACGTCGGCGGCGAGCAGGTTGTCGCCCGGCTTCACCGGCGAGAGGGCCTGGATCTCGGAGGCCGCGGCGCGCGACGCGCCCACCACCCGGATCGAGGCGATCCGGAGCGATTCACCCTTCGTGACGTAGCGCCAGCCGGCGACGCCGGCGGCCCCGAGCCCGATGGCGCCAAGAGCCCAGAGCGAGGCGAGGGTCAGCCCGTGACGAAGGGCGCCCGGAGGGGCCTTTGGCCCCGGGTCTACACGCCGCCTGTTGCCCGCCCGCGCCACGCCACCGCCTCCCTGCCCGAGAGCGCCCCCCACCGCTTCCGGGCGGTATCGCTCAATCAGGCAGAATGCCCCACCGGTCGATCCTGTCCAGTAAATTCAAGGTTCCACACGTGTCGGCTCATGTCAGACACCCCTCTCATGCCTTCAGCGAGGCGCCCTCGAGGAGCCGCTCGCAGAGGTCCGGGAAGCCGATGCCCTTGCCGGCGGCGATCTTCGGGACGAGGGACGTGCCGGTCATTCCGGGCAGCGTGTTCACCTCGAGGATGAACGGGGTCCCGTCGGCGGCCACGATGAAGTCCACCCGGGCGGCGCCGGCGCAGCCGAGCGCGCGGTAGGCCTTCTCGGCATCGCGGCAGACCCTCGCGTCAACCTCCGGCGAGAGCCGCGCCGGAAAGAAGTACTGGGTCGACCCCGGGGTGTACTTGGCGACGTAGTCGTAGAACTCGCGCGAGGGCACCACCTCGATGGCGCCGAGCGCCTCCCCGTCGAGAACGGCGACGTTCACCTCCTGGCCCCGGAGGTATTGCTCAGCGATGAGGTCTCCCTTGAAGGAGGCGGCGTCGGCGAGGGCCGCGGCCAGCTGGCCCGGCTCCTTGACCACGTGGACGCCCACCGACGAGCCCTCGCACGACGGCTTCACGACCGCCGGCAGCCCGAAGGGCAGGTCGGCGACCGCGACCGAGCCGGCCCGGGCGACCGGGAAGACGCGATAGGCCGCAAGCGCGAGACCGGCGTCGCGGAACAGCAGCTTCGAGACCACCTTGTCCATGCCGATGGCCGAGGCCAGCACGCCGGAGCCGGTGTATGGGATCCCCATCGACTCGAGCAGCCCCTGGGCGCAGCCGTCCTCACCGTACCTTCCGTGAAGGGCGAGGAAGGCGACCTCGGCCCCGCAGGCGCGCAGACGCTCGGAAAGGTCGAGCCCGGCGTCGACGAGCGTGACGTCGAGCCCCCGCGAGCGCAGCGCCTCGGCGCAGGCCTCGCCGGTCCGGAGCGACACCTCCCGCTCGGCGGACCTCCCGCCGTAGAGCACAGCGACCTTCTTCGCGATCCAGCGACCCATGTCGTTCTCCATCGCTCAGGGATGCTCGTCGGGCGCGAACGCGCCGGCGAGCCGCACCTCGAGCTCCAGTTCCACCCCGAAGAGGTCGCGCACCCGGGTCCGGGCCAGCCGGATGAGCGCCAGGCAGTCGCGTGCGGTGGCACCGCCCAGGTTCACGACGAAGTTGGCGTGGACGTCCGACCACATCGCGTTCACCTCCCGGTGCCCCTTCAGCCCGGCGGCCTCGATGAGCCGACCGGCATGGTCGCCGGGGGGGTTGCGAAAGGTCGAGCCCCAGGTGGGCCAGCCCAGCGGCTGGGTTCGCCGCCGGTGCGCCATGTCGGCCTCCATGGCGGCGCGGCTCGCAGCCACGTCGCCGCGGCGAAGCCGGAAGGCCACCCGGGTCACCACGGCGCGGGGGGGCAGCCGGCAGGTGCGGTAGGCGAAGCCCAGCTCGTCGCGAGGGACGAAGCGAAGCCCCTCCGGCGTCGCCACCTCGACCGCCTCGACCACGTCCTTCATCTCGCCGATGGCCGTGCCGGCGTTCATCGCCGCGGCCCCGCCCAGCGTGCCCGGGACGCCGGCGGCGAACTCGCAGCCAACCAGGCCGGCCGCCTGGGCCCGCTGCACGAGGCGGTTCACCGGCGCGCCTCCGGAGAGGACGAGCCGCTCGCCGTCCTCCGACTCCTCGCCGAAATCGATGGGGAGCCGCACCACGACGCCGCGGATTCCGGCGTCGGCGACCAGTAGATTTGCGCCGCCGCCCAGCACCAGCAGCGGGACGTCTCGCGCCCTGCAGGCCGAGAGCAGCGCCACCAGGTCGGCCGGATCCTCGGGGCGGACGAGCAGGTCCGCCGGGCCCCCGACGCGGATCGACGTCCGGGCCGCCATGGGCGCATCCCGGGCGCACTCCCCGCGAACCGAGGCCTCCACCCGCGCCACCCAGCCGATCGCGGCATCCGGGAGCGGCGCGTCGGTCACGGGCGCCCCAGGAGTTCGAGCAGCTCGGGGCCGACTGCGGTGATGTCGCCAGCACCGAGCGTGAGGACGAAGTCGCCGGGACGCAGCCGCTCCAGGGCAGCCTGGGCCAGGGAGGCCCGCGCCACGTGGGTCACGTCCTTGTGGCCGCAGGCCCGGATCCCGTCGGCCAGCGCGAGGCCGGAGATGCCGGGAATGGGCTCCTCGGAGGCCGCGTAGACATCGGTGACGAGGAGCACGTCGGCGTCGTTGAAGGCGGTCTTGAACTCCTCGAGCAGGGCCAGCGTCCGGGAGTAGCGGTGGGGCTGGAAGAGGCAGACCACCCGCCGCCCGTAGGCTTCCCGGGCGCCGCGCAGCGTGGCCCGGACCTCGGCAGGGTGGTGGCCGTAGTCGTCGACCACGGTGACGCCGTCCCGCTCTCCACGGACCGTGAACCGGCGTTGCACGCCCTGGAAGGACGCCAGCGCCTCGCGGGTCACCTCCACCGGCACGCCCATCTCGTCGGCCAGCGCCACCACCGCGAGCGCGTTCAGCGCGTTGTGGCGCCCGACCATGTGAAGCTCGAAGCGCCCCAGCGGCTCCCCGCGCCGCGTGGCCTCGAAGGCCACCCGCGGCCCAAGCACCTCGACGCGGGTGGCGCGGTAGTCGGCCTGTGGCGCCTCGCCGTAGGTCACGAAGCGCTTCTCGATGAACGGCAGGATCGATTGCACGCCCGGGTGGTCGAGGCAGAGGATGGCGGTTCCGTAGAAGGGCACCCGGTTCACGAAGTCGACGAAGCCTCGCTTCAACGCCTCCTCGGTCTTCCAGTGGTCGAGGTGCTCGGGGTCGACGTTGGTCACCACCACCAGCGTGGGGGTGTAGTGGAGGAAGGACCCGTCCGACTCGTCGGCCTCGACGACGATCCAGTCCCCCTTGCCCAGCTTGGCGTTGGAGCCGAAGGCGTTCATCTTGCCGCCCACCACCGCGGTGGGGTCGAGCCCGGCGCGGGCCATGAGGTGCGCCGCCATCGACGTGGTGGTGGTCTTTCCGTGGGAGCCTGCGATGGCGATGCCCTGCTTGAGGCGCATCAGCTCGGCGAGCATCTCGGCGCGGGGGATGACCGGGATCTGGCGGCGGCGGGCCTCGACCACCTCGGGATTGTCGCGCGGCACGGCCGACGAGGTCACCACCACGTCGGCGCCGCCCACGTGGGCCGCGGCGTGCCCCAGCTCGATGCGGCCGCCCAGACCGGCCAGCCGGCGGGTGGCCTCCGAGGTCTTCAGATCCGAGCCGGAGACCGGGTAGCCGAGGTTGAGCAGCAGCTCGGCGATGCCGCTCATGCCGATGCCGCCGATGCCGACGAAGTGGATGCGGGGGCTGCGGGAGCGGAAGAGGGTCATGTCGGGCCGGCCGGGGGAGGGCGAACGGGGCGGAAGTCGAGACCGCGGGGGCGCCCCTTGGGCGTGCCCCAGCGACGGACCGTCATCTGGGTGAGGATGTCGACGATCTCGCTGGCGGCCTGGGGGCGTCCCTGCACGCCGGCGGCGCGGGCCATCCGGCCGCGCAGCTCCCCATCGAGGAGGATTCGCCGGATCTCGGCGGCGAGCAGCTCGCCGTTGAGGTCCCGCTCCTCGATCATCACCGCGGCGCCCGCGTCCACCAGGCTCTGGGCGTTCACCACCTGGTGGTTGTCGGCGGCGGCCGGGAAGGGGACCAGGATCGAGGGCTTCTTGCACACGGTCAGCTCGGCGAGCGTGGTCGCGCCGGCGCGGCAGACCACCAGGTCGGTGCCGGAGTAGGCGGCGCTCATGTCGGTGATGAACTCCCGCACGTCGGGGGCGAAGCCCACCGCCGCGTAGCCCTTCTCCACCTGCTCGCGATCCCGGCCGCCGGTCTGGTGCGCGAAGCGGACCCGGTCCTTCAGGTCGGCCAGGAAGGGCAGGGCCTCGATGACCCGCATGTTGAGGCTGTGAGCGCCCTGGGATCCGCCGAAGACGAGCACCCGGAGCTGGTCGTCGCGCTTGGAGATCGGGCGCATGTAGTTCTCGAGGAGCTGGCGGCGGATGGGGCTTCCCAGGTGCTGGACCTTCCGGGCCGGGAAGTGGCGCTCGGCCTCGGGAAAGGCGGTGAAGGCGACCTCGACCACCCTGCCGAGGAGCCGGTTGGTGAGGCCGGCCACGGCGTTCTGCTCCTGGACGGCGGTGGGGATGCCCATGAGCCAGGCCGCCAGCACCACCGGTCCCGAGGCGTAGCCGCCCACGCCCACGACCGCGTCCGGCTTCCACTTCCGGAGGATCCGCCAGGACTGGACGAAGGCGCGCGGAAGCCGGAACAACCCCGAGAGCACGCCCCGCAATCCCTTGCCCTTCAGCCCGCGGACGTCGATGAGCTCGATCGGATAGCCGGCGATGGGGACCAGCGAGGCCTCCAGGCCCCGGGCCGTGCCCACGAAGACCACGTCGTTCTTGGGGTGGCGGGTGACCACCTCCTCGGCCAGCGCGATGCCGGGGAAGACGTGGCCGCCCGTGCCGCCGCCCGCGATGAGAAGCCTCACGACGGGCTCCCCGCGGCGGCGGCGAGCCGCGGCGCCCGCTGGGAGCGCAGGAATCCGCCCTGCCCGCCGCTCACCGAGAGCAGGATCCCGGCGGCCGCGAGCATGGTCATGAGGGAGCTGCCGCCGTACGACACGAAGGGAAGCGTGAGCCCCTTCGTCGGCAGGAGCCCCAGCACGACGGCCAGGTTCACGAGCGCCTGGGAGCCGACGAGGGTGGTGAGCCCGAGCGCCAGGTAGCAGCCGAAGGCGTCGGGGGCCGACCAGGCGGCTCGGAACCCGCGCCAGACGAGCAGCGCAAAGAGCAGCGACAGGACCGACATGCCGAGGAGGCCGGTCTCCTCGGCGATCACTGCGGCGATGAAGTCGGTGTGGGCGGCCGGCAGGTAGAAGAGCTTGCCCTTTCCCTCGCCGAGCCCCTGGCCGAACCAGCCGCCGTTCCCGATGCCGAGCAGCGACTCGACGATCTGGAAGCCGATCCCGTCCCGGTGCTGCCAGGGGTCGAGGAAGGCGGTGATGCGCGCCATGCGGTAGGGCGTCCCGGCCACGAGCTTCCAGGCGATGGGGAGCGCCACCAGCAGCCCGCCCAGCAGATAAGCGAGCTTCACTCCGCCCGCGAAGAGCATCACCAGGAGCACGAGCAGGAGGATGACGGCCGTCCCCAGGTCCTTCTCGGCGATCACCAGCGCCACGAGCAGCCCGGTCACCGCCACGTGGGGCAGGAAGCCGATGGAGAACATCCTGACCCGCTCCTTCTTCCGGGAGAGCGAGCGGGCCAGGTAGAGGACCAGGATCACCTTGGCAGCCTCGGCCGGCTGGAAGCGGATGAAGCCCAGGTCGATCCAGCGCCGCGCCCCGCCGGCCACCTTGCCGATGCCGGGGACGAGCACCAGCACGAGCGCCACCGTGACGGCGAGCAGCAGGGGAACGGCCAGCGGCTCGAGCCGCCGGTACCCCAGCTGGACGAGGAGGAGGAGCAAGGCCAGGCCGATGCCGGCGGCCACCAGCTGCCGCTTGAGATAATAGAACTGATCGTGAACTCTGGCCTCGGCGGTCACGGCGCTCGCCGAGTAGACCATCACGAGCCCCAGCCCGGTGAGCAAGAGGAAGGCGGCCAGCATCCACGGATCGAAGGCCGGGACCAGGCGGGGACGGCGGGTGGCGGTGGTGGTCTTGCTCATGGCGCGTGGGCGGTGGAGGCGAGGCGGCGAAAGGCCTCCCCTCGCTCCTCGTAGCTGCGGAACTGATCGTAGCTCGCGCAGGCCGGCGAGAGGAGCACCACGTCTCCGGGCCCGGCCAGGTGGGCAGCCCGCGTGACGGCGGTGGCGAGGTCGCCGCAGGACTCGGTGGGGCCGAGGTCCCCGAGCTCCCGCTCGATGGCCGGCGCGTCCTCCCCGAGCGTGAGCAGCGCCTTGACGCGCCCCGGGAAGAGCGGCCGGAGCGGGGCGTAGGAGGTCTTCTTGCCGCGCCCGCCGAGCAGCAGCACCACCGAGGGGCGACCGGCCGGGAAGGCGGCGAGACCGACCGCCGTCGAGTCGACGTTGGTGGCCTTGGAGTCGTTCACCCACTCCACGCCGCCTCGCTCGGCCACCAGCTCCAGCCGGTGGGGGAGGCCAGGGAACTCGTCGAGTCCGCGCTGCACCACCGCGCCAGGGACGCCCATGATCCGGGCGCAGGCCACCGCCGCCATGGCGTTCTCCCGGTTGTGGCGCCCGCGCAGGGCCCGGCCGCGGATGAGGTAGCGCTCCGGGTCGCCGGAGGGGCCGGTGAAGCGCAGCACCTCGCCGTCGTCGCGCGCCGCCATGGCTGCCCGGGGGCCGAAGCCGAAGGTGACCACCTCGCCCCGGGTGGAGCGGGCCGCCGCCAGGGCCCGGGGGTCGCGCTCGTTTGCCACCGCCACGTCGCCGGGCTGCTGGTTCTCGAAGAGGCGAGCCTTGGCCGCCCCGTACTCGTCCATGCCGGCGTAGCGATCGAGATGGTCGGGGGTCACGTTCAGGATGGCCCCGACGCGCGGGCGGAATCGCTCGATGGCCTCGAGCTGGAAGGACGATAGCTCGAGGACCACCACGTCGACCGCGGCGCCGGAGAGCGGAAGCTCGGAGAGCGGCGTGCCCAGGTTTCCGCCCACGAAGGCGTGCCGGTCTCTCTGAAAGAGGGTCCCGACGAGCGCGGTGGTGGTGCTCTTTCCGTTCGTGCCGGTGATGGCCACCACCGGGACCTCCCCGAGGAAGCGCGAGGCCAGCTCGACCTCGCCGAGCACCGGGATGCCCGCGCGCCGCGCCGCCCCGATCTCGGGGAGGGAGAGCGGGACGCCCGGCGAGACCACCACCAGGTCGCAGGAGGTGAAGTCCCGCTCGTCGTGGCCGGAGAGCGCGAAGGAGACCTGTGCGCTCCCGAGCGCGTGGACCTCCGAGGCCAGCTCGGTGGCGGTCCGCCGGTCGGTGACCGTCACCCGGGCGCCCTCTCGCGCGCAGAGGCGCGCGGCCGCGGCGCCGCTCCGCGCCAGGCCGACCACGAGAACCTTCCTGCCGGTGAGATCGATGGCCATCTTCCCTTCCTATCGGAGCTTCAGCGACATGAGGGCGACCAGGGCCAGCATGATGGACGCGATCCAGAAGCGCACGATGATCTTGGGTTCGGACATCCCCTCCAGCTCGAAGTGGTGGTGGATGGGGGCCATGCGGAAGACCCGCCGGCCGGTGGCGCGGAAGGAGGCCACCTGCACGATGACGCTCACCGCCTCGACCAGGAACACGCCGTTCAGGATCGCAGAGGCGAACTCGTTCTTGGTGAGCACCGCCAGCATGCCCAGCGCGCCGCCCAGCGCCAGCGACCCCACGTCCCCCATGAACATCGAGGCCGGGTAGGTGTTGAACCAGAGAAACGCGATGCCCGCCCCGGCCATGGCGGCGCAGAAGACCCCCAGCTCCTCGGCGCCGTGCACCGGCGGGATGCCCAGGTAGGAGGCCAGGCTGAAGCCGGCGATGGTGGTGCCGGCCACGTAGGAGAGCGCCAGGAAGGCCATCGACGACACGATCGACGGACCGATGGCGAGGCCGTCGAGGCCGTCGGTGAGGTTCACCGCGTTGGAGGTGCCCACCACCACGAGGAGCATGAAGGGCACGTAGGCCCAGCCCATGTTCCAGTCGAGGCGGCGGGTGGGGACGAAGGGGAGGGTGACGTGGGTGTCGAGGAAGGTGCCCACGGTGAGGAAGGGAAAGGAGGCCTCGAGCTGGAAGTTCCAGTCGGTGAGGAAGATCAGGTAGACGGCGAGGACGATGAGGGCCTGCCAGACGAGCTTCCGCCTCCCGGGAAGACCCTTCGAGTTCTTCCTGGCGATCTTCAAGTAGTCGTCGGCGAAGCCCACCGCGCCGAAGCCCACGGTGACGAGCAGGACCGACCAGATGAGCCGGCTGCGCAGGTCCGCGAAGAGCAGCGTGGCGGCGACGAGCGCGAGCAGGATGAGCGCGCCGCCCATCGACGGCGTGCCGGTCTTCACCTGGTGGGATTCCGGCGTGTCCTCGCGGACGTTCGAGGCCCCGTACTGGAGCCGGCGCATGCGCGCGATGAACCACGGCCCGAGGAGCAGCCCCAGGATCATGGCCGTGAGCCCAGCGGCCACGATGCGGAACGACGGGTAGCGCAGAACGTTCAGCACCGTGAAGCGATTCGCCATCGGGTAGAGGAGGAGGTAGAGCATCTAGCGCAGGGCCTCGACGAGTCGCTCGAGCTTCATCCCCCGGCTCCCCTTCACGAGGAGTGCGTCGCCGGGGCGCAGCCGTTCCCGCACGAAGGCGGCGAGGGCCTGGAGGTCCTCGGCGTGGAAGGCGGACGAGGGAGCGAGGCCGGCTGCCAGCGCCGCCTCGTGGGTGAACCGGGTGCTGGATCCGAAGGTGGCGAGCCACGCGAGGCCGGCGGCGGCCGCGTCGCGCCCCAGCTCCAGGTGCAACTCCTCCTCGGCCGGTCCCAGCTCCAGCATGTCGCCGAGCGCGGCCACGGCGCGCCCTTCGCCGGCCAGCTGGCGCAGCGTCCGGAGCGCGGCCTTCATCGAGGCCGGGTTGGCGTTGTAGCAGTCGTCGACGAGGAGCACGCCCGAGGCGAGCCGCTCGATGCGCAGGCGCCGGCCGATCGGCCGGACGTCCGCGAGGCCGCGAACGATCTCGCGGTCGCTGCAGCCGAGCGCGAGCGCGGCGGCGGCGGCGGCGGCGGCGTTGGCCGCGTTGTGCTCGCCCACCAGCGGAAGCATGACCCGGATCTCCTTGGTCCCGATGCCGAGGAGGAAGGTGATGCCGTCCTGGCCCTGGGAGAGGACGTCGAGGACCGTCACGTCGGCCTCGCGGTCGCGCCCGACGGCGAAGGTCAGCACGCTTCGCCCCGACTTGCGGGCGCGGTGGAGCATGCGGGGGTCGTCGGCGTTGGCCACCACGATGCCGTCGGGGGGAAGCCCCTGGTACAGTTCCCCCTTGGCGTCGGCGACGCCGTCCAACGTGCCCAGCCCTTCCAGGTGGGCGGGGAAGGCGTTCGTCACCACGCCCACGCGCGGCTCGGCCATGGCGGTCAGACGTGCAATCTCGCCCCGGTGGCTCATCCCCATCTCGATCACCGCAGCCGTGTGCTCCGGCCCGAGGCGGAGAAGCGTGAGCGGCACCCCCACCTCGTTGTTCAGGTTGCCCTCGGTCTTCAGCACCGGTCCGCGGGTGGCCAGGATGGCGGCGATCATCTCGCGGGTGGTGGTCTTTCCGTTCGATCCGGTGATGCCGACGACGGGGATGGCGAAGCGGCGCCTGTGGAACCGGGCGATCCCGCCGAGTGCCTCGAGCGTGTCCGGGACGGCCAGGAGCGGAAGCCCGGGCGGCGCGGCGCCGGCGCGGTCCGCGGCCACCACGGCGCAGGCGGCCCCTGCGTGGGCGGCCTCGGGGAGGAAGTCGTGCCCGTCGAAGCGATCGCCCCGCAAGGCCACGAAGGCGCTCCCCGGCAGGAGGGCGCGGGTGTCGGTGGAGATGCCGGCCATCGCCGCGGGCGGCGAGCCGACGAAGCGGCCTCCGGTGGCGGAGACCAGCTCACTCGGGGTGAAGTTGGGTCCGGGGTTCACGCCACGCCGAGGCCCCGTCGGGCCTCCTCCCGGTCGTCGAGGTGGCGCTTCTCGGTGCCCACGATCTGGGTATCCTCGTGCCCCTTGCCGGCGAGGAGCACGGCGTCGCCGGGCCGGGCGGAGTCGAGCGCCAGCGCGATGGCGGCCCGCCGGTCCTCGACCACGATGAAGCCGCGCGCGCCGGCGCGGGCCTCGGCCTCGGAGAGGCGCCGCAGCCCGGCCTCCTCCACGCCGGGCACGATGGCGTCGAGGATGGCGCCGGGATCCTCGGTGCGCGGGTTGTCGCTCGTGACCACCACCAGGTCGGCTGCGGTTCCGGCGGCGCGCCCCATGAGCGGCCGCTTGCCCCGGTCCCGGTCGCCGCCGCAGCCGAAGACGGCGATGAGGCGGCACGGGGCGAGGGCCCGGAGCGCGGCGCAGGCGGCGGCCAGCGAGTCGGGGGTGTGGGCGTAGTCCACGAAGGCGGCCACGCCGCGTCCGTCGATTCGCTCCAGCCGCCCCGGAGCGCCGCGCGAGGCGGAGAGGCCGGCGGAGACGGCGGCCGGCGGGAACCCCAGCGCCAGCGCGAGCCCGGCGGCCGTCATCAGGTTCTCGAGGTTGTGCGCGCCGACGAGCGGCGAGCGAACCGGCACCTCGCCCCGCGGCGTCGAGAGCACGGCCTGGATGCCGTCCATCCCGACGCGGACGTCGCGGGGCGCGATCTCGGCGCCCGGCACCCCGAAGCGCCACACCGTCCGTCCGGCGGCGGAGAGCTCGGCGGCGATGCGCGCCCCGTGCGCGTCGCCGGCGTTCACCACCGCCACGCCGTCCGGGGAGAGCCCCTCGGCGAAGAGGCGCCGCTTGGCCAGGAAGTAGGACTCCTGGTCCGGGTGGTAGTCGAGGTGGTCCCGCCCGAGGTTGGTGAAGCCGACGGCGCGGAAGGAGAGCCCGGCCACCCGCTCCTGGTCGAGGGCGTGGGACGAGACCTCGAGGATGGCGAGGCGGGCGCCGGCGCCGACCATCTCGGCGAGCAGCGCCTGCACCTCGGCGGCGTCGGGCGTGGTGTGGGAGGCGGGACGCGTCCGCCCCGGAACCCGCCAGGAGACGGTGCCGATGACGCCGCTCGAGACACCGGCGGCGTCGGCGCAGGCCTCGACCAGGTAGGTGACGGTGGTCTTCCCCTTGGTGCCGGTCACGCCGCACAGGGCGAGCCGCTCGGCGGGGCGCCCGTGGAGGTTCGCTGCGGCCACCGCGAGCGCGCGGCGCGCCGATGGGACGAGGAGGAGCGACGCCGGCGCGCAGTCGACCGGCCGCTCGGCCAGCACCGCCACCGCCCCGGCCCGCGCGGCCGCGGCGGCGAAGTCGTGGCCGTCGGCCCGGCCGCCGGCGATGGCGACGAAGAGCGCGCCTGGTTTCACTTGCCGTGAATCGGA
>Ga0315278_10001982_pt1 | contig 18128 bp, 16 predicted proteins | sample YL17G06_0_MG_FD_203880 | JGI IMG/M metagenome (GOLD analysis project Ga0315278, IMG submission 203880) | Sediment microbial communities from Yellowstone Lake, YNP, Wyoming, USA - YL17G06_0 | ecosystem: Environmental > Aquatic > Freshwater > Lake > Sediment | place: USA: Wyoming | collected... | reverse complement strand
GATGGCGAGGCACAGAACGCGCGCCTGGCTGGCGGCGGCCAGCCGGCCGCCCTTGACCCGCGACAGGTGCTTGCGCACGGTGTTGAGCGCGTGAATGTCCGCGCCGGCGTGGAGGAGCCGTGTGGTGGTGGCTTGTTTGTCGGCGAGCGTCACGCCGGCCACGGGCGCGGCCATCAAGGCGGAGGCGCCACCCGACAACAGCACGATCAGGACGTCGTCGGGGCCGGCCGCCCCGGCCAGCGCCAGCGCCCGCGCGCCGCCTGCGACGCTGCCCTGGTTGGGCACGGGATGCCCGCCCACGCACTGCTCCACCACGGCCGGGAGCGAAGGGTCGGGGGCCGGGGCAATCAGCAGCGCCGCGGCGGGCACGGTCGCCGCGCCGCCCAGACATGCGCGCAGCATCGGTGCCGCGGCCTTCCCTACCGCGATGACGTGCCAGCACGGTGCGGCCGTGACCAGCGGCAGCCATCGCGTCCGCGCCCGGGCGACACACGCGCCGGCATCCACGGCGGTCACGGCGGCCCTGGCGATGGCCAGCGCATCATCACGAAGATCGGCGAGGCGTCCGTTCAGTGGGCCTTCTTGGGATCCGAGAGGCCGGACACGCCGGTCACGAGATCGAAGCTGCGCAGCAGACGGCTGAACAACTGGTCGGCGTCCCGCATCGTGCACAGCGCCTCGAACTGGTCGAGGATGCGGTCGAGGGCGGCTTCCGCACGCGCGACCGCCGGCTCGGAGTAGTACTCGCGCTGAAGCCGGAGAAACTCGAGGTGCTTGAGAAACTCTTCGCGGTAGAAGTCGGACAGGACAGCGCCTGGGAGGAACTCGCTCGCAGAATACTGGGCAGCAGCGGCGCGCGCCATGGAGCTCCTCGGATGAGGCAATTGCAAGTCGGACTTCAGTCTAGTGCGGCCTCTGTACCAGTGTCAACGCGTCAACGCACCCGTCAACGGACGTGGCGCGCGGCCAGCACACCGCCGAGGCCGCCAACCACCATGCCACCCGCCACCAGCGCGGCCCAGAGCGACGGCGGCAGGAACGCGACGAGCGACGGATCGAGGATCGCCCCCAGGTCGGCAGCCAGCTGGTGCTGTCCGACGGCGAAGGCCGCGCCCAGCACGACCAGCGCCAGGGCGGCACCGAGGCCTCCCTGGAGGATACCCTCGACCACGAGCGGGCCGCGCAGCAGACCCAGCGGCGCCCCCATCAACTGCATGACCTCGACCTCGTCCCGCCGCGCGTGCAGCGACAGCCTGACCACGGTCGCCACCGTCAGCGCGGCGGCCAGGAGCAGCACGGCGCCAAGCCCCCAGCCGACCCACTGGATCGCCGCCGCCATGCGCGCGAGCCGTTCGAGCCAGCGGCGGTCGAATCGCACGTCGGAGACACCCGCCGCCGGTCGCATCTCGCGCGCCAGCGCGTCGACGGCGGCCGCATCCGCCCGCTGGGGCTTCAGCCGCAATTCGATTGAGGCGGGCAGCGGGCTCTGCGCCGTCCCGGAGAGGCCGGCCGCCAGGTCGGGGAAGTCCCGCGTGAACCGCTTCAACGCCTCCTCGCGCGACACGTAGTCGCGCGACGCCACGAGCGGGCTGCCGGTCAGCATCCGGTTGATCGCGCTGCGCTGGTCCGGCGTGATGTCGTCGCGCAGGTAAATCGAGAATTCGGCCGCGGCGCTCCACCTCGCCATCGCCCGGTCGAGGGTCACGCTAGCGAGCAGGAACCCGCCGAGCACGAGGATGGCGGCGCCAATGGTCAGCACCGACAGGGCTGCCGTCCCCCGCTGACGCCAGAGGGCGCGGCCGGCTTCGCGGAACGAGTAGCGAATCCAGTGCATGGCCTCGCCTACCCCGCCTCGACGACCCGGCCGTGGTCGAGGGTGATGGTCCGGCGGGCGACGCGCCGGATGAGCTCGCGATCGTGCGTGGCCACGAGCACGGTCGTGCCCCGCGCATTGATGTCCCGGAACAGGTTCATGATCTCCAGCGAGAGGTCCGGATCCAGATTGCCCGTCGGCTCATCGGCCAGGATGAGCGACGGCTCGTTCACCAGCGCGCGCGCAATCGCCACGCGCTGCTGCTCGCCGCCCGAGAGCTCGACCGGATACGCATTCATGCGGTGCTGCAGGCCGACCCATTTCAGCACCTGGTAGACGCGCCGCTGCTGCTGGACCGAGGTTTCGCCGAGCACCCGCGAGACCAGCCCGACGTTCTCCTGCACGGTCCGGTCGGGCATGAGTTTGAAGTCCTGGAAGACGAACCCGAGGGTGCGCCGATAGCGCTGCACCTGGCGGAGCGAGAGGCGCGCGAGATCGTGACCGCCAACGGCGACCGTCCCGCCGGTCGGCACCTCCTGGCGCAGCAGCAGGCGCAGCAACGTCGACTTGCCCGCGCCGCTGGGGCCCGTGAGGAAGACGAAGTCGCTCTTCGCGATCGTCAGCGACACGTCGCGCAGCGCATAGACGCCGCGGCCGTACATCTTCGACAGGCTGGAGGTTTCAATCACTGAAGTGGACCGAGTATAGCACGCAGATCCGGCGGCTCGGGCCGTCACGCACCAGGCCGTCACGCACCAGGCCGTCACGCACCAGGCCGTCACGCACCCGGTGCCGGAACCCCGCGCCGGTACGTCTTGAGTTCGACGCGGAAGGTGCCGAACGATCCGGTCACTTCGATGGCCAGCGGGATGCGTCGGTCATCGGTACTGAGCCAGACGCGCGCCGTCGGATTGGGTTCCTGGATGCCGGCCTCGTCCAGTCGCGCATCGAGCAACAGCGCGGGCTGCGTGAGCCCTTCGGCCGCCACGTCGGTCTTGCCCGCTCCGCTGAGCACGAGCGTGAGCGCGTGGCCGGCGTTGTTGACCGGCAGCGACAGCCGCGTGGCCGGACTGATCGCGATCAGACGCGACTGATAGAACGCGCCGAGCGGATCGCGGACGCCCGGAACCCACGGGAACTCCACCGTGTCCGTGATGGCGTCGGGAGGTCCCGACCCCACCATCACGCGACGCCGCTCACCGTCGAACGTCATGGTCCGCGTCAGGTGGCGGCGTCCCTCGTTCAACTCCTGGACGTGGGTCATCGGCCCCAGATCGGGTCCGGTCAGACTCCAGAACCGATCCTTGGCTTCGAAGAATGTCGAAATCCACGAGGCCGTGGTCACGGTCAACTCGAACCGAAACCCGGGGCGCGCCACGCCCGGTCGTGAGGCGCCCTGCCCCACGCGAAAGACCGCGTCGCCCGCCGGCAGGCTGGCCGTCCCCCCGGCACTCCAGAGCACCAGATACTGCAGTTCCTCTCCAACCTCGAATGGCAGCACGCGAGGCTTGGGTGCAGGCACGGGCGGCGCCGAGGCGAACCAGCCGCTGGCACTCGGGCGTGTCGGCGACGCGCGAGGCGGCGCCGCAGATGAGGGGGCCTCGGCCGACGACCCGGACGCGATCGGCTCGCCAGCCGGCCGCGCCGCTATCTCGGCTGGCGCCGCTGCCGGCGGCGTGGCCCTCGACGACGCCACCGACAGGCGCCATGCCACGAACCCGCCGATGACCGTCACGACCACGACGGTCGCCGCGATCGATACACGGGCCGCGCGCGTCACGAGGTCGCCCCCTCCCCGAGACGGGCACGCACCAGCCGGTCGACGATGGACGGATTGGCACGGCCCGCGCTGGCCTTGACGACTTGCCCGACGAGGAAGCCGGCCACGGCGTGCTTGCCCTGGCGGAACTGCGCCACCTGTTCGGGGAACGCCCCCAGCGTGCGATCGACCAGCGCGGTGATCGCCTGCTCGTCCGACTCCTGCAGCAACCCGTCCCGGTGAACGATCTCGTCGGGCGAGGCGCCCGACTCGACCATGAGGCCCAGCATCTGTTTGGCAACGGACGCGGACACGGCCTGGCTGGACACGAGCGCGATCAGGCGCGCGAGCGCCTCTGGTGTCACGGGCACGGTCGCGATCGACGCGCCGCGCTCGTGCAGGCGCCGCGTCAGTTCACCGCGAACCCACATCGCGGCGCCCGGGCCGTCGCCAGCCGCCGTCGCGACGCGCTCGAAGTACGCGGCCAGATCCGGCGTCGCCGCCAGCGCCTCGGCATCGTCGCCGCCGAGGCCGTATTGCGCGACGAATCGATCGTGCCGGTGCTCGGGCGTCTCCGGCATCGCGGCACGACGCCTGGCGATCCGATCCTCATCGATCACCAGCGGCGGCAAGTCCGGCTCCGGGAAGTATCGATAGTCGTCGGAGGTCTCCTTCGCGCGCATCGTCACCGTGCGCCCGGCCGCCTCATCCCAGAGCCGCGTCTGGGTCCGCACGACTCCGCCGCTTTGCACCACGTCGATCTGCCGCGCGACTTCGAAGTCGATCGCACGCTCCAGGAAGCGGAACGAGTTCAGGTTCTTGATCTCCGTGCGCTCGCCCAGCGCACTGGTGCCGATGCGCCTCACGGAGATGTTGGCGTCACAGCGCAGGCTCCCCTGATCCATGTTGCCGTCGGTGACACACAGCGTCACCAGCAGCGCCCGCAGCCGCCGGAAGCACTCCGCGGCGTCTCCGGCACTTCGAAGATCGGGCTCGGTGACAATCTCGATGAGCGGCGCGCCGCTCCGGTTGAAGTCGAGCGCCGCGCGCCCGGCCCGGTCCTCGGTTCCGTCGTGCAGCGACTTGCCGGCGTCTTCTTCGAGGTGGATGCGCACCAGACGGACGCGGTGGCGACGGCCGGCCGACGTCCACGACACCGCACCGCCGGTGGCGAGCGGTCGATCGAATTGCGTGATCTGGTACCCCTTCGGCAGATCGGGATAGAAGTAGTGCTTCCGTGCGAATACCGACGTCGCGGCGACGGCCGAGCCCAGCGCCAGCGCCGCGGTCACGGCCAGATCGACGGCGCGGTCGTTCAGGACCGGCAGGGCTCCGGGCAGCCCCAGACACACCGGGCAGGTCCGCGAGTTGGGTCCGCCGGCGCCGTCGGTCGCGCAGCCGCAGAACACTTTGCTGGCCGTGGCCAGCTGGACGTGGATCTCCAGGCCGATGACCGGCTCGAAGTCGACGGGGCGGACGGCGGGGGTGGCGGGCATCAGGGCTGGGACGAGTATAGCCGAGGCGCCGCCGACCTAAGGTTTCCCGCGTCTCGATCCGATACGGCCGGATGTGAGAAACGCTACCTCTGTCCCTGCGGGTGTGCGCCCGGGCCGGCGATCCGTGCTCGCCGGAATGGCGTTCGTGCTGGTGCTGAGCCTGGTCGTGGCGGCCTGTGCGCCGAAGAAGACGGCGGAGGTGTCCGTCGCCCCGCCGCGCGTGGCCCTGCCCGACGAGTCCGCGGCGCTGGTGGCGCCTGCGCCTCCTGAGGTGACCGGCCTCTCGAGCGCCGCCGCCGGCGCGGTGACCGTCCGTGTCCGCATCACCGACGATCGGGGCACGCGCGTGGTGACCATGCCGCTCGATCAGTACGTGCTCGGCGCGGTCCGCGCCGAGCTCCCCCCCCACGCGCTCCAGAGCGATGTGCTCTACCGGCTGTTACAGGTGCAGGCGATCGTGTCGCGGACGTACGCGCTGGCCAACGTCCATCGCCACAACGCCGAAGGGTTCGACCTGTGCGACAGCACGCACTGCCAGCTGTACCGCGCGCGGTTGTCCAGCGAGACCGATACCGACCCCGCCGCGCGCGCGGTTGCGGCGACGCAGAGTCAGGTCATCACGTTCGCCGGACGGGTCATCCAGGCCCTGTTCCACTCCAGTTGCGGCGGCCACACGACATCGGCCGGCGCCGTCTGGGGCGGACCGGACATGCCCTATCTGCGCCCGGTGCCCGACTGGTTCTGCGCCCGGCCGGCGTCCGCCACGAACTGGGAGTTCACCACCGATGAGATCAGCCTTCGCCGCGCGCTCAACTCGGACGTGAAGACCACCGTCGGCAACCGCCTCGGCCGCATCGAGATCATTCAGCGCGACCCGTCGGGCCGTGCGGAACTGGTGGCCCTGGAGGGAACCCGCGCGCCCGTTGTCCGGGCGGAGGAACTGCGCTCGGTGCTGCGCCGGGTATTCGGCCAAGGATCATTCCGTAGTACCTGGTTCACGATCGCCCGCCACGGCACCCAGTTCGTGTTCACCGGCGTCGGCTACGGCCACGGGGTCGGCCTGTGTCAGACCGGCGCGTCACAGCGCGCCCAGGCCGGTCAAATGCCGACCGACATCCTCGCCCACTACTACCCGGGAACACACCTGCAAACTGCCAGTCTGGCGCTGGTCGGGCCCGTGCCCTTGGACCAGCACTTCGGCCACTAGCGATCCTGACCATCCGAACGGAGCCGCCGCCGGCGCGGCGCCTCCGCACCGTTCTCCCGCCAGCCCGACCGCTTCCTCGGAAGCTGTTCGCCATCAAGAAGTTCCGCGGCCCTCCTATAGATCGGCTACCATGATGCCGACCCGGGCAGCGGTCCCAATCCGGGTAAACGGATCCCCCGAGATGGGCGTAGACAAGAGTGACAAGGACGTGACGCAGACACAGGCGAAGCAAGTTGGCTCGTCGAGGCCGCGGTCTGCAGACCGTACGCCCGAGGCGTCCCGTCCGGCCGGCACGACGGGCGCGGCTCCGCTGACGTCGATATCGGAGGATGCCCGGCGCGTCAAGGCCGCCGTCCTGGCCGGACGGCGGGACCAGGCGCGGGATGCGTTCGCGGATCTGGTGTCGGCGCACCAGCGGCCGGCCATGCGCCTGGCGCTCTACCTGTTGCGCGACGCGACCGAGGCCGATGAAGCGGTACAGGACGCTTTCGTGAAGGTGTTCACGCACATCACGGCGTATCGCGAGGACCTGCCGTTCGAAGCGTGGTTTACGCGGATTCTCGCCAACACGTGCCGCGATCGGAAGAAGGCGCGGCGGCGCCGTGAACGGTGGGAGGTCGTCGGGCTCGACCGGCACCCGGAGTACGGCGCGCGCGTGGACACGACGCCGGCGCGGGGGCCCAGCCCGGAAGAGGCCCTGCTCGGCGACGAGCGGCGCCGGGAGCTGCTGGCGGCCATCGACACGCTGCCTGAGCGCCAGCGCGAAGTGCTGCTGCTGTGTCACGGCGAGGGCCAGTCCCCGCGCGAAGTGGGCGAACTGACGGGGTTGAACGAATCGACGGTGCGAGTGCACCTGTTTCGGGCGCTGCGGAAGTTGCGCGGCGTCCTGGAGGATGGCCGTGTTCGTCGGTAAGCGACATCTGGACGACTCGGCGCTCATCCGCCGCTATCTCGCGCAGCGCGGGCTCGACGCGCTGGAGGCCAGCGACGAGGCGGGGCTGCGGCACCTGGTCCGGTGCGCGTCCTGCGACGCGCGGTATGTCGCCCTGCAGCGCGCCTTCGACGAGGCCCGCGAGGCGGTGCTCGACGATGCCGAGGCGGCGTGCACGCCTGAACGCCTCGCCCAGCAGCGCGACCGCATCCTGCGGCGCATCGACGCCCAGTACTCCGGTCCCCGCGTCCTGCCGTTCCCCCACGGCGTGGCGGCGGCCCACGCGGTGGTGCCGTCTCCGCTGATCAGACGGTGGATTGCCGCGGCCGCGGTGGCCGGGCTCGTGATCGGGCTGACGGCGGGCCAGCTCTTCCACATCCGGAAGGATGGGGTCCCTGTGGCACGCAGCGTCTCTCCGGCGATCGGTCCCGCCCACGCAACGCCGGTGATGCGTTCCGTGAACAGCGTGCCGGCGGTCGACGAGGAGGCCTTCCTGTCCGCAGTGGATATGGCGGCCGCGGCCCCGCAGGCAGCCGAGTTGCGGGCAATCTACGCGTTCACCATCGAGGCGCCGCGAGACGTCGCGCCGGCCCGCGCGCGCAAGAACTGAGCCTGCGCTAGAGCAGCGCGCCCTCGAACCACGCCGAGGCCAGCGTCGCGTTGCGGACCACGGTGTCTTCACGCGCCGCGCCGGTCGACACCAGCAGCGCCGGCACCCCCGTCAGCGCTTCGAGCCGATCCAGATACGCGCCGGCCTCGGCCGGCAGCCCGTCCGCCGCACGGACCCCCGCCGTCGGCGTCGACCACCCGGGCATCGACTCGAACACCGGCTCGCACGTCTCCAGGCGCCGGAGACTCGCCGGGAAGTCCGTACGCGTCTCCCCTGCGCATCGATACCCGACGCAGATCGGAATCGTTGCGAGGCCGTCGAGCACGTCGATTTTGGTGATGACCAGGGCATCGAGCCCGTTGACGCGCACGGCGTGCCGCATCTGCACCGCGTCGAACCAGCCGCAGCGACGCGGGCGCCCGGTCACCGCCCCGAACTCGTGGCCCTTGCGGCGCAGCTCGTCACCAGTGGCGCCAGTCAGTTCGGTCGGGAACGGCCCCTCGCCGACCCGCGTCGTGTACGCCTTCGCAATCCCCAGCACGCCGTGGATGGACCGCGGGCCGATGCCTAAGCCCGTGCAGGCCCCGCCCACCGTGGCGCTCGAGGAGGTGACATACGGGTAGGTGCCGTGGTCGAGATCCAGCATCGCGCCCTGCGCGCCTTCGAAGAGGATCGAGCGGCCATCGGCCGACGCCGCCGCCAGCGCCACGGAGGCGTCGGTCACCCAGGGCCGCAGCCGTGCACCGTACGTCCGGGTTTCATCGAGCACCTGGCGCCAGTCGAGGGCGCTGTCCCCGGCGAGGCGGTTTCTCCGCTCCACACCATCCCGGATCTGTGCCTCGAGCGTCGCCTCGTCGGACAGATCGCAGACGCGCAAGCCGCGCCGGCCGGCCTTGTCTTCATAGGTGGGCCCGATGCCGCGCGACGTGGTGCCGATCTTGCGGGCGCCCAGCGTCGCTTCGCTGAGGCGATCGATGTCGCGGTGGTACGGCAGGATCAGATGCGCGCGGTCCGAGACGAAGAGCCGGCCATCGACGCCGATGCCGCTCCCGGCCAGTTCCTCCACCTCATCGAACAGCGCCTTGAGATCCACGACCACGCCGTTGCCAATCAGGCACATGACCCCGGGGTGCATGATCCCTGACGGAATCAGCCGGAGCACGAAGCGGCGGCCGCCCACGTGCACGGTGTGCCCGGCGTTGTGCCCTCCCTGGTACCTGGCGACGATGGAGAACCGCGGCGCAAGCAGGTCGACGATTTTGCCCTTGCCTTCGTCGCCCCACTGCGCGCCCACCACGGCGATGTTCATGTCAGTCCCGCTCCCGTATGCGTGGGATTTCGGCCCCACGACCGACGCCGGATGTTAGCACAGGACCACCTTGCGCCGAGCCGGCGGGGTGATATGATCCGCTCCCTACGGCGTGTCGCTGTCGGTCAACTGCGCGCGATTCTGGGCGTCGGCGCGACGCTCACCGATCCACCTGGAGCTCTTCAGGAAACGTACCAACATGCGCAGATTCAATCCAGGCAGCCACTTGCGCGTGTGGATCGCGGTATCGCTGGCGGTTGGACTCATGACGAGCGCGCCTGCTGCTGTCCGCAGCAGGGCTTGGACGGGATCGCCCGCCTCGCCGGCATGCCAGCGAGCCGCATCGCGATGACGCAGGACATCCCGTTTCCGGCCGCGAAGCCCGATGGCGCGACGCGACAGGCCAAGAGATAGCCGCGGATGAGCATCTTCGACGATCTCACGACCTGGTCGCCGCGCGGTGCCGCCGTCAGCCTGTGGGCGCTTGGCGCCGCGTTCCTCGCATGGCTGCTGTTCGGCGCCGGCGCAGAATCGGTCGCCGGCGTGTGGCTGGCCGGCATGCTGGCCCTTGTCCCGGGATCCGTCCTCGTCTGGCGGGCGACAGGTGCCGCCGGTTCCTGGCGCCGGTTCGTACGCGAGCATCTCGACTGGCACCTGCTCGCCGCATCACTGCTCTTCGTGCTGGCCGCCGAGCACGCGTTCCACTGGCAAATCACCAGTGATGGCGGCCTCTACTTCGCCAATCTTCGAAGCATCGTCTTCGACCACGACCTCCAGATCCGGCCGGAGCTCGCCGTGCTGGATCTCTCCGATCGGCCGCACTCAATCGTGCCGGTCGGGCCGTCGGTGGTGTGGGCTCCCCTCTATCTGCTGGTCGCCGCCGTCGACTGGCTCGTTGGGCCGTCTCCGACGGCGGGAGCGGCCCACGGGCTGCAGGGCGCGTATGTCAGAGCCGCGCTCGTCTCGTCGTGGCTGTGTGCCGCGATCGGCGTGGTCGTGATTCACTGGCGGTTGCGCCGCGAGTTCGGCCGCGGGCCGTCGCTGCTGACATCGCTGTTGATGCTCGGAGCCACGCCGCTTGCCTACTACCTCGTGGTCGAGCCCTCGATGCCCCACGCCGCCTCATTTGGTGCTGTCGCGCTGGCGCTGACCGTGGGCGACGCCTGGTGCCGCAGGGGCCTGCCGAGCGGCCGGCAGGCGTGGATCATCGGAAGCCTCATCGGGCTGGCCTTCCTGATCCGCCCCCAGGATGCGCTGTTCGGGATCTTCCCCCTGGTGGCCATCGCGGCGGCCGGGGCGCCGCGGGCATCGCGCCGACATGCCCTGACCAGGCTGGCGTGGCTCTTCGCCGGGCTTGCGCCGTTCCTGCTGGCGCAAGCGGCGTTCGCCTGGGCCGTGATGCGCGCCAACCCGGTGCCGTACCAGTTGGTCGGCGGCGGCGGGTACCTGGATCTGACGTCACCGCGTTGGCTGGACGTGCTGTTCTCGGCCCGTCACGGACTGCTGTCGTGGACACCCGTGGTGACGGTGGCGCTGGTCGGCACCGTCGTCTACGCACGGCGGGAAAGGACGTGGGCGCTGCCTGCGCTGATCGTCTTCGGAGCGATGTGCTGGATCAACGGCAGCACGACGGACTGGTGGGGAGGCGCGGCATTCGGGGGGCGTCGCTTCACCAGCATGCTCGGCGCGCTGGCGCCGGGACTGGCCGTGATAGTGGTCGCCCTTCTCCGAAGACCACTGCTCATCCTGGCTCCAGTCGCCGGCGGGTTCGTCTTCTGGAACTACCTGCTGATGATGCAGTTCGAAACCGGGCTCATGAGCCGCGATGAAGCCATCGGTTTCGATCGACTGATCAAGCAGCAGGCCGAGGTGTACGTCCGCCCGCCATACTTCTACCCGTTCGCCTTCCCCGCCAATGCATGGTTCGCCTGGCGTCATGGGGTCTCGATCGATCGGTACGACCTGCTCGCGCCCGAACCCATGCGCGTCCACGTGGACGTTCCGTTCGACGCCTCGGGAGCGCGGTTCCTCGTCCAAGGTTGGAGCAGCACCGACGACGACCAGTTCGGCGCGCGCTACTTCCTGGATGGCGACGCAGGCACGATGGTCGTGCCACTCGACGTCGCCGCTCATCAGCGCTACGGCATCGAGGTGCGGGCGCGCGCGGGGAGGGCCCAAGACGCGGGACCTGTGGTTCTGGCGATCGACGTCAACGGCCGTTACCTTGGGCGGTTCACACTGGCGCTGGGCGCCGACCCGATCACCGCTCGGTTTGCGGTTCAGACCGATGAGCACAGCCGGCCGTGGCGCAAGGGATACAATCGCGTGACGTTCCGGAGAGTGCGGTCGGCCGCCCTCCAGACAGAAGCGGGGTCGGAACCGGCCGTGGCCGTCTACATGGTTCGATTCGGACCCGATCTCTTGGCGCCTGACGAGCACTGACCGCCCGCTCCGGCACAGCCCCAGGGACAGCGGACTGACCAGTGGTGCTGCGCCAGGACCTCCCGGCGCAGCACCAGGCGCCGGGTCGTCCCGAGGCACGTCCGTATTCACGTCCGTATTCCTTGACATGGTGCGCGAAGCGCGCGACTATTCTAGGACGCTGCATTCTGGCTTTTCCGCGCCCCCTCGCACGTCTATGCGGGCCCAAAGGAGGACTCACTCATGGTTCAACTGGCGCTACGCGTGTTGAAATCCACCGTCGGCGTGTCGATGCTGCTGCTGGCCTTCGGAGTGTCGCTGGCACGCGCCGATGTCGCTCCCAAGTGGTCCCTCAACGAGTTGGTGGATTTTTCGGAGGTCGTGGTGTCCGGCCGCGTCGTCCGGGTGGCATCGGGTTTCGACGCGACGGTGCAGACGCCGTATACCTATGTCACGCTCGACGTAGGAGAGGTGCTGAAGGGCTCGGTGCCGGTGTCGCAGATCGTCCTGAAGCAGATCGGCGGCGAGTACCGGGGCGAGCAGTTCGTCGTGCTGGGCCAGCCCTCCTTCGTGGTGGGCGAAGAGGTCGTCGCCTTCCTCGAGGTGCGGCCGCGCGACCAGACGCTCTACACGACGGCGCTCTGGCAGGGCAAGTGGAACCTCAGTGCCGACGCGGTCACCGGGCGCCGCATCGTCACGCGCCGCCAGCCGTCGCTGACGAACGGGCTCGACTGGTTCACGGTCGCGGGTTTCAACGCGACCGTCAGGGGACGGGCACGGGAGGACATCAGCGCCCGCTCGAGTCAGACGCTTCGATGGCGACCGGCGGAAACGCCCACCGGTGGGAGCGAGGCGGGAAGCACCGTGCAGCCGTTCACCCTCATGGGCCCGGCACGATGGAACGAGGCGGATAGCGGCGCCGCGATTCCGATCGACGTCCAGGCGGGCGGGCAGCCCGGACTGGCGGGCGGCGGCGCGACCCAGGTCTTCGCTGGCGCCCTCCAATGGAACAACACCGGCAGTACGATGCGCTGGTCGGCTGGCTCCACGTCCGCAGCCGGGGGGTGTTCAGAAGGCTGGCCGTCGGGGAAGGCCGCCATCACGTTCATGGATCCATGCGGCGAGATGAGCAATAGCGGCGGCACGCTGGCAATCGGTGGGTTCTACTATACCTCGTCCGGCGGCAAGACCGTCAACGGCCAGGCCTTTAACCGGATTACGCGTGGGGGGATCGTCAACAACGACTCGGCAGCGGCGTTGAATTTCCTCACGAACTCCGGCTGTTTTGCGGCCGTCGAGCTCCACGAACTGGGCCATGTGCTCGGCCTGGGTCACAGCGCGGATTCGAACGCGGTGATGTACCCGTTCATCAACAACGCCTGCTTCCAGAGCGGCATCGGTTTGCAGAGCGACGACGCCACGGGCATTCGGTTCATCTACCCGGCCAGTGGCGAGGCGCCGGGTGTCCCGGTGGGCCTGACCGCGACGGTGGCCGGATCCACGCTGACGCTTCGGTGGACCGCCGGCGCGCTGACGTTGTCGCCCGTGGGCACGCCGTCGGCCTACATCATCGAGGCGGGCTCGGCGTCGGCGCTGTCGGATCTCGCGAACTTCTCCACCGGCAATGCGGGTACGACCTTCGTGGCACAGAGCGTCCCGGCCGGCATTTACTTTTTGCGAGTCCGGGCGACCAACGCCGCCGGCACGAGCGCGGCCTCCAACCAGGTCGTGGCCACCATCGGCGGCGCCAGCGCGCCGCCGGGGGCTCCCAGCGGGGTGACCACGACGGTCACGGGCTCGAACATCGTGATCAACTGGGTCGCCCCGACGACGGGAGGCGCCCCTGCGGCGTACATCATCCAGGCGGGCTCCTCGGCGGGGTTGAGCAACCTCGCGAACTTCTCCACGGGCAACACGGCGACCAGCTTCGCGGCGGGCGGGATCGGGGCCGGCACGTATTTCTTGAGGGTGCTGGCGACGAATGCCGTCGGCACCAGCGGGCCGTCCAACGAAGCCATACTCATCGTGCGGTAGTCACCTCGGCGTGACGCGAGAGCCATCAGGGCTGACGGCGGGCCGAACGGCCCGCCGTCAGCGCTGTGATCGGCTCGCCGTCGTCTCGTTGTCTCCTCCTTCGAGGATCCCATCCTGAACCCATCAGTCACGGCGGCGACGAAACGGTCCGCCGTGCTGTTCCTGAAGATTGCGGTCAGCGGCGCGCTGCTCACGCTTCTGGCCTCCAGGCTCGACCTGCGGCACGCGTGGGACCTCGGCCGGTCCGCGTCCCTCTGGTGGCTCGGCGCGGCGTGCGGCCTGTACGTGATCCAGTTGTTCATCGCCGCATGGAGATGGGGCCAGCTTCTCAGGGCCCAGCACATCGAGATTCGCGCGCGCAGACTCTTCTCGTCGTGCCTGGTGGCGCTGTTTTTCAACAACTTCCTGCCGGGCACCGTTGGCGGCGACGTGATCCGCATCCGTGACACCGCTTCCCTGGCCGGCTCCAAGACCCTGGCCACGACGGTCGTCGCGCTGGATCGCGTGATCGGTCTTCTCGCCCTGGTACTGGTCGGCGCGACCGCGGCAAGCATGTCCGGGGCGGGCCGGGGCGTCCTGCCCTTCTCGGTCGGATGGTTGTGGGCAGGGCTGCTCGTCGCGCTGGCGGTCCTGTCGGTGGTGCTCGTCCTGATGAGTCACTCGACGTCGTGGCTCGCCACGCTCCGCGGGGGTCGCCGCGATTGGGTCGCACTGCGGGCAGGACGCCTCATCGACGCGCTGGCGCGTTTTCGCACGCAACCGGGAGCGCTTTGCGGATGCTTTGCCGGCGCCGTGGCCGTCCACGTCGTGCTGGTGATTTTCTACGTGGCCATCGCCAGGAGCATGAACGTCCCCGTGTCCCCCTGGAATCTGGCCGTCATTGTGCCGATCTCGTTCATCATCCAGGCGCTGCCGGTCTCGCTCAACGGGCTCGGCGTACGCGAGGCGGCCTTCTCGGTCTGCTTCGCGCGGCTCGGCCTGTCGCTGGAATCCGCCCTGGCGGTGTCGCTCACCAGTGCCGCGATCGCCGCGGTGGTCTCGCTCCTCGGGGCCGTGGTCTACGTCGTGCGCGGCCGCTCGACGAACGGCCGCGAGGCGGGATGATCAGCCGAGCCACGCGTGAAACGAATAGTCGGCCCGCACGTACTGCATCGCCGCGGCTTCGTACACGCGGATGGTGGCGAAGTTGAAGTTCTGTGTCTGGCACTCCGAGACGCCGCCACGCCCGTGGACGAGCGCCGTCCCGCCGCGAATCAGCCCGACATAGGCGCCCGGGTGACTGCGCCGGCACGCGCCGAGCCCGGCGCCGCACACCGGCACACCGCCGACGGTCGACACGGGTTCGATTTGGCGGTAACTGGTCCAGCCATGCAACTCCCCGTGTCCATCCTCGGTCACCAGCACGACGTCGGCCATCTGGAAGCTGCACGCCTTGCGGGCCCACTCGAGATAGAGTTCGTCACAGCGCTCGTCGGGCAGATGCGGATCGAGGTGAAAGCGTCCGCGGAATCCGCGGAACGCCTCCCGCGTGATGTCGAGAACCTGCTCGGCGTCCTCCGGTCGGTAATGGCGGAGCACACCCATTTCCTTCGGAGGAGGAGGCAGTTCGCGCCGGGGATGCACGATGTAGGTGGCGAGCGCATCCATCAAGCGGAACCCGTGGTCCTCGAGCACGCCGATCGCGTCCGTGTCGGCGACATCGGCGCGGGCGGCCACGTGCCGTACTCCCAGCGCGCGCGCGTGCGCGATGCCGGCCTCGACGGCAGCCACCAGCGCCTGCCTCGGGGCTTCCGGCGACCGGATCGCGTGCGTGAAGCGTCCCATCGGCACGCCGAAGAACCCGCTGTCCCACGGCAGGGGCTGAAACACGACGACGGCGGCGAGCCCCCGGGCGTCTCTCTCGGCGCACACGCGTGCACCGGCGGTCTTCAGCACGCCGTCGATCTCCGCCCGCGTCACGTCCGCCTGACGGCGGCGCGAGAGCACACGGTAGTTGCGGTACGGCTTGAACGGCCAGGCCTCGACGAGCACGCCAAGTTCCCCGGCATCCACCGCGACGATCTCAACCGACATCGGGTACCGCCGGCTCCGGGTCGTCATGTTCGAGCACCCGGCGGATCAGGTAGAAGGGCCGGCCGGAGCTCTGGCGGTAGATCCGCTGGATGTAGTCGCCGATCAGTCCGAGCAATCCCGCCAGCGCCCCACACGCAGCCAGCGAGGCCGCGACGACGGCCCACACATACGTGAGACGCCCGGCCAGGGCCGCCCCGCCAAGCGCCACCGCGGCAAGCGCGCACAGCACGGCGAACCCCAGCCCGGCGAAAAACGTCCACGCGAACACGTCGCCAAGACTGTTGACGAAGAGGTCCATGAAGAGCCGGACCAGACGCCTGGCCGAGTACGACGACTGCGGCTCGGCGGCCGGGCGGGGGCGGTGCGTCACCTCCACTTCGGTCACGCGGCGCGCCACGTGGACCGCCAGCGGCTTGAGGAAGCGCCGGAGTTCTCCGAACCCGGAAAGGTCCGCGGCCACCTCGGCCGTGAACGCGTTGAACGGGCACCCGACGTCCCGCAGGCGGACCGGCGTCAGGCGTGCGACGAGCCACGTGACCAGGCGCGACGAGACCTGGCGGAACGCCGGATCCTGGCGGTGCTGCCGCACGCCGCTCACCATGTCGTAGCCCTCGCGCAGCGGCCCCAGGAGTTTCGGGAGGTCGCGCGGATCGGCCTGACCGTCCGCATCCATCGTGACGATGAAGCGGCCGCGGGCACGCTCGAACCCGGCGGTGAACGCCGGGTGCTGGCCGAAATTGGTGACCAGTTCCACGACACGCACGCGGGCGTTCGACCTCACCAGCGCCGCAAGGGCCCGTCGCGTCTGTTCCCCGCTGCCGTCGTCGACAAACACCACTTCGCTCGAGACCTCGAGCCGGTCCAGTTCCGCGGCCAGTTCCTCGACCAGCGCGTCGAGCACGGCCGGGCGATTGTTGAACACGGGAATCACGACCGACAGATCCGGTCGTGCCCCGGCCGACGCGTGACGGCCGGGCGGTGCGATTGTGTCTGGTCGGTTCACAGCGCCCCCAGGCCGAAAAACGAACGGACCCCGGTGATGACGGCGTCCTGTTCGGCGGTGGTCAGGGTCGGGTAGAGCGGCAGCCGCAGGAGCGACTCGGCGGCCTGCTCGGTGACCGGCAGAGAGCCGGGGCCCAAGTGCCAGCGGGCGCGGGCGTACGGCGACAGGTGGAGCGGCGCGAAATGCGGCGACGCCTCGATGCCCCGGGCGCGCAAGCCGGCTTGCAGGCGCTGGCGGGTGGCCACCCCTTCCACACGCAGATAGAAGATGTGGAACGCCGGCTGACAGACCGTCGGCACGACCGGCAGCGTGAGGCAGCCCTGGCGCTCGAGCGGTGCGAAGGCCTCCATGTATCGCTCCCACCGCTGGTGGCGCGCGGCGCGGATCGCGTCCAGTCTCCGCCACTGGGACGCGACCAGCGCCGCCAGCAGGTCGCTCATCAGGTAGGAACTGCCGACGGCCTGCCACGTGTACTTGTCGACGTCACCGCGCAGGAACCGCCGACGATCGGTCCCCTTCTCGCGGATGATCTCCGCGCGGTCGGCGAGCGGCCCGTCGCGTGTGACGAGCATCCCCCCCTCGCCCGCCACGATGTTCTTGGTGCCGTGGAACGAGAATGCGGCAGCCCTGCCCCATGTGCCCAGCGGACGGTCCGCATATCGGCCCCCGAGCGCGTGTGCGGCATCCTCCAGCAGCGCGAGGCCATGCGCCTGCGTGAGGCTCTCGAGACGCTCCAGCCCCGCAGCCACACCGGCATAGTGCCCGGTGATGATGGCGCGCGTCCGGTCCGTCACGCGCGCAGCCGCCGAGTCGGGATCCAGGTTCAACGTGGCCGGATCGACATCGGCGAACACGGGCGTTCCCCCGGCCATGAGAATGGCGTTGGCCGCCGACACGAACGTGAAGGACGGCAGGATAACCTCCCCGCCGGGATCGAGGGGCAGCGCGCGGAACAACAGTTCCAGGGCGTGCGTGCCGGACGGGACCGGAAACGCCGCAGCGCAGCCCAGCGCTTCGCACGCAAGCGCGGCGAGCGACCGGTTGAAACCGCCGTCACCGGTCAGCAGCCCGCTGTCGAGTGCCGCCGCGAGCGCGGCACGGTCGGACGCGTCAAAGTCGACGCGGTGGAGCGGGATGGCGACGTCTGGCGGCATGTCGGAACGGTCGGGAATTGATCCTGGCTGCCAGCGGCCTGGAAGGCGTTGAGCCCAGGATATTGGACACGCAGTGTATCACGGCCCCCTCCGCAAAGGCCGTCCCGGCCGGCAGTTGACAGAACCGACCCACCCTTCATAAGGTTTAGGGCGCATGCCCCAGTCTGGAAGGACACGCTCATCATGACGTCGTCGGCTCGTCCGGTCCGCGCCCCGCGTGGCACAACGCTTTCCTGCCAGGGATGGCCCCAGGAAGCCGCCATGCGGATGCTCATGAACAACCTCGATCCCGACGTCGCCGAGGATCCCGATCGGCTG
>Ga0315278_10001980_pt1 | contig 18130 bp, 17 predicted proteins | sample YL17G06_0_MG_FD_203880 | JGI IMG/M metagenome (GOLD analysis project Ga0315278, IMG submission 203880) | Sediment microbial communities from Yellowstone Lake, YNP, Wyoming, USA - YL17G06_0 | ecosystem: Environmental > Aquatic > Freshwater > Lake > Sediment | place: USA: Wyoming | collected... | reverse complement strand
TCGCCGAGGGCGAGGTTCGTCCGCCCCTCGGCGTCGGCGTGGATCCGCAGCTCCACCAGGCGGCGGGCCAGCGCCCGGGCGGTGCCCGCGTCGTCGTCCGGAGCGACGCCCAGGAGCACCAGGATCCCGCGGCCGATCGCCCCGACCACCCGGCCGTCAACGCGCACCTCGGCTCGCGCCACGCGCTGGACCAGCGCCCGCACCTACGAGCTCTCCGACCCCGCCGGTCCCGGGCCCGGAGACGCGGCGGCGTCCGCGGCGCGCGCTGCGGCCGCCTCTGCGTGGAGAGCGTCGCGCCGCGGGCCGAAGCGGTCCTCCACCCAGGCCGCCGACACGCGGGGCACCAGGAGGTCCACGTCGCGCACCCCGTCCGGCCCCACGAGCCCGCTCCCGCGGAGCATCACCACCGGTACCCCCACCGCCTCGATCGCGTCGCGCAGGGGCTCTCCGAGCGCGCGGGGCAGGCTCGCCAGCCGCACCATCTGCTCGCGGGGCGCGGGCCGGGCGCCGTCGTTCAGCTCGATCGCGAAGCCCTCGTCGGCGAGCGCCCGCATGAGCCGGACCTCGCGGCCCAGGTTGCGTCCCCTGGCGAAGAGGGCCGCACCCGCGATGAGGACGTCGGCCCCGAGGCCGCCCACCAGCTCGGCGGTCTCGCGGTTCACCCCGCCGTCCACGTGCACCTCGCCGCCCCAGGGCTTCTCGGCCAGCAGCCGTCGGGCTTCCGGAATCTTGCGCTGCGCCACCTCCCGCATGAAGGCCTGGCCGCCGAAGCCGGGCTCGACCGTCATGACCATGACGATGTCGAGCAGGTGCCGGTACGGCTCCAGGGCCGCCATCGGCGTGCCGGGTCGCAGCGCCAGGCCGGCTGCCCGCCCGGCGGTCTTGATCCGCCGCAGGAGGGGCTCGATCGGCTCCTCGACCTCGACGTGGACCGTGATCGAATCGCACCCGGCGGCCAGGAAGCCGTCCAGCCAGCGGCCGGGCTCCGCGATCATGAGGTGCGCGTCGAAGGGCGCCTGGGTCACCGGTCGCAGGTGCGCGATCGTCGTCCACCCGAAGGTGAGATTGGGGACGAACCGAGCGTCCATGACGTCGAGGTGGATCCGGTCGGCGCCGGCCTTGACGGCGCGACGCACCTCGCGGGCCAGGTTTGCGAGGTCGGCGTTGAGGATGCTCGCAGCGACGAGGGACCGGCCTTCGCCCATCAGCGACTCCTCGGAGGGGAGAAGCGGCGGCGCGCCGCGGGCGCGGAGCGGCCGGGGCCGGCGGGCCGGCGGGGTGGCCGGTCCGGCATGCCGAGGCCCGCGGGGGCGGGTTCGGAGCTGCGCTCGCCGCGGAGTGCGACAGCCGACGCGGCCTCGAGGAGCTCTCGCCTCCGCGCCACCGCGGGCGCCGGGGGCTCGCCGGCCTGCTCGGCCGCCAGCTGGCCACACGCCGCCCCGACCTCCTGGCCGCGGTTGCGCCGGACGGTCACCCCGAGCCCGCCCGCCCGCAGCCGCCCGGCGAACGCCGAGATCTGTCCCGGAGTGCTGGCCCGCCACGGGGTGTGCGCCACTGCGTTCATCGGGATGCAGTTCACGTGGGCGCCGGAGCCGCGGAGGAGCCGCACCACCGCGTCGGCGTCGGCGACCGTGTCGTTGATGCCGTCGATCATCACGTACTCGTAGCTGACGCGCCGGCCGGTCGCCTCCCCGTAGGCACGCGCGGCGGCGACCACGTCGGCGACCGGCCAGCGGCGGTTGAGCGGGACCAGGAGATCGCGCAGCGGATCGCGCGCGGCGTGGAGGCTGATCGCCAGGGTCCACTGCGGCCGCAGGCGGGCAAGCCGCTCGATCCCCGGGACCACGCCCGACGTCGAGATCGTGACGTGGCGCGCCCCCAGGCCGAAGCGCGCCGGGTCGGTGAGGGCGGCCGTGGCGTCGAGGACCGCGTCGAGGTTGAGAAGCGGCTCGCCCATCCCCATGAAGACGACGTTGCTGAGGTGGCGCCCGGCGGCGGCCAGCCGGCGCCGGGCGCCACGCGCCTGATCGACGATCTCGGCCGCCTCGAGGTCGCGCGCGAAGCCAAGCTCCCCGGTGGCGCAGAAGGGGCAGCCGACGGCGCACCCCGCCTGGCTGCTGATGCACAGCGTGTTCCGCTCCCGCCGATCGGCGCCGGCCGGGTAGTGCATCAGGACGGACTCCACCAGCCGCCCGTCGGAGAGGCCGTGGAGCGCCTTCTCCGTCGCGCCGCCGTCGGCGACCCGGATCGTCGTGGCCGCGACGGTGTCGAAGCGCAGTCGCTCGGCCAGGGCTGCCCGGAGCGGGCGAGCGAGGGTCGTGACCTCGTCCCAGTCGGCGGCCGCCGACCGCCACGCGGCGTCGGCAACCTGGCGGGACCGGAAGGCCGGCTCACCGAGCTCCCCGACCAGGGCGGCGACCTCCTCCTCGCCGAGCGCTCCGACACCAGGACGCGGGTCGCGCGCGGCCGGCACGACCGGGAGCGCGCGGGCGGCGGGTACGGGCGCGGACAGGTCGGTCATCGGGACCGCCTCATCCTACCCGCGACCCGACGGCCGCGGGTCGTCCGCGCAGGTAGGCCGCACCATCCATCGGGCGGCCGCCGGCGGGCCGGACCTCGAGAAGGAGGAGCCGGCCGGCTCCCGTCACCAGGGCGAGACCCGGGCCGTCGGCGACGAGCGTGCCCGGAACGTCCCCCGGGACGGCACCTGCGACGGCCGCGCGCAGGACCGCGAGCCGCTCCTTCGGCAGCTCCACGAAGCTCCCCGGCCAGGGCTGGAGGGCGCGCACGTGCCGCTCGAGGAGCGCCGCCGGCAGCGACGCGTCCAGGCGGCCGTCCCCGCGCTCGAGCGGCCGGGTCAGGGTTACCCCGACATCCGGCTGGGGACGGGGCGCGATCTCGCCGCGGAGGTAGGGGCCGATGGAGCGGGTGACCAGCGCGGCCGCCATCCGGGCCAGCCGCGCCTCGAGGTGGGGTGCATCCTCGCCGGGATCGAGGCGGGTCCGCTCGACGGCCACGAGCGGGCCGGTGTCCAGCCCGGGGTCCATCCGGAAGAGGGAGACGCCGGTCTCCGCGTCCGCGGCGAGGATCGCGGCGGGAATGGGGGTCGCGCCCCGGTGGCGGGGCAGGAGCGACGGGTGGAGGTTCAGGATCCCGTGCGGCGGCAAGTCCAGCACCGCGGCAGGGACGAGCCTGCCAAAGTCGGCGAGGACGCCCACGACCGGGCGCAGGGCGGTCAGCGCCTCCAGGAAGGCGGGGTCCCGCAGTTGCTCCGGGGTGAGCACCGGGAGGCCCATCGCCGCGGCCCGCGCGCCCACCGCCGTGGGAGCCCGCTCGGCCCGCCGCCCGGCCGGGCGGGGCGGCACCGTGATGACCACCTCGAGCGAGAGCTCGGCCGCCGCGACCACGGCCTCGAGGACCGGGACCGCGAACGCACCGGACCCGAAGAAGATCGTCCGGGCGCGCGCCACGTCAGCCGCGGGAGGCCGCCTTCGCCCTCTGGGGGTCGATCCCGCGACGCTCGAGCTCGGCGTCGACGTCCTCGTCCTCGTCGTCGCCACGGCCGACCGGGATCAGCTCGTCCGGCGACGCGAGGTAGTCGATGTAGAGCTTCCCCTGCAGGTGGTCCAGCTCATGCTGCAACGCCCGCCCCAGGAGGCCGGCGCCGGCGACCTTGAACTTCCGGCCGCGGCGGTTCTGGGCGATCACCCAGACCTGCTCGCGCCGCGTCACGTAGGCCACGAACCCCGGGATGGAGAGGCACCCCTCGAGGTCGCGGTCGTCGCCCTCGACCCGGACGATCCGCGGGTTGACAAGCTCCAGCAGCCGGTCGCCGACCTCCACCACTGCCACGTTGAGCGCCTCGCCGAGCTGCGGCGCCGCGAGGCCCACGCCCGGGGCGTGGCGCATGGTGTCGGTGAGATCGTCGATCAGGTGGTGGAGGAACTTGCCGAAGCTCTCGACGGGCTCGCCCTTCAGGCGCAGCCGGGGGTCGCCGAGCGTGAGGATCGGGAGAACGCTCATGGCGCGAGTATACGAGACGGTCCCGGGCGGGCCCGCTCCGGCGTCAGGCCGGCGGCTCCTCCTCCGGCGTCGGCGCCTCCGTCGGAGCGGCGTCCGCGGGCGCGGCGTCCGCCGGAGCGGCGTCCGACGGAGCGGCGGGTGGCGGGGCTCCTCCCTCGGCGGCCCGGTGGCGCATGTCGTCGGCGAAGCGCCGCGACCTCTCGGCCACGCGGGTGCCGACATCGCCGGTCGCCTCGGCGGCGCGTCGTGCGAGCGGGCCCGCCTTCTCCCCGGCCACGGCGGCGAGCTCGGCGGCCTTCGCCGCCACGTCGCGGGCCACCGGTCCGGCCTCGGCGGCCACTCGGTCGATCATCTGCTGGAGCTGCGCGAGCCACTCGCGGGCCTGGGCGCTGCGCCCCTCCTCGCCGGCGGGCCCGACGGGCGGGTCGTCCGGGGGCGGGACCTCGGCGGTCCAGGGGGCGGCCTCCGGGGCCGGCGCGGCTTCGGGTGCCGGGTTCGTGTCGTCGGTCATGGATCGACTCCTGCTGCGGACCCCTATTGTCGCGGAGTTCGGTGGGAAAGGCCCAGAGGCATCCGGACCCTATGCATTCGCGGGTGGGCCGGTGCCCGTGTCGTGCTCGAGGTGCTCCTACAGGAGGCTCTCCGGGTCGACGTCGATCGACCAGGGCGGGCCCGGATCGCCGCCCAGAACGGCGAGCGGCGCGGAACCCCGGAGAATGACGTTGAACCTCCAGCGCCCGCCTCGGCGCGGCACGTAGGCCGGGGCCGGACCGGCGATCGCCACCGCGAGGCCCAGCGCGGCGGCGCGGGCGCGCAGACGGTCGGCCATCTCCCGGCCGGCGGTCCGCGCCGCGTCGCGCTGCTCGTCCCCGACCGTCAGCTTCACCGTCGCCCCGAACGGCGGCGCCCCCACCTGCTCGCGGGTCGCCAATTCGGCGTCATAGAAGGCCGTCGCGTCGCCCCCGGCGGCCGCCCGGATCGCCGGGTGCTCGGCCTGGTACGTCTGGATGATCGCGCGGCCCGCGCGGTGGCCGCGACCGGCGCGTCCGATCGCCTGCACCAGGAGCTGGTACGTCCGCTCTGCCGCGCGCTCGTCGGGGAGCGTGAGGGCAACATCGGCCGAGACGACGCCCACGAGCGTGACCTCCGGGATGTCGAGGCCCTTCGCGACGAGACTCGTGCCCACGAGGACGTCCAGGCGGCCCTCGGTGAAGGCGTCCACGACGCGGGCGGCCGCGCCGCGCCGCTCCACCACGTCCCGGTCGAGCCGGCCGACGCGCAGCGCCGGGAAGCGCTCCCGGACCTCGGCCTCCAGCCGCTCCGTGCCGCCGCCCAGGTAGCGGATCCGCGGTGACGCGCAGGCCGGGCAGCGCGAGGGCATGGGGGCGGCGGCACCGCAGTGATGGCAGCGGAGCGTCATCCCGGCCTGGTGGTAGACCAGCGGCCGGGTGCACTCGGGACACGCCTGCACGTGCCCGCAGTCGCGGCAGAGGACCGCCGACGCCGTCCCCCGCCGGTTGATGACGAGGATCGCGCGATCGCCCGCGACGGGGTCGAGCATCGCCAGGAGCCCCGCCAGCCGCCGGGAGACCAGGCCACGGTTCCCCGCCGCGAGCTCCTCCCGGAGGTCGACGATCTCGACCTCGGGCGGCGCCCCGGCGGCCCGCTCCGGCAGGGTCAGCCGCCGGTGACGCTCGAGCCGCGCCAGCCCCACCGACTCGACCGACGGCGTGGCGCTCCCGAGGACCACCGCCGCCCCGGCAAGGGCGCCCAGGCGGATCGCGAGGTCGCGGGCCTGGAACCGCGGTGTCCGTTCGCTCTTGTAGGCAGCCTCGTGCTCCTCGTCGACCACGATGACCCCGACGTCGGCCAGGGGCGCCAGGACCGCCGTTCGCGTCCCCACCACGACATCGACGGCGCCGGCCCGTATCCGCCGCCAGGCGTCGGCCCGCTCGCCCTCGCCCAGCCCCGAGTGGACCACGGCGACCTCGGCCCCCAGGTCGGCCCGCAGCCGATCGACAAGCGGCAGGGCCAGGGCGATCTCCGGCACGAGCACGAGGGCGGGCCGCCCGGCGGCGAGCGAGGCCGCGATCGCCGCCGCGTAGACGGCGGTCTTCCCCGCCCCGGTCGGCCCGTCGAGGAGGAGCGGCGTGGCATCGCGGGCCTCGAGCGCAGTCACGACGGCCGTCAGCGCGGCGGCCTGCGCCGACGACAGTGTCGAATCCAGGGGGCGCGAACCCCGGGCCCCGACCGCTCGCGTCTCGAGGAGGTCGCGTGGCCGCTCGCGCGTTACGAGCTCGACGAGGCCCCGGCGGGCGAGCCCGGCCATGCTTCCGGCCCCGTGGCGCGCCGCGACGGGAGGTGCCGGAAGGTCCCCGTCGTCGAGCGCGGGGAGCGCGGCGAGCTCGGCAAGCAGGGCCCGCTGGCGCGGGCCGAGCGGCCGGCCGTCGGCCGGCCGCATCCCGCCGGCTACCGCCCGTCCCGCCGGCGTCGCGTGCACCCACCGCTCGTAGCGCGGGAGGGCGCCGGCCGCCCCGAGGGTCCATTCGAGGTGCACCCTCCCCGCGCGTTCGAGCGCCCGCAACCGCCGCAGCACGGCGGGACGGCTCTCGGCCGCGGGCAGCGCGCGGACCGGGCGCGGCCCCGTGGCGAGGGCGTCGAGCAGCGCCGCGGTCGCCGCGTCGTCGCCCGGGGCGCTGCCGCCGGTGGCCGTTGCGACGAGGTCGAGGCGCTCCAGGAGTCCCGGCGGGAGCATCGCCCGGATCGCCAGCGCGGGCGGCGCGAGGTAGTGCTCGGCGATCCATCGCGCGACGGCGAGCGACAGGGCCGGGAGGAGCGGGCCATCGGCCCGGACCCGCGCCGCCAGCGGCTTCGCGGCCACGCCGTCGGGCGGGGGCGCGTCGCCCAGGACGATCCCGATCGCGCGGCGGCGCCCCCATTCCACGATGACGGCCTCGCCGGGCTCGACGCCGACGAGGGCATCGGGAACGAGGTAGGTCCACGTTCGATCGCCGGCCACGCCGGGCGCGTCGACCGCGACCTCGACATGGCGCGCATCATCCCGGCCGGCCGGGCCGGACCGCGGGGGGGCGTCCGGGGGCACGGCTGTCAGACGACGACCCGCCGGTCGGGGTGGCGCGCCCGCTCGGCCCGGATGATCGCCTCGATCCGCTCGGCCGTCCGCTCCACCTGGCCATCCTCGTTGACCACCACGTGGTCGTAGTCGCCCGCCCGGGCCAGCTCGATCGCGGCGTTTCGCTGGCGCAGCTCCAGCTGCTCGGCGGTCTCGGTGGCACGCGCCCGCAAGCGCCGGAAGAGGGCCTCCAGGGAGGGCGGGACGACGAAGACCAGGAGGGCGTCGGGGACGAGCGACTTCACGGCGGCGGCGCCCTGGACGTCGATCTTGAGGATCACGTCGCGGCCTCCGGCGAGTGCCCGGCGCACCTCCGCCCGGGGGGTGGCATACCAGTTCCCGTGGACCTCGGCCCACTCCAGGAACGCGCCGTCATCCCGCAGCGCGGCGAACCGCTCGCGGGCCAGGAACTGGTAGCTGACGCCATCGACCTCGCCCCGCCGTGCGGAGCGCGTGGTGCAGGTCACGACGTAGTGGTAGGCGGGGTCGGCGGGGCGCGCCCGGAGGGCGTCGATGATCGTGTCCTTCCCGACCCCCGACGGGCCCGAGACGACGACGAGCAGAGCCCCGGGAGCCCCCGCGCTCGGGACGCCGGAGAGCGGGTCGTCGGGGGTCGCCACGGCTCCCGGCGGCTGCTCGGTCACCGCTCGTCCTCGCCCCCGCCCGCGCCGAGGGGCCGCGGGGGCGCCCCCGGGGCGCCGGCGCGCAGGCCCGCGAGGGGCACCTCGAGGGCGGCCGGAAGCGGTGCTTCCAGGCGGACCAGGTCGCCGGTTGCGGGGGAGGCGAAGACGAGTCGCCACGCGTGCAGGAAGAGGCGTTCCAGGCCCTCCGGTCCGCGCCGCGCGGTCCCGGTCCCATAGACGGCATCGCCCGCGACCGAGTGGCCCAGGGCGGCCAGGTGGACGCGGATCTGGTGCGTCCGGCCGGTGACCAGGTCCACCTCGAGCAGCGTCCATCCCGCGAACCGCTCCCGGACCCGGTAGCCCGTGACGGACGGCCGTCCGTCCGGGACCACCGCCATTCGCATCCTGTTCTTCGGGTCGCGCCCGATCGGCGCCTCGACCCGGCCGACCGCCGCCTGCACGCTCCCCTGGACGAGAGCGAGGTAGGTCTTCTTCACCCGCCGCGCCTTGAGCTGGGCCATGAGGCTCGCCTGGGCCGCGTCGCTCTTGGCGACCATGAGCAGGCCCGACGTGTCCCGGTCGAGGCGGTGCACGATCCCGGGCCGCTCCACGCCGGCGATCCCCCCGTAGACCGTGTCGCGCGCGAGGAGGGCGTTGACCAGCGTCCCGGACCAGTGCCCGGGGCTCGGGTGGACGACGAGGCCGGCCGGCTTGTCCACCACGAGGACGTCGCCGTCCTCGTAGACGACGTCGAGCGGGATGGCCTCCGGCTCGATCCCGGCGGCAACGACCGGCGGCACGTCGATGACGAGCACAGCTCCGGCCGGGACCAGCGTGTTCGCCTTGACCGGCCGCCCGTCGGCGGTGACGCGCCCCTCCCCGATGAGACGCTGGACGCGGCTTCGCGACAGCCCGGAGAGGTCGGCAGCGAACCGGTCCGCCCGCCCGCCCCCACCGGCCGGGACCACCAGCCGCAGCTCCGTCATGTGGCGCGGGCCTCGTGGCGCCGCGGCGGGAGGACCGCCATCAGGAGCAGGAGCAGGATCGAGGTGGAGATCGCCGCGTCGGCCAGGTTCCAGGTGTAGAAGCGCCAGCCGTCGGGGAGTCCCATGTCCACGAAGTCGACCACGTAGCCCAGCCGGACCCGGTCGATGAAGTTGCCGATGGCCCCGCCGAGGAGGAGGCCGAGGGCGAGCGTCGCCAACCACCCGCTCCCTGCGACGGCGCGACCGTGGTACCAGACGATGAGCGCGATCACGGCGATGCTGAGGGCGGCGAAGAGGACCGCCTGGTCGCGGAAGAGCCCGAAGAGGGCCCCCGTGTTGGCCACGTACCACACCCTGAGCCATGCCCCCACGACCTCGACGGGCTCGCCGAAGGGGAAGCCGGCGACGATCCAGGCCTTGCTCAGCTGGTCCGCGACCACGACCGCGGCCGCGAGGCCGAAGAAGGCCGCCCAGTGGCGGCTCACCGGCGGATCCTCACGGCGCGTCGACGCCCCGGCGGCGGATGGCGATCGCGGCCTCCGCGCCCCGGAGGGCGACCGTCGCGTGCGGCCAGCCGTCTGGCAGCGGCCCCTCGGCGACGGCGTCGGCCAGGGTCTCGGCGGCCACGCCCGGCAGGTGGGGCCGCACGCCGGCGGCCGCGTCGGGGAGCGCCACGACGAGGTCGATCCGGTCATCGAGCTCCAGCCCGACATCGCGGCGGAGGTCCTGGATCGCCCGCTGCAGCTCCCGGGCGTCGCCCTCGGCCCGCAGCTCGTCCGTCAGCTCCGTGTCGATCACCACCACGAGCCCATCGTCGTGGGCGACCGCCGTGCCGGGGCGCGGCGCGGCGAGCACCTCCACCTCGTCGGGGGCGAGGACCACGCCGCCGAGGGCCACGGACCCGTCCGGGCGGATCTCGAACCGGCCCTCGCGGGCGGCGGCCATGACCGCGGGGATCGCGGGGCCCAGCTTCTTCCCGATCCTGGGGAGGAGGGGCTTCACGCGCCGCTCGACGAGCGCCGACTCGTCCCCGATCCGGACGACCTCCCGGACGTTGACCTCGTCGGCCACCAGGTCCAGGAGCGCGTCCAGCTCGGCGTGGTCGCCGCCCGGAAGCGCGATCCAGAGCCGCGCCAGCGGCTGCCGCGTGCGGATCCCTGCCTGCGCCCGAAGCGTGCGGGCAAGCTCTACGGCGCGCTGGGCCGTCTCCATCGCGTCCTCGAGGCCGGCGTCGCGGAGGCCGGCGAGCTCCGCCGACGGCCAGCGGGTCAGGTGGACGCTGTCCGGCGCCGCGAGCCCGCCCCGCACGACGAGGTTCTGGTAGATCGACTCGGACAGGAACGGGAGCAGGGGGGCCGCGACCCGGACGAGCCCGACGAGGACGGCGTGCAGCGTCGCGAACGCCGCCGCCCGGTCGGCGCCGGCGCCGGCACGCGAGAAGCGGCGGCGGGTCCGGCGCAGGTACCAGGTGGAGAGCTCGTCGATGAAGCGGGAGACGGCCGCCGCGGCGGCGTCGGGCTCGAAGTCGCGAAAGCGGTCCTCGACGCGCGCGGCGAGGCCCGCCAGGCGCGAGAGGATCCAGCGGTCGAGCGTGGGGCGCTCGGCGACGGGCGGCGCCGGCTCGTCGGTACGCCACCCGGCGAGGCGGGCGTAGGTCGCGAAGAAGGCGTAGACGTTCCACAGGACGAGCAGCTCGCGCCGCGCCTCGTCGGCGGCGTGCCAGCCGAAGAGGATGTTGTCCTGGGGCCGGGCGCTGGCATACATCCAGCGCATGACGTCGACGCCCATCCGCTCGGCGGCCTCGTCGAATTCGATCGCGTTGCCCCAGCTCTTGTGCATGGGGCGGCCGTCCTCGCCGAAGAGGGTCGCGTACCCGAAGATCGTGCGGAAGGGCGCCTCCCGGCGCAGGACCGTGCTCATCGCGAGCATCGAGTAGAACCAGTTGCGGAACTGGCCGGGGAAGCTCTCGGTGATGAAGTCGGCCGGGAACCAGTCCGCCCAGTGGGCCGGATCCTCCCGATAGTGGAGCGTGGAGAAGGGCACGATCCCGGCGTCGAGCCACGGATTCCCCACGTCGGGGATCCGTGCCACCGGCGCGCCGCAGCCGGGGCAGGCGACCCGGACCGCGTCCACGTGGGGCCGGTGGGGCGTGTGGCCCTCGAGGGCCTCCCAGCCCGAGACGGCGCGCTCGCGAAGCTCCCTGCGGCCCCCGACCACGTCGAAGGTGCCGCAGGCCGCGCAGTCGTAGATCGGCAGGGCAAGGCCCCAGTAGCGCTTCTTGCTGATCATCCAGTCGTGCATGTTCAGGAGCCAGTCGAGCTCCCGCTCGTACCCGAACGCGGGGATCCACCGGATCCGGTCCACGACCTCCATGATCTGGTAGCGGAGGCTGGCGTCGATCTCGGCGGGCGTCAACTCCTCGCGCGGCCGGTCGTAGACCGGGCCCATGCTGATGAACCACTCGTCGACCAGGCGGAAGACGAGCGGAGTGCCGCAGCGCCAGCAGTGCGGGTAGCGGTGGACGTAGGGCTCCAGGCGCTGGAAGGAGCCGTGGTGCTTCAGGTGCTCCACCACCGGTTCGACGGAGTCGCGAACGTCGCGGCCCGCCAGGAACCCGAAGCCGTCGATGAAGATCCCGCCTTCGTCGAGGGGCGCCAGCATCGGCAGGCCCAGGGCCCTGGCGAGGGCGAAGTCCTCGGCGCCGCATCCCGGGGCGATGTGGACGATGCCCGTCCCTTCCTCCTCGCCCACCTGGTCCCAGGCCACGACGCGATGCTCGTACGGGCGCCCGTCGGGCCCGCCGGCGGCGAAGGCGGCCCGGACCGCCGGCAGGTCGTCGAAGGGGCCCCGGTAGCGCCAGCCCACCAGCTCGCTCCCGGCGACCTCCTCGAGCACCTCGAACGGCCCCACCAGGGCCTGCCGCAGGGTCCCCCGGCCCAGCCAGTGGACGGCGTCGCCCTGGCGGACCTTGACGTAGCGCAGCTCCGGGCGGACGGCGGCAGCCACGTTGCTCGTGAGGGTCCACGGCGTCGTCGTCCAGACGAGGAGCGACTCGCCCGGCCGATCGACGAGCGGGAAGCGGACCGTCAGGCCGGGGTCCGTCCGGTCCGCGTAGCCCTCGGTCATCTCGTGCTGGCTGATCCCGGTGCCGCAGCGGGCGCACCAGGGCATCGTGTCGTGGCCCTTGTAGAGCCACCCGTGCCGGTGGCACTCGGCGAGGAACGCCCAGATGAGGTCGTTGTTCTCGTTGCTGAAGGTGAAGTAGGAGCCCCCCAGCTCCGGCATTCCCAGGCGCCCGACCAGCATCTCCACGGTGTCGGTGACGGGGCCCTTCGGCCCCTGCAGCGTCAGGACCCGCGTGGGGTCGGCGGCGAGCTGGTCGCGCAGGCGGCGGATCTCGTCCGGGTCGTTCCAGTCCATCCAGTAGCCCAGGCGGATCGACTGCTCGGTCTGGCGGGCGGCGAAGGTGAGCACCCGCTGCTTGCACAGGCTCACGAACTCGGCGATGCCGTGCTCCTCGATGTCCCGCTTCGAGGTGAAGCCGAGGTCACGCTCGACGTTGACCTCCACCCAGAGCCCCTGGCAGTCGAACCCGTTCTGCCAGCGCTGGTCCTCGCCGAGCATCGCGTGGAAACGCTGGAAGACGTCCTTGTAGGCCCGCCCCCACGCGTGGTGGACGCCCATCGGGTTGTTGGCGGTGATGGGCCCGTCGAGAAAGCTCCAGCGGGGCCCGCCGGCGTTCTGGGCGCGGAGGCGCGCGAACGTCCGCCGCTCGCGCCACAGGGCGAGGATCTCGTTCTCCTGCGCGACGAAGTCGGGCTTGCTGCTGACGGGGTCCAACACCTGGCCTCGGCTGGGGATCGGAAACGGCGGGCCGCGGGCGTGCCTGCGTCACGCGGCAGCGCATGCAGCCGTCACAGCTTCTCGGACACGCTTCACGGAGGTTGCCCCTATCCTACCCGCGATGAACCGCCCGCAGGAGCCGCGTCGCCGCGCCCGTTCGGCCTTCACGGCCGCCTTCCTGTCGCTCCTCTTTCCGGGGCTCGGCCACGCCTACGCGGGCGCCTGGTATCGCGCTCTCGGCTTCGCGGCCGCGCCGTTCCTCCTCCTCGCGCTGGGCCTGGGCAGCGTCGCCACCTATCGGCTCGAGCTCGTCGGCATCGTCCTCCAGCCGGCGGTCCTCGTCTCGATCCTGGTCGGCAACATCGTGGCCCTTCTGTACCGCGTTGTCGCGGCCGTCGACGCCTACCGCGTCGTCCTCTTCCTCAATCGCTGGGACGAAGGCGCCGGGCGCCTCGGCCCGTCGCGGTCCGTCCTGGCGCCCATCTCGATCGCCGGCCTGCTCGGCGTTCTCCTGGTCATGGGCGGGGCGCACGCGGCCGTGGCCTACTACGACCTGCAGGCGCTGGACCTGGTCCAGGGCATCTTCAATCCGATCGGCGAGGAGGATCCCCCCGCGAATCCTTCGGCGCGCGTCGAGCCGTCGCCCGACGGGTCGCCGGATCCGACGGAGACGCCGCTCTCCACGCCGCCGCCCGACTCCACGGCCGCCCCGGCCGAGCCTTCCCTGCCGCCCTGGGACGGCAAGGGCCGGCTGAACGTTCTTCTGATCGGGTCCGATCGGCGCCCCGGGGAGGGCTCCTACAACACCGACACCCTCATCGTCGCCAGCGTCGACCCCGCGAGCGGCCAGGTCGCGATGTTCAGCCTCCCTCGCGACACGACCGGGATCCCCCTCGACGGTCCGGCGCGTTCCTTCTTCGGCACCACCTGGAACCGGAAGATCAACGCCCTCTTCCAGCAGGCGCGCGCCCGACCCGACATCTTTCCCGGCGGCAAGCTGAGTGGGTACCAGGCCCTCAAGGACACGCTCGGCGGGCTCTACGGGCTCCCGATCCAGTACTTCGTCGAAGTCGACTTCGGGGGCTTCACCCAGGTCGTCGACGCGCTCGGCGGGGTCACGATCAACGTCCAGCTCCCGGTCGTGGACGACTACTACCCGGGCGACGACGGGGCACTGCGGGTCTACATCCCGACGGGCGTCCGGCACATGACGGGCGCCGAGGCATTGATCTACGCCCGTACTCGGCACGGCTCCAGCGACTTCGACCGCGCGGCTCGCCAGCAGCGCGTCCTCCTCTCCCTCCGCCAGCAGGCCGACTTCGCGACGCTCCTCCAACGCCTCCCGGACCTGGTGAAGAGCACGAAGAAGACGGTCAAGACCGACTTCCCCGTCGCGAAGCTCCCCCAGCTCATCGAGCTGGCCAGCCGGATCGACGTCGGCAACGTCCGCTCCTACGTCTTCACCCCGCCGCGCTACGGCAGCGAGGGCTACGTCAACGGGACCTACGTGCTCCAGGCGAACGTGGCGGCCATCCGCGAGGCGGCCGCCAACGCCTTCACGTTCGACCCCCGCGAGGAGGCCGACCGCCAGGCGATCGCCGAGGAGGGCGCGCGCGTCTGGGTCGTCACGAGCACGCGGGAGGCGGATCGAGCCACGGACCTGGCCGGATACCTCGAGTACCACGGGTTCGCGGCGTCGGCGCCGCGTCGGCGCAACCCCGAGAGCGCCGAGCCGACGACGGTCCTGATCGCCTACAACGGCGCGGAGACCCGCTTCCCGGCGTCGATCGCCTCACTCGAGGCTCGCTTCAAGATCAAGGCGACGCCGCGAACGGATGCCAAGGCCGGCACGGACATCCTCGTCGTCCAGGGGACGAAGACGCCGAAGCTCAGGGCACCCTGACCGGGGCGCCCTGGCCGGGGCCCAGCGCTCAGCCGGCGTCGACGGCCGTCACCCAGTGCGCGTACGCCGGCACTTTGCCGCGGACGATGTCGAAGTAGCGGTCCTTGATCCGCTGCGTGAGCGGACCCACCGCTCCGTCGCCGATCGGGCGGCGGTCCACCTCGATGATCGGGGCGATCTGGGCGCCGGTGCCGCAGAAGAAGGCCTCGTCGGCGACGTAGATCTCGGAGCGGTCGATGGAGCGCTCCACGACCCGCAGGCCCAGCTCGGCGCAGATCTCGATGATCCCGGCCCGGGTGATCCCCTCCAGGATGTCGTCCGTCACCGCCGGGGTGAGGAGCACGCCGTCACGGACGATGAAGATGTTCTCGGCCGACCCTTCGGAGATGTGGCCGTCCTCCGTGAGCACCAGGGCCTCGTCGTAGCCATTCAGCATCGCCTCGGACTTGCTGAAGGCCGGGTTGACGTAGCTGCCCACGATCTTGGCCCGTGACGGGATGGCGGCATCGCCGGTGCGGCGCCAGGAGACGGTGGCGATCTTCACCCCGACCGTGGTGTCGACGTAGTCGCCGAAGGGGAGGGCGAAAATGTAGTAGCGGTGCTCCAGCCCGTGCAGCTTCACGCCGATCGCCTGGGTGCTCTTGTAGAACGAGGGCCGGACGTAGGCGTCCTCGCGGAACGCGTTGCGTCGAAGGACCTCCAGCGCCTCGACCGTCAGTTCGTCGACCGACGGCAGGTCCTGCATGAGGAGGATCCGGGCCGAGCTCCGGATCCGCTCCATGTGCTCACGAACCCTGAGGGCATAGAGCCGGCCCTGCTCGGCGTTCCAGTAGGCCCGGATCCCCTCGAACACGGCCGTCCCATACATGAAGGCGTGGGTCATGATGCTGACGTTGGCCTCGCCGAGGGGGACGTAGCGGCCCTCGAAGAGGCAGATCAGCGACGCGGTGTCGACGGGGGTGCCGGCTGCGCGCGGCGCGCCCTCGGCAGCGGGCTTCTGGGTGAGCATCCGGGCGGCTCCTTCGCGTGGTCCCGGCAGGTCGGCGAATCCCGCCAGCGGGCCACCCGAGTATAGACCCGGGCTCCGGCACGGGACCGCGGCCCGGCCTCCCTCAGCCCGCCAGCGAGCCGGCGACGACGGCGAGGGCGATCACGACGAGGACCGCCAGGCCGAGGGCGGCCATGCGGCGCTCCCCCGCCCGCCAGAATCCCCAGGTCGAGGCCGCCACGCGCAGGAGCGGGGTGGCGATGGTCGCGATGAGGCCGAGCCAGAGGAAGGCCGCCGGCTGGAGGGCGAGAAGGTCGGCCGGCAGCGACGCCGGGTCGAGGGGCGGCCAGGGCCGCGCGAGCGGCGACGTGCCGCCGGCGACCAGGAGGATGCTCCCGGTCGCAAGGAGGGCCACGGCGATGCGCGTCCCGACCGTGAGAATACGCGCGACCCGTGTCTCGATGGTGCTCATCCGAGCGCCCGCATGGCCATCTGGGCGGCCGTGAGGGCCAGGACCCCCACGAAGAGGAGCCGCAGGACCCGGACGTCGATCCGGGCCGCCAGGCGCGAGCCGACCAGCGCCCCGGCGAAGACGCCGACCGCGGTCGGGCCCGCGAGGTAGGGATCGATCCCGCCCCGGAGGAGGTAGACGACAGCCGAGGCGGCGGCGGTCACCCCGATCATGAGGTTGCTGGTTGCGGTGGCCGCCTTGAGGGGCACGCCCATGACGAGGTTCATGAGCGGCACCTTCACGATGCCGCCGCCCACGCCGAGAAGCGCCGACATCACCCCGGCGCCCAGGCTGCCGCCGGCGCCCGCGCCCAGGCGCCGTGGGCGGTACCCGGGCCCGGCGACCTCGTCCGCCAGGCTCCGCGTCGATGGGCCCGGATCCCGCCCGGTGTCGCCCGCCGGTCCCGGGCCGTCGGCCGCCGCGGGCGGGGCCGGCCGCGCGACGTGGGCCCGGCTCCGGCGCAGCATGGAGTACGCCGTGAACGCGAGAAGCGCCGCAAAGAGTCCGGCCAGGACCCGCTCGGGAAGCAGGAACGCCACGAGACCGCCCAGCAGCGCTCCGGTGGCGGTGAAGACCTCGAGGAGCATGCCGAGCCGCAGGTTCGCCGTGTGACGCTCCAGGTAGACGCCCGCGGCGGCGCTGCTCGTCACGATGACGCAGACCAGGCTGACTCCGACGGCCTCGCGAAAGGGCACGCCGAAGCCGACCGTGAGGAGCGGGACGATGAGGATCCCGCCGCCCAGTCCGAGGAGCGAGCCGAAGACTCCGGCGCCGAAGCCACCGACGGCGAGGAGGAGCCCGACGATCACCCTGCGCTCGGCCGGCGGGTGGACGGGCGCGGGGTCAGGGCCGCAGGTGCTGCGGCGCGTACGGCAGCAGCGCCACGTGCCGGGCCCGCTTCAGGGCCACCGACAGCTCGCGCTGGTGGGCGGCGCACGTGCCGGTCTTGCGGCGCGGCTCGATCTTGGCCCGCTCGGAGAGGTAACGGCGGAGGCGGCTGACCTCCTTGTAGTCGATCTGGGCCGTCTTGTCGGCGCAGAAGGCGCACACCTTGCGGCGCCGGCGATCCCGGTAGTAGTCGTCGCGCTTCTTGGATCGGGCAGGAGGCATGGGTGGAAAGGCTCCTTGAAGGATTCGTCAGAAGGGGAGGTCGTCGAGGTCGGACGGAACGTCCTCGGCGGGAGCGTCACGTCGAACCGGCGACGACGCGGCGCGCGTGTCGGCGGGGAACGGCGGGGCGGATCCGCCCTCGCCTTCCTCGCGCCCGCCCCGCTCGAGGCTGATCACGTTGTCGGCGGTGATTTCGAGGGCGGTTCGCTTCTGGCCGTCGCGGCCCTCGAACTCGCGGGTGCGGAAGCGGCCTTCCACGAAGACCTTGTTCCCCTTGCGGAACTGCTCCGCGGCTCGCTCGCCGCGCTCGCCCCAGATGGTGACCCGGTACCAGTCGGTCCCCTGGTCCACCCATTCGCCGGATTGGGCGTCCTTTCCCCTGTGGGAGACGGCGACGCTGAACTCGGTCACCGGGCGTCCCGAGGGCGTGTAGCGCATCTCGGGGTCGCGCCCGAGGTTGCCGATGATCATCAGCTTGGCGAAGGCCATCGGATCGTCCCCCTCAGTCGGTCGCCGCCGGGGCGGCTTCGCTCTCGGATTCGTCGATCCGCTCACCCTGCGGCTCGTCCTGGTCCTCGTCGCCGGGCACGGGGACGAGATCGTCGTCTTCGTCCTTGCCACGCGCAGCGCGGACCGGGCGGTCCACGCGGACGACGAGGTGGCGAAGCACTTCCTCGGTGATGAGGAGGGTGCGCTCCAGGTCCACGATCGCCTCTGGGGGGGCGTCGAAGTGGATGATGTGGTACGACCCTTCGCGGTACCGGTCGACCTGGTACGCGAGGCGGCGGCGGCCCCACGGGGCCGTCTTGACGATCTGGCCGCCCGAATCCGTGACGTGGCGGGTCGTCTTCTCGAGGATCGCCTGGCTGCGGTCCTCCGGCGCGTCCGGCCGAAGGACGAGCATGAGCTCATAGCGGCGCATGGCCGTGTCCGCTCCTTCCTGTGGGGTATGCCCCGCTCGGCGCGGCCGGAACCCGGCCCGTCCCCCGGCGGAGCAGAAAGGACCGTGG
>Ga0315278_10001979_pt1 | contig 18131 bp, 14 predicted proteins | sample YL17G06_0_MG_FD_203880 | JGI IMG/M metagenome (GOLD analysis project Ga0315278, IMG submission 203880) | Sediment microbial communities from Yellowstone Lake, YNP, Wyoming, USA - YL17G06_0 | ecosystem: Environmental > Aquatic > Freshwater > Lake > Sediment | place: USA: Wyoming | collected... | reverse complement strand
GCGAGGTAAAGTCGTCGGTGCGCCTGGGCAATAGAATGCAGATCGACCTGCGCATCGTGCCTGCCGAGTCGTTCGGCGCGGCACTCCAGTACTTCACCGGCTCCAAGGCGCACAACATCGCTCTGCGCAAGCTGGCGGTCGCCAAGGGCTGGAAGCTGAACGAGTACGGGCTCTATGACGCGGCGGATCGGTTGCTTGCTGGCGAGGATGAGGACGGCGTCTACCGTGCGCTCGGCCTCGATCCGATCCCGCCCGAGCTGCGCGAGGACGCCGGCGAACTGGCAGCAGCCGCCCGCGCGACGGCGGGCGCGGGGCCCGGGAGTTTGCCGAAGCTGATCGAGACGAGCGACCTGCGCGGCGACCTGCACGTTCACACCGAGGCGTCGGACGGCACAGCGTCGCTCGAAGAGATGGTCGCTGCCGCGCGGGCGCGCGGCCTCGAGTACATCGCCATCACCGATCACGCTCGGTTCGCCGAAGTCATCGGCGGCCTCACGCCCGATGGCCTGCGGGCGCAGATCGACGACGTCGTGAAGCTGAACGAGAAGCTCAAGGGCTTCCGCGTTCTCACAGGGATCGAGGTCAACATCCAACCCGATGGTTCGCTCGACCTTCCCGACGACCTCCTCGCGCGCCTCGACTGGGTCGTTGCCTCCGTGCACTCTCACTTCCGCCAGACCAAAGATGAGATGACGGCTCGCCTACGGCGAGCTGTTACGAGCGAGCACGTCGACTGCCTCGCGCATCCCACCGGCCGCAAGATCGGCGAACGTCCACCCTATGATGCCGACTGGGACCTCGTGTTCCGCGCCGCCGCAGAACATGCCTGCGCCCTCGAGATCAACGCCAACCCCATTCGCCTCGACCTCTCCGCTGAGCTTGCCCGCCGCGCGATCCTAGTCAGCCAAGGGCTGGCCACAGGCTGCAAGCTCGCCATCGGCTCCGACGCCCACGCACCTGAGCACTTCGACTTCCTGCGGCTTGGGATCCTGACCGCGCGACGGGGATGGGCGACGGCGAAGGACGTAGTGAATACGCTCCCCGCCTGGGCGGGGTGAGAGGCAGGCTGAGTCCCGATGCTGGAGCCTTGCAGCCAGCTGCAGAAGCGGCGCGCCCTACGCGGGCGACTTGATGCTGTGTTACGCAAAGGGGTATGATGGCCCCCGTATGAGCGCGAAACGTCAAATGAATGGACTCTCGACGGAAGCTTTCCTTGCGGGGCATCCGGTCTTCTCCCTTCAGGAGCTGGCCATGGCGATTCGCGGCAGCCGCTCGACGGCCCTGGAGCGGGTGAAGCACCATCTGGCTCGCGGCCGGCTGAAGCGCGTCGCCAAGGAAGTCTATGCCGCCGTGCCGCCTGGAGTTGTGCCCGAGGAGTTCTCCCCGGATCGCTACCTAGTTGCTGCTGTAGCGAGGCCAGACGGCATCCTCTCCCATCATGCGGCGCTTGAGCTCCTGGGAGTCGCGCACAGCGACTGGAACGAGTGTACGGTGCTTTGCCAGACGAGGAGAACGCCGATCGCTCTGGGTGGCGTCCAGGTCCGCTTTCTCGTGCATCCGGCCGCCCTGCGCAGGAGCGGCGAGGAGCGGATCGGGACTCGGCAGACACAGCGAATGGGAAGAGCCGTCGTCCACACGGGGCCGGAGCGCGCCTTGGTCGAAGGCTTCAGCCACCCGGACCTCGTGGGCGGCCTGGACGAGTTGGTCGAGTCGGCGGCTGGCTTCGGTGTACTCGATCTGGCACTCACGGAGAGGATCCTCGAGGCTTTCGGTCAGAGATCGCTGTGGGCCTGCGTGGGGTGGTTCCTCGAGCGATATCAGGAGCGGTTCTTCGTCCCCGAGAAGTACCTTCACAGACTCGAGCTGGAACGACCTCGCTCAGCGCAGTACGTCCCCAGAGGCTATCGTGGCGGTGACTTCCATCGCCGCTGGAATCTCGTGCTCCCGGAGAGTCTCTCCGAGGGCTGGGAAGGAACATGAAGCTTGATCGCGCCAGTCTGGAGCGGATGTCCGCGGAGACCGGCTTCTACTCGGGAACGCTCGAAAAGGTCATGCGGCTTGGCGAGTTCCTGGCCGACGTTCATCGACATCCTTTTCTTTCGCGGGTCCTTGTCCTGAAGGGCGGCACCGCGCTGAACCTCGGCTTCGGCCCTCCAGCGCGGCTGTCCGTGGATCTGGACTTCAACTACGTGGGCGCCCTGGAACGGGAGGCCATGCTCGCTGAGCGGCCGGCAGTGGAGCGAGCCCTTGAGACGATCGCGAGTGCGGAGGGCTACACGCTCCAGAAGTCGGCCGACGCCCACGCGGGGCGGAAGTTGTACCTGGGCTACCGGAATGTGAACGGCGGCGCAGACCGAATCGAGATCGACGCCAACTACCTCCATCGGATCTGCCTCTTGGAGACTGTCATCGGCCTGATCTGGCAGCCGGGCGGCCGTGGCCCCATCGAGGCATCCGTCCTTGCCCCCGAGGAGCTCGTCGCGGGGAAGTTGTGTGCCCTCTTCTCGCGCCGGCTTCCTCGCGACCTGTTCGATGCGGCTCGTATCCCTGAGATTCTCGGCCCTGGCTGGCTCGCCGATTCGACGCGCGGGCTGTTCGTCGCGTTGGCCGGAACCCTGGAGCGCCCCTTCTACGAGCGCGCTGCCGAACGCCTGCGCGACGCATCGCGCGGGAACCTCGACGCTGAGCTGGGTCCGATGCTGCGGACAGGCGAGCGGGTGGAGGCCGCGGAGCTGCGAACGAGGGCTTGGGAAGTGATCGAGCCCCTGACGAGGCCCACTCCGTCGGAGCGCGAGTTCACCGAGCGCCTGCAGCTGGGCGAACTCCTCCCTGGGATCCTCTTCCCTGACGACGCGAGGATGGCAGAGAGGATTCGCCTTCACCCGGCGCTTCAGTGGAAGGCGGAGAACGCTCGAGCCCATAGCGCCGTGGGCGGCCAGGAGCGCCCGAGGGCCCTGCCGCCTGCACGTCGTCCCTGAGTGGAACGGGTCCCGTGCATGTCTCCAGCGAGACCAAGTGCGAGTCGGTTAGCGGATAGTGCTACCAGATGCAAACAAGAATGCGGATGGTGCAGTCGCGAGGTCAACCATGACGAGGTCCCGCTACCTCGAAGCACCATCGCGCCTCAGTTCCGACCAAGACCACGCAACGCGCTGGTGTCGACGACTTGACGTCAAAGCGACAAAGGACTAGAGTGCGCCTATGGAGACGACGCAGAAGCGTGCCACCGTCTATCTCGACCCGGCGATCCATCGCGCGTTGCGGCTCAAGGCGGCCGAGACCGACCGGACGATGTCCGATCTCGTGAACGAGGCCGTCAAGCTCTCGCTTCTAGAAGACGCCGAGGATCTCAGCGCGTTCGATGAGCGTGCTTCTGAGCCCAACCTGCCGTTCGAAGACGTGGTCAAGGAGCTGCGGCGGCGTGGGAAGATATAGCGTCCTGATCAAGCCGTCGGCTCGGAAGGAACTCGAGGCCGTGGACCTGAAGAAGGATCGCCAGCGCATCGTTGCGGCGATTCTGAGCCTCGCCGACGATCCGCGACCCTCCGGATGTCGGAAGCTGTCGGGCAAGGACAAGTACCGCATTCGCTGCGGTGACTATCGCGTTGTGTACTCAGTACTGGACGTCATCCTGGTCGTTACCATCGTGAAGGTCGGCCACCGCAGCGATGTGTATCGGTGAGCGAACTCCGGGGGGCGCAAACCTCATTTTCGCCTACCGTAGCGGCCCAGGGTATCGGGAATAGGGTTTGTGATGTCCCCAAGAAGAACTCGCCCGCCGCGCCATCGGCAGCGATGCCCAGGACCCGAGCACTTCCATTTCCTGCGACTTGGAGTGCTCACGGCGCGACGCGGGTGGGCGACGGCGGGAGACGTCCCGAATACCTCGAAGTTGCGAGTAAGGGATGCGACAGACTGGGACCCACGAACCGCGCGACTGCGCTGTTCACATTGAGCCGCAGGAACCTCTCGATCCACCGTACATAGGACTCCAACGGTTCGCGGGGCGTCGTGCTGGGGCAGGCACGCAGCCGGGACATGAAGAACGGCTGGAACCGGCTGCCAGGGCTCGAAGTCTCTCGTTAACCCTGATGGGTGTTCGCGCCGCTGCTGTCAGCATTACAGGATTCATCCAGATCCTACCATCCCACGTAGAACGTGCTGAAGAGGGGCAAGACAGCCGTGCCAGACGGCATTCATGCCATCACATCCACATGCGCGGCATTGTCACATCGAACGAGATTTGCATTGTGGCGTCATGTGCTCATAGTAGAAGCGATGGGCTGCATGCCTCGCTAAGCAAGAGGCTGGCACGCGCAGGCAAGCTGCAAGCGCGCATGGTCGGGTCGTGCGCTGTGGTTAGGAGGCGGCTGTCATGGCGAGAAACGTGAAGTGCGGGTTGGTCCTTTCCGTTGTCTGTTGCTGTCTGGCTACGTGTCTCCCCGTGCTGGCTGCACCTTCGCCGCTCGTGGTGCTCGATGTCCCTGGGGATGTCCTGATCGGAGAGGACTTCACCTTCACCGTGACCTTCTACAACTACGGTGACATGGGGTTTGGACCGTTTATCGATCTCGTCCTTCAATTCGGCGGGATCGACAAGAATGACCCTCTGCCGTCTCCCCCGTATCTCCCCAACACGCCAGGCCCGTGCGATGGCATCACGATCCTGAGTGCCGAGATGGTGGGTGGAGGGCCAATACCCCCCGTACACTCTCCGAGTCCCTGCACTGCGGCGGACTGCCAGGCCTCTCCATATGCGGGGCCACTCACCCACCCAGCTCCCCAGGTTGACGGATGGGGGGTTGACGCAATTGGCAACCGGGCTGCACCAGTCGATGTCACAGGCCTGGAAGGCGCGCAGCTCTTCATGGTCACGCCGCTGATTGGGTCCTATCATTCAAGTCAGCCGCCCATTGTGGTCAAGTTCACAGCCCATGTGCACGAATTCGCCGATGCTGGTCAATCGCTCGTGATTCGCGCCCGCGGCGGGTTCCTCTATGGCAGCACCTCGCAGGATGACTACCTGCAGGGGGATCTCCCTATCCTGAGCGATGACAAGTACAGCGCCACTTGGCAGGCACAGGCGACCGTCACCCCAAGAGCTTTCACGCTCAGCAAGGTGTACCTCGGCCCGGAGCACGAAGGCGTCTCCGGACCGAACTTCGTCAACAACTATAACTACCCCCTGAGGTTCCAGATCACAGTGGACGTTGCCGATGGGCAGAACATCGACAAGCTGCACATCATTGACGTCCTTCCAGCGGGCATGGTATATCATCCCCTGAGCCTTCAAGTCTGGCTTAGCGGTGCCCAAGCAGCTCTTTACTCTGCATCCACGTGTTTGACTCAACAGCCGGGAACTGCGGCCGTTGTCGAGCCAACAACGCCTTCAGGCGGAACCCTTGAGGTGACAGTGTGCGACCTCATCACTGGGTACCAAGGACCACCGTATGAGGTCGTCATCTTCTTCGACTTCTACATCGAGGACATCGTTGGCACAGGCTGTGAGCCCTTACGGTTGGTGAACGACGTCAGCGCGACCGGCGTGTCGTTTCCTCTCGACCCGCGCGATCAGTCTGGGCTGGTCACCAGCGACTCTGTGGCGGACTGGGTGGACGCCAAGTGCATGGCGATCCAGAAGTCCGTGGAACTCCCGACCGCTCTTGACGTGGGCGAGCCTGGGCTCACACCTGGCGACACGCTCAAGTACACCCTGGCATTTCAGATCTCGGACTACCGCACGATCGGGGCGATCACGATCCTCGACAAGCTCTCAGATGGGCAGATGCTCTCTACTGACCCCTTGCTCGCTCCCGTGCTGACGCTCCAGGATCGGCTCGGTTCCTACTACGCCGTGAGCTTCCCCGGTTCGACCCTGACTGTCACACCCAGACCGTCCTCCGATTGTGTCTGCTGCTGCTGCGAAGCGGTAGGTTTCGTTCGGGGCGTCACCGACCTTGCGTTTGACGTCTCGGGAGCACTTGCTGCTGTAGCCCCGCCGTCGGCCCCGCGGCATCTGGCCGGTATTCTGACCGGCGGCCATGCGGCCTTGCCAACATGGCCGACTCCAGCGGTCGGCCAAGTGACCTTCTATGTGACGATCACAGACGAGTTCTTTGTTACGGCTCAAGCGCCTGGCGACAAGTACGTGGATAAGGACGACCCCATCAACAACTGTGTCACAATCGATGGCGTGGTCTACGACAACAAGGATCAGGCGAACGACGTGCCCGACCAGGTCGCAGGCTCTGCCGAAGACATCAGCTCCACCTGCGTAGCCCTCGCCCCGGGAGTCCTCAGCAAGGAGGTCTACGCGGTCAACGGTGCTGTCTGTTTGCCGAGTTGCGGTGCGCCCGACGTCCTTCCAGGGGATGACGTCACTTTCCGTATCCAGTACACGATCCCTTCGGGCGACGCGGAGAACATGACGATCCAAGACTGGCTGCCCGTGCCGGTCTTTGACGTCAGCGACCCGACGAATACCAACGGCCCCCAGCTGTCTTTCTTGTCCACTCCGTGTCCGGGTGGTTCACAACCCCCGGCGACGGGACTGGCCGCGTGCGGGCCAAACCACTCACCGTTCGCGCCTCCGCCGCCAGCAACCTCGTTCCCACAGCCGACGCTGTTTCCAGTCACTGCTGGCAACAGCTTCACATTCGACTATCACTCACCGTGGGACACGCTCAATACTGTCAAGACCATCGACCTCTTGTTCACGCTTACCGTGACGAACGAGCCCTTTGCCGATGGGCTCTATCTCACGAACGAGACGCAGGAGTGCGAGGACAACACGTTCTTGGGGCCATTCTGCCAGACAGCGATTGCACAAGTGCACGTACGAGCGCCCAAGCTCTCGATCCAGAAGGGCGTCATCGCCACGAGCAATCCGAACGGAGTATTCTGGATGAACAATGGTCCGGCACCGCTCACCGCGGGGCTGCCCGTCGCTGCGCTGCCTAGTGCTTGTCCCCCCCCATGCTTCAACCCATTCCCACCGATTACGTCGGGCAGTAGCCTCGCGGGTTTCATCGGCCGCGACCTGAGAAACATTAATGCGGGCGATTGGGTCACGTTTGCGATTGTGGTCGAGAATACGGGTGGCGCTCCGGCGTATGAGGTCGAAGTGAAGGATGTCTTCCCGCTAGGATCTGATGGCAAGCCCTCGTGCTTCTATCCGATCTTCCCGGTTTTTTCCACCACCTTGCCCTGTGTCACCCGCGGCGATGGCTCGGCGATCCCGTTCATGTTCACACAGGGGGGCGGCCACTTCGTCATCGAGCTCCTGCAGTCGCTGGATCCCTTGAATTCTGTAACGCAGGCCAACGGGGCCAACATCGCGATCATCACCTTCCCTGCTACGTCCGCCTACAAATCCCACGTGCAGTCAGACTGCTGCCCGAATACGGCCACGCTGATCCGATACACTTCCGCCGCGGATATTGTGGGTCCACCGCTGGTCCTCCAGCCGAACTTCGTGGACGCGGGAATCGGAGGCCCCTTCGAGGACACGGCCCTCATCTGTGTCGGACCCACAGCCTACTCCAAGTGCGTCCAGGCGACCTCCGAGCCACACACGGTGCCGCCGCCGCCGTCGGTGGGAAGCGTGACCGGCGTGGGGACCTCAAACGTAGCCAACACGGTGAACGCGACCATCGGCGAGATCATCCGCTTCCGCCTCGTGTCGGTTATTCCCGAGGGCACCACACAAAGACTCCAGATCCAAGACTTGCTCCCCAACGGCCTGACCTATGTCGGCAATCCGAGCGTGGCCTTTGTGACCACCGCGGGGCCCGTCACGAGTCCCGCGGGGACTTGGCCGGCGATCTGGCCGACGATCGCAGGGGATGAGACTACGTATGGGTCGTGCCCCGGTCCGGTGATTGTTCCTCCAGGGACCGCTCTCAGTGTGGCCTTCGGAACTGGACAAAGTCCCACGTTCTTCGTTCAGTCGCCGACAGACTCAACGCCGATCATCGACGTCTTCGACCCTGATCACGACGCGAACTTAGAACTGGTCATCATCGAGTTCAACGCCCAGATGGACAACATACTAGGCAACTACTATGGGACGACGTTGGCCAACTCATTCCAAGTGACCTACCACGACGGATTCACAAACTCCACGATACCGAGCCTCTCTGATCCGGTGTTTGTCCGGGTCGTCGAGCCCACGCTCACGCTGAACAAGACTGCCAGCCTCATTTACTCGAGTACGGCACAAAACGTGGTGGAGTACGCGATCACCATCACTAACAACAGCGATGTCGATGCTCTTGACATTTGCTTGACGGACACGTTGCCGGCGGATCTGACGCTCGGGGCTGTGTTATGCCCTGGGGGCACCTGTCCCTCCACCGGTGGGAATAGCATCGAAGTGCACTACGACCGGATACCCGCCCACTCGTCCCTCTTCCCGCCGATCACGTATCAAGCGAAAGCGCCCGCGCTGCAGTGCGACAGGACTGTAACGAACACGGCAACGGTCACCTGGACGAGCCTACCAGGCCCCAATGGGACGTTTTCGAATCCGACCGGCCAGTCGACTGTCGGTTCGTCAGGCGCCATCGACGGCGAGCGAGACGGCTCTGACGGAGTGCCGGGCCCTGGCGTCCTCAATGATTACCAAGCAGAGGACTCGGCGACGATCACGATCCCGGGTATGGACCTGCCATCGGTGTGCGTCCCAGTGCCGAACGCGATATGCGCGTGGTGGCCGTTGGACGAGATCTCGGGAGCGATCGTCCAAGACGTCGTTGGCGGCTTCGATGGAACGGCGCTGCCTGGGTCGATTGGGGGCTTTGGCGGCAGCGGTCCGGTGACGTCTGCGGCTCCCCTTTGGACCGCCACGACTGGTTTCCCCTCAGGGCAAGTGGACAACTCCCTGTTCTTCGACGGGGTGCGCCACATAAAGGGCCCGAACGCCTCCAACCTCGACCCGGGTACCGGGCCGTTCACAGTCGATGCATGGGTGATCTACTCACAGGCATCTACCAACTCTCCAGAGTGTACCATTGTGAAGAAGGGGAATAGCAGCGCCGGGTGGAAGTTCATCATTCTCCCCGCATCTGGCATGCTGAGGTTCCAAGTGCTCGGAGGCAGCTTGCCGCCTGCCCAGGCGACCATCACCCCGGATTCCTGGCACCATGTCGTCGCTACCGTGGCGAGAGGGAATTCAACTGCCACAATCACGCTCTACGTTGACGGCGATCCCTCAACCTCAGTTCTCAACATCAACTCCAGTGACAGCATTGCCAGCACTGAGCCCCTGTTCATCGGTGGCGATGGAGTCAACGCGGGTGCGATCGCTGTGGATGAAGTCGAGATCTTCCATGACGGCCTCCAGCCATCGGAGATTGAGGCGTTTCTCGTCGCCTGCCGATGTGGCAAGTGCAAGCCCGACCTTGGCGATGCCCCGGACAGCACCAATCACGGCACTGGCACCGTTGCCGGTACACCTATGTGGGCCTATCCCGGCGTACTCGCCCACTTCCCCACGGTCTACGACCCGACCATGCCGGGAAACGCACCGCTGGGACCCATCCATTGGCATGCCAGGGCTTGGGATGGCTTTTGGCTTGGCGCGGACGTCAGCATCGAAGGAGAGGCCGACACCGGATGGGATCAGGACATGAATCCTTCGGGCAACAACATCCAGCCGGACCAGCAGATCAGCAATAGAGATGCCGATGACGGTGTGACGAATGTGGCCCTGCAGAGCCCGAACTCATGCGACCAGACCAGTGTCACGTTCAGTGCCACCAATGCCAGTACACAACAGGTGCAGGAATACATCAACGTCTGGTTCGACTGGAACCATGACGGCGATTGGGATGATACGATCCAATGCTTCGATCTTGCTGGGGTCACCGATGTCTGGGAGTGGGCGGTTCGGAACTGCCTTGTCACCTTGGACCCTGGCCTCAATGCCAAGGTGACACCGGGTTTCCTGTTCATGACGCCGCAATCCGGTCAGACGATCTGGATGCGGATCACGCTCACCACGATCCCTGTCAGTGCCAATAGCAGCGGGGGCCCTTTCTTGCCCCCGGCGGATCGAGGCAAAGGCGGCAGTGGCCCCGTCGGCGGCTACGAGTACGGAGAGACGGAGGATTACGAACTAGGACCATATTAGCAGGCAGATTCAGATGCTCCCGTTGGGACTGTGTCGAGGGTAACGTGCAGACGAGAACGACGGAACACGGACACGTCCAGATTGAGACGTGTCCCTCGCAACCGCGACGGACACGTGCGCCCGCACGGTCACGAACGAGGGTTCCCTGATGCTCGGGACTGGAACGAGCATCGAGTCAGGCCGGCCGCATGTCGCAGGCACACCGTGCCCGAACTCGCAAGGCGAATGGATGCAAGCGTCCGGGACGCGTGAGCAATTGATTCGGTCTGCGGCCTGACGCGACACATGTCGCGCGTGTGTCCGGGACGACAAGGTGAGTGCAACTCATCAAAGGAGAGATCAGCCATGCTGAACAAGAGGCTCGCGGGCAGCACCTGCGCAACCTGGACTGTACTCCGGGGGGCGCGGAGGTGGGGACTGGGCGTGACCCTAGTGCTTATGGCCTTGACAGTTGGAAGCGTCTTGGGCCAGACCCAAACGTCGTGCGTGCAACCTCCCTGTGGCATGGTGAGTTGGTGGCCGGGTGATCAGAATCCCAACGACATCGTGGACGGAAACGGGGGCACGCTGGTCGGCGGCTATGCGCCGGGGGTGGTGGACTGGGCCTTCAGCTTTGCCGCTGCCGGTGACGGTGTGGACGCGCTCAATGCCGCGAACCTCAATTTCGGACCCGCAGGGTGCGCTGGTAGCGACCTCTCCATCGATGCCTGGATCTTCGTGGACACGAACCTGCCTGGCTACACGGCCACGGTGTTGCCCATCGTTGACAAGAGGAGCAACCCACTTGCTTCTACGGCCGTCGGCTACTTCCTCTTCCTCTATGACGGCAAGCCAGCCTTCCAGTTGGGAGACTCTACACATGGCTTCTACAACTACATCAGTACGGGGCCAGACTTGCGCGATGGGGCTTGGCATCATGTAGCCGTGACCGTAGACAGGGATCTTTCTGCCGGCGGGAACCTGTATGTGGATGGGGTTGGGGTGCTGCCTTTCGACCCGACGAATAGGCAGGGCAGCCTCGTAAACGTTGAGCGGTTGGTCATCGGGCGCCATGCAGGGAATCCCAGCAACACCTTCGTCGGGCTCATCGATGAGGTGGAGATCTTCAACCGCGCTCTTTCCCAGCCAGAGATTCAGGACATCGTCACCGCTCAGTCGGCCGGCAAGTGCAAAGGCGATTGTGTCAGTGCCCCATTGGGCATGGTCTCATGGTGGCCGGGCGATGACAATCCCAACGATATCGTGGGCGTGAATCCTGGCATGCTGCTAGGCAGCGCTGACTACGGGCCGGGCATGGTGGGCAGGGCATTCAGGCTCAATGCTCTGGGCGACTGTGTGCGAGTGTCCCCTGCGACAAGTCTCAATTTTGGGACTGCCTTTGTCTCCGGCGGCGACCTCTCGATCGATGCCTGGATCTTCGTAACGCCAGCGCAGTCTAACTACACGGCCACAGTGCTGCCCATCGTTGACAAGAGAGCGCTTCCCAATGGGCCCTTGGCCCCTGATGCAACCGGCTACTTCCTCTTCCTCTACAACGGCAGGCTGGCCTTCCAGTTGGGGGATGGCATGTCCTCCAACTACATCAGTTCGAGCTTGTCACCGGACTTGCTAACTGGGGGTTGGCATCACGTGGCGGTGACCGTGGACAGGAACTCTGCTACCGGAGGGAACCTGTACGTGGATGGGGTGCCGGTGCTGGCCTTCGACCCCACAAGCAGGCCAATGAGTCTCGCAAACAACGCGCCGTTGCTCATCGGCCGTCATGCCGCGAGTTCCGAGCCAAGCTTCATCGGGCTCATCGATGAGGTGGAGATCTTCAGCCGCCCCCTCTCACCGCAAGAGGTTTGGGGCATCTTCAACGCCGGGTCGGCGGGCAAGTGCAAGTGCTACGGAGGACTTGATCTCACCATCAGCACCGGTCCGTGTACACCTTGGCTGATTACCCAGGTCCCGCTCTCTGGGAGTACTCTGCAGGTAGGTCCGGCGCCAGTGTCCGCAAGCTGTCTCCCTTGGGCGTCACCGCCCAATGCCAACGTCACCTGGGTTGGGACTCCATGCACTGGGACAACCGGCCCCGGCACCTATGTCTACGAGTACACGTTCTGTCTATGCGACTGCTACAGCAATGTCCAAATGAAGTTCTACCTCTGGGCTGAGGACAGCGCCAAGGTGTTTCTGAACAACGGCCCGCAGATCTTCGGGACTCCACTGGTGCCGCTGCCCTCCTGGTGGTCGGCGCCAGGGGGGTATCTCGTAGACGTGTCCAGCCCGAACTGCGCCACCCCCAACGGCTTTGTGATTGGCGTGAACACGTTGAAGATAGAAGTGTCGAATGCCTCGCCGGGCCCGTCCGGGATGATGGTCTCTGGCTGGATCGGGGCGTACGTGGGGAGGTGCTGTCCGTAGCCAAGCGGATTCGGCGCCTAGCCCACAACGTGGGGAAGCGCAAGACATGAGCGAGGGGCCACCTCCCGGAGGTGGCTCCTGTTCGATGTGCGGGAGTGCGGGCGCCAGGCCATGTCTCAAGGCGCGATCTTGTGGACTCGTGATGCGGCTCGCCGTGCCCTCCCGCCGTGCGATTGACGTCGGCTGCAGGCTCGCCATCGGCTCTGACACCCGCCTCCTCCTTCAGGGCAGGCAATATCACAAAGAGGATCCCGAAGTACAGGGACGTGAAGGTTCTGGATGTCGATCTGAACGCGAAAGCATTCTACTCCGGGCGCTATGCCGGGTATGAAGACGCGGAGCTGATGGAGGTCATCGATACCGAGTTCTTCCAACCAGACGAGACGCTCTTTACGCGATACGCGATAGTACATCGAGACAGGGAAGACATAGTCCACAACGGGAAGCTTGTTCACTTCCAACAAGTGGACCAGCAGCTCGACCTCCCTCCGGGCACGGCGAAGCGCCTCCTGAACAAGGTTGCCCTGCGATACGGGTTGAAGCCGACTTTTGAGAAGGAGAATCTGGTTCGGTACCGCCGAGTGGTGCTACTGACCAAGGAAGCCGGCCAAGTCTAGTCGGTTCTCGCGGGTGGACTGGATGGCCGAAGGACGTCGGGGTTTGGTCGAATGCATTGAGACTCGCGTGAGACGCCGCGCGTGCACTGTCCCGGGGTTGTGAGGAGTAGGCGATGCAGACAGTGCAAGCGCGGACTCGGTCATTCGTTGACAGCGACATCGAACAAGTCGTCGAGTTGTCGCTTCTCGCCTGGAAGCCGGTCTTCGAGTCCTTCGAAGAGGTCTTGGGTCCTCGCGTCTTCCCGATCCTCTACCCCGACTGGCGAAAGTCTCAGAAAGAGGGTGTAGAGGGCGCCTGCCGGGCGACCGACAAGTACCACACGCTGGTTGCCGAACTCGACGGCCGCGTGGTCGGGTTCATCGCCTACGAGCTGAAGGATGAGACGGGCGAGGTGGTCCTGCTTGCGGTGCATCCGGAGTTCCAGAAGCGCGGCATAGCCACGGCGCTCAATCAGGCGGCGCTCGACGCGATGAAGGCCGCGGGGATGAAGATGGCCGTGGCCGAGACGGGCGGCGAGGAGGGTCACGCGGCGGCGCGAAGGGCGTACGAGAAGGCTGGGTACACAGGCCTGCCGCTCGTTCGATACTTCAAAGACCTCTAGCTAGCTAGGCCAGCCAGCCTCTCCGGATGGCAGGACCTTTCACCGCAGAGCGCGCGGAGAGTGATAGGAGGACAGCTCGAAGCCTCTCCTCAGCACAGCGGCAACCGGAGTAAGCTGGGCCTATGGTCAAGCTCACCGAATGGCTGCGCGATCCTCGAGGCATCCGACGTTGCGTAGGGGGACACATACCCTATTTCGCAACCGCAGTCGCGATTGCGGCTGCGCCTCCGCATGCTCCTCGACGATCCCTGGGCGGTAGAATGCTGTCCGTCGATGAATCGCATGCCTGAGGACTACGTGGAGCGAGTTCGGGAGCGCATCTTGGCTGGCGAGTCCCTCGTGCGCGCCACCTTCAGCGGACGCCAGAGTGGGGCGACGCTCGAATGGATCAAGGTCGTGGTGCGCCCGGTGCGGATCAAGGGGGCGCTTCATTGGCAGGTTTCCCACTTCGACGAAGAGAAGGACCTCACCAAGAACTACTCTGCCGAGGACGTTGCTGGGAAGGTTGACGAGCTCCTCGCGCTTCCATTCAAGAACATCCACGTGGAGACGACGATCGGCGGCCTCGAGGTTCGGATCACCAAGAAGGGCAAGACCCTCCTGCACGAGATGCCAGTGGCCGAACCGCGCGCAAGCGCGGACCTGTCTCACGACCGCGACAAGAAGAAAGTCCTGTCTGTCAGCGATTCCGCGCCGTTTCTGGAGGCCGTGGGAATCCTGACGAAGGGTGGCAAGATCAAGGCGGATCGGCAGGGCAAGTTTCGGCAGATCAACGAATTCCTACGGCTGGTGGAGGAGACGGGCGTCTTCAGCGGGCGCACAGGGAGGCCTGTCCACGTCGTTGACTGCGGCTGCGGTAACGCCTATCTGACGTTCGCCGTCTACCACTACCTCAACCACATCCTGGAGTTGCCCGCTCACGTCGTTGGCGTGGACGTGAAGGCCGATCTCTTGGAGCGGCACCGGGAGAAGGCACGGGCGCTCGGATGGGATCGGCTGACCTTTGAGGCTGGCTCGATCGCTGATTTCCAGCCCGGCGTCACGCCTGACGCAGTGCTGGCTTTGCACGCGTGCGACACGGCGACCGACGATGCCCTGGCGCGGGGCATCCGCTGGAACAGCCGGCTCATCATGAGCGCGCCCTGCTGTCAACATGAGCTGCAAGAGCAGCTGTCTCACGTGCCCGCGCCGGACCCGTTCCGGGCCGTCTCGCGCCACGGCATTCTCGACGAGCGCCTCGGGGACATCCTGACGGACACGTTCCGGGCGGCCATCCTGCGGATCATGGGCTATCGCACGGACGTGATCCAGTTCGTCTCGACGGAGCACACCGCGAAGAACCTGATGATTCGTGCCGTGAAGACGTCCGAGTCCGGGAGCGTCCACTCCGTGGAGGAATACCAGGCTCTGAAGGACTACTGGCGCGTCACGCCGCAGCTCGAGCGATTGTTGGGCGTCGAGCTTCATCGGGGGACACATACCTTATTTCCCCTGTGCGACGTGCCGAACGCGATCGACGATTGGCCGTTCCCCGCAGAGGCGCAGGTGGCTTCAGCGGACGTCGACGATCCGATAGACTGACGCGACGCAAGACGGAGCGACATGGAGGGATGAGATGAAGGTTGGGATTGTCGTCTACTCGCAAACGGGGAATACGCTGTCGGTCGCCACAAAGCTGAAGGAGAAGCTGGCGGCGGCCGGACACTCGGTGGCTTTGGAACAGGTGAAGCTTGTCGCGGAACGCAAGCCGGGATCGAGGGAATTCCAGCTCGGGCCGTTGCCGGATGTGACGCCGTATGACGTTCTCGTGTTCGGCGCGGCAGTGGAGGCGTTCTCGCTGTCGCCGGTGATGACGAAGTGTCTGGGACAGATTGGGTCGCTTGAGAAGAAGAACGTGATCTGCCTCATCACGCAGGCCTTCCCGTTTGCCTGGCTTGGCGGGAGTCGCGCCGCACGGCAGATGCGAACGCTGTGCGAGGCCAAGGGTGCCGCGGTTCGCGGGTCGGCGGTCGTCAACTGGATGGGCGCGGGCCTCGATCGGCGGATTGCGAACAGCGTCGACAAGCTGAGCAAGCTGGTGTAGCTCGTTGAGTTCATGGAGTTCCTTGAGTTCCTTGAGATGCGGGCGCCCTGTGGAGTCACGTTACTCCGCCGTGGTCTCGAACCGTTCACTTGATCCCTCCGATGCGTATCGCTAGGGTTGTGCGCGCGTCGGCGGACGTGCCCTCCCACGGGGGCAGGGGCGAGTCGGGCTGGAGACGTGGATAGGCCGAGGTGGCGGGTGAGCTATGAGTAAGCGAGCGGGGGGTCTATGACGGCGACACATGCGGTGGAGACGATCAATATGGCGGTGTTCCTCGACTTTGAGAACATCGCGTTGGGCGTTCGTGAGGCAAACTACCCGCAATTCGACATTGATAAGGTACTCGAGCGGCTCCTCTTGAAGGGCAGCATCGTCGTCAAGAAGGCCTACTGCGACTGGGCGCGCTACAAGGAGTTCAAGAGCGCGATGCACGAGGCGTCGTTTGAGCTCATCGAGATCCCGCACGTTCGTCAGTCCGGCAAGAACTCGGCCGACATCCGCATGGTCGTCGACGCGCTTGACCTGTGCTACACGAAGGGGCATGTGGACACGTTCGTGCTGATCAGCGGCGATTCCGACTTCTCTCCGCTTGTCAGCAAGCTTCGTGAGAACAACAAGACCGTCATCGGAGTCGGTGTCAAGAACTCGTCGGCGGATCTGCTCGTCGCCAACTGCGACGAGTTCATTTTCTACGATGACCTCGTGCGCCCGAAGCGCCCGGAGGCCAAGCCTCGCCGGCAGCCAGCCAAGAAGCCCGCCGGAACCCGGGCCGCGAAAGTGGCATCACCGGTTGAAGACAAGAAGCGCGAGGCGTGGGCGCTCGTCGCCGAGACGTACGAGGCTCTCGTGGAGGAGCGCGGCGAGGGGGAAAACATCTGGGGGTCGATGATCAAGCAGACGCTGAAGCGCCGCAAGCCCGGCTTCAGCGAATCGTACTACGGGTTCGGGTCGTTCGGGCAGTTGCTCGAGGAGGCCGGCGCAGACGGGATCCTCGAACTCGAACGCGATGACAAGTCGGGCGGCTTCATCATCAAGAGCTGCCGGACTCCGTAGGCGCCCAAGCTCGTCGTTGCGGCCGAGGACGCATATTCGGGATTGCTGGCCTCTGCGGCGTATCGTCCGTTGATGTCCGCATGGGCGAGACCGTTGCCATTGGGTCGGCTGTGGGAGTATGCTTCGGCCTTGTGGCTCCGAAGGCCACTAGCACGTCTCGGTGGGGGGAGGATTACGATGGCAAAAGATCAAGACATCAAGAAGTCATCGAACAAGAAGGCGCCGCAGAAGACGCTGAAAGAGAAGCGTGCGGCGAAGAAGGCAAAGCAGGCGGAGAAAGCCTGAGTCTTGCCGGCCCGATGATGCGGGCTGGTACGAAGCAGATTGCGGGCCCGCGCAGAGCGTGGGCCCGGTTTGTTTTATTGGAAGCCGTTCGCGTCGGCGCTCGATACGCGTCTTTCCGCGCGTCTCCGAGACGTCCCGAATGCCCTGTCAGCCCGTTCGCTAGCGCCCGTCGCCCGGAGGCTCGTGAGCACGAGATGCGCGCCCGATCCTCACGGACTCTTGACGCATGGGCGTTATGGGCATATGCTCATAACATCGACCGGGAGGTCCCGATGCCTCGTCCATGCTGTCCACGGCGGATTTCGACGTGTCCTACAGCGACTTTGTTCACGCCGTGCGGAGGCGAGGCCTGCGACGCGGGGGTCGTCGTCCTTGCGCTCGACGAGCTGGAGGCTCTCCGGCTTGCCGACCTAGAAGGCATGTACCAGGAGGAGGCGGCAGAGCGCATGGGAATATCACGCTCGACGTTCGCACGGATCGCCGAGCAGGCGCGCCGCAAGGTGGCGGACGCGCTCGTGCACGGTCGCACGCTACGCGTTGGAAGCTCGGTCGAGATGGAGGATCAGCATGCTTCGGACGCCGCGGCGCCGCCGCGTTGCGAGCGAACGGGTTGCCGGGACGGGAAACGGCACTTCCCGGGGTGCGAAAGCCATCCGGGAGCGGTGGCCGAGAGGGAGAGTGGGGCCGTTCCGCGGCGAGCGTCGAAGAAACAGGAGGTCATCACGTGAACGTGTGTGTTCCAGTCGAGCGGATCGACGGGTTGGACAGCGTCATCTTCGGGCACTTCGGGTCGGTGCCCGCCTTTGTCGTGGCGGATTCGGGGACTGGGCAGGTGACGGCGCTGGCGAATCGCGACCGTGAGCACGCCCACGGGGCCTGCGATCCGCTCAAGAGCCTCACCGGGCAGGACGTCGCGGCGGTCGTCGTGGCATCGATCGGCGGGCCGGCGCTGG
>Ga0315278_10001978_pt1 | contig 18136 bp, 19 predicted proteins | sample YL17G06_0_MG_FD_203880 | JGI IMG/M metagenome (GOLD analysis project Ga0315278, IMG submission 203880) | Sediment microbial communities from Yellowstone Lake, YNP, Wyoming, USA - YL17G06_0 | ecosystem: Environmental > Aquatic > Freshwater > Lake > Sediment | place: USA: Wyoming | collected... | reverse complement strand
GTAGTTATTGCCCGCAGCCGTTCTACATTGGCCATGCGAATTGTCTGGCAATAACTACGAAAGTACGACCCGGCACCAATTACCCGGCATTGCCAGTCGGGGGAAGCATCAGGGCGGTAGCGTCTTGCCGGTGTGGCGGCACAGATCGGCGATCAGGCAGTCCGGGCAGGCGGGCCGGCGGGCCTTGCAGACATAGCGGCCATGCAGGATCAGCCAGTGATGCGCATCCGCGCGGAATTCCTCGGGCACGGCTTCCAGCAGGCGATCTTCGACCTCGCGGACATTGCGCCCCGGCGCGAGTCCGGTGCGATTGGCCACGCGAAAGATATGGGTGTCGACCGCGATCGTCGCCACGCCGAAGGCGGTGTTCAGCACGACATTCGCGGTCTTGCGCCCGACACCGGGCAAGGCCTCGAGCGCCTCCCTGTCGCGGGGTACGCGGCCGCGGTGGCGCTCGATCAACAGCCGGCTCGCGGCGATGACATGGCGTGCCTTGACGCGCCAAAGCCCGATCGTCCGGATATAGCTGGCAACGCCCTCCTCACCGAGCGCGAGCATGGCCTTGGGTGTCGCGGCGACGCGAAACAGCTGTTTCGTTGCCTGATTGACGCTGCGGTCCGTGGCCTGCGCCGACAACATCACTGAGACGAGCAGCTGGAATGGCGAGCGGTAGACGAGTTCGGTCGAAGGCCGCGGATTGGCAGCGCGCAGCCGTTCGAACAGTTGCCGCCGCGCGGCCGCGTCCAGCTTCGTCTCAATCCGCCGGCGCGCCATCTTGAGCCAGGCTGGCGCGCAGGGCGTCGCGCCATTCAGCCTGCCCACGTGCAAGCCTCATCCGCCGCGAGTCATGGAGTTGCCGGTAATGCCCCGCGCGGTCGCCCTTGGCCTGCGTGTCAAGCGGCAGCACGGACAGGCCCGGCACTGCGACCATTTGGATGCAGTCGACAGGGCAGCAGGGCAGGCAGAGTTCGCAGCCGGAACAATCTTCGGCGATGACCGTGTGCATGCGCTTGCGCGCACCGACGATTGCGTCAGTCGGACAATCGTCGAGGCACCTGGCGCAACCGATGCAGGCCTCCTCGTCGATCAACGCGACGAGCTGAGGGCCTTCGTGGCCGCAGTCCGGATCGAGCGGCAACACCGGCCGCCCGAGCAGTGCGGCCAGGTGCGCGATCACGTCCCGCCCACCGGGGGGGCAACGATTCAGGGCGCTCTCACCGCGCGCCAGCGCCTCGGCATAGGGTTGACAGCCGTCAAACCCGCAGCGCCGGCATTGGGTCTGCGGCAGCAACGCGTCGATGCGCTGCGCCAGCACTCAGCTGACCTTCATGCCGGCTGTGGCGCCTGGGTCCGGTCCCAGCAGGAACAGCGCATCGCCGCCTTCGGCGCCTGCAACCAGGACCATCGCCTGCGAAACACCAAAGCGCAGCTTACGCGGCTTGAGATTCGCGACCACGACCACATGCCGCCCGACCAGCTGGCCGGGTTCGTAGGAACTGCGGATTCCTGCGAAGACCGTGCGCTGCTCCCCGCCGAGGTCGACGGTCAGCTGGAGCAGCCGGTCGGCACCTTCGACCAGGGCGGCCGACTCGATGCGGGCAATGCGCAGGTCGATGCGGGCGAATTCTTCCACGCTGATTTCCTGGGTTGTCGTCATTGGTGTCTCCACCAGCTTGCGAACCAGCGCCGGATCGACGCGCGTCGCAAGTGGCTGGTATTCCTTGATGGCCGAGTCGAGCAGCGGCTCTGCGATATCGCTCCAAAGGTTCACCGGCTTGCCGAGAAAATCCTCGGCGCGGCCCGCCATCGCCGGCATCACGGGTTTCAGGCAGGTCATCAGCACGCGGAACAGGTTGAGTCCCTGGGTGCAGGTCGCCTGGACTTCCGCGGCGCGGGCGGGATCCTTCGCAGCCAGCCACGGCTTGTGCTGGTCGATGTAAAGATTTGCGCGGTCGGCGAGCGCCATGATTTCGCGCACGGCTGCCGCATATTCGCGTGCTTCGTAACTGGCTGCGATCCAGTCGGCGGCCTTGATAAACTCGCGGTAGAGCTGCGGATCGGGCAGCGCCTGCGCAAGGCGGCCGCCATGACTGCGATGGATGAAGCCCGCACAGCGGCTCGCGATATTGACCAGCTTGCCGACCAGTTCGGCGTTGATGCGGGTCGCGAACTCATCGAGGTTCATGTCGATATCGTCGAGGCCCGGGCCCAGCTTCGCCGCCAGGAAGTAGCGGAAATACTCCGGCGGCAGCAGGTCGAGATAGCGCCTTGCGGTGACGAAGGTGCCGCGCGATTTCGACATCTTCTCGCCATTAATCGTCAGGAAGCCGTGCGCGTGCACGATGGTCGGCTTGCGGAATCCCGCGCCCTCGAGCGTCGCCGGCCAGAACAGCGAGTGGAAATACAGGATGTCCTTGCCGATGAAGTGATAGAGCTCGGCCTGGCTGCCGGGGCCCCAGTAGTCGTCGAAAACCAGGCCGCTGCGCGCGCAGAGATTCTCGAAGCTGGCCATGTAGCCGACCGGCGCATCAAGCCAGACGTAGAAATACTTGCCGGGCGCATCGGGAATCTCGATGCCGAAGTAAGGTGCGTCGCGCGAAACATCCCAGTCCCGCAGGCCCGCGTCGAACCACTCGTCGAGCTTGTTGGCGACCGCAGACTGCAGGCTGCCGGAACGAGTCCACTTGCGCAGCATCGGCTCGAAATCGCCGAGCTTGAAGAAGATGTGTTCCGATTCGCGCTGGATTGGGGTCGTGCCGGACACGACGGAGACCGGGTCGATCAGATCGGACGGCGTGTAGGTCGCTCCGCAGTTCTCGCAGCTGTCGCCGTACTGGTCGGGCGTTGCGCAGCGCGGGCAGGTGCCCTTGACATAGCGGTCGGGCAGGAACATGCCCGCCTTTTCGTCATACGCCTGGCGGACGATGCGACGCGTGATGTGGCCGGCAGCGACGAGCGCCTCATACATGCGCACTGTCAGCCGGCGGTTCTCCTCCGAATGAGTCGAGTGATAATTGTCAAATCCGATGCCGAAGTCGGCGAAGTCGCGGCGCCGCTCGGCGCCCACCTGCGTTATCAGCTGCTCGGGCGTGACGCCCTCGGATTCGGCCTTCAGCATGATCGGCGTGCCGTGGGTGTCGTCGGCGCACACGTACAGGCAATCGTGCCCGCGCAGTTTCATGAAGCGGACCCAGATGTCGGTCTGCACTGCCTCGGTCATGTGACCGAGGTGCGTGGGCCCGTTTGCATAGGGCAGTGCGCTGGTGACGAGGATACGGCGGGGCATGACTCGGGTCCGGGGATGAGTCATGCATTATGCCTCAGGCTGCGGTCAGTCGAATTCCTTGCCTTCCTCGAACTTGGTCTTGTTGATGGCCTTCTCGTAGGCCGATCGGCCGCTGATCTGTCCCGAATCCAGCAGCTGCTGGATTGCCACGTCCATCGTGCGCATGCCGAGCGAGGTACCGGACTGCATCGCGGTTTCAAGCTGGTCGATCTTGCCCTGGCGGATCAGATTGGAGACCGCGGGCGTGTTGATCAGCACCTCGATCGCCGCAACGCGGCCCGGCGGACCTTTGCGCGAGATCAGCTGCTGCGATACGACACCGCGCAGCGAGGTCGACAACATGGTCCGCACGTGACCCTGCTTGTCAGGTGGAAACGCGTTGACCATGCGGTCAACCGTCGCCGCCGCACCATTCGTATGCAGGGTCGCCATGACCAGAATGCCCATCTCGGATGCGGTGATCGCGGTGCTGATCGTCTCAAGGTCACGTAACTCGCCGACCAGAATGACGTCAGGATCCTCACGCAACGCCGACAGCAGTGCGCTTGAAAAGGATTCGGCGTGGACGCCGACCTCGCGCTGGCTGATCAGGCAGTTCTTGCGCGGATGCACGAATTCGATAGGATCCTCGATCGTCAGGATGTGGCCCTTGATACGCAGGTTGAGGTCGTCAACCATCGCCGCGAGGGTCGTCGACTTGCCGGAACCGGTCTTGCCGGTCATCAGGATCAGGCCGCTCGACGCCTTGCAGAGATTGCGCACGGCTTCGGGCATCTTGAGCTGTTCGAGTGTCTGCGCTTTGGAAGGAATGGCACGGAACACGCCACCCATGCCATTCAGCTGACGCATGATGTTGACCCGGAATCGCGCGATGGTGCCGAGCGAATATGCGAAATCGGTGCCGTCGTGCATCTCGAATCGCTCGAGCGGCTTGCGCGGCATGATTTCGTAGAGCGCCTCGCGCACGAAATCGGGCGCGAGTACGTCCGGTCTCAGGGCAGACAGCTTCCCGTACTGCCGGATGCGCGGTGGATCGCCCGCAATGAAATGCAGGTCGGACCCGTCCCGCTTCAGGATCTCCTCAAGGAATTCGTCGACGCGTGCCACGCTACGAGAGCCTCATTCCAGTGTTTCGATGCGTGGCAGCAGGCTACGGTCCACGACGTGCTTCGCAAAACTGCGCTTGTCAGACGAATAAGCAAAGGCGTCGTCGGGGTCGATTTCCTTCGCCTTGATTGCCGCCAGCAGCGACTGGTCCATCAGTTGCATGCCGACATCGCGGCCGGTCTGCACCTGCGCCGGTATCTGGTGCGTCTGGTCGGTCTGGATCAGCTTGGCGATCGCGCGATTCATGATCATGACCTCGCAAACCGCCTTGCGGCCACGATTCTCCGGCCTGCGAACCAGCACCTGCGTAATCACGGCGAGCAGGCTCTGTGCGAGAAAGCTCTTGGTTTGCTCGCGTTGGTCGGCCGGCAGCGCGTCGATCATCCGGTCGATAGTCTTGACCGCGCTGGTCGTGTGCAGGGTGCCGAGTACGAGGTGGCCTGTTTCCGCGGCCGTCATGGCCATCTGAATGGTCTCGGCGTCGCGTAACTCACCGACCAGGATCACGTCGGGATCCTCGCGCATCGCGGCGCGCACGCCTTCTGCAAAGGTGGGCAGGTGTGTGCCGAGTTCGCGCTGGATAATCTGGCTTTGCTTGCTGCGATGCACGAATTCGATCGGATCTTCCAGACTGATGATGTTGAGCTTCCGCGTGGTATTCAGCAGGTCGATCATCGCCGCGAGTGTCGTCGACTTGCCCGTACCGGTCGAGCCGGTCACCAGAATCATGCCCTGATGATAATCGCAGAGCTTCTTGACGATCGGTGGCAGCTGCAGCGAGTCGAGTGACGGGATCTCGTTGGGGATGGACCGGAATACCGCACCGACCCCGGAGTCCTTGCGGAACACATTGACCCGGAAGCGCCCGCCGTCTTCCGTTACGTAGGAAAAATCGACATCTTGACCAGCGCGAAACCGCTCGCTGAGATTGCGAGACAGGATTTCGTTGATATAGCTCTCGAGTTCGGCTTCAGCCAGGTCGCGAAACCGGATCGCCACCAGATCGCCATTCATCCTGAGCATCGGCGGCACCCCGACGGCCAGATGGACGTCGGAGCAGGCCTGGGTCGTGCCAAGCTTCAGGAAGGCATCTATGCGCGGCATTGCCGCGCGAGTGGATCACAAGAATCGTTCCAGCGCCACATGGAAATCGTCCATGGAGGCTGGACGTTTCTCCTTATCGACGGCCATGGCCTTCATGACCAGCTCGGACAATGCCGGCGGCAGCGCCGGATTCAGCTCGATCGGCGGGCGGGCCCGGCCCTGGACATGCTGGTACATCACCGACATATGGTCACCCCGATGATAGGGCGGCGCGCCGGTCAGCATCTCGTAGATCATGACGCCCAGCGAGTAGATATCGGCGCGCTCGTCGACTTTCTTGCCGAGGATTTGCTCCGGTGCCATGTATTTCGGCGACCCGATCACATAGCCAGTCTTGGTCAGCTGCGTGTCGCCCTGGTGCTGCGCGGCGGCGACGCCGAAGTCGACGATCTTCAGCAACCCGTCGTCATTGATCAGCACGTTGGCCGGCTTGAGGTCGCGGTGCACGATGCCGACGCCGTGGGCGACAGACATGCCCTTGGCGATGTCCATGCCGAAGCGCAGCGCGCGGCGCAGCGCCACCGGCTTGCCATCAGCGACTTCGCCGCCCAGCGTGTGCGAAGGAAAGTATTCCATCGATATCGCGTAGTTGCCGCGGATGTGCAGGAAGTCGTAGATGCGGATCACATTCGGATGGGTGATCTTGCGGCTGTAGCGCAGTTCGTGGACGAAGCGCTGCATCATCTCCTCGTCCTGCGAGATCGCCGGATTCAGGAACTTGAGAATCAACTGCTCGTCGACGACCGTGTCCTCCATCAGGAGCACCGTGCCAAACGCGCCCTTGCCGATGCGCTCGATGTACTTGTAGCGCCCTTCCAGCACGTCACCGGGCTGCAGGGTTGCGATGTCGAGCCGGCCCTGGGCCTCGGCCGACTTCATGATCGCCGAGACGTCGGCTGATTCCATCAGCAAGGTCCGCGCGATGTCCGCTCCCGGGCGAGCCACCATGCCGGCACCCGGTGCCGGTTTGCCTGCGAGTGTCGTGCCGCCGAATTTCGCCTCCAGTTCGGACAGGGCACGCTGCGCGGCGCCGGCGACCGTCTGCTCGGCCGCCGACATCAGCAGCGCGATGCGGGCGCGGACCGGATCGACGGTGCGGTCATCGGCGAGGCGCACCAGCGCCGCCATCGCCTCGACGCGGATGTCGGTCTCCGGGCGGTCCAGTGCGCGCATGACGCTGTCGGTCGCGGCATTGTCCCCGATCTTGCCGAGCGCCCGCACGATGGTGGGTACCGATTTCGGATTCGACTGCATCATCTCCAGGAGCCGCGCCACGGACTTGCGGCTGCCGACGGCACCCAGGGCATCGACCGCCCGCTCACTGACCCACCAGTCTGTATCCTTGGTGGCCTCGAGCAGGTGGCTGACCGCCCGCTCGTCCTTGGTCTGATTGAGAATTTCGATGGCGGTACGGCGGACTTCCTCATCGCGATCGGAAACCAGCGCGATAGCGGCACTGATGACCTGCGGTCCGCCGATCTTGCCGAGCGCGTCCGCCGCGCGGCTGCGCACCCACCAGTCGGCATCCTTGATGGCCTGCAACAGGTACCTCACCGAGCTCTCGTCGCCGACGACATTGAGCACCTCGACGGCCGCCCGCCGCGAGTACTCCGATTCGTCCTTCAGCACCTCGACCAGGTGACGGACGGTATCCGGGTGCTTGCTGCGGCACAGCAGGTCAACGGCCTTGTTCTGTACATCGAGATCGGGGTCGCGCAGCAGCGGAGCAACGTGGGCCGGATCGACCGCGCCTTCCATCGCCGCGAGCGCCTGCAACGCGGCCGAACGCACCAGCTTGTTCGGGTCCCTCAGCGTCCCCGTCAAGGCCGCCCGGACCTTGGATGAGTTGAAGCGCGCGAGCAGCGCGATGATGTGCATGCGGGCAATTGGATCCTTGCCTTCGACCCGTGCGATCAGCTCGTCGACCGAGGTCTCGTCCACGATCGTGCCGGCGATACGGAACAGGGCAGCCTTTTCGTTCGGATCCTGCAGGTAGGCGGCATTCAGCAGGTCACGCAGCTGGAAGCGGGATTTCTGCGCCGCGATCACATCGAGCACGGCCGGCCGCGAGACGCCTGGCTCACTCAGCAGCTCGAGCAGGAGTGATGGCGAATAGGCGCGCGACGAGGAAAGCGCCCAGGCGATACCCGCAACCACGCGCGGGTTTTCCTCAACGAGCGCCTTGGCCAACAGCGGGAAGGTCTTGTTGTCGATCAGCCCAGACAACGCCTCGACGAAAGCCAGTGTCTCGCGCTTGTCCGATGTGGTCAGCGCTTCGACAATTGGCTTGATGGCGGTGGCGCCCAGCCCCTGCAGCCGGGCAAGCGCCTGCTTCGCCTTTGGGCTGGCCGGATCGCCGCTTTCACGCACGTCGGCGATCAGGCGATCGGCGCGAAATCCTGTGAATAACCCCATCCGCCCCCGGCTTTTGTTGGGACCGATATTGCAACTGGAAAGTATGCCATACCCATTGCAGGCCCCATTTGCGGATTGCCTCCTGGGCTACAATGCCGGCCCCCGATCAGCTGAGCAATCCCGATGTCCTCCGGCCCTGGGAGCCGCCTGCAAGCCGCACTGGAACAGTACGTCGAGCCGAATTCAGGCCTGACGCTTGCTGCTGCCCGGGCGCTCGAATCGGTGGATTCGACGCCGGCCGGGCTGGTGGTCCGGATCGTGCTCGGCTTTCCGGTCGAGGGGTATCGCAGGGACTTCGAGACGGCTCTTGCGGTCCACGCGGCGGCAGCGGGCATTCCAGAACCATTCTCGGTCGAACTGCGCTCGCGGATTCCGGCGTTCGTCGCCGACCGGCGCATGCCTCGGCTGCCGGAGGTCGCGAATGTCATCGCCGTCGCTTCGGGGAAGGGCGGTGTCGGCAAGTCGACCGTGGCGGCCAACCTGGCGCTGGCGCTCTCCGCCCAGGGCGCCCGCGTCGGCCTGCTCGATGCGGACATCTACGGGCCGAGCCAGCCCCGCATGATGGGCCTTGCCGGCGAGCGCCCGACCACCGCCGACGGCAAGTCATTTGATCCACCGCGGGGCCATGGCATCCCGGTCATGTCCATCGGATTCCTGATTGATTCCGATCAGCCGATGGTCTGGCGCGGACCCATGGTCACGCAGGCCCTGACGCAGATGCTCTCCGATACGCGCTGGGGTGTGCTCGACTATCTGGTCGTCGACATGCCACCGGGCACCGGCGACATCCAGCTGACCCTGACCCAGCGCGTACCGGTCAGCGGCGCCATCATCGTGACGACGCCGCAGGAAATTGCGCTGCTCGACGCGCGCAAGGGCCTGCAAATGTTCCGCAAGGTCGGCGTGCCGGTGCTCGGCATCGTCGAGAACATGGGTATCCATCGCTGCCCTGCCTGCGGTCACGAGTCGCACATCTTCGACACCGGTGGTGGGGCTGAGCTCGCCCGGCGCTACGATACGACGCTGCTCGGCCAGCTGCCGCTCGAGGCGCGCATCCGCGAGCTGGTTGACGGCGGCACGCCGACCGTGGTCGCAGACCCCGCGTCGCCGACCGCGGGGATTTTCCACGCCATAGCCCGGCGAGCTGCCGGAAGGCTGGCGGCGAGCGCCCTGCAGGGTGCGGTGGCCATGCCGACGATCAGCATCGAGGACGAATCATGAGCATCAAGTCAGACCGCTGGATCCGGCGCATGGCGGCACAGGGAATGATCGAGCCATTCGAGGTCGGGCAGGTCCGTGTCGTCGACGGCCACAAGATCATCTCCTATGGCACATCGAGTTACGGCTATGACGTGCGTTGCGCCGGTGAATTCAAGATTTTCACCAACATCAACTCCACGATTGTGGATCCGAAGAGCTTTGACACGAACAACTTCGTCGACCTGCGGGCGGATGTCTGCATCGTGCCGCCTAATTCATTTGCGCTCGCGCGCACCGTCGAATACTTCCGGATCCCGCGCAGCACGATGGTGATCTGCCTCGGCAAGAGTACCTATGCGCGCTGCGGGATCATCGTGAATGTCACGCCACTCGAGCCCGAATGGGAGGGGCACGTGACACTCGAATTTTCCAACACGACGCCGTTGCCCGCCAGGATCTATGCCAACGAAGGCGTCGCGCAGATGCTGTTCTTCGAGTCCGACGAGATCTGCGAGACTTCGTACCGGGACAGGGGCGGGAAGTACCAGGGGCAGACCGGGGTCACGCTGCCGCGGACCTGAGCCCGGGGAACCTCTGGGGTCATGCACCCGGCCGGTAGCCCTTGATGTAAGTCTGGAAGAGCTTCTTGCCATTGCGGCGCTGTTCGGCTTGCACGGTCACGTTCCCGAGCGCCGGCGCATACCACAGCAGGACCTCACGCGTGCTGCCGTCGCGGGCGCTGCGGTACAGGAGGGTGTCGAGTTCGCCGAGCGCAGTCTTCAGGCGCTCGCGCCTCAGCAGCGTGTAGCGGTAATACTTGACGCTGTCCTTCTCGATCATCGCGACCATGCCGGGTTCTGTGCCTCCGTTCAGGCGCAACAACACGAATGCCTGCATCGATGCGGCATCCTGTAAGTCGGTCTCCACCGCGATGTCGACAGACGCACCTTCAGCAATGCCTTTCACACGGCCCGTGCCCCAGTCGAAGTCGAGCGAAATGTCGTGCTTCGATTGTTTCGTGCCGTCGTCGAATCGGTAGCTCAGGGGTCGCATGCCGTCGGCTTCGAGCTGGAAGGTCGATCGCTGCACGAGGGTGCCACCTGCGATCAGGCGGGCGAGCCCGCTCGCGTTCGAGCGCGATTCGATGAGCCACTGGCCAGGTGTGTCCGCGCGGCGTAGCTCCGTGCGGTTGGTGCCGATGGACATGCTGCCGTACTTGACATCGTAGTCCGCAATGAATGGCGCCAGCCGCGGCTCTTCCGCGAGGGCGGAATACGCATTGACCGCGGCAATTGCCGCCAGCGCCACGATTGCCACTATCTTCATTGCGCTTCCTCGATGACTGGTGTCGTGAGTGGCCGGTGGTCGAGCATGGCCGCGCCGTCTTTCCACCCCAGGCGCCCGGCGGCGAACCAGCCTACCGCACGCGGATAAATGATGTGCTCGAGCTGCTGAACGCGCGCTGAAAGCGACTCCTCGGTGTCACCGGGACCCACGGCGAACCGACCCTGGATGATCGCGGGGCCCGCGTCGAGTTCCTCGGTCACGAAGTGGACGGTGCAGCCGTGTTGCAGGTCGCCTGCCGCGAGGACCCGGCGGTGGGTATGCAAGCCGCGGTGGGCCGGCAGCAGGGAAGGGTGGATATTCAGCAGGCGACCCCGCCAGCGCCGCACGAATCCGGCATCGAGGATGCGCATGAAGCCCGCCAGCACCACGAGTTCCGCACCGTGCTGTTCGAGGATCGTGGTCAAGGCGTGGCCAATTGCCGCACGATCGGCACCGCCCGCGGTTTCGACGACTTCGGCGGCGAGACCCAGACGGCGCGCTTCAACAAGTCCCGCGGCACCAGGCTGGTCGCTGATGACTGTCACCACCCGTCCGGCAATCCGGCCCTCAGCCACGGCTCTCGCAAGCGCGAGCATGTTGGAGCCGCGCCCCGAGATCAGCACGGCAAATGGCAGCTTGCGTTCCATCACCCGATCCGAACGCCCTCTCCTGGACAGGTTTCACCGATGACTGCGGCATGTTCGCCGCATGAGCCCAGCAGCGCGATGGCGGTGTCGGCTGCTTCCGGCGGCACGAGCACGACCATGCCGATGCCACAATTGAAGGTACGGTGCATCTCGGCATCGGTAATCGCGCCGCTTTGCTGGATCCATTGCCAGACCGGTTCGCGCCGCCAGGCGCGCGGGTCCAGGCGCACACCGAGCCCCTGTGGCAGTACACGCGGGATGTTGTCCGTGAGACCGCCGCCCGTGATGTGCGCGATCGCATGGACATCAGCCGATTGCAGCAGCCGCAGCAGGGATTTCACATAGATCCGCGTCGGCTCCATCAGGAGGTCGAACAGCTGCGCGCCGCCGATGCGCGTATCGGCATCGGCCCCGGTCTCCGCGATCAGACGGCGGATCAGCGAAAAGCCGTTGGAGTGCGGTCCGGAGGAAGCGAGCCCGATGACCGCATCGCCGGTGCGAGTACGCGAGCCGTCCACGATCCGCTCTTTCTCCACGACGCCGACGCAAAATCCGGCGAGATCGTAGTCCTCGCCTCCATAAATACCGGGCATCTCGGCGGTCTCTCCGCCGACCAGCGCGCAGCCCGCGAGCTGGCAGCCCGACGCGATGCCGGCGATGACCCGCGCCGCGACATCGACCGACAAGCGACCGGTCGCGTAGTAATCGAGGAAGAACAGCGGTTCGGCGCCCTGCACCACGACATCATTGGCGCACATCGCGACGAGGTCCTGGCCGACGCCGTCATGACGGCCGGTGTCGATCGCGAGCCGAAGCTTGGTGCCGACACCGTCCGTGCCGGCAACCAGCACGGGTTGTCGCCAACGACCGACAGGCAGCTCGATCATCGCGCCGAATCCGCCGACGCCTGCGAGTACCTCAGGCCGGAGCGTACGCGCGACATGCGGCTTGATCCTTTCGACCAGCGCTTCGCCTGCATCGATGTCGACGCCGGCATCCCGGTATGTAAGCGGTGGGCGTGAGGTCATCGGTCCGGATCGGGCTCTGCGGGGAAGGGCCCGTTTGCCGGGCAGTGTACTATTGTAATGATGAACCGGACGAGACGTTGGCTCGCTGCACTGGCAATCGCGGTACTCACGCAGCATGCCGATGCCGCATCCCTTGGCGATATGTACACGGTTACCGTGCCGGTCACCGGCCAGGGTGAGTCCGCTCAACAGGCTGCGTTTCGCGATGCGATGCGCGACATCCTGATTCGGGCGACTGGCCGCCGCGATGCCGCCGATCTCGAAGGCCTGGCGCCACTGGTGGCCCAGGCCGGCAGGCATGTCGTGAGCTTCCGGCGTGCAGCCGGCAACCTGCTTGCCGTGAGCTTCGACGGTTCGACGATCGAGAATGCGATCGACGCCGCCGGCCTGCCATTCTGGGGGCCGGACCGGCCATTGACACTGGTCTGGCTCGCGGTCGAACGTGGCGGCCGGCGCAGCCTGGCCGGTTCCGCAAACGGCGGCGATGACAGGCAGCACGTCGAGAGGGCCGCTGCGCGTCGCGGCATACCACTTGCCTGGCCGGGTGCCGGCGATGATCTCGGCCGCGGCCTGCAGCAGGTCTGGAATGGCGACCATGAACCACTTGTCAATGCAGCACGTCGCTACGGCGCGGACGGAGTTCTGATCGGGCGCGCGCTGCCGACTGCTGCCGGCGAGCTGATTGTCGACTGGACTTTTTCGTCTGCCGGCCTGTCTGCAGAAACCAGAGGCGACCTGGATTCAGGCCCGGATCTTGCGGCCGACCGTTACGCGAGTGCCTATGCGTCGCGCAATGCCGGCCAGCGTGTCGAACAGCTGGTGACGGTCACGGGCATCGACACTCTCGAGGCCTATGCCGCAGCGCTGCGCGCCCTGGGGCGCCTGCCACTGGTGCGCGGCGTCGCGGTCGACGAGGTGACGCCGGACGCTGTGTCATTCGCCCTGACGGTTCGCGGGGATCCGGATGCATTGCGACAGGCGATCCGGCGCGAGGGCCTGTTGGTCCCGGTCGATGAGACGCGAATGATCTTCGGCTTGGCGCCATGAACTTTTCCATCGTTCCCAATGTGCTGTGCCTGCTGCGCATGGCGCTCGCGGTGCCGATCATCTGGCTGCTGGCCGAAGGCCGGTACGGACCGACACTGGTCCTTTTCGGCATCGCCGGCGTGTCGGACATCCTCGACGGTTATCTGGCGAAGACATTCAATTGGGCGACCGAACTCGGCAAGGTGCTCGACCCGGTGGCGGACAAGCTGCTGCTGGTCAGCGTGTTCATCACGCTGACCTGGCTTGGACTGATTCCGCTATGGCTCGCCGCGGTTGCGGTCGCGCGCGATGTGATCATTGGAGTCGGCGCCTGGGTGTACAAGGAGATGTTCGGCCCGGTGGAGGGACGTCCGACCATGCCGAGCAAGCTCAACACACTGGTCCAGCTGCTGTTCGTGATCTGCGTCGTCGGGCGTGCGGCCTATCCCGCCGTTCCGGAGTGGCTGAAAATCGCGCTGGGTGTCATGGTCTTCGTGACCACCGTCGTCAGTGGCGTGGATTACATCCGCATCTACGTGCGCAAGGCGATTGCGGTCAGCCGTGCGCGCCGCCCCGCCGTGTGATCACGTGCGACAACTGCCACTGGGTGTCCAGCTCGGAGTTTCACTGCGCTTCGAGACCTACCACGAAGGCGCGAATGGCGCGGCCGTGGCGGGTCTCACGCAGCTGGTGCTAGAGGCGGGCCAGGCGCCGCTGTGGCTGCTCGGACCGCCCGGCGTCGGCAAGACCCATCTGCTGCAGGCAAGTTGCGCCCTCGCGGGGCAGCGCGGCCTGACTTCCGCCTACTTGCCGCTGGCCACGTCGAAGGACACGGATCCGGGCCTGCTCGCCGGTCTCGAGCGCGTCGATCTTGTCGCGCTCGACGATATCGACATGCTCGCAGGCCAACCCGCCTGGGAGCGGGCCTTGTTCACGCTCTACAACGAGCTTCTCGAACTGGGAGGCCGGCTCGTCTGCTCGGCGCAGATGCCGCCGGCCGGCGTCGCCTTCGCGCTGCCGGATCTCGCGTCGCGATTGTCAGCCTGTGTGGTTCACCGCCTGCAGCCGCTCGCGGAGCGCGATCAGGGTCTTGCATTGCGGCGCCGCGCCGCGCACCGGGGTCTCGAGTTGCCGGATGAAACCTTGACGTACCTGATACGCAGGGCGCCGCGCGATTTCGCCGCGCTATGCCGGTTGCTGGATGATCTCGATACTGAAGCGCTGGCTGCGCAGCGGCGACTGACCGTGCCATTCGTGCGGCAGGTGCTCGAGCGTTCCGACTAGCCACTCCGAGGACTGACGCGCAGTGCGGCGATGTTGGATGCGAACGCCGCAAGTATCAGTGCAAGCGTCAATATCGCAGTCGTGCGGGCCGGCGCATTCACGAGGACCTCGGTCAGCGCAAGTGCGAGCGCCGGCGCCAATGTCAGTGGCGACCATTGCAGGGTCCGGCGTCGTCCGAGGACCAGGCCGGGCAGGGGCAGGAAGAGCGGCAGCAACGCGATCGCGGTTGTGGCCGGGCCGATGCCGCGGCCAATGAATGGCCATACAACAATTGAAACGAGCAGCAGCGTCCACACGCCAATCGCAATGCGGCGCATCCGCACCGCGCGCTCAATGCTGGTCACGCTGGCGCGGCGAGCCGCACTGCAATTTCGGCCACGCGCCGGCCGAGAGCCTGGGCGAGTTGCCGCTCCGCGTCGGTCAGCGCCGGCCGGGTTCCATTGGGCACCACGCGGCTCGCGCCGTAAGGCGTGCCGCCGCCGGTCGTCGACGACAATGCGGACTCCGTGAATGGCAGGCCAACCAGCAGCATGCCGTGATGCAGCAGTGGAAGGAGCATGGACAGGGGCGTCGTCTCCTGGCCGCCATGCATCGTGCTGCCCGAAGTGAATGCGCCGGCCGGCTTGCCGGCGAGTACGCCCGTCAACCACAGACTCGACGTCCCGTCGAAGAAAGCCATCAACGGCGCGGCCATGTTGCCGAAGCGCACGGGACTTCCGAGCAGGAGGCCGGCGCATTCGCGCAGATCGTCGTGACTCGCATAGGGCGCACCTTCCTGCGGCACGGGAGCCGGATTCGAGGGCGCGCCCGGGGCGGCCACGGGAGGTACGGTACGGAGCCGCGCCCGCGCGCCTGGGACCGCGTCCACACCGCGCGCAACCTGGCGCGCAAGCTCAGCGGTCGTCCCACCGCGTGAATAGAACAGCACGAGAATGTCGGTCATGCGCTCCTGCCTATGCTAGGCTTTTATCAAGAGTCTTAGATACTTACAGTTGTTTCAACCAGTGAATTCTAGATCAGTTCCGCTCGCAGCGCGACGAATCCGGGTCAGGGGTCGCGTGCAGGGAGTGTACTTCCGCGCGAGCACGGCGGATTGTGCGCGATCGCTTGCGCTCTGCGGTCACGTAAGCAATGAGCCGGATGGCAGCGTACTGGTGCTGGCGGCAGGTGCCGCCGCCGCACTCGATCAACTGGTCGAATGGCTGCATACCGGCCCTCCGATGGCGCGCGTCACATCCGTTGAAGCCGAGATCATCGAACCGGCGACGATGGAATGGCCAACAGGATTCTCGACGCGCTGAGGTTCCTAACGTTGCCAGCGCGACTGCAGCCTGCTCAAGACCAGGTCCGGATAGGTTCGCCGTCCGAGGCTGCCGTTGTAGCGGGCAAGCGCGCGCCGGTAATCGCCGCGTTCGCGCTCCAGGTAATAAGCCAGGATGCTGCTGCCCATGCGGATGTTCATTTCGACATCCAGCAGGTCGCGCGTGGTGAGGCCGAGTTCGCGTGGCCAGAACGGCATGACCTGCATCATGCCGACCGCGCCTGCCGAAGAAACCGCAAACGGATCGAACGAACTCTCGACATCGATCACGGCGAGCACGAGTTGCGGCCGGTCGCGCAACATTGACTGTTTGCTCGTCTCGCAATGCACGGCGCGCAGGATCCGCTGCGCGGCTGCGCCGATGTCGTCGCCGAGTCGCAGATCCGCGGGTTTCTGGCGCAGGCGAAGCTCGACGCGCGGCTGCATCACTGCGTACCAGACAACGTCGTCGTACTTGTCCTCGAAACACGGCCTGCTGCTGATCGCGGCCGCGAGGACCTGGCGCAGTCCAGGATCGCGCTGGCCGTCCGCAAATGCTGACTGCGCGATCGTGATTCCGGCGATCAGGAGCGGTGCCAGGAAAGTGATCCGGGCCATGTCAGTCCAGCCTTTCAGCGTTCCGCCTCGAGCCGCGATGCGATGAAAGTCACGGCCTCCGGCATCGGAATCTCCTCATTCTCGCTTGCGCGCCTGTGCCGGTATTCGAGGCGGCCTGCGTCGAGACCGCGCTCCGAGACGACAATCCGGTGCGGGATGCCGACCAGTTCCGCGTCCGCGAACTTCACGCCGGGGCGCGCATCGCGGTCATCGAGCAGGACTTCGATGCCGGCTCGGATCAGGTCCCGGTAAAGGAGTTCGCTCGCGTCGCGCACACGCTCCGATTTCGCCCAGTTGAGTGCGACCAGGACGACCTGAAATGGAGCGAGCGGAGCAGGCCAGACGATGCCGTGCTCGTCGTGATTCTGCTCGATCGCGGCCGCGACAATGCGCGTGACGCCGATCCCGTAACAGCCCATGTACATGGCGATATTCCTGCCCTGTTCGTCGAGCACGGTAGCGCCCATTGCTTCGCTGTACTTGCGTCCGAGCTGGAAAATGTGACCGACTTCGATGCCACGCGCGACCATAAGCCTTCCGCGGCCATCCGGGGCCGCATCGCCGTCGACCACATTGCGCAGGTCGGCAATCACCGGCTCGGGCAGGTCGCGGCCCCAGTTGACACCGGTCAGGTGCGCGTCCGCGCGGTTTGCGCCGCAGGTGAAATCCGCGAGTGCCGCCGCGGAATGGTCGACGATCACCGGCAGGCGCAGGCCAACGGGACCGAGGGAGCCCGGTTCGCAACCCACGAACGAAGCAATGCGCGCGGCATCTGCCATCCGCAACGGCGCGGCGACGACCTTCTGCTTCTGTGCCTTCAGCGCGTTGAGTTCGTGATCGCCGCGCAGGACCAGGGCTACGAGCCCGCCGTCCGACCCGTCGACCACCAGCGTCTTGAGCGTGCGCGCCGCATCGACGCCCAGGAACTTCGAGAGGTCCGCAATCGTGTGCGCGCCCGGCGTTGCGACCTCCGCCAGCTTCGCGGTCGCCACCGGGCGCGGCTCGCGTGGCGCGGGCGCTTCGGCGAGCTCGAGATTGGCGGCGTAGTCGCCGGTGTCGGAGAACACGATTGCGTCCTCGCCGGAATCCGCGAGCACATGGAATTCCTGCGAAGCGCTGCCGCCGATCGCACCGGTGTCGGCGTGCACCGCGCGAAAGCGCAATTTCAGGCGCGTGAAGATCGTGCTGTAGGCCTCGTACATCCGGCGGTAGCCGTCGGCGAGCGAGGCCTCGTCAGCATGGAAGCTGTAGGCGTCCTTCATGATGAATTCACGCGCGCGCATCACGCCGAAGCGCGGGCGGATCTCGTCGCGGAACTTGGTCTGGATCTGGTAGAAGTTGACCGGCAATTGCCGGTAGCTCTTCAGCTCGCGGCGCGCATGGTCGGTGATGATTTCCTCGTGCGTCGGGCCGAGCACCATGTCGCGATCGTGGCGGTCCTTGAATCGCAGCAATTCGGGCCCGAACTTGTCCCAGCGGCCTGACTCGATCCACAACTCGGCCGGCTGGGCGACCGGCATCGACAATTCGAATGCGCCGGAGCGGTCCATTTCCTCGCGGATGATGCGCTCGACCTTGCGCAGCACGCGCAGCCCCATGGGAAGCCAGGTGAACAGGCCGCCGGCGACCCGCCTGATCAGCCCGGCGCGCAGCATCAGCTGGTGGCTCGCCACCTCGGCGTCAGCCGGGACTTCCTTCAGGTTCTGGATCGGGTACGCGGACAGTCGCATGGATCACCTTTGGCGCGGCCAGTGTCGCCGGCCTCAAAGCGCGGTATCTTAGGCGCTGCCCCCCG
>Ga0315278_10001977_pt1 | contig 18152 bp, 21 predicted proteins | sample YL17G06_0_MG_FD_203880 | JGI IMG/M metagenome (GOLD analysis project Ga0315278, IMG submission 203880) | Sediment microbial communities from Yellowstone Lake, YNP, Wyoming, USA - YL17G06_0 | ecosystem: Environmental > Aquatic > Freshwater > Lake > Sediment | place: USA: Wyoming | collected... | reverse complement strand
GACGGGGCCGTTGCTGCGCGCGGCCGGCGTTCCCCGCGACCTGCGGCGGGATGTCCCGTACCTCGTCTACCCCGAGTTCGACTTCAAGGTGATCACCTTTACGGAGAGCGATGCGCTTGCCCGGTTCTACGTCCGTCTCGCCGAGATGTATGAGAGCACGGGCATCCTCCGCCAGGCCCTCGATGCGCTCCCCGAAGGCCCCTATAATGCCTTCGAGACCAAAAAGGTCCTTCCGTCAAAGGAACGCACCTATACCAGGATGGAAGAGTTGATCCACGATTTCATGTTGATCAATCTGGGTATCGATCCGCCGATCGGCGAAGTGTATCAGGCCATTGAGTCTTCGAAAGGCGAGCTGGGTTTTTATCTGGTGTCCGACGGCACCGGGCATCCGTGGCGCATGAAAATCCGCTCTCCCTCGACGTGCAACCTGTCCACGCTCCCGATCATGCTCAAAGGGGGAATGATCTCCGATATCGTCGCCGTCATCGGCAGTATGGATCCGGTGATGGGAGAAGCGGACAAGTAACAGGAACAGGGCAAGAGGATACGTGAACAGTGAAATAAGAACAGGGGAAGAGATCGCCGGTGGAGTGGAACCTCACGATATGAACCAGGCGATCACACCGGCGGCGTTGTCAGAAAAGAGCCTCCGGCGCATTGAAGAGCTGAAGACGCGATATCCGCATCCGCAGGCCGTGCTGCTCGAAGCTCTCTGGATGTGGCAGGAAGAGCACGGGTGGATCTCCGAAGAAGGCATGAAGGCGGTCGCCGCCGCGCTCGATGTGCCCTACCATCATGTTTTCGGCGTCGTGACATTTTATACGATGTTCAACCGGAAACCGGTGGGGCGGCACAAGATCGAAGTCTGCACGAATATCTCCTGCATGCTGCGGAACAGCGAGCGGCTGGTGAAACATCTTGAAGACCGTTTGAAGATCGCCGTGGGGGAGACCACGCCGGACCGGAAGTTCACGCTCGTGGAAGCCGAATGTCTCGGTTCCTGCGGCACCTCACCGGTGATGCAGATCGGCGACCGCTACTACGAAAACCTTGACGTCGCCAAGGTCGATACGATCCTGAACGAGCTGAGCTAGCCATGGAACCCCTCCTGCTTCCCCCGATTCCGGATCTCCACCGCATCGACGTCTACGAAGCGTCCGGCGGCTATGCCATGCTGCGCAAGGCGCTGGGCCAGAAACCCGGAGAGGTCACGGACGAAGTCAAAAAGTCCAACCTGCGCGGGCGCGGCGGTGCATGCTTCCCGACGGGATTGAAATGGACGTTTATGCCGAAGGAATCGACAAAGCCAAAATACCTTTGCGTGAACGGTGATGAGAGCGAGCCGGGCACATTCAAAGACCGGCACATTTTCGAGGTGAACCCCCATCTGCTTATCGAAGGAACCATCATTGCCTGTTACGCGATGGGGATTACGACCGCGTACCTGTACGTGAGGGGGGAATACAAACACTGGATCGATCTGGTGCAAAAGGCGGTGGACGACGCATACGCCAGGGGATACATCGGCGCCAATATCCTGGAATCCGGCTACTCCACCAACCTGTACATTCACCGGGGTGCCGGTGCATATATCTGCGGCGAGGAATCCTCGCTGATGAACTCGCTGGAAGGCCAGCGCGGATACCCGCGCGTGAAGCCACCCTTCCCGGCCCAGAACGGTCTCTGGGGCTGCCCCACCACGATCAACAACGTGGAGACCATGGCGAACATCCCCCTCATTCTGTGCATGGGGTGGGAGTCCTATTCAAAAATCGGCGCGCCGAAACATCCGGGTCCGATTCTGGTCGGCGTCAGCGGACACGTGAACAACCCCGGCGTATTTGAAATGCCGACCGGCGTGCCGTTGCTGGATATCATCCACCAGTATGCAGGCGGGGTTCCGGGCAACAAACGCATCAAGGCGGTCATTCCCGGCGGCTCCTCCACAATGATACTCCGGGGTGATGCACTGGACGGGGTGTGCATGGACGCCGATAGCCTGAAAGCGGCCGGATCCTCTGTCGGCACCGCCGGCGTGATTGTGATGGACGAAGATACAGATCTGATCAAGGTGATCACCCGGATCACGGAATTCTATCATCATGAATCCTGCGGCCAGTGCACTCCGTGCCGGGAAGGAACCGGATGGATGCTGAAGATGCTCCGGCGTTTCGAACGTTCGGATGCCGTTCCTGCGGACATCGACCTGTTGCTGGATGTGGCCAACAACATCGAAGGGAATACTATCTGTGCTCTCGGCGATGCCGCAGCCTGGCCGGTGCAAAGTATGATCAAACGGTTCCGGGATGAATTTGAACGGCGTGCCGTACGGCGTGTCTCCGCCACGCCGGCCCCCGCCGAAGCGCTCGCCTAAAAAATCTATGAACATCCAGATCACCCGGCTGTCCCCCTCCTCGCGCGACGTACCGTTGCCTGCCTATGCAACAGAAGGCGCCTCCGGCATGGATATCCGCGCCGTCCTTGATGATCCGATGATCATCGCTCCGGGGGCAACGGTCCTGGTCCCTGCCGGATTTGCCATCGCCGTCCCGGCAGGCTATGAAGCGCAAATCAGGCCGCGGAGCGGACTGGCCATCAAGAACCGGATCGGCGTTCTCAACGCGCCGGGCACGATCGACTCGGATTACCGGGGCGAAGTGCGTGTGATTCTGACCAATTTCGGCACCGGGGAGTTTACCGTTCGCCGCGGCGACCGCATCGCCCAGATGGTCATTGCTCCCTATGTGAAGGCCGAATGGGACGAACGGGAATCCCTGGATGATACCACCCGCGGTGCCGGAGGATTCGGCCACACAGGGAGATAACCCGTGAGCGGTACGCTCTTCCTGGTAGCCACCCCCATCGGGAACCTCAATGATATGACCTTCCGCGCCCTCGAGGTGTTGCGCACAGTCGACGTCATCGTGTGCGAGGAACGCCGCGAAGGCCAACGCCTGCTGCACCACTTCTCCATCGACAAACCGCTGGAAACGCTCAACGAGCACAACGAAGCTGCGGCCACCCATACCATCCTCCAGATTCTCCAGTCCGGCAAGAACCTGGCCGTCATTGCCGATTGCGGCACACCGGTGTTTTCCGATCCCGGACAGATGCTTGTGCAGCGCGCCGTGGAACGAAACATCCGCATCGTTCCCGTGCCCGGAGCTTCATCGCTCATGCCGGCGTTGACGGTATCCGGTTTCCCGATCGATCAGTTTCTCTATTACGGCTGGCTCTCGCCAAAGAAAGAACGGCGTCGCGCAGAATTGCGACAGCTGCAACAGGAACGGCGTACTATCGTGCTGATGGAGACTCCGTACCGGCTCGGTGTGCTGTTGCGGGATCTGGCGGACACGTTCGGCGAAAGCAGGCGGTGCTGTCTGGCCTTCAACCTGACGATGCCCGACGAACGTGTCTTCCGCGGGACGGCGGCGGGGTTGTACCGCGATCTCGGGAAAACGGAACACAAAGGAGAGTTCGTTCTGGTCATTGAAGGCCGTCGACAGGACCGGAAGTCATGACGTTCGAGATGACGCCCCTGATGTACCCGCTGCTGTTCGGCGGCGCGCTGCTTGCCGGATGGATCGATTCCATCGCGGGGGGCGGGGGAATGGTGACCATCCCGCTCTTGCTCGGTGTGGGGGTGCCACCGCAAATGGTTCTGGGAACCAACAAGTTCCAGGCGAGTTTCGGCAGCTTTACGGCGGCACGGCACTATGTGCGCGAACAGGTTGTGCCGCTCCCTGATGCGATCCCAGGGATCGCCTTCACCCTGGCGGGGAGTGCCCTGGGAACCCTGGCAGTACAGCAGATAGATCCCTCGGTTCTGAACGTGGTGATCCCGTTTCTCCTCCTTTTCATCGCCGCCTATATGGTGTTCACACCGTCCCTGGGTGCCGTCCAAGCACGGCCGCGTACGGGAAGGATACTCTTCTACGCGCTGGCGGGACTCGCCCTGGGGTTCTACGACGGGTTCTTCGGCCCCGGAGTGGGATCCTTCTGGGCGATCGCTTTTGTGATGGGCCTGGGCTTCGACTTCACGCGAGCCACAGGGTACACCAAGGTGATGAATTTTACATCCAACATCATTTCCTTCCTAGTGTTCGTCGCCGGCGGGTACGTGCTCTGGCTGCCCGGACTCGTGATGGCAGCGGGGCAGATAGTGGGGGCGGGCCTGGGGTCGGCCATGGCGGTCACAAAGGGGTCCTCCTTCATCCGGCCCATACTCATCGTCGCGGTAGTCCTGACAACGCTTAAACTCCTCTCTGATCGCCTTTTTTGACCGTTTTCTCCCTGTTTGCTTATCTCCCCCTGAATGGCTATATTTTTCGCAAGAATATGACCATTCAAGACATCATGCCGCGCCGTATGCAGGCGCGCGAACTCCTGGGAGACTACTGGCTGAACGGCAGAGCGGTTTCCCTTGCTGATTTGCGCGGACAGGTGGTCCTGCTGGATTTCTGGGACTTCACCTCCAGCGCATCACTACGGACACTTCCGTATGTTCTCGCCTGGGCTGAGAGATACCGCGTGCTCGGTCTTACGGTGATCGGTGTCCATGTGCCCCGTTTTGCCTTCGGGCAGGATCCCGAACGTATCGCGCGCGCGCTCCGCCGGTTGGGCGTAGGTTTTCCCGTGGTTATGGACAACAGCCAACTGATCTGGACACAATACAGCAACCGGGTATGGCCGACCAAACACCTCATTGATGTGGATGGATTCATCCGGTGTCAGAGTATCGGGGAGGGGGGGTACGGTCCATTCGAACGCTCCCTGCAGCATCTCCTGCATGAAGCGCATCCGCTTGAGGACCTTCCGGATCTTCTGGAGCCGCTGCGTGAGACGGATCGTCAGGATGCCGTGTGTTACCGTGCCACGCCCGAAATCCTTGCCGGCTATCTCCGCGGCAGCATCGGGAACGTGGAGGGGTGCGTCCCCGAATCGGTCATAGCCTATGCCGATCCCGGCATCTACATAGACGGCCGGATCTACGTTCAGGGCGCATGGAGAAACGAACGGGAGTGCATTCGCTGGGAGGGTGCACCCGGAGAAGAGGGGGCGCTGTTTGTCCGGTACCGCGGCAGCGAGGTAAACCTTGTCGTGGATCCCGGGGGAACGATTCCCGTTGATGTCCATGTTCTGCAGGACGGCCGGCCTCTGACCAAAGAGAACAAGGGTGAGGATGTCCGCCTCACTGCTTCAGGCAACAGTCTGGTCCGGCTGGATGGTCCCCGCCTGTATACCATTGCCCGGAACCGCCAATTCGGCGACTACCTGCTCCGTCTGCAGCCGGCGTCACCCGGTTTCGCTCTCTACTCGGTCACCGGAGTCACCGCCGTGATACCCGAACTCTTCGGCAGCAACTGACAGATGTATACGCATCAGCCCGGCGATTCCCCCCCTCCACTCCCCACGCGTCTCACCCGGCTCTTCAGGATCCGGTACCCGATCATCCAGGCGGGCATGGTGTGGGCGGCGGGCTGCAGGCTCGCCGTTGCTGTTTCGGAGGCGGGCGGCCTCGGGCTGATCGGTGCGGGGTCGATGAAGCCGGACATGCTGCGCAGAGAGATCCGCGAGGCGCGTTCGGGAACGGCACTTCCGTTCGGCGTCAACATCCCGCTGGCCCGCCTCGACGCGGACGATCTGGTGCGTGTAACACTTGAAGAAGGCGTACGCATCGTCTTCACTTCTTCCGGACATCCTCTGAAATTCACCGCACAGTTGAAAGAGGCCGGGTGTACCGTCGTCCATGTGATTGCAGCGGTGAAGCACGCACGCAAGGCCGCTGAAGCCGGTTGCGACGCCGTTGTTGCCGAAGGATTTGAGGCGGGTGGACATAACGGGATAGACGAGATCACCACCCTCACACTGATCCCCCAGGTGGTGGATGCGGTGGATATGCCGGTGATTGCCGCGGGGGGAATTGCGGACGGACGCGGAATGGCGGCTGCGCTCGCGCTCGGCGCCGAGGGTGTGCAGGTCGGCACCCGTTTTGCCGCAACGGTGGAATCGTCCGCGCACGAAACCTACAAACGACGTGTGGTCGAAGCCGGTGACGGCGGCACCCTGCTCACCCTCCGCGCGTTGATGCCCGTGCGGTTGCTCAAGACGCCGTTTGCGCTGAAGGCGGCTCAGGCAGAGCGCCGCGGGGCAGGGCGGGAAGAGCTCGAAACCCTGCTCGGCCGCAAACGGGAGGAGCAGGGAATCGCCGAAGGCAATCTCGAAGAAGGCATGTTCGAGGCCGGTCAGAGCGCAGGGTTGGTGCACGAAATCCTCCCCGCCGCAGAAGTCGTCCGGTCGATGATGGTTCAGTATTATCAGACTGTTCAGCGATTGTCCCGGGAGGGTCGATGAAAACATTTCACGACATGTTGTATGAAAAGGTCCTGGTGTTCGACGGCGCCACCGGGACCCACCTCCAGGGGCAGAACCTGAGTGCCGACGATTTCGGCGGAGAACATCTCAACGGCTGCAACGAGTACCTGGTCATCACGAAACCCACGGCGGTTGAGAATATCCATCGCGACTATCTCGATGCTGGTTGTGATGTCATCGAGACGAATAGCTTCGGTTCGGCGTCGATTGTGCTGGCCGAGTACGGTCTCGCCGACCGTTCCCATGAACTCTCCTTTGCGTCGGCGCAGATCGCCAGGCGCATGGCGCAGCAGTATTCAACGGCGGCCCACCCCCGTTTTGTCGCCGGCTCCATGGGTCCGACAACAAAACTGCCGTCACTCGGGCATATTTCCTTCGCAGACATGGCCCTTTCCTACAAGACGCAGGCACGCGGCCTCGTGGAAGGCGGGGCTGATCTGCTCTGCCTGGAAACGTGTCAGGATATTCTCCAATCCAAGGCGGCGCTTTTCGGCGTGTTCGAGTATTTTGCCGAAGCCCGGCGCCGGGTTCCCGTAATCGTGTCGGTGACCGTGGAAACAATGGGGACGATGCTGCTGGGCACGGAAATTGGCGCCGCGCTGGTTTCCCTGGAGCCGTACGACGTGGATGTGATCGGCATGAATTGCGCCACCGGGCCGATGGAAATGTCCGAGCATGTACGCGTCCTTTCCGCCACGAGCCCGAAACCCATTTTTGTCATGCCCAACGCCGGGATGCCTGAAAATGTCGGCGGTCACGCGCACTACACACTCACGCCGGAAGAGTTCACGCGGTTTCTCACCCACTTCGTCGAAGATCTCGGCGTCAGTGTCGTGGGCGGGTGCTGCGGGACGACACAGGAGCACATCCGCCAGCTTGTCCGGGCGGTGGGAGGCCTCTCGCCCCGGGCGCGAACGCCGGACTTTATTCCGAGTGCCTCGAGTCTCTACCAGTTTGCTCCGATGCATCTGGACCCGCCCCCCGTGCTCGTGGGAGAACGCACCAACGCCAACGGCAGCAAGTTGTTCCGTGATCTGCTGGCGAAAGAGGATTGGGAGGCGATTGTGGCGATGGGGAAAGAGGCGGTGAAGGAAGGTGCCCACATGGTGGACGTGTGCGCCGCGTATGTCGGGCGTGACGAACGCCGCGACATGGCGGAGATTATTTCACGGTTTAATACACAGGTGACCCTTCCCATCGTGATTGACTCCACCGAAGCGCCGGTGATCGAGGATGCCCTGCAACGTATCGGCGGCAAGGCGATCATCAATTCCATCAACCTGGAAGACGGAGAACATCGCGTCGACGTCATCCTCCCGCTCTGCAAGAAATACGGCGCCGCGGTGATCGCCCTCACCATCGACGAAGAGGGGATGGCAAAAACCGCCGACAGGAAACTCGCCATCGCACACCGGATCTATGACCTCGCGGTGAAGAAATACGGCCTCCGCCCTCATGATCTGATCTTTGACATGCTCACCTTCACGCTCGGATCGGGCGACGAAGAATTCCGCCGTGCCGGCATTGAAACCCTGGAGGCCATCCGCCGCGTCAAACACGAACTGCCGGAGGTGAAAACGTTGCTCGGGGTGAGCAACATCTCCTTCGGGCTTTCACCGGGCATCCGGCATCCACTCAACAGCGTGTTTCTCCATTATGCGATCGAAGCCGGACTCGATATGGCCATCGTCCACGCGGGCAAGATCATGCCGCTCTACAAGATCGATGAACGGGGACGCGAGCTGTGCCGGGAGCTGATCTTCGACGAGAGACGGTTCGAGGAGGTGCCGGCATGAGCCAGGCGAAGAATATCAGGAAGGTCGTCTACGATCCGCTCACGGAGCTGATGGCCCACTATGCAGGCAAGGGGAGTGAGAAAAAGGAACGGACCGTCGTGGCCGGGCCGGTCGAAGAACGGCTGAAGAACCGGATTATCGACGGCGACAAAGTCGGGTTGCAGGCCGACCTTGACGAGGGGCTGAAGTCGTACGGCGCGCTGGAAATCATCAACACCATCCTCCTGGGCGGCATGAAGGTGGTCGGGGAGCTCTTCGGCAGCGGACAGATGCAGTTGCCGTTTGTGCTTCAGTCCGCCGAGGTGATGAAATCTGCGGTGGCATACCTCGAGCAGTTTATGGATAAGGCGGATGCCACATCAAAAGGCACGATGGTTCTGGCCACGGTCAAGGGCGATGTGCACGATATCGGCAAGAACCTCGTCGATATCATCCTCACGAATAACGGATACACGGTGGTGAACCTGGGCATCAAATGTCCGGTGGAAACCATGCTGCATGCCGCGGAGGAACACCGGGCGAGCGCCATCGGGATGAGCGGTTTGCTGGTGAAATCGACCCTCATCATGAAAGAGAATCTGGAAGTGATGAACGAGCGGCAGCTGAGCATTCCCGTGATTCTGGGGGGCGCGGCTCTGACCCGCCGGTATGTGGAGCAGGATCTCCGGTCAATCTACGCGGGCAAGGTCCTCTATGCCAACGACGCGTTCGACGGGCTCCGGTACATGGAGCAGATCGCCGCCGGAACGGTGGACTACCCCGCAGCCACGCGTGCCGCTGAAGACGAAGAGGTTCTGACCGGCACGGAAGCGAAGATCGCCATGGCCGAACGCGAAGACGCGCGATATACAACCCCCCGGGGCCCGGCGGGCGGCGCGCTGCGCTCTGCGGTCCGCGCCGATGCACCCATTCCCGCTCCCCCCTTCTGGGGTGCGCGCGTGATCGACAATATCCCTCTCGCTGATGTCTTCGCGTATATCAACGAGGTTGCGCTGATCAGGGGACAGTGGCAGGTACGGAAAGGGAAACTGACCGAGGACCAATACCGTGCGCTTTTGAACGAGAAGATCCTCCCCGAGCTGGCCCGGCTCAAAGAACAGGTGACGGCGGATCGGCTCCTGCAGCCAAAGGTCGTCTACGGATACTTCCCCTGCCGTTCATCGGGGAACGATCTGATCATCTACACAGAGGATATGAAGTCAGAGCGCATGCGGTTCGCTTTTCCGCGCCAGCGCGGGGACAGGCATCTCTGTCTTTCCGACTACTTCGCCTCCGTGGAATCGGGCAGAATGGATGTCGTGGCTTTTCATCTGGTCACCATGGGCCGCGTGGCGTCGGAGTATTCGGCCCGGTTGTTCGCGGCTGACAACTACAAGGAGTATCTCTACTTCCATGGGTTGAGCGTGGAAAGTGCGGAGGCGCTGGCGGAACTCTGGCATAAGAGGATTCGTACGGAATTGGGAATAGACGGAAAGGATGCGCCTGATATCCGGCGCCTTTTCTCTCAGGGCTACCAGGGATCGCGGTACAGCTTTGGCTATCCCGCCTGCCCCAATCTGGAGGATCAGACCAAGCTGTTTGGGCTTCTGGACGGAGAGCGGATCGGCGTGGTTCTCACCGAGGAATATTCGCTCGAACCCGAACAGAGTACCAATGCCATCATTATCCACCACCCCGAGGCACGGTACTTCACTATCAAGTGATCTTCAGCCGTCCCGCCGGAAATCAGACAAAACGGCGAAATCGAAACGGATTCGAAGATTCCGCCTCATCATATTGCAATTGGACGAGGTTTGCCTTAAATTCCCGTATTCCCCATCGACATTGTGTTCCACACGAAATCATAACGGAGGAAATTCCACATGGCAACGATGATAACTGAAGAGTGCATCAACTGCGGCGCGTGCGAACCGGAGTGCCCCAATACCGCCATCTATGCCGGCGGCGTGCAGTACGAGCTGAACGGGCAGATGATTGATGCGCTCTCGAACGATTTCTACTACATCGTCCCCGAGAAGTGCACGGAATGCGTCGGACATTTCGACCAGGAACAGTGCGCGGCCGTGTGCCCGGTTGACTGCTGCGTCCCCGACCCGAACCGTACCGAAAGCGAAGAGGTGCTCGCGGCCCGCGCAAAAGCAATTCATCCGTCAAAGGATTTCCCGGAGTTGAGCGCGTCAACGTCGCGTTTCCGCAAGGGCTGACGTTCTCAGGCGGTTTCCCTGCAACACGCGAAGGTCGGACTTCTCCCCTGACGGCACCTGCCGGCTATGGGTGAGGCACCGGCCTTCATTTTTTACATGAGGGAGCAAGCGATGACCATCGGTCCGTACGAAGTGCTGCGCGTCGAAACCGGACGATTCGGTCTGGATGGCGGGGCAATGTTCGGCGTGGTTCCGCGAACCCTGTGGGAACGGACCAACCCGCCCGACGAACGGAACAGGATCACCATGGCCGCCCGCGCGCTCCTCTTACGCGGCAACGGCCGGACCATTCTGGTGGATACCGGAAACGGCACGAAGTATTCTGACAAAGCCCGGTTGATCTACAAATTCGACAACAGCACGTACACCCTGGCCGGATCCCTGCGTGAACACGGCGTGGCGCCGGAGAGTGTCACCGACGTCATACTCACGCACCTCCACTTTGATCATGCCGGAGGTGCCACCGTCATGGCCGGCGGAAAGGTGGAACCGACATTCCCGAATGCACGGTATTACGTGCAACGGGCCCACTGGGATGCCGCGCACCACGCCACAGAACGGGACAAGGCCAGCTTTCTTCCGGACGACTACCTCCCGCTGATGGAACACGGCCTTCTGGAATTTGTGGACGGCGAACGGGAAATTCTTCCGGGGATCAACGTGCTGCTGTTCTACGGCCATACGACCGCGCTCCAGTGCCCCCTGATTTCCGACGGCAGAACCACGCTGTTCTATTGTGCCGATCTGATGCCGATGGCGCCCCACGTACAACTCCCCTGGATTATGGGCTACGATCTGCGTCCGCTTGTCACGCTGGAAGAAAAGCGTTGTATCCTCCGCCGGGCCATGGAGGAACAGTGGGTATTGTTTTTCGAACATGACCCCGCGATCGCGGCTGCGCGGGTGATTCACAACGAAAAGGGATATGCCGCCGGCGAGCGGATTGACCTCTGACGCGGAGCACGTATGAGCGAACGGTGGATAGTGGTTGCGCGTGCGGAAGACGTCCGCGAAGGACGGGGCCTGCGCTGCCGGATGGGCGATGATGAGGTGGCACTCTGGCAGGTGGACGGCCGCTACTATGCTCTCAGTGCGGTGTGCGCACATCATCACGTTCCCACACTGCACGAAGGAATCCGCGAAGGTCTGACGATCGCCTGCCCGCTCCACGGGTGGACCTATTCGCTGGAAACAGGCCGCTCGGTCAGTGGTAGCGGACGCGTGCGCACCTACCCCGTGAAAGTTGAAAAAGGGGAAATCCTTCTCGCTGTGGAGGATGACGCCCGTGCGTGACGGTGAGAGAATCAAGCGCAAAGCAGCGGAATTGGGATTCTCCCTCACCGGGATAGCGCAGGCCGGTGAGCTTCATCCGGAAGGAGAGTTATTGCATGAGTGGCTGGACCGGGGTTATGCGGCCGGCATGAACTGGATGGAGAAACGCGCGGAAGAACGCGGGGATGTACGCACGCTGGTGCCGCAGGCCCGGTCCGTGATCGTGGTTGCGATGAACTATTACACTCTATCAGTCCATGGGACCGAAGGCCCCGCGACCAGGATTTCCCGTTATGCCTGGGGTGAAGACTACCATTCGGTGATGGGAGAACGGCTCTTTCAGCTCTGGGTGTGGATGCGGGAGGAATTTCCCGGCGTAGAGGGGAGATGGTATGTCGATACGGGGCCGGTAATGGAGAAGGCGTGGGCGCAACGCGCGGGGATCGGCTGGCCGGGGAAGCACACCAATGTCATCAGCCGGGAGTTTGGTTCGTGGGTGTTCCTCGGCGTGATCATCAGTTCATTAGCGCTCGAACCGGATGCACCGGCGGTGGACCGGTGCGGTACCTGCACACGCTGTATCGATGCCTGCCCGACGGCGGCGATTGTGGATCCATATGTTCTGGACGCAGGCCGGTGTATATCATACCTCACGATCGAGCACCGCGGTCCGATTGATCCCGATGTATCGGGAGGGCTGGATGGCTGGTTATTCGGTTGCGATGTCTGTCAGGACGTCTGTCCGTGGAACCGGAAACGGGCGACGGCATCTCCTCTGGCGGAGTTTTCGCCACGGGATGGATTTCTTCATCCGGATGTTCAAGCCTGGAGGGAGATGACAGGGGATGAGTTTGTCGCGCAGTTCGCCGGCAGTCCGGTGTTGCGGGCGAAACATGCCGGTTTCGCGCGCAATCTGGCTCTGCTCGGGATGCCGGGCAAAGCATGACCCTTCAGGCTTCATTTTTGCATCTTATTGAAAAGGTTTGCTACAGGAGCATGACATGAGCACCCATCACAGCATGATCATCATCGGATCCGGCCCGGCGGGATTGACGGCGGCACTGTACGCGGCGCGGGCCGCTCTGCATCCGGTTGTCTTTGAAGGAATTCAACCGGGGGGACAGCTGACGATTACCACGGAGGTGGAGAATTTTCCGGGATTCCCCCAGGGCATTATGGGGCCCGAACTCATGGAGCATTTCCGGGCGCAGGCACAACGCTTCGGCGCTCAGTCAATCTTCAAGAATGTCTCCCGCGTGGATTTCTCCCGAAAGCCGTTCCGGATCTGGAGCGATGATGAGGAATTTTCGGCTGATGTGGTGATCGTCTCGACCGGGGCGTCGGCCAAATTGCTCGGACTTCCGAGCGAGAAAGAGTACATGGGGTACGGTGTATCCGCATGTGCGACCTGTGACGGATTCTTTTTCAAAGGACTCGAGGTGGTTGTGGTGGGCGGTGGCGATACGGCACTGGAGGAGGCGACGTTCCTGACGAAGTTTGCGACCAAAGTCACGGTGATACACCGCCGTGACACATTGCGCGCATCCAAGGCGATGCAGGAGAGAGCCTTTGCGAATCCGAAAATCGCTTTTGTCTGGGATTCGGCGGTTGAGGAGATTCTGGGAGAGAACGAAAATGGAAAAAGGAGCGTGACCGGGGTCCGGCTCAAGAACATGAAGTCGGGGGGAACGACGGTGCTGAAGACCGACGGCGTGTTCATGGGGATCGGGCATCAACCGAACACCAATCTGTTCAAGGGTCAACTGGACATGGACGCGGTGGGATATCTTGTGACGAAGGCCAGGAGCACATACACGAATATTCCCGGGGTTTTTGCGGCGGGTGATGTTGCCGACAGTGTGTACCGTCAGGCGGTTACGGCCGCCGGTTCGGGGTGCCAGGCAGCGATTGATGCCGAGCGGTGGTTGGAGGGTCAGCACGGCTGAGGGAAGTTGTCCCATTCATATTTTCACACGAGCGCCAGGAGAGTTGTTTCTCCTGGCTTTTTTTGCCGTCTCAGGGGTATGTGTCGCCGGTGCCTCACGAGGACCTGAGACTCAGTGTCACATGTGTCACATGTGACACAGGAGCCACATGAGTCTCACGGGCCTCACGCAACAGAATGGCAGAATATGTGACATATTGGCGTCTATTAATGACTGAATGGCATTAGTAGTGTGACAATTGGTCTGTCTAATGATGACAGTATGGCTTACAATGCGATCGGTACTGTCGTCCAAAAATCTAAAATATTGATAAATAACAACTTAAAGAAATGGCACACTGATTGAGTAATTACTTGGCAGACAACAAACAACTTCAACCCATCAACAAGAAGGAACATTGCCATGCTAGTTAGACTTCAGCGTTTCCCGTCAGTTCAACCCGCGTGGGTGAACGGCATGAATTTCGATTGTGATGTGGATTCGTTCTTCGACACACTGCTGGGCGGCACCGTCGCACCCCGGACCCGGCGCGTACCGGCATTGGACATGCACGAAGGCCAGGATGAGAGCGTGCTTGCCATGGATCTGCCGGGTGTTGCCAGGGAAGACATCAAGATCTCCGTCGACAAGGGTGTGTTGACTATCAGCGGCGAACGGAAAGTCCCCGGTTTGCCGGAAGGTTCGGGTCCGCTCCGCAATGAAATCACCTACGGCACATTCGTCCGCACTCTCGAGCTTCCCCATCCGGTTAGTGTGGAAGCGATCTCCGCCGAACTGAACAACGGCATCCTCCGGGTTGTGCTCCCCAAGGCGGAGGAGGCAAAGCGGAAGGAGATTGAAGTAAAGGTGCGCTAAGAGACTCGCCGCGAAACTGGAGAAGCCGGCGGGAGCCAGGCCGCTCGGGGAAACCGAGACGGCCGCTTCCGCCGGTTCGGTTTGGTTGACTTTCGTGTTGGATTTTCATATAATTATACGATAAATCAACAACTTACAGCCTTCTCCGGACCTACAGTCATGACATCGTCCACCCGCTGGTTTCTTGTCATCTTCGCCATTCTCGCTGTTGCCGCGATTTTGATCACCGTGGTGTTTGTGCTGGTCCTCGGCGGCTCAGACGAACGTACAGAGGTTGTGACCAGCGGTTCGGGGGACAAGATCGCTGTCGTGGATATCAAGGGTGTGATCACCTCATCGGAAGAGGTGATACGCCAGTTGAAGAAGTACCGCGGGATGTCGTCGGTGAAGGCGGTCCTTCTGCGCATTGACTCTCCCGGCGGCGGTGTCGTTGCGAGCCAGGAAATGTACGAAGAAGTCCGCAAGACACGTGATGCCGGAACTCCGGTGGTCGTGTCGATGGGTTCGCTTGCCGCGAGTGGCGGGTACTATGTAGCATGCGGGGCCTCAAGAATCGTCGCAAACCGGGGGACTCTCACCGGGAGCATCGGTGTGATTGCAGAGTTCCTGCAGCTGCAGGACCTGCTCGGCAAGATCGGGGTGGATGTCAAAACGATCAAGTCTGGAAAGCTGAAGGATTCAGGCACCCAGACACGGAACATGACCGAAGAGGAACAGAAATATTTTCAGGCGCTGATGGATGATGTGCACCGGCAGTTTATCGGCGTGGTTGAGCGCGAGCGGCATTTGAGTGGTGCGGCAACAAGGGCGCTGGCTGACGGCCGCGTCTACACGGGTGAGCAGGCGGTGCCGCTGGGGTTAGTGGATACCCTGGGCACCTATGAAGACGCGGTGAGCATTGCGGCGGCCATGGCCGGCATCAGCGGAGAGCCGGCGATTGTGAAAGAGCGGAAGCGCCGTTCATGGTTTGAATCGGTGGCGGGCGATGTCACGGAAGAAATGCGCGCCATCAAAGAAGAACTGCTTACGCAGCCGGTCCTGTCGTTCCGGTTCACAGGGTCGCGTTAAGCAGTAAGGGACACGGCAGAACACCAATCACTTCAGGAGGATCGACGGTGACAAAGGCTGATATTGTAGACCACATTGCCACTGAGACCGGCTTGACGAAGGTGGAAACCGAAGCGGTTGTGGACGGGTTCATTTCAACGGTCATCACCGCTTTGAAGGAGGGGAAGAACATTGAGATCCGCGGCTTCGGGAGCTACAAGGTGAAGAAGCGGAAGGGGCGTGTTGCGCGTAATCCCCGCACCGGCGAACAGGTGATGGTGGACGAACACTGGGTGCCGCTCTTCAAGGTCTCCAAGGAAGTAAAGACGCTGGTGAACGAGAACATGAAGAAGTTGATGTTGTAAGGAGTAACGGGAGCAGCAGATGGCAGAGGTCAGGACGGTCTGTGGTGCATGCGCGAGTCCCGTGAAGCGTTCGGAGACGCGATGTGCCCAATGTGGAGAAGCCCTTGAGTGGGGGCGCGGTGGCCCGACAAGAAAAGGCGGAGGGAGCAACTCCCGTGGTACGAGTGTGCCGGCGTCAAAGAAACGGTTTGAGTTGTGGCAGGTGATTTCGTTTGTCGCGCTGGTGGCGCTGGTGGCGGTGCTGGTTACGCTGGAATTATCGCGCGAGCACGTGCCTGCCGCTCCCGGTCCGTCCGGAGCGATGCCGGTGATGCCTCCCCCGATGCAGCAAACGCCCCCGTCCGTCGACCTCGGGCCGCTTCAGGCCGCGGTGGTGGCGAATCCCGGAGACCCCGGGGCTTTGCTGAAGCTGGCCAACGGGATGCATGACAACGGCCTGTTTCAGCAGGCCGTGGACACGTACACGACGTATCTGAAGTCGCATCCTAACGATGCCAATGCACGCGTTGACATGGGAATTTGTTACTATCAGATGGGAATGGGTGATTCAACGAACTCCGGCCGACTGTTTGATATGGCCATAACGGCGATGGAGACGGCGATCCGGAATACTCCGACGCACCAGCCCGCGGCGTTCAATCTGGGGGTGGTCAACCTGACGCGCGGACGGCTGGAGGAATCGAATGCGTGGTTCCGCAAGGCCGTGGCATTGGACAAGAATTCGGATCTCGGAGTCCGGGCCCAGCAGATGTTGTCACAGCATTCATTTACACAATAAGCCTAAGAGAAAGGAGGCAGCATGCCTTGCGGCAAGAAGCGCAAGCGCCACAAGATGGCGACCCACAAGCGCAAGAAGCGGCTGAGAAAACAGCGGCATAAGAAGAAGATCCGTTGAGACGTTCTCAAGGGCACATCCCGCACCTCGTGCGGGATGTGTGTTCTTTCCGGTAAGCGAGGTGGTTGCTTTTCTTTGACGTTCTTCCTATTATTTATTTCCACTGTTCTGTATCACTGTTCTGCAAGAGCCCGAGGTGTACTATGACAAAGAACGAAGGCATGGTAAAAGGACTGGTGATCGGTCTTCTGGCGGGCGGGGCTGTCGGTGCGATCCTGGCCTTGCTGTATGCCCCCAAAAGCGGGAAAGAACTCCGCGCCGACATTCGGGAGCGCGCAGACGAATTCCGGGACGACGCCGAGGAGTACGTGCACACAATGCGGTCGAAGGCCGGTGAAATCGTCAGCGAAGCCAAACAGCGTTCCGACACGCTCATCACGGATGCAAAGCGGAAGGCCGGCACGTTGCTGCAGGATGCCGAGAAAGTGCTTACGGATGCCCGGCAGAAATCGGGAACCGTTGCCGAAGAGGGCGCGCGCGTCAAGAACGCCGTCAAAGCAGGCATGGATGCCTTCAAAGAAGAGCGCCGCCGCTCGTAAGCCAACCTGATCAATAGGAGACGCCCGTGGAACTTGTGCTCGTTCTCGCTCAGATTGTTGCGCTCCTCTGTCTCTCCGCGCTGTGCATCTACATGATTGTCGTCCTCTTGCGCGTTCGCGACGCCCTGACGAACATGGAGAGGGACGTGAAGGAGATCACCAGTAGGGCCCTCCCCGTGCTGGACAACATGGAGTCTATCACCCTGCGTGTGAAGAGTATTACGGAGAACCTTGACGAGCAGGTGGGTGCCGTTCGTGATTCCATCGCTTCGGTAAAACTGGTGGCCGAGAACGTCGTCGATCTCGAACGCAGAGTGCAGGAGCGGATCGAGGGGCCGATCCTGGAGACGGTAGCCTTCGTCTCGGCGATCTTCAAAGGTTTCCGGACATTTTTTGACCGCGTGCGCGTGTGACGGAACGCGGCGGGCGTTGTTCTGCCCGCCCGCTCCCGGCGCTGCGGAACGCGCCTGAAGTTTCTCCGGCCTGCCTCATCATGGCCGGTCCCCAGCCGCCGTACCGTGGTTCCCTCGCGTAAGAACCGTTCTGTTCCACCCACCGCCGCTGCGACTCTTCGGGGTTGCCCTGCCGGCGCAACAGACTGGAGGTTTGAAAGTATCCATGAAGGAATTCACACCTGATTTGATCCGCAACATCTGCCTCATCGGGCACGGAGGCGCCGGTAAAACCATGATCGCCGAAGCCCTCCTCTTTTCTGCCGGCAACACCACACGGCTGGGCAGAGTCGAGGAGGGGAACACGGTCTCCGATTACCGGGTAGACGAAATCGAACGGCAGATTTCCGTGAGCAGTTCGCTTCTCTTCTGCGAGTGGAAAGGGAAGAAAATCAACATCGTC